>Ga0209985_10000226_pt1 | contig 64258 bp, 61 predicted proteins | sample NOAtaG_FD_187305 | JGI IMG/M metagenome (GOLD analysis project Ga0209985, IMG submission 187305) | Freshwater lake microbial communities from Lake Erie, under a cyanobacterial bloom - NOAA_Erie_Diel6S_1000h metaG (SPAdes) (version 2) | ecosystem: Environmental > Aquatic > Freshwater > Lake ... | reverse complement strand
TTCTCATGGGGGGGGGGCGGTTCTTCAACGCTCGCGGTCCCGGCCCTCGTGTGTTCGGGAGCGCACCGCTGCGGCCACAAAGTAAAGCGGTCGGGAGGCACGGTTCCTTGACCGATGTGCAACCTGGGGTGCTTCCTTTGCGTAGGAACGCGCCCGCACCGGCCTTTTTCCGTTCCGGTACATCGTTCCAGCCAACGCCATGCGCACCCTCTTCCGCTTCTTTCTGTTCGGTGCCCTGTTGCTGGGTGCTGCGGAGGCCGGCGCACAGGGGGATACCAGCCTCACCAAGGAATTCGCGGGCATGAGCGCCAAGGAGCGGACCCGGGTGGCCAAACAGGAAACGGAGGATGCCGCGCGCGACCCGGCCTTCCAGGCATTGATGCAGGATGCTGAGGCACTGTTCTCCGCCCAGCGGTACGATGAGGCCCTGGCCCGCTTCCAGGAGGCGCGGCGAATGCGGCCGTTGAACGTATACCCCAAGGTGAAGATCAAGGACCTCGAGGCGCTCATAGCCGAACGCGATGCCGAACGCCCCGTTGAGAGACCGGAGGAGCAGCCTGTTGCCATTCCCGCCCCGGTCGTGGTCCCAACGCCACCCACCCCGGTGCCAACGAAGGTCGAAGCGGCGAAGACGGAAGAGCCGCCGAAGCCGCCGATAGCCCCCGTTCCCGACCCCATGGTCCGTACCACACCGGCTGAACAAAGTATGCCGATCGCTCGTCCGGCGCCCTCGGTGCGGGACAGCGCCAAGACCCCGCTCGCCGAGGGCACACATGAGCGCATTTACAAGGAGGGCCGTGCGGTAGTGCAGGAAAGGCGTATAGTTACCGCCGGGCAGGAGACCGTCTATCGCAAGGTGACGCACCCTTGGGGTGATGTCGTGTATTTCCAGGACGGACTGGCCGTGCCGGCACGGGTCTGGGCCGAGGTGTTCGGCGCTCCGTAAGGGGTCATTCCCGCTTGCTCGACAACCTCACCGGGAATCGCAACAGTGACCGGTAGTCCTCTCCGGCCTCCTTCATGTCCAGGTCGTCGGCCGCATGGTACCACACCAGTTCCACGTTCGTGGTGCCTTTGGCATGGGCATCCTCCAACCGCTTGAACACATCCAGCAGGTATTTCGATGTGCTGGAGTTGAAATAGGTGAGCTCCACTTTCACGCTCGTGCGTTCGGCAGGCTTCTCCGCGTAGTGGTCCACCGCATCATAGATCGGGCCGAAGAAGCGGTCGGCATTTTCGGGAATGGAGCAGCCGGCGATCCGCATCGAACCGGTCACGGGGTCGAGCAGCACCGCAGGGGTCTTATCCGTGGCGGCCAGTTCCAAGCGTTGGTCGTTCATGCCGTTGGCGAATGTAGCCACCAGCGGAATGGCGTTCGTCATTTGGGCATCGGCGGGTAGCTGCTTACTTTCAACCGGTCCATGCGCTAACGGACCCCTTCGCCATGAGCATCCAGACCATTGTTGTACCCTATGATTTTTCGGAATGTGCCGCTGATGCCCTGCGTGTGGCGGCCAAGATCGCACGGTTGACTGGTGCTGTTATCGATGTGGTCCACCTCTACGAACAGATGACCGATTTCCACACCGAGAACCAGCGCTTGCGGGACGAGATCGAGACCAGGCTGGATGAAGTGCCCCTGCTGCCTTTCGTGGAGGGCATCGAACTGCGCAAGTTCATGCTGCGCCAGATGTCGCTGCCTGAGATGTTCAAGAATGAGCGCATCGCCGCGGCCGACCTCATTGTCATGGGTTCGCACGGGGCAACGGGCATGAAGGGATTCGTGGGCAGCAACACGCAACGCATTGTACGTCTCGCCCCCATGCCTGTGCTGGTCATCAAGCATCGCATCGAGGATTTCCAAGTGAACGATGTTGTTTTCGCTTCCAATTTCTCCAACGAGGACATCAGCAAGTTCGATGCGTTCCGTCCGCTTATTGAGATCTTCGATCCCAAGGTGCATTTGTTGAAGGTGAACACCCCCAAGACCTTCGAACGCAGTGCCGACAGCAGCGCCGCCATAGACCGTTTTCTGCAACGGCACGAGCTACGGCGTTACACGGCCACCATTTACAACGACCTGAGCATCGAAGAGGGCATCCTCAACTTCGCCCGCGAGATCGATGCGGACCTGATCGCCATGGCCACCCACGGCCGCACGGGCTTCTTCCACGTAGTGAACGGCAGCCTGACGGAGGACATCGTGAACCATACCACCTTCCCCGTGCTCAGCGTGAAGCTGTGAACCACGCTCCGGCTTCCTATCTTCGCACAAACCAGCATCGTTCACCATGAAGTTCCTGCATCAGTCGATCGAGGCCAAGAAGAAAGAGATCCTGGAAGTGGAGATCGATACCGCGACCAAGGTGAAGTTCATGACCGGGAAGGAGCTCAAGGCTTACCGGGGCGGCAAGACCTACTCGTTTTACGGCGGTCTTTTCGAGGAATCGCCCGTGCGCTTTGTGGTGCCTTATGACGCCGTGTGGACGGTGGTCGTGGAGAAGGGCACCATGCAGAACCCCATTGAAGTGAATGCCTCGGTGCGACGCCTGTCCCCGAACAATTCCGTGCGGAGCACCATCGCTTCGGATGCGCCACCCCATGTGCGTGCTGCCGAAGGATTGCTCGAAGCCGAGACCGCCCGCATCGCCGCCGAAATGAGCCTCGCCGGAAAAAGCGAGGGCTGACGAACCGATCCACGTGATCCAGCGTTCCTGAAGCATGGATACATCGACCGAACGTGACCGGCTGGAGCGTGTGCTCCGTGGTCAACAGGAACTGGTGGACCAAGTGCACCAGTGGTTGCAGGAGGAACAGAAGCAGGACGATATCCTGCGAGCGGTCATTCTCAGTTCCCGACGTGAGGCACCTGCCCACATCGGAGGTCTCGATCCGGATCGCGTCTATTCCTTGGCGACCATTCGGGGGTTATGCATCAAGTACCGATTACGCTTCCTGGACGGCGGGCTGTTCAAGGGCCCTTTGCCCCCACAGGCCGTTCACGCGGTGAAGGAATTGGAGCGGAAGGCATCTGCCCCGCTGTCGAGCTTCAAGATCATGGCGCCCGCCGAGCGGTTCAGACTGTGCGATAGTGAGGCCGACCCCCTGTTGTTCGTGCCTATGGGCGATGACCGGTACTACCTGGTGCACAAGTGGGGCCGCGACCTGAGCCCCGTGCGCTCGGTGCTGTACTGGTCCTTCCGCACGCCGGCGAACCTGGTGGCCACGGTGCTGGTAGTGGCCTTCCTGATGGCGCTCGCGGTTCCCAACGCCTGGCTCGCACCCGGCGTGGATGCACCGTTCTGGAGCGGAACACGCGTGCTGTTCATGGGCTGGAGCACCATCGTGCTCGCGGCCTTCACGGCGTTCGGCTGGCTGGCGTTCTTCGGTCAGTTCAGCGACAGGGCCTGGAACAGCCGCTACTTCAACGCCTGAGCGCGCACTTCGGCCGGGCGCAGTTCATAGCCTCCGTTCGCGGGCTGTTGCACCTTGCACACACAACTGCTGCGGAACCACGACTTGAGCTGCTCGCGTTCCGCCGGTAGCAACCGCTTGAACGCCTTGCGCAATTCCTTGCGGAAGATCCTGCGGTCGGCCAGGCTGATGGTGTCCAATACCTGTTGGTAGTAGGCGAGCATGTCGGTCTTCATGGCGCGTGCGGAATGGTGGGGACGGGTGCTGGATACGAGGACCAGGCAGTTAGGGTTCCAGATAGGTGCTTGATCATGAACGAAAAAGGGGGACACGGATCGTGCCCCCCATTTCATTCTTGTTCCTTCGGATCAGCCGATGGTGATCTCGCGCTGCTTGGGCTTCACAGCCTCGGCCTTGGGGATGTGCACGTTGAGCGCACCGTTCAGGTATTCGGCCCGGATGCCTTCGGCGTTCACCGTTTCGGGCAGGCGGAAGCTCCGGCTGAAGGCACTGTGCGTGAACTCGCGGCGGGTGAAGCGCTCGTTCTCCTTCAGTTCCTCCACCTTCTTGTCGGCCCTGATGGTAAGCACTTCGTTCTCCATGCTCAGCTTCAGGTCCTCCTTGGCGAACCCGGGGGCCAGCAGGCGAAGCTCGAACGCTTTGTCGTTCTCCACGATGTTCACACCGGGGTTGCTGCGGCGCAGGTCGTCGCTGCCAAAGAACTGGCCGATATCACGGCCCAGGAATTCATTCACAAGCTCGTTGAAGGGGGCTGCGAACGGGGCTTGGGGACGGTACTTCGCGATGGTCATGGCGTTGTTGATCTGATCAGGTTGTGTTGCTACGTCCCTTTCAATCCGAATGCCGACCCGGAAATACGGTCAATATGACCGCTATTGAGCAGGTTTGGCGGCCAAAATGGCGCTATTGAGGTAGGAAAAGGAAGAAGACCGTGCCTTTTTGTGGGTCGGGGCCACTGCCAGCGGTATTGAACCGGGCACGTTGTGAACTCCGCAAGGCATGTTCGATCATACACTCGTCGGCACCAGCGCTGCGCGAAGGGTCGAGCTCCGCCTTGGTCACCCGTCCGCTGCGGTCCACGCTGATGCGCACGGCCACGCGACCCTGGGTGCGGCAGAGGTAACCCGGCACGTCATTCTCACGCACCCGGCCTTGTAGGTCGTGCCAAACGGTGGTGGCCCCTTCCACCTTCACGGGTTCGGCAGCCTTGTCCATGTACAGTTCCTTGTTCCACTTGCTGGGGTCCAGCTGTGGCATCTCCACTTCCTCGCCCCGATCACGACGTTCCTGCGCCAGCCGGTCGAACTCCTGCTGCTCGAAGTTCCGCAGGTCGTTCTCCACGCGCTCGGCCAGTTTGGCCTGCGAGAAGGTGGGCTTGGCCTCCGCAGTGATGTTGCTGGTGAGGTTGGTGACCCGCTGCGGCATGCCCAGGGCCTCCTGTTGCATTTGCTGTTCCAGCAGCTGCGCCTCTTCTTCCGTGATCATCTCGATCCGCATGTCGCTGATCTCGTCCTCGCGGGGCGTGGTACGGATGTTCCAGAGCGTGAACAGGAACAGGGCAATGGTGTGCAAGGCCAGCGTGCCGATCACGCCGACCTTGTGCCGTTCGAACCAATCGAGGAAGCCGCTCACCATGTGCCTGTCCGTGGGGCGATGCCCGACCAAGATACGCGGCCCGATCGGGGTTGTTGTGTACGGATGCGCCAAGCATCAGGCCAGCCGTTGTTCCAGCGGTTGCCGGCACCATGCACCCAGCCCAGGGGAAACCCAGCGTGAACAACCAGTGCCTCACCGGAGGCCTCCTTCGCTGCCAGGGCCTCGCCACGCAAATAGGCTATGGCCTGCTGTTCGTTCACCTCCACCTCTGCGAACGCCGTGCGGTCCAGCAGCAAACTGGTGGCCAATGCGGGGTGTGGGCGTTGTTTATCGCCTTTCACGTAGCTAACCGGTGTGCCGGGTGAAAGTATATGCAGTGCGTTCAGCAGGCGCTGCACGGTCCCGGACCAGCACGCGTCGATCGTGCAAGTGACGTCCTGGTGAAGCATGGTGAGTTGTGGCATGTGGCTGCGTACCCCGGGTAATGCAGGGGTGTGGATCGTGTTCCCCAATACCTGTGCCGACCAAGTTCCCGGCTTGCGCACTGCGGCCACGAAGAAGCCTTCACCGTTCACCCGGTGCGGGTAGCAACGATGGCCGATGATCCCGTTCGCCTCCAAGCGCACCGCCCCCCAGGCAGGGTCGAACGCGGGGTCGATGGCCGTGGTACCCAAGGCCACCAGCGCCGCCAGTTGCTCCTCGTTCTCCGAAGGCTCCCAGGTGCAGGTGCTGTACACCAATGTTCCTCCCGGGGCAAGCGCGTTCCAAGCGTGCTCCAGGATGCCGCGCTGGGTGGTGGCGCACTGGTGTACCAGGTCCATGGACCATTGTGCGCGTGCAAAAGGGTCCTTGCGGAACATGCCTTCTCCCGAACAGGGCGCGTCCAATACGATCAGATCGAACAGGCCTTCCAAGTGCACGAGGTCGGCAGGATCACTATTGCTGACCACGGTATTGGGAAGTCCCCACTTCCACAGGTTCTCCTGCAGGATCGTCGCCCTGCGGCGGTCCACTTCGTTGGCCACCAGCAGCGATCCCGGTGTGAGCAGGCCGCGCAGGTGCGTGGTCTTGCCGCCCGGTGCGGCGCAGAGGTCCAGTGCCACCAGGTCGTGAGGCAGCATGCCCGTGGCCTTCAGCACGGGTTCGAGCAGCATGGATGAGGCTTCCTGCACATAGTAGGCCCCCGCATGGAGCAGGGGGTCAAAGGTGAAGGCGGGGCGCTCGGGGAGGTAGTATCCCGAGGCACACCAGGGCACGCGCTCGGCCACGGGCCGGAAGGGCTTGTAGGGGTTCACCCGGATACTGACGGGTGAAGGTCCCTCGAGCGATCGTTCGAGCGCGTCCAGTTCTTCGCCCAGTAAGGATGCAAGGGTGGAGCGCAACGCTGCGGGAAGCCCGGTGGGGGGGGCGGTATTCCGCGCCGGTCGCCAGGCCTTGGACCTGCTCATGCCGCCGTTCAGTGCACCAATGCGCCTTTGCGGAGCACGGTCTGTGCCCGATCGGGACCCAATGATACCAGCGTGATGGGGACGCCCACGGCCTGTTCGATCCTCGCCATGTAACGCTCCAGCGCTGGTGGTAGTGGTGCCTCGTGGTGCAGTTCGCCCCAGCCTGACATGTCCTCATACACGGGTTCAACGCCTGTGGTGATGTCGTAGGGCATGCGCTCGGTGTAGGTGCCGTTCACCTTGTAGCCGGTGCAGATCCGCACGGTGTCCAGTCCGTTCAGCACATCGGCCTTCATCATGGCCAGCTCGGTGATGCCGTTGATCATTACGGCGTAGTGCAGCGCGGGCAGGTCCAGCCAACCGCAGCGGCGTGCTCGGCCGGTGGTGCTGCCGAACTCGTGCCCGGCCTTGCGGATCTGCTCGCCCATGTCGTCATCCAGTTCGGTGGGGAAGGGACCACTGCCCACGCGGGTGCAGTAGGCCTTGAAGATCCCGGTAACGACGCCAATGCGATTGGGTGCCACGCCGAGGCCGGTGGAAGCGCCTGCGCAAATGGTGTTGCTGCTGGTGACAAAGGGGTAGGTGCCGAAATCAATGTCGAGCAGGGTGCCTTGTGCACCCTCGGCCAGCACACGCTTGCCTTGGCGCAGGGCCTGGTCCAGGTAGTGCTCGCTGTCCACCAGTTGCAGTTCGCGCAGCGTGCGCGCGGCATCCAGCCATTCGGCCTCGGCCTGTGCATCGGCACCTGGCTGTCCGTGCATGGCGAGCAGACGTTCATGTTTGCGCTTCAGCACGGTGTAGCGGTCCATCAGGTCGTGCCGTTCCAGATCGCCCACGCGAAGGCCATTTCGGCCGGTCTTGTCCATGTAAGTGGGGCCGATGCCTTTGAGCGTGCTGCCGATCTTGGCCTTGCCTTTCTCGGCCTCACTGGCGGCGTCCAAGGCGCGGTGCGTGGGCAGGATCAGGTGGGCACGGCGCGAAACGAGCAGGGTGGGACGCACGTCCACACCGGCATCGTCCAGGGCCTTCAATTCCTTGAGGAAAATGATGGGGTCGATGACCACGCCATTGCCCACCAGGTTGATGGTGCCTTCGCGGAACACGCCGCTGGGGATGGTGTGGAGCACGTGCTTGTGCCCCTCGAAGATCAGGGTGTGGCCGGCGTTGGGGCCACCTTGGAAACGCGCGATCACCTCGTACTGGGGGGCGATCACGTCCACCACCTTGCCTTTGCCCTCATCGCCCCATTGGGCGCCGAGCAATACGTCCATGCGGGCGGCCATGCGGATCAGGCGCCCACCTTGGCCACGGCCTCGGCGACCGTGGGGGTGATGATGAACACCGTGTCCAGCTTGGTCACGATGAAGAGCTGACGCACGCTGTGCGAAACGGCCGCCAGCAGGGTGTCGCCGCCAGCGTTGCGGGTGCGGGTGAGCACGTTGATCAGGATGTTCAGCCCCGTGCTGTTCATATACTGCAGGTCGCCCATGTCGAGCACCACGGTACTGGTGCCATCGGCGAGTTCGTCCTCCAGGGTGCTCATTAGGCGGTCGGCCTGTTGCTGGTCCATCAGGCGGCCGTGGAGGTGGAACACCTTGCAGTGTTGTTCCTTGGTCACGGACAGGTCAAAGGGGAGGCGTTCGGTCACGTTCATGGGGCGTTACGTTCATTGCGGCAGGCGCTGCAGATGCCGTGGATCAGCAGGGCATGGTGGGTCACTTGGAAGTCCATCACCTCGGACACGGTGTTGCGTACCTGCTGGATGCGCGGGTCGCAGAACTCCTGCACCTTGCCGCAGCGGACGCACACGGCATGGTCGTGCTGGTGGTAGGCGTGGGCCTTTTCGAACTGGGCCTGGGTGCCGTTGAAGCGGTGGCGTCGCACCAGATCGCAGTCCAGCAGCAGTTCCATGGTGTTGTAGAGGGTGGCGCGGCTCACTCGGTAGTTCTTCGACTTCATGCGACCGTAAAGCCGCTCGATGTCGAAGTGTCCGTCCTGGGCGTAGATCTCCGTGAGTATGGCGAAACGTTCGGGCGTTTTCCGGTGCCCCTTGCGTTCCAGGTACTCGCTGAAGATCTGCCGGACGTTCTCGCGTTGTTCGGCCACGGACATGGTGCAAATGTACACGCCACGGGGGTGGCGAACGAAGCCCTTTTCCGTTCGTGCAGGTTCAGTGGTCCACGCGCTCCACGATCCTTACGCCACGCACGCGCTTCAGCTTGTCCATCAGGGCGTTCAGGTGGTCCGTGTCATGCACATAGGCCTTCACCTTGCCTTCGAAGATGCCGTCATGGCTCTCGAAGCTGATGGCCCGCATGTTCACGTTGTGCTCATGGCTGATGATGGTGGTGATCTTGTTCACCAGGCCCACATCATCGATCCCGCTGAAGCGCAGCCCGGCGAGGAACTCCACACTGTCCTTGCCCTTCCAGCGGGCCTTCACGATCCGGTACGCGAAATTGCTCATCAACTGCACGGCGTTGGGGCAGTTCACGCGATGGATCTTGATGCCCTCGTTGAGGGTGATGAAGCCGAAAACATCGTCGCCGGCAATGGGATTGCAGCAGGGACTGAGATTGTAATCGATCTTCTGCAGGTCGTCGCCGATGAGCAGTGTGCTGTTCTTGTCGCCGCGGATCTCGGCCACCACCTCCTCGAGCGTCCGCTCATCGGGGGCATGCTTCACCTTGGGTAGGACCAGCCGTCCGTTCTTCACCTGCACCACCTGGCCGGTGCCACCGTCACCGATGTCCTCCAGAACGTGCTTGCCGCGTGCCACCTGGTAGTAGAGGTCCATGGCCGAGGTGGCGCGGAAATAGGCGATGAGCAGGTTGATGTTGGCCGCATCGACCTTGGCCCCCCATTTGCGTAATTGGCGTTGCACGGCCTCACGTCCCACCACGGCCAGCTTTTTCTTCTGGTCCCGCAGGGCCTGCTTGATCTTGTGGCGGGCCTTGGCCGTGGCCACGTAGTTCAGCCAATCCTCCTTGGGCTGTTGTTTCTTGGAGGTGATGATCTCGATCTGGTCCCCACTGCGCAGGGGCTGGCTCAGCGGCACCAGCTTGTGGTTCACCTTGGCACCGATGCACTGGCGGCCCACCTGGCTGTGGATGTCGAAGGCGAAGTCGAGCGCGGTGGCCCCGGAAGGCAGACTGCGCATGTCACCTTGTGGGGTGAACACCACGATCTCGTCGCTGAAGAGGTTCAGCTTGAAGTCGTTGACGAAATCGAGCGCGTTGGTGCTGGGGTCGTCCAGCACTTCGCGGATGCGGTTGAGCCAGGCATCCAGAGCTGAGGCATGATCGCCCTCATCCTTGTAGCGATAGTGCGCGGCCAGGCCCATCTCGGCCACTTCGTCCATGCGTAGGCTGCGGATCTGCACTTCCACCCATCTCCCACCAGGGCTCATCACTGTTGTGTGCAGGCTTTCGTACCCATTGGCCTTCGGAATGCTGATCCAGTCGCGCAACCGGTCGGGGTTGGGCTGGTAGTAGTCGGTCACAATGCTGTACACCTTCCAGCAGTCGGCCTTTTCCAGCTCGGGCCGGCTGTTCAGGATGATGCGGATGGCGAACACGTCGTACACCTCCTCGAAGGTGACATGCTTCTTGAGCATCTTGTTGTAGATGCTGTGCACGCTCTTGGGTCGCCCTTTGATCTCGTAGTCCAGTCCCTCGCGGTCCAGCGCCTGCTTGATGGGCAGGATGAAGCGGCTGATGAAGCGCTTGCGCACGGCCTCACCCTTCTTCAGTTTCAGGCTGATCTCGTTATACACGGTCGGCTCCTTGAACTTCAGCGACAGGTCCTCGAGCTCGGTCTTGATGTTGTAGAGGCCCAGCCGGTGGGCGAGCGGTGCGTAGAGGAAGAGCGTTTCGCTGGCGATCTTCAACTGCTTGTCGCGCGCCATGCTGTCCAGCGTGCGCATGTTGTGCAGGCGGTCGGCCAGCTTCACCAGGATCACGCGCACGTCCTGCGCCAGGGTCAGCAGCACCTTGCGGAAGTTCTCGGCCTGGATGCTGTCCGTGCCGAACTGCAAACCACTGATCTTCGTGAGCCCGTCGATGATGGTGGCCACCGTGGGACCGAACAGGTCCTTCACGTCATCCAGGGTGAGGTCGGTGTCCTCCACCGTATCGTGAAGCAGCGCAGCCACCACGCTCGTGGCGCCCAGCCCGATCTCCTCGGCACAGATGCGCGCCACGGCGATCGGGTGGTAGATGTAGGGTTCGCCGCTCTTGCGCCGCTGTTCCTTGTGGGCCTCCACCGCGATGTTGAAGGCCTTGCGGATCATCCGGTTCTCCTCGGCGGTGCGCTCGCCCTTGATGGCGCGCAACAGGCCACGGTAGCGTCGCAGGATCTCGGCCCGCTCCTTCACCAGGTCGATCTCGGGGTGTTTGGCCAAGGGCTTGTCCGTTCCTGCGTTCTGCACGGTGCTCATTCTCCGCGAAAGTTAGGTCGCTGAAGCACTAGATCGCGGGCAGCACTTTGCCGGTCACCTCGCCGAAGCCGATGCGCACGCCGTCCTTCGCGCAGTGACCGCGCATCACCAGCGTGTCGCCGTCCTGCAGGAACTTCCGCTCGGTGCCGTCGTGCATGGTCAATGGTCTGGTGCCTTTCCAGGTCAGTTCCAGCAGGCTGCCGTAGCTGTCGGGTGTGTCGCCGCTGATGGTCCCACTGGCCATCACATCGCCACAGCGCACGTTGCAGCCGTTCACCGTGTGGTGTGCCAGCTGCTGGGCCATGCTCCAGTACAGGTGCTTGAAATTGCTGCGGCAGATGGTGGTCTCTCGGCCATCGGGTGTGGAAATGGCGGCCTCCAACGCAATGTCGAAGTGGCGGTCGCCGCTGTGTTGCAGGTAGGGTAGCACGGGCGGGTCCTGTACCGGAGAGGCGACCCGGAAGGGCTCGAGCGCGTCGAGCGTCACCACCCAGGGGCTCATGCTGCTGCCGAAGTTCTTGCCCAGGAAGGGCCCAAGCGGTACGTATTCCCAAGCTTGTATGTCGCGCGCGCTCCAATCGTTGAAGAGCACCAGCCCGAAGATCTTTTCCTCGGCTTCCGCAGTGGTGATGTGCTGGCCCAAGGTGTTGCCCTCGAAGGTGATGAAGGCCACCTCGAGCTCCATGTCCAACTGGCGCGTAGGGCCGAACTCGGGAGCGGCATCGGGCGCAGGTTTATACTGGCCCTTGGGACGGTGTATCGCGGTGCCGCTCACCACGATGCTGCTGGCGCGGCCATGGTAGCCCACGGGCAGGTGCAGCCAGTTGGGCAGCAGGGCGTTGGCCGGGTCGCGGAACATGCAGCCCACGTTGTAGGCATGCTGGCGGCTGCTGTAGAAATCGGTGTAGTCGCCGATGCGCACGGGCAGGTGCAGGGTCACCTGGTCGGCGGGCAGCAGGGCATCCTCGCGCAGGCTGTTGTTGTCGCGGAAGGTGGGGTTGTCATGGCGCAGCAGTTCGCTCAGGCGCTGGCGCAGGGCGCGTACGGCCGGGCGTCCCCCGGCCATCAGGTCGTTGAGCTGCGGGGCCAGGAAGGCTTCACGCGCGATGCCCAGGCCATCGAGCAGGCCGGCCTCAGCGAGCACGCTCAGGTCCACCACGCGGTCGCCGATGCGCGTTACAGGCAGGGGCGGCTCACCGTTCCAGCTTCCAATGCCGAAGGGCAGGTTCTGGAGGGGGAAGTCGCTATCGGTGGCAACGGGTATCCAGGAGCGGAGCGCGGGGTCGTTGGCGGGCAGGTGCATCTTCGGGAAATGGGGCTGAATGCACCGCGAAAGTACCGCCCACCGGATATTACGTCGGAACCGATGTCCTCACCTCATTCCTTGATCCATTTGCCGCTGCTAAGCACCAAGCCATCCGCATCGACCAACGTGTACACGTAAAGTCCGGAGGTCAAATTGGACATGTCGACGCTTGTGGTCCTTGTGTAAATGGTCACGGACCTGACGTCCCTGCCACTGATCTCGGTGATCCGTAGTGTCAACGGCCGTTGTTCAGGCCCATCAAGGGTCAGCGTCAGGGTAGTGTTACCTGGATTGGGATGCACACTGACCACGTACTTGTTCGAACGCTCCGCAAGTCCTGTCGAGCACGCGGTCGGGGGCAACTTCTGGATCCAGCCATCAAAGAGGGGTTGAGGTGCGTTCAGGTCCATGCGACCACCCATGAGAAGGAAGCCTCCGTCAGCGGTGGGTTTGATCCTGTCCAGAAAGTAATAGGCGTTATCGGCAAAGCCATCCACGATGCCGGAACAAAGAAGGTTCAACGCCGTGTCGAGCTTGAAATACTCGATCCGGTTCGGGAAGGTGGGCATGAACGGTGATGGCGGTCCAATAAAGAAGTTGGCCATCCTCGCGAACAACACTTCGTCCTCGCCGATCAAGGCAGACCCACCATAGCCACCAGGATAGTAATGGTCGAATTCCATCTCGGGCAGGAAGTGGCTTATGTATCGACCTTGGCGGTCGAGCTTTTGAATGACCGCATGTTGTCCGTTTGCTGCATTCCCGCTAACGATAAGTCTGCCTGAGGGAAGAGCATGTACATGCAAGGCCGCCTTGACGACTGCGTTTGAAAGGATCGTATCCAAGCTGCCGTCGTAAGGTCCAGCAATGAAGCGCCCCTGCACTTCGAGTGAAGGTCCATGGAGCCTGTAGTAGGTCGCTTTTTGTTCAACATGGTTGAATGGGGATCCTTCACAAGCGATCAACAATGTATCCCCATCCAATTGGATCACATCGCGGGCTGCGAAAAGAAAGGTGCCAGGTAATGTCCGACTGGTAAGCGAGTCGGCATTTGGGGAAATACGATAGATGATGGACTTGTCTATTGCTGAAGGTGCTCCTATGGTTCGTCCTTAGGCTGCGATGACCACATTGCCATTCGGCTCTATGCAGGCATTATCGACATTAGCAAACTCCACGTTCGGGAACATGAATCGGTTCGAGTCGATCGGTACGCCGTTCTCGTCCAGTATGTGGTCATAGCAGAGGTATTGCCCAGAAATGTTCTTTAACGTGCCCATGGCATGGAACCTCCCGTTCACCGGGTCATGCAGCAGTACCGAAATATCCGCGGAAATGGTGCTGGACCAAAGCTGTCGAGTTTCCAGTAACTGGCCAGCTGGGCTTAGCAGACTTACACGTGCTTCGGAGTTCGTTCCCAATGAACCCCAGAAGTGAACATTGGTGGTGAGGTAACCATCGCCCCTTGGCACGCAGTCCGTGACCCTGATGTTCTGTCCTGTGTTAGGTATCACCAAGGACCAACTGTCCTGTCCCATGGCAACCACCACAGGGAAGTACAGGAGTAGACAGAAAAGTGGCCTCGTACTGTAATAGATAGGAATTGATGCTCTCATGGGTCTTCGACAGAAGTTTATAGATGAGTGCCATCAAGCTACCCCCGCTCACGGACAGACACGCAACAGATCGTTGGTGGGCAGCAATTCGCCACAACGTCGCGGATCGAGCATGTCCGGGCTTACCAAGGTGATGCCGGCGGGCAGGCAGTCCGTGGGCGGGTGGCGCACTACGCGCAGGGGTGCCGTTAGTCGAAGGGTGTTGCCCGAGGTGGTGGTGGCCTGCACGCTGACCAGGTAGAATCCCGTAGGGGCCATCGTGCCATCGGCCAGCCGTCCATCCCATCCGCCGAAGCCGGTGTGGCTGAACACCGGTCGCAGTCGCGCATCGCGCACGCCGAACTGCACGGCGGTCACGTTGTAGGTGGTCGGCGTGAAAAGGTCGTTGATGCCGTCCCAGTTCGTGGTGATCACATTGGGCATCATCAGGCAGGCACTGTCGATGTGGGTGTGCCAGGCATGATCCGCTGCCATGGGTGGCGCATGTTCCGGCCGGCAACCTGCAAGGCCGATCAGGAGCACGCACGCAGCATGCAGTAGCGGAATGACACGCAACATGGTCCCGAAACTACGCGGAACGGCCCTTACTGTGCAGGCGTTGCCTTCGCCTTTCCCCCACCGAAGCCGAACTGCCCGCCCAGGACCAAGGCGTTCTGTACGAACCAGAAGTGCTGGCTGGCCTGGTCCTCGGGGTTGCCGGTGGTGAGCACATGCGGAAGGTCGATCCAGCCGCCGCGCAGCGTGTTGCGGATGAAGAGGTGGCGCAGGAAGGTGAAGTGCAGGCCCAGTTGCGCGCCCACACCGATACCGGCGATGTTGAACCGGTTGTTGATGCCTTCGCCAAAGAGCCTTACATCGGTGCGGGGGATCACCGGACCGGCGTGCATGCCCTCGAACACGCGCAGCCGGAAACGGCCGTCGGACGTGGACCACAGCGCATCATAGTGGTCCACATCGATGCAGAGGAGGTTGAGGCCGTCGGTGTGCTCGTAGGTCAGGAAGTCGGTGGTCAGCTTCACGTCGTTGCTGCCTTCCTGCGTGGCGTATTGCGGCGAACAGCTTTCGTTCACGTAGCCGTCCATCCGTACGGTCTGGTCGGCCTGCATCACGTACTTCATGTGGTCCAGGCCCAGGGAAATGCTCCAGTTATCCTTGAAGTACCAGCCCAGCCGATAGTTGTACTGGGGGATCCAGATGCTGGAGGGTGAGAAGTAGACCGATGTCGAGAAGTCGCTGGGCCGGTCGCTGGCCGTTACATGGCGCAGCGTGAAGTCGTGATCGGGGCCTTTCAGGTGGATGTCGCTCCAACTGTACCACGCGCGGTTGTAGCCCCAGTAGGCGAAAAAGCGGCCCTTGTCGTGCTGGGCGTTCACCAGGCTGGTCAATGACGGCAAGAGGAGCAGGAGGAGCAGCGTGCGGCGCATGGCTCAGGTCCAGCTGAAATCGGCGGTGCGGGGCAGGTGGTCCAGCGCATCCACGGCCAGGTCAGGTGGCGTGGTCAATTTGCGCAGGCGGGTGTCGATCCAGGCACCTTCAATGATCAGCGTGGCGCAATAGGTGCCATCGGCCTTGGTGAAGGTGTGGGCGAAGGAGAACCGGGCATGATCGCGCGACAGGCCGCGCAGCGATAGGTCCACATACACCTCATCATGCAGCCCGATCTCCCGACGGAAGGTGCACTCCTCCCGGAAGATCACCGGGCCGAGGTGTTGTTCTTTCATCAGCGCCATGGTGATGCCCACACTGGCCAGGGCCTCCATGCGTTGCTGGGCGCACAGGTCGTAGTACACGCTGTGGCGCAGGTGGAAGTTGGCATCAATGTCCGCCCAGCGCAAATTCAGCCGGGTACGGAAAGGGGAGTAGCCGTCCATGGATGTGCAAAGGTACCGCTCACCGCCGGTGGGGTCAGTGCGGCAGGTGGTCCTTCACTGCTCCGTAGGCCCAGGTGCCGGCAATGGCACTGGCAATGGTGACCAGGAATACCGGATACCCGGCGCCCACCAAGGTGAACATCGGCCCGGGGCAGGCACCGGTAAGCGCCCAGCCAAGGCCGAAGATGGTGCCCCCGATAATGTACCGGGGCCAGGTACGCTGCTTGTCCTGGAACAGGATGGCGTTGCCGTAGAGGTCCTTCATGCGCCAGTACTTGATGATGGCCGTGCCGATGGCGCCCAGTACCACGGCGCTGCCGATCACGCCGTACATATGGAAGCTCTCGAAGCGGAACATCTCCTGGATGCGGTACCAGCTGATCACTTCCGCCTTGGTGAACATGATGCCGAACACCACGCCGAGCCCGATGAACTTGAGGTGTTTCATCATCTAAAGGGCGAGTATGTGCGGCAGCAACAGCCACGTGACCGTGAGCCCGCCAATGAAGAATCCGATCACCGCCACCAACGAGGGCAACTGCAGGTTGCTGAGGCCGCTGATGGCATGGCCGCTGGTGCAACCGCCGGCGTAGCGCGAACCGAAACCCACCAGGAACCCGCCGCCCACGATGAGGATGAGGCCGCGTGCGGTGAGCAACTGTTCCGGGCCGAAAAGCTCGGTGGGCGCGATCCCTGTGGCCCAGCTGTGTAATCCGTTCGCTTCGGCCCAGCCGGTGAAGGCGGGCGCCAGGTCCGGAGGCGTGGGCGAGGCGAGCCAGGTGCTGCCGATGAACCCACCGATGAGCGCGCCCAGCACGAAGAGCAGGTTCCACAGTTGGGTGTGCCAGTCGAACCGGAAGAAGGGGATGCGCTTGCCGGCGCCCAGCATGCTGCACGCCGCATGCAGCGTGGCGCTGATGCCGAAGCTCTTGCCGAACCACAGCAGCATCAGGTAGACCGCTGCGATGATCGGTCCGGCCACGTACCAAGGCCATGGTTGGCGAAGGAATTCGAGCACGCTCATTTCACGCGGATGGTGAGGATGGGGATCTTCAGGCTCTTCACCAGATCGAGGCTTACGCAGCCCTTGATCAACCGGCTGAAGCCACTGCGTCCATGGGTCCGCATGGCGAGCAGGTCGCCGCCGTGGAGTTCGGTCCATTGCAGCACGCCTTCTTCCACGCTGGGGGCCTTCACCACATGCTTGCTGTAACGGTGCAGGTGGTTCTCGGCGGCGAAACGGTCCATGTGGGCGCGGACCTCCTCCACGGGCAAGGTGTCCTTTGGGATGTTCACGCGGAGCAGTTCAACAGTGCTGCCGGCCAGGTCGTGGAAGTCGCGGAGGATGTCGAAGTACTGGTGGTCGCGGGTGAAGGCATTGGCGAAGATGATCCGGTGCACGGACTGCCCGGTATGTTCGGCCTTCAGCGAGAGCACCGGGATGTCCGCCCGGCCGATAAGGTGTTCGACCAACAGGCCCACGAGCCGGTCGCGTATGGAGTCGCCGCCTTTGGTACCCACCACCAGCAGGTCGATGGAGAGCTCGCTCACGGTCTCCAGGATGGCATCGGCTATGCCGCCGTAGCGCAGGCGTGTCACCACCGGCACATCCACCTGTGCTGCCCACTGCTCCAAGGCCTTGGTGCTGCGCTCTCCGGCCTTCAGGTAGGGCATCACGTCCATGGTTCCGTCGTCCACGGGCACGCCTTCCGTGTTCACCGCCATGCCGCCCGGCACCGGCACCACGTTGAGGCCGTAGACCGTGCCGCCAGTGTGTTTGGCCAGCCTTGCCGCTGCTTTCAGGGCGTAGCTCGAAAGTGGACTGAGGTCCGTGGGGACAAGGATCCGCCGCATGGGCGCCAAGTTGCCCCAACTTCGTCAATGGCGGACTGACCTCCGTCAGGAAGTGGACGCTGTGTCCTCAGGCCTTCACGCTCCAGCCGTACAGGGGCTTCAGGCGCATCATGCCGTTCACCTGGAAGCGGATGCGGCGAAGTTCCTCGTCGTCGTTGGGGTGGCGCAGGGCATTGTCGATCAGTTCCACGATCTGCCGGCAATCGTTCTCCTTGAGGCCGCGCGTGGTGATGGCCGCCGTGCCGATGCGGATTCCGCTGGTCACGAAGGGGCTCTTGTCGTCGAAGGGCACCATGTTCTTGTTCACGGTGATGTGCGCTTCGCCCAGTACGCGCTCGGCCTCCTTTCCGGTGATGCCTTTGTTGCGCAGGTCGATGAGCATGCAGTGGTTGTCGGTACCGCCGCTCACCACGTTGTATCCCTTGTCCATCAGGGCCTTGGCCAGGGTCTGCGCGTTGGCGATCACCTGTTTGCCATAGCCCTCGAAGGCAGGGTCGAGCGCTTCGCCGAAGGCCACGGCCTTGGCCGCGATCACATGCTCCAGCGGGCCGCCCTGTGTGCCGGGGAACACGGCCCCGTCCAGCACGGCGCTCATCATGCGCACCTCGCCCTTCGGGGTGGTCAGGCCCCAAGGGTTGGGGAAGTCCTGGCCCATCATCATCAGGCCACCGCGGGGACCGCGCAATGTCTTGTGCGTGGTGGTGGTCACCACATGGCAATGGGGCAGGGGGTCGTTCAGCAGCTTGGCGGCGATGAGGCCTGCGGGATGGCTCACATCGGCGAGTAGGATGGCCCCGACCTCATCGGCAATGGCACGGAAGGCGGCATAGTCCCAATCGCGGCTGTAGGCGCTGGCCCCGCAGATGATGAGCTTCGGCTTTTCGGCCAGGGCCTTTTCGCGCACCTTGGCCATGTCCACCAGGCCGGTGGCCTGTTCCACCCCATAAAAGGTGGCGCGGTAGAGTTTGCCGCTGAAGTTCACGGGGCTGCCGTGGGTCAAGTGGCCACCATGGCTCAGATCGAAACCGAGGATGGTGTCGCCGGGCTTCAGGCAGGCCAGCATCACGGCCGCATTGGCCTGCGCGCCGCTGTGGGGCTGCACGTTGGCCCACACCGCACCGAAGAGCTTCTTCACCCGCTCAATGGCCAGGTTCTCCACAGCATCCACGTGCTCGCAGCCTCCGTAGTAGCGCTTTCCGGGTAGCCCTTCGGCGTATTTGTTGGTGAGCACCGAGCCCATGGCCTCCATCACCGCCTCGCTCACGTAGTTCTCGCTCGCGATCAGCTCCAGCCCGATGGTCTGGCGCCATTTCTCCTGTTCAATGACGTCGAAGACCGCGGTGTCGCGTTGGTTGCTCATGATGGTGAAGGATCGGGGCCGCACGTTGCGGACCGTCCAAAGGTAGCCGCGCGCAGCTATTCGGACCGCCGGTCTGGCAACAGCGCGGCCGCCCAGAGCAGGAAGAGCACTACCGGGTATTGCAGCAGGTGCAGCAGCTTCACCGATACGCCATAGAGCGGTGGTAGCTGGGCGGACAAGGCCTGCAGGACCAGGGCGAGCGCTCCCACGGCACCGAACCCGATCACCAGCGCCGTGCGGTACCGGTGGTCGCCGAAGACCAGCCGCGCCATGCCGATGCACAGCACCAGCATACTGGCGCTCATGGCCACGGCCAAGGCCCACTTCAGGCGTATCAGAGCGCCCAGGCCAAGCCCTTCGGTCCACCCGCGGAACAGGGAGTGGGCGTAGGACACGGTGCGGTGGTGCTCCACGAAGTCGATCTGGTAGTTCAGGTTCACCAGCAGGAAATCGCGAACGGCACCCAGCGCCACGGCAATGGCCAGGATCAACAGGATGCCGATACGCCGCCGGGTCATGCGGGTCGGGCCTTCGGCGTGGTGGGCGCGAACCGCTTCACCCAGATGGCCCAGAGCAGGAACACCCAGCCATAGACCACTACATAGAAGGTGTAGTCGTGGTTGAAGGTGAGCAGTTCATAGTCGTACCGCGCCACGATCACCAGTACCACGATGCGTAGCACGTTGATGAGGTGGATGGAGATCAGGCCCGCGGCCCCGAACCAGAGCTTGTGGCGCCAGGGACCGGGGTAGGCGGCCAGGAAGATGAGGTAAACGGCGAACAGGCTCACGCCGTTGCAGGGGTCGCCGATCCAGAGATGGCTGCCACCCTGGATGCCGATGTAGCGGTTGCTGTCGAACTGCGGCTCGGGCAGCAGGGCGTAACCAAGTGCCTCCAATGTGCCACCGGATAGCAACATCAGGTTGTCGATCACCGCGCGATCAAGCGTTCCGAGGGGATGAAGCACGAGTTCGTACAGCAGGTACCAACCCAGGTAGAGCAGGGCGGCAACAAGAAAGAAGAGGACCACGGGGTCGCGCTTCGCCACCCGGGGGGTGGGAAGAGGGGACATCACTTATCGGAGTTGGCGGAGCGACGCAGCTCCATGGCCTTTCGGCCGCCCAGCAGGGCACCGGCCGTGATCAACGCGCCAATACCACCATCGATCGGGATGCAGGGCGGGGGCCAGCAGGGGGGCGGACCTCCACCTGGCTGGGCCAGTGCGACCAGCGGACCGACCACAAGGGTCAAGGTCAGGAAGAGACGGAAAGGTCGGAACATGATGGGTTGGCCAGAAAACAATTGCGCCAAACTTAACACAATTGGCCGGACCGCGAGGAACGTGCTCTTCAACAAGTTATCCACCGACACCAGCACTTTGTTCCGATCGTCGGACCATCGGTCCGCCTATATTTGCCCGTCCCGGCCACGACGACCTATTGCCGGGGTAGTGGGCCCGCTTGTTCGTGGGGCCGATCCGTTCAATGGCCTCACCCAAACCCCAGCAGCGCGGCAGTATTATCGACGCAAAGGACCTGCGTCAGTACCTGCGCATCGCTTCCAAGAACTGGTATTTCGTGGCCGTGGCGCTGGTGCTTTCCGGCGTGTTGTCGTACCTCTACAGTTATAAGTTGCCTGATATCTACGGGGCTACCACCCAGGTGCTGCTCAAGGATAACGAGGTGTATGACTACCAGACCTCGATGTACAAGAGCCTGGGCTATGTGGGGGCCTACGGCGACATCGTGAACCAGAAGCGGGTCCTCACCTCCTACGACCTGGTGAACGCCACGCTCGATCGCCTCGATTTCGATGTGTCCTATTTTATTGTTGGGCGTTTCAAGACCTCCCAGGTATACGCCACACAGCCGTTCACGGTGGAGATGGACGTGTTCAACGGCAAACTGTATGAACGCCCCATTGACCTGCGGATCATAGACACCAAGCGCTACTCGATCAGTTACGACCTGGGAGGGGCCATCGTCACCAAGGAGTATCCCTTCGACCAGACCGTTCAGGAACCGGAGTACTCGTTGAAGGTGGTGAAGTCGCCCTATGTGAACGAGCAGACCATCAACACGCTGGCCGCCACCGATTACCAGTTCGTCCGCCATGAGCGTTCGGCGCATGTGAAGCGCTGCATCGAGCGGATGAAGGTGCAGAACCATGACTACACCACCATTCTGGAGGTGACCATGGAGGACGAGGTGGCCATCCGGGCCAAGATGTTCCTGGATACCCTCTCCAATGTGTATATCCAATACACGCTACAGAGCGAGTTCGACATCAACGAGAACACGCTGGGCTACATCGACAAGCAACTGGCCGAGGTCACGGTGATCCTGGAGCAACACGAGGGCGAACTTCAGAACTACAAGGAGAGCAAGGATATCATCGACCTGCCGCGTGAGGAGAGCCTCTTCTTCAACGAAATGGTGCGCTTCGACAACCAGAAGCGCCGCATGGAGTTGGACATCCAATCCCTGGACGCGCTGGAGGATTACGTGTTGAACAGCGACGATGAGCGGCTGCTCCCACCGGCCACGTTCATCATGGAGGATGCTTTCTTGAGGTCCACCCTGAGCGAACTGTATGATCGGCAGCTACAGCGCAACCGGATGCTCTTCCAAGGCACGCCATACAACCTCAGCATTCAGCAGCTCGATTCCACCGTGCAGTACATCCGGGGTAATCTGCTGGGCTACATCAAGAACACGCGTAACGCTCTGCGGGGAAAGATCCACGACGTGGAGATGCAAGTGGCCGATTACGAATCCATGCTGCGCAGCCTTCCCAAGAGCCAGCGGGACATCCTCCAGATCCAGCGTCGCGTGCAGGTGAACGAGAAGATGTACCTGTTCCTTCTGGAGAAACGAGCGAGCACCGTGATCGCACGGGCCGGCATCATTCCCCAGACCAAGGTGATCGAAAGCGCACGATCACTGGGCGTGGTGCGGCCCGATAAGGCCCGCATTTTCTACACCTTTACCCTCGGTGGGCTCATTATATCCATGCTCGTGGTATTCGTGCGGGTCATGTTCTACGACCGCATCGAGAACATGGACCAGCTCAAGGAACTGACCGCGCTACCCATCTACGGCGAGGTGATCGTGAGCGAGAAGGCCGAGGAGAACTATGTGGTGGTGGACAGCGACCCCAAGGCGGCCATCACGGAGAGCTTCCGTACGGTGCGCACCAACCTGGAGTACATCCCCAGCCCCGAGGGCCGTGGCAAGGTGGTGATGACCACCAGCTACCGCCCCAACGAGGGCAAGACCTTCTGCTCGGTGAACCTGAGCGCCATCCTCGCCAAGGCGGGCAAGCGTGTGCTGCTGCTGGAGCTCGACCTGCACAAGCCCAAGGTGGGCGCAGGCCTGGGCATGTCCAGCACCTCCGGCCTCAGCAACATCCTCATCGGCAAGGCCCAATGGCGCGATTGTGTGCTGCACACCCAGTTCGAGCACTTCGATGTACTGCTGGCCGGCCCCACGCCCCCCAACGCCTCTGAGCTCATCCTCAGCAAGCATCTGGAGAACCTGTTCCGCGAGGCCAGCCTGGAGTATGATTACGTGATGGTGGACACCCCGCCCGTGGGCCTCATCACCGATGCCCTGCTGATGATGCGCCACGTGGACGCCACGCTCTTCGTACTGAACACGCGCTTCGCGAACAAGGACCACGTGAACAATGCCCTGGAGGCCCTGGCCGGCAACCCCGCCAGGAACACCGGCTTCATCCTGAACGGCGTGCGGATGAAGAAGAGCAAGTACTACTACAACACCAACTACGGCTACGGATACCGCTATGCGTATGGCTATGGTACCGGCTATGGCTACGGTTATGGCTACGGCAAGCGCAGCAAGCGGTCCAAGGAGGATGGTGGTAAAGGCACGGATACCCGCGCCTGAGCAAGGGATGATGGAGGATGTGAACGATCGGGAGGGCAGGACCGCACGGAGCGTTGCGGCGCACCGGCTTACGGTGTACTCCCCCGAGGCCCTGATCCTCTCGCCACGCCGGATGGTGCGTGACATGGTGTCCGATCTCCGCGCCGGGCAAGGCCTCGCCAGGCGTCTGTCCGCGCGCGACATCAAGTCGCAGTACAGGGGCTCGCTGCTCGGCTATCTCTGGGCCTTCATCACGCCGCTGGTCAGCACGGCCATGTGGATCTTCCTTAGTGGCACCGGCATTGTGAAGGTCTCCACCACGGACATTCCCTACCCGGCTTACGTCTTCACCGGCGCCATGCTCTGGCAGCTCTTCACCGAAGCGCTCACCAGTCCGCTGGCCCAGTTAGGCGCAGGTCGCAGCATGCTGGCCAAGCTCAATTTCCCGCGCGAAGCGCTCATCCTCAGCGGCCTCTACAAGGTCCTGTTCAGCGCCGGCGTGAAATTCGTGATCCTGGTGCCGGCCATCATGTTCTTCGGCGTTTTCCCCGACCTGCACCTGCTGCTGTTCCCGCTCGCTGCGCTCGCGCTCATCCTGGCAGGCCTTTCGGTGGGCCTGGTGCTGGCACCGGTGGGGATGCTCTACAAGGATGTTGGCCGTACGCTGCCCATCGTGGCGCAGTTCCTCATGTATATCAGCCCGGTAGTGTTCGCCATGCCCACCGAGGGGTTCACGGCCCGCCTGTTCGCCGCCAACCCCATGTCGCCCCTGGTGCTTACGGCACGGGCGTGGCTCACCGGTTCGGCCAGCCCCATGCCGGGGGCCTGGGCCGTGGTGTTCGCAGCCTCCGTGGTCCTGCTGCTGTTGGGCTGGGTCCTCTATCGCATTACCATGCCCGTTCTGGTGGAACGGATGAGCTCCTGATCCATGGCAGAGGAAGTGCTCATACACGTTGAAGGGGTCTCCAAGAAGTTCTGCCGGGACTTCAAGACCTCCCTGCGCTATGGCATGGCCGATCTGGCCGGTGAGCTCTTCGGCAGGCCGCGCACCCAACATCTCCGGAAGTCGGAGTTCTGGGCCGTGAAGGATGTGAGCTTTACCCTGCGGCGCGGCGAATGCCTGGGCCTGCTGGGCCACAACGGGGCCGGCAAGACCACCATGCTGCGGATGCTCAACGGGCTCATCAAGCCGGACCAGGGACGCGTGGAAATGCGTGGCCGCGTGGGCGCGCTCATCGCCTTGGGCGCCGGTTTCGACCCCATTCTCTCAGGGCGCGAGAACGTGTATGTGAACGCCTCCGTTCTGGGCCTCACCTCCCGCGAGATCGACCGGCGGTTCGATGAGATCGTGGACTTCGCCGACATCAAGGACTTCATCGACATGCCCCTGCAGAGCTACAGCTCGGGCATGGCGGCGCGCTTGGGTTTTGCCGTGGCCTGCGCCGTGGAGCCGGACATCCTGCTGGTGGATGAGGTGCTGGCCGTGGGCGACCATTCCTTCCGCTTGAAGGCCCAGCGCGCCATGCGGGAGGCCCTCGAACGAGGCACCACCGTGGTCATCGTATCGCACAACCTGCACGACATCAGCGGTACCGCCACACGCTGCATCTGGATGGACCACGGCAGCATCCGCATGGACGGTGACACCAGCAGTGTGAGCAGCGAATACCTCCATGCCCAAACGCAGGTGGCCTCCGGTTCCAAGGCGGCCCTGTTCGAGTACAGTCCCAACCGGCGTGGTCACGTAGTGCTCACCCGTGTGGAACAGGTGGGCCACCCTGGCACGCATGTGCGTCAGGTGCAGGTGGACGACCTCTCCAAGGGCATCGACCTGGAGCTGCACTACACCGCCGTGAACGAGGTGCACGACGAGGTGGTGCATGCCATCAACCTGATGACGCGTGGTACCATGTACATCGCCCGGGGCGCCATCACGGCACGCCTCGATGTGAAGGTCAACGAGCCCTTCGGCCTGCGGGTGCATGTGGACCTGCCCGACCTGCTTCCGGGGCGCTACCGTCTTGAGCATTTCACGTGGATGCCCGGCGGCGATATGCTGGAAGGTGTGTTGGACCTGGTGGAAATAGAGGTGTTGCCGCAGGCCTCCATGCAACGGTTGCGCGCGGCCTCAACGCCCTTCTTCCTGGAGAAGATGACCGATAACGCCAAGGGTAGCGTGCCACTGGGCATTTCATTGGTGAACGCAAAGCAGAACGCATGAAGCTTCTGGTGATCGGACTGGATGGCGTGGACCGCCGCTTGGTGGAACACTTCGATATGCCGTTCACACGGTCGTTGTTGGAACAGCTCGTGGTGCTCCCGGTGAAAGAGGACCTATGGAGCCGCGGCTGGGTGAAGATGTTGTCCGGACTTCCACCGACCACCACCGGCGCTTATTACGAGCAACCGGCACTGAACGGAAAGCCGGCCTTTACACAGTCCTACGGATCGAAGAGCTATCCGACCAACGCCGCCCGAAAACCACTGTGGGTCGAGGTTGATGCGCTCGGCAAACGCGCGGCCTGGTTGAACCTGCCCACCATGATGCCCGCACCGGCCCTGAACGGCGTGGTACTGGGCGGCGCCGGCGGCGGCTTCAGTCCCGAGAACCGCATACCACCTGCGGCCTGCCACCCGCCTGAACTCCAGGACCTGTTCATCCGGGAGCGGATGGTATGGGAGAACCGCTACATCGTATCCGGCATTCGCCACACCGACCTGTTCTTCTCCAAGTGCACCGAGGCGCTGTGGAGCCGTGCGAGGATCTACGCGGACCTCGTGCAGAACAGCGGCAGCATGGACCTGGGCTTCTTCGTGCAGAAGGAACCTGTGGTGATCAGCAACATCTACATGTACTCCATCGAACAGTTGATGGAAGTGAAGCAGGCCCGACTGGCCGTGCACTACCTGCTGAACCAGTTCTACAGCGCACTCGATGATACCTTGAAGTACGTCTTCGATCGCCTGCAGCCCGAGCAGGTGATGGTGGTCTCGGACCATGGTGCGGCGCCGTACCGCAAGAGCATGAACTTCAACGTGATGCTGCAGGACCTCGGCTTCCTGAGGTACAAGACGGAGAAGGGGACGGCTCCGGCCAGGGGTGGCGCGGTGCAGAAGCTGAAGGCCCGTTTCGCGCATGAGGTGCGGCAGGTCACCAACGGCCATCCCCGGCCCGATTTCCCGCCCTTCACACCCATCGACCTCGGCCACACCAAGGCCTTCACCAACTTCTACGTGCCCGGCATCTTCCTCTACGACCAACGCTTCGGCGGCCCGGCGCTTTCCGCGGAACAGGCCCAGGCCCTCACCGATGCCATCGTGCGCGACTTCAATGCGCACCCCGTGGCCAAGGAGAACAAGCTCGTGGCGCGTCCCTTCCGTCGTGAGCATGCCGGCACGCCGGCCTACGACCTATTGCCCGAGGTATGGGTGGACCACCCCGTGGACCTCTTCCCCGAGCAACGGGGGCAGGCCGTACAGAAGAATCCCTACTACCGGGACTGGAGCGATCTCGCCGGTCTGCCGCGCGACATTGGCAGCGGTAAGAAGAGCCCCGATGCCCTCTGCGTGGTGGATCCCCGGTTCCTGCGCGACGTGGACCCCACGCGCCCGGGCCTCGACCTGACCGTGGTGCACGAACTGGTGTTGAACCACTTCCGCTCCTGACCATTGCCCATGCGTATCGGACTGCTCACCTATCACCACGTGGTCAACATCGGTTCGGTGTTGCAGGCCTATTGCGCGTGGCGGTTGCTCACCCAACTATACCCCCAGGCGCGGGTGGAGATCATCGACCATGTGCCTGCGGTCTCCGAGAAGTACAAGCAAGGCTATCGTGCAAAGGGCGTGGTGAAGAAGGGTTGGTTCGGCAAGACGGAGCCCAATGCCTTCAGCCGCAACGAACAGGCCTACCTGGACTTCCTGCGCGCCCATTGCGACTTCAGCCCCGCGCTGCCCACCACCGATGACGAGCACGAGGTGGTGCGCGCCATTGCCGCCCTGGGCTACGATGCCGTGTTCGTGGGCAGCGACACCGTGTTCCAGCTCGGGGGCTACTTCGGCCACCCCATTGCCGCCAAATTGCCGCCCAACGCCTATTACCTGCCGGGTCTGGAGGGAGTGAAGAAGGTGGGTCTGGCCGCTTCCTTCGATCCGTACATGGGCGGGGCAGAAGCGGAACGCCTCCGCCAGGTGGCGCCGTTGTTACAGGCCTACGACCGCATCCTGTACCGCGATGCCACGGCCGAGGCCCTCCTGCGCAATGCCGGTGTGGATCCCGCGCGCATGGCCCACATCCCCGATCCCACCATCCTCATGGACATCACGCATTTGGTGCCTGGCGGCGGTGCGGACCTGGGGCAACGCACCAAGCGCGTGGCCGGAGTGGCCATTGCCGATCCCAAGGTGACCGCGCAGGTAACTGGCTGGGTGAAGGAGGCCGGGTTCGAGGTAGTGGATTTCATGTATCCGCCGCAGGATGCCAGCCGCCGTTCCGGTATGGGCGGGGTTGTTGGTCAAGCGCTTGGAGGTTACCGCGAACTGGACCTTATGGTCACCGATCGCTTTCATGGCTCCATCCTGGCCTTGCAGCTCAGTAGCGCGAACGTGGTGGGCATCGAGCACCACGGCACGTATGTGGAACCCAACAGCAAGCTTCGTGATCTGTACCAACGTTTGGGGATCGGGGATCATCTATTGCGCACGGATGAACAAGGACTCGATCGTGCTGCTTTCGAGGCCTTGCTGAACGCAGGTCATTGGAGCCGTGCGGAGATGATGCAACGCATGGCGGCCTTGCGTGCTTCTGGTTTTACCTCCATTGAACAACAGCTTGCAGGCCTGCTGAACTGATCGGTTCCAGGTTACTTTCGTTCATCACCTCATTCGTGACCTCATGGGACCCGTTCCAGGCACCTACCATGCACCCGACGACCAACTCACGTTGGAGCCGGGTTTTGCTCTTCACTGGCAGATGACCAATTGCGAGCGCTTCGCACTTCAGGACATCCTGCGGAGGACAAGACCCGAAGTGGCGATCGAGATCGGTACGTATCGAGGAGGGTCGTTGCAGGTCATTTCCCATTTCGCACAACGCGTGATCTCGGTGGACATCGATCCCACGGTACCCGAGCGTTTGGCCGGCAAGTTCCCGAACGTGGAGTATCGGGTCGGTGATTCCAAGCAGTTGCTTCCCGATCTGATCGACGAGTTGAACAGGGCCGGAGCGAACGTTGGTTTCTTTCTGATCGATGGTGATCATTCCACGGCCGGAGTAAGGCGCGATGTGAACGCGGTGCTCAAGTATCGTCCCAAGGGCCGCTGCGTGATCATCATGCACGATAGCTTCAACCCGGCCTGTCGTGAAGGGATACGGAGCGCGGATTGGTCAGCGAGTCCATATGTGCAATGGGTGGACCTCGACTTCATTCCTGGTATCTACCATCAATATGCCTACGATACTGCGGATGCTCGCTCCATGTGGGGTGGGTTCGCTTGTGCCTACCTGACACCAGATGAGCGCACGACCGAACTGGAAGTAAGGGAATCGCAACGGGGCGTATTCGAGGCCGTGAAGACCGTATCCTCACACACCGCACCGATCAATACCCCTGTGCCGGCGCCCGGGCTTGCTCGCCGGATCGTCCGTCGCCTGCGCGACCTGGCCCGATGAACGACCTGGGGTCCTTGCGTGCGCTTCAGCGGCCCATCGCCTTTTCCATCGATAGTGGCATCCAGGTGATCAGTGGCGTCACCACGTGGATGCAGGCCTTGGTGCTGCGTTTGCATGCCGATGGAGTCCCTGTGCGCGTTCTGCTCCACCACATCGGTCCCGATCCCGAGCGGTCGTCCATCGGCCTGCCCTTGCGCAGTGCCGGTGTGCCCGTGGACATCATTGCCCGAGGTGCCGATATGGAGCAGGACGTACGCGCCACGCTCTCCTTCTTGGAGCGTCACCGGCCCGCGGTCTATTTGCCGCAATGCCTGTTCAGCATGTATTTCGCGGCGGGCTTGGCGGGTGCACAGGGGTTGCCCTGGGTGTTGGCCATGCACTCCGATGATCCCGACTACTGGGCCTTGGCCGATGCGTTACGCCCCGAACAGGTGAACGGCTGTGTGGTGGCGGTATCAGCGCAGCTGGCTTCCGAAGTGGCTGCCCGGGACCTGGCCCGGCATCCGGTGATGATCCCCTACGGCGTGCCAGTGGCCACACGTGCTGCCACCTGGTCCGATGCCCCCTTCCGCGTGGCCTTCAGTGGGCGCATGGTGGAAGAGCAGAAGCGGTTGTCGTTGGTGATGGACGTCCTCTTGGAGGCCTGCCGCACCGATGACCGGATGGAGGCCGTGCTCTTCGGCGATGGACCGCAGCGTGCCGGGGCCGAGCAACGGGTGCGCGAGGCTGGTCTTGCGGAGCGGGTCCGGTTCACCGGTCGCCTGACACCCGATGCCGTGCGCTCTGAACTGCAGCACTGCCACGCCATGCTGCTCATGTCGGACTACGAAGGACTGCCCGTGGCCCTGCTGGAGGCCATGGCACAGGGCGTGGTCCCCGTGGTGCGCGCCATTCCCAGCGGCATTCCCGAACTGGTGGACCATGAACGGACCGGGCTGTTGGTGGGTGAGGATGTGGAAGGTGCGGTGATCGCCCTGCGCAGGTTGGCCGATGATCGGGAGCTTTGGGAGCGATGCGCGCAGGGCGCCTTTGAACGCGTGGCCACCCGCTACAGCGAGGAAATGAGCTACGCTGGCTGGGTGAAGCTGTTGGCCGAACTGGCCCAATTGCGTCCGGATGGTGTTCCGCTCGCGCAGCCAGCCACGTTCCAACTGCCGCCGCACGACCCGCGCCTGGACCGGGGCTATCCGCCGCCGCCCAAGCCTTTGCCGCCACCGCCCTCGTTCATCACACGGTTGAAAGGTGCGGTGAAACGCCGCCTGTTGGGCTGATAACGGACCCGCGTTCGCCATCTTCGCGCTGCCGGTGGCATTCACTCGAATGAACACGATCTTCATCAGCACCAACGACCACATGCCCTGGGGGGGCAGCGAGGTGCTGTGGACGCGTGCGGCGCTGGCCATGGCGCAAAAGGGCCACCAAGTGACCGCCAGCGTGCGGCGCTGGTGCCCGCGGCACACCGGCATGGAGGCACTGTTGCAGGGCGGCGTTACACTGCATGAGCGCGAGCGCACGGCACTGGAGCGGTCGCGCTTGCAAAACGCGTGGGCCATGTGGCGCAAGGGCTTTGTGCGCGAGGTGGCGGACAACCGCTGGAGCGTGCTTGAGCAACAGCGGCCCGACCTGGCGGTGATCTCCCTCGGCAACCACCTGGACGAGCCCTTCCTGCACTACGTCGAACGGTTGCAGCGCATGCAGGTGCCCTATGTGGTGGTGGTGCAATTGGTGCATCCGTATGCCGATGTTACGGATGAGAAGGCAGAACGCTTCATCACCGCGTACCGTGGTGCGCGGCACGTGGTCTTCGTATCGGAGCAGAACCGGTCCATCCTTTCCAAGCAGTTGGGCCATGTGTTCACCAATGCGGTCATCATACCCAACCCGGTGGATGTGGAGCGATTGCAGGCACCGCTGCCCTTTCCGCCAACGAGCGAGGGTTTACGACTGGCTATGGTGTGCGCGCTTACCCCTTTTCACAAAGGGCATGACATCGTCCTTGAGGTCCTGGCCCAGGAAAAGTGGAGGAAGCGTGAGCTTTTCGTGGACCTCTATGGCGAAGGACGTTCCAAGGCTGTCATCGAGCGCAACATCAAGGCGCTGGGCATCGAACGGGTGCGCCTCTGTGGGTTCGAGCCGGACAAACGCATGATCTGGGGCACCCATCATGCGGCCCTATTCGCCTCGCGGATGGAAGGGCTTTCATTGGCCTTGTTGGAGGCCATGGCTTGTGGGCGTCCGGTGATCGCTACGAATGTGGGCGATGCGAAGCGGTTCATTGAAGAGGGAGTTTCAGGATTCATTACGGCCCCCGGGTATGCATGTGGATTGGATGAGGCTATGGAGCGTGCTTGGGAGTGTAGGGATGATTGGGAGAGCATGGGGCATGAGGCCTTTGCTACTTTTACCCGGCTCATTCCTGACGATCCGGTCCTGCGACTTGTGAATGTCATCGAGCGGACCGTATGAAGCGTATCCTGATCATCTCTCACAATGTTACCCGCACCGGAGCGCCGCTGGTGATGCTCTATTTGTTGCGCTGGTTAAAGTCAAACCATCCGGAAGTGGTCGTGGATGTGCTTGCGCTGAAGGGGGGGGCTGTAGAGGAGGAGTTCAGAAGTGCTGCGGATGGCTACTTCGAGCTGAAGATGCCCCCGCCTCCTCAACGAAGCGTAGCTGTCCGAGCCATCCGGAAAGGCCTTCGGCTCATTGGGTTGCTTCCATCGCCGACTGCAGAGGAATTCAAGGAACAGAAGCTACGTGAGCTATCAAGCCACGGTTATGATGTGGTGTTGGCCAACAGTCTTGCCAGTATTCCGGTGGGGGTCAAGTTGAAGCAGCTTGCACAGCGGAAGCCAGTGCTTATCGGATACGTCCAGGAGTTCCACATGGTGATCCGACAGTTGCTTCCGGACCTGCCCAAGTATGTGCCTCATGTGGACCGGTTCTGGGCGGTCTCTGAACTCGGTCGAGCCAACCTCATCAGGAACTGGGGGGTGGAAGAGCAGAAGGTTGAGGTACAGTACGTGACCGCCTTGGTGCACACACAGCAGCTACGGGTATTGGAGATGCCACCTGATGAGGTCTTCCGGGTGGGCGCAGTGGGTACCGTGGTCATGCGCAAGGGCTATGATCTCTTCATTCAGGTCGCTCGTTGGGTGCGACACCATCATCCGGAGCTGAAAGTGCATTTCACCTGGGTCGGTAACGTGGGCAAGTACGAGCGACCTTTGATTGAGCACGATCTTGTCCATGCCGGGTTGGAAGGCATCGTTGAGTTCGTGGGGGAATTGGAGGATCCAACCCCTGTTTATCGTACACTTGATGTCTTCCTCCTCCCTTCGCGGGAGGAACCATTCGGTCTTGTCTGCATAGAGGCTGGGACGATGGGCAAGCCGATCGTCTGCTTTGAGGGTGTGACCGGTGCGGCGGAGGTGCTTCGACACGGGGGAGGTGTTATTGTGCCCTACTTGGATGTTGAAGCCATGGCCCGTGCGGTCGTGGATTATGCTCTTGATCCCGGGCGCCGCTCCGCCCATGGTGAATTGAACAAGGTCCAATTCGCCCGGTTGGGGACCGAGGAACAGTGTCCCTTGATGTGGCAGCGCATTTCAAGGGCATGGGAGGAACAGGGCCGAAAGCCATGAACGTCACCGCCATCGTAGTCACCTACAACGGCATGCAGTGGGTGGACCGCTGCTTGGGCAGCCTGCGGGCCAGCTTGCTACCAGTGCGCACCATCGTGGTCGACAACGGTTCAACGGACGGCACGCCGGCCCATATCGAGCAGCACTTCCCTGAGGTGGAGCTGGTCCGTGCGGAGCGTAACCTGGGCTTTGGGCAGGCCAACAACCGGGGCATGCGCATGGCACTGGATCGCGGCGATGACCATGTGTTCCTGCTCAACCAGGATGCCTGGGTGCGGCCTGATACCATTGGCCGCCTGGTGGAACGTGCCGCTGCGGAACCGGGTCATGGTGTGCTCAGCCCCCTGCACTTGAACGGCGCAGGTGATGCGCTGGACCTGGCCTTCTCCAACTTCATCATCCCCCAGCGCTGCCCTGGGCTCTATTCGGACCTTGCTTTAGGGCGCGCTGCGGGTAGGACCTACGTGGCTGAGTTCGTTAACGCGGCGGCCTGGCTCATTACCAGGCAGTGCCTGCTTACGGTGGGCGGTTTCAACCCCACGTTCTTCCACTACTCGGAGGATGACGATTACCTGCACCGCCTGCACTTCCATGGGCTCAAGTGCGGCATTGTGCCGGCCGTGACCGTGCATCATGATCGCGAGGAGCGCAAAGAGAACCCCTACTTCGACCTGCGGGTGTGGCGCATCCGCAAATTGAAGTTGCGCTTCGCCGACCCATCCAAGGACCATGATCCTGCTGCGGAGCGGCGTAAACTGTGGTTCGATCTGTTGCGCGGCCTCCTTGCCTTGCGGAAAGGAGAGGTGTTGGTGGCCCGCGATCAGTTGAAGATGCACACCGAGGCCGACCTTGCTTCCGTGGTCCGCACCCGCGAGCTGTCGCGCGCAAAAGGCCCCACCTTCCTGTAGGGCGGACCGGTTGGCCTATTTTCGCCTGCATGGACCTCGAGGTCGCCGTCATCATCCCGGTGTACAATGCCGGTCGGTTCGTAGAGAAGGCCGTGGCCTCCGCACTGGCGTTTCCCGAGGTGAAGGAGGTGGTGCTGGCCGAGGACGCTTCGCCCGATGATAGCCTGGCGGTATGCCATCGCCTGGCAGGTACTGATCCGCGCATCAAGCTGGTGCGCCACCCCGATGGTGGTAACCATGGTGCGGCAGCCACGCGCGATCTGGGCTTTGCAAGCAGTTCAAGCCCCTTCGTGGCCTTTCTGGATGCCGATGACCGGTTCCTGCCCAACCGGTTCGACGCGGAGCGCAGGATCTTTGCGGAACACCCGGATGCCGATGGGGTCTATGGTGCGACCGGCGTGGAGTACCATGATACCGAAGGCCGGGAGCGGTTCCAAGCGCAGTTCGACCACGAGCTTACCACGGTGACCCAAGTGCTGCCGCCCGAGCGTTTGTTCAGTGCTCTGCTCGGCAGCATCAAAGGCGTGGGCTATTTCCACTTGGACGCGCTTACGGTGCGGCGCAGTGCGCTCGATCGCATGGGTCCGCTGTTCGACCCGGCGCTGCGCTTGCATCAGGATACGCTCTTCGTGCTCCGTCTGGCTCATGGTGCACGGCTCTACCCTGGGGTGGTAGGCACGGCCGTGTCGCTGCGTGGCGTGCATGCCAGCAACCGCATTACCGCCAACAAGGACCTGGCCGCTTCGAAGTACCTGCTGCATTGTCGTCTGGAGGACTGGTCGCGAGGTGTTGAGCTGCCACGCGATGACCGTCGCTTGATCGTGGCCAAGCGGGTCTATTGGCAGATGCTTCGCGCTCGTGGTTCCTTTTCCCGAACGTTCCAGTTGCGGCATTTCGTTGTTCATCCCTGGCTGTTCCAGTGGGTGCAGGTACGTGAGGCCTGGCTCGATGGGGTCTTCGGCCGCGATTCCACCCTGTCCCGTAGGCTACGTTCTCTTGCCTGGCGTACCGGATCCAACGTGCTTTCCTCCATTTCCTGATGTGACACAGCGCCAGGGCCATCCGGGGGAGCCGCTCGCCTACATTTGGAGCGGGCCGTCACAGAGCGGAAAGTTGACCACACGAGTATGATTGGATCGATCAGGGCTTCCATCAGGTCAATTGCGGTCAGGTTCCATCGTGAACCACCGTGGTGGGTGAAGGTCCTGGTCCTGCTTTCTTTCTGCTGGGTGGTGGCCAGCCGGAGCCAACTGTATCCCGCCATTCAGAACACGGTGATGGGCACTGCCGTCACCATGCTGCTCCTGGTATTCGTTGGCAGCTTGGGTCGGCGCATCCATGTGGTTTTCGTTGTGGGCCTGGTGCTGCTGTTGGGCGCGTATTTCCTGACACTTAGCTTGTATGGCCCCATCAGCTACGATCTGGTGTTGGCCCTGCGGTATACCACGTTGGACGAGTCGTTGGGTTATGCCCGTGATCTGTTCAAACCTGCCATGGCCATCCCTTGGGTGCTTGGGGCTGCGCTCGTCCTGTATGTGCTGATAAGGTCCCGGTTGGTCGTCCCCAACCGTTACGTGGTCGTGTCCATCGGGCTCCTGTTGCTGGCTATCCCGGCAGTGCGGTCCTTCAAGGCCGGATTGGATTGGAGCGATCGGTACAAGGACAAGTCAATTGCATTCAGTTCCGTGCCCGGAAAGCTGGTGGCCACTACGGTGCACCAGTTCAGTGTGGTGAACGAACTGGCCGACTGGTCCGAGAGCTTCGAGGCCGGTCACGATTGGAGCGCGTTCCGTGACCTCAAGCCCAAGCGGTTGAACGTGATCGTTATTGGGGAGAGCGGCAGGTCCGACTTTTACGACCTGAACGGGTTCGATCTGTTCCCGTTGACACCGAACATTGATTCCACCTTCAGCTACAATTTCAGCCAGTGTTTTGCTCCTGCATCCACCACCATCAGTTCCCTGATGCGGACCTTGTTCCTGACGGACCCCATGGGAGGTCCGTTGCCACAGGCGAACATCGTGGCCTTGTTCAAGCACCACGGCGCGAGGACCTATTGGGTGTCCAACCAGGGGCGGGTGGGTAGGAACGACTCACCGATCGCTTCCTTGGGTTTGACCTGCGATAGCTCCTACTTCCTGAACAAGACCAGCTATCACTCCGCCAGCGCTGGGGATAGGGCCATGCTTCCCTGGCTCGAAGGGGTCATTCAGAAGGCCAGGAGCGATCCACGGCCCACGCTCATACTTGTACATATGCTTGCACAGCATCCTCCGCTGGACCGCACCTATGATGCGTGGGACTTACCCTACAAGGGGCCTGGAATGGTCGCCAAGTACATGCGTTCCACCCGTGACACGGACCTGTTCCTTGGTGAGCTGTATGCTCTGGTGAGGGAAACAGATGATCACAACATGTTCTATTTCAGTGATCATGGCTTGGGATACGATGAACGCCGGGACCATTTCATCCATACGGACAGGTTCAGGGAGAACTACCATGTGCCATTTGTGATATGGTCGGGCCAGGATAGGCCGGGAAGGAGCATCGCGCATCCGGTCGCGCTTTCAAACCTGATCGGTCTCCTGCATGCCTTCAACCGAGCCGTGCCTTTGCAGCTCGATTCGTTGGTGGGAAGCCTTCCCCCCCCGATCCATGTTTTCGATTCCAAGAACCTTCCCAAGCCGATCTCCGGGCTTGAGGTGGACACAATGGACCTGACCTATGAACGCTGAGCTATTGTCGAGAAGGGATGTGGCCATCCTGAAGGGTATCGGTATCCTGCTGATCTTCCTGCACAATTATTTTCACTGGCAGCCCGGTATGGGCATTGAGAACGAATTTGCCTTCAAAGCATCAGGAGCCAAGGCGTTACTCGCCCACGTGCTCGATGGTCCTGTGGATCTATTGCGCTACTTCTTCGCGTATTTCGGCCATTTCGGTGTTCAGTTGTTCGTGCTCACTTCGGGGTACGGACTGGCTGTTTCGGCGCGGTCGGGGAGAACGTCCTCCTATGTCGACTACTTGTTCCCGAAGCTCATCAAGATATTGGCGCTGCTGCTGATCGGTGCAGTGTTCATTTCCATTGTACGTTACATCAATGATGGTCATGCGTTCAATATCGGTGTCGTCCTGGAGATCATCATTGGACGGATGACGAGCGTATGGAACTTCTCGGGAAGCACCATCTTCCGCTACTCCGGACCGTTCTGGTTCTTTGGATTGATCGTGCAGCTCTACGTCCTTTTTCCCCTGATGAACAAATTGCTGGACTTCTTTTCCGCGAGGTCCGCTGGCATGCTCCTGGTCGCCTTACTGGTGCTGAACGCATGGTTGTATCCCATTTGCGAAAGGATCGATCTGCCATTGATGGGCATTTTCATCGGGCATTTACCGGTCTTTCTGCTTGGCGCATTGCTCGCGCGCGATGGTGCGTACCTGCCTAAAGGTTCGGTGGTGGCTGCTCTGGTGATCTTCCTTCTCGGCCAGTTCCACCCTGCGTTCTTCATGGCCACCTTTATCTCCGCCGCCATGATCATGCTGTTCCTTTACCAGGCAGTGCGCCGGAACGGTCCATCGCTCATCGGCCGTTGGGTCGGGGGAGCGTTGCAGTGGGTCGGAGGCATATCGATGGCGATCTTTATCATCAATGGCCCCCTGCGCTCCTTGGCCCTATTTAGGAATGCAGAGGGGGATCTGCTCACGTCCAAGGTCTTGCTGTTCACGGTCATCCTTTTTGCGCTCGCTATGCCCACGGCTTACGCCTTCAAGAAGCTGTCCGCAGGGTTACAGATGGCCTATGATCGTGTGGTCGGTGGACTGCGACGCAGGATGTGATCCGACGCCGAGCCGCTCTTGCCCTTCAACCTTGCCTTGGCCTGCTATCTTTGGCCATGGTGATCGTTCTGCCGCTATTGGGCCGAAGGTCCCGCATGGCCTGGTCCCTGGAATGTCACTGACTCGATCGAAGAAACGTGGAGCGGACCGGCCATCGGATGGGGCTGACAAGGAATTGTGGTTGTTCACCGAATATTATCCGTTCGGGTGGAGCGAATCATTCCTGGAGAACGAACTGCCCATCCTAGCGCGTCGCTTCGGCCGGGTGAGGGTGTTTCCACTTTTCAGGCGTGAGGGTGAGCGTGACCTGCCTTCCGGTGCAGAGCGTCAAGTCGTTATAGAGGATCCCTACGCTGTGGCCGGTTTTCCACTGCTCTTGCGTCATGCATTCTCGGTGGTCCGGCTGCTACGGTCCTTATGGTCCGATCTGGGCTTCGCGATGTTCAGGCGCGAATGGCGTAATGAACTGCTCAGCCGGATGCGTCAGATGATACGACGCGTGGATGACATGGAGCGGTCCTTGATGGCGGAGTACGACCCCGATCGCGTGGTGATATATAGTTATTGGACCAATGACTGGGCCACCCAACTGGCTTTGCTCAAGGCCCGTGATGCGCGTTTGCGGTTCGTGTCCAGGGCCCATGGTTTCGATCTGTATGAGCATCAGCATCAGCGGGGGGCGATCCCGTTCAGGCGGTTGCAGCTCAGGTCGGTGGATGCACTATTCTGCGTTTCACAGGCCGGGTTGGACCACATGCGGGCGAGGCACCCTCGGTTCTCAGGCAAGTATGAGCTTGCGCGCCTTGGCACCAGCGACCATGGTGTGGCACAGGCCTCTTCGGATAACGTGCTGCGCGTGGTCAGTTGTGGATACGTCATTCCGCGGAAGCGTTTCTGGCTTATCGCCGATGCACTGGCTATGGCCCGAACGCCGGTCCATTGGACGCATTTCGGGGACGGGCCGGAGATGCCCATGGTCAGAGAGCGGTTGGCCCGTCTTCCGGACCATGTGCAAGTGGATCTTCGAGGAGAGACCACGAATGCCGGGATCATGGCGTGGTATGCCTCCAACCCCGTTGATGTGCATGTGCTGACCAGCAGGCTCGAGGGTGGGGTAGCGGTCGCCTTGCAAGAGGCGGCAAGCTTTGGTGTGCCGCTGATAGCCACGGATTCCGGAGGGGTGAGAGACCTTGTGACATCCGCCACGGGCATCTTATTGCCGACCACAACGACACCGGAGGACCTGATGGCCGCGATCGCCTGGGTGCCCCAAGGCCCCATGTCCACACCCGAATTCCGTGCTGGGGTAAGGGCTTACTGGGAGGCGAATTTCAAGGCGGACACTGCGTTCGATGCCTTTTGCGACCGTCTGTTGGACCTGTGCCGGAAGGATGTCCGCTGAATATGAATGATCGGCCAGGTTGCTTTACTACCGAGCGAGGTGTGTGCGGTATGATCTGCGTTCACGTGCCCGCATTGGATCGACCATGAAAGGCATGGCTGTCAAGGACACAGGACCGGAGAGTGCAAGGTCACCCCGACCTTTGTGGGGCAAGTGGTCGTTGCTTAGTGCAGTCCCATGCGGGTAGCCTATATCACTCATTATAGCGATCTCTACGGAGCGAACCGTTCGTTGCTGGACCTAATGACCGGCTTGCGTGACCGGCATGGAGTGGAACCCTTGGTGCTGGCTCCCGGTCCTGGGGCCTTGGTCAATGAACTGGAGCGTCTGGACATTCCCTGCCACATGGCGCCGTTCCAGCCGTGGATGACCGAGCGGTGGTATGGCGGTGGTCCGCACCATCGGCTGTTGCAGTATCTGCGCGAAGAGAAGGCCGCTCGTGAACGACACAAGGCGAACCAGGCCTTGCTGCCCGGGATCGAGGATTGGTTGAGGTCAAATCAGGTCACGCTCCTTCACGCGAATAGTGCCGTAGCGGTGATGGGCCCCTTGCTGCGGTCGAGAACAGGGCTGCCATTGGTTTGGCACATACGTGAGCTCCCCGAAATACAGTACGGTCTACATATCGACCGAGGACGCAGGGCCTACGCGAATGCGCTCAGGCAGGCTACCCGGGTGATCGCCATCTCCAGCACCGTGAAGGAGGATATCCACCGTTATGCGCCGGACCTGCCTCTTGATGTGATCTATAATGGGGTGGTCCCTGGGAGCCTGTTCCCGGAGTTGAAGGCCCGTTCCCAAGAGAGGTGGTCTTCCGGTATTTTCAGTTTTGCCATGCTCGGCGTCATCCATCCGGCCAAGGGACAGCTTGAAGCGGTGGACGCATTCCGTATTGTCCTGGACCGCGGCTTGGACGCGAGACTGATCATCGCCGGTTCGGGACGTGAGGCTCCCGTCCGCGAGCGCATCGCCGCGCTTGGATTGCAAGATCGTGTGGAGATGACCGGGTACGTGAAAGACCCTTATTCGGTGCTGTTACGTGCACATGCCCTTTTGATGTGTTCGCCGAACGAGGCCATGGGACGTGTCACTGTTGAGGCCATGGCCAGTGGTATTCCCGTGGTCGGTCTGGATGCAGCGGGTACATCGGAGATCGTTACGCATCGACGCAACGGTCTGCTTTACAATGGAGGCTGTGAAGCACTGGCTCAGCGAATGATCGAACTCGCCAGCGATCGCGATCTGGCCCGGACCATGGGTCGATCGGCGCAAGACGATACTGTTGCCCGCTTCTCCATCGAACGCTATTGCGATGAAGTGGCGGCAGTGTATCAACACCTCGGTGCGCAGGAAGGTGCTGACCGCCAACAGGGCTGTTAGCTTCAAGAGAGCGACCTTTGTGTTCGCTACGGTCCTTTCGCGCATGCTGCCTCGCATCACCATCATCACCCCAAGCTATCAGCAAGCCCCCTTTCTGGAGGAGTGCATCCGCTCCTTGCATGATCAGGGTTACCCGGACCTGGAACACATCATCGTGGACGGGGGCAGCACTGATGGTTCCCGGGAGATCATCGAGCGGTATGCCGGCAAACTGGCATGGTGGTGCTGTGAGAAGGATAGGGGGCAGAGCCATGCGATCAATAAAGGGCTTGCGCATGCCACCGGCCAGGTCTTCTGTTGGTTGAACAGTGATGACCTTCTGTTGCCCGGCTCGCTGCATGCAGTGGGCGAGACCTTTGCCGAGCACCCTGACCTCACCGTGTTCACCGGTGTTCGCATTGAGCGGGCAGCCGATGGCTCCGAGCGAGCATTGGGGCAGGATGATCCCGGTGATCCCAATAGCCATTTCGTTCACCCGCACATCAATCAGCAATCCACCTTCTTCCGTATGGATGTGGTGAAGGCCATCAACGGCGTGGAGGAGAAGCTCCACTACGTCATGGACTACGAGCTCTGGTTGCAGGTATTGTTCCATCATGGGACAAAGGATGTTTGGGTCGACCCACGGGCGCTATCTGTTTTCCGACTGCATCCGGTAAGCAAGACAAGCACAGTGCATCATCGGTTCCTGGATGAGACAGCGAGTATGTTGCACGGGCTCGCCCTGGCCACCGGACAGACCGGGTTGGCCCAGATACTTGCAAAAGGGCATGGCATCACACCCGGCCTTCGTGCTTTTCCGGTCACTGCGGCCCATGCACCTCTGGTGAGGCGAATGGTGACCTGGTTCTTGCTGCGTTGGTATCACCGGCTCTACAAGTCCTCGGACCTGCGCATGATGAAGGCCTTCCTGCTTGAAGCGCGTCCTGCAGAGAAAGGGTTGGATGCACAGGAGCTGGCCTGGCTTCCTATGGTGGAGAGCGAGGCGGACGTCGCCAACTGGCCGCTATTCCGGCTGCGGCGCAAGTGGCGCAGTCTCCGTGGAAGGGCATAGGCATGGTCCACCCGCGGTTATCTTCGCACGTGTGCCTCTCAAGGCAGTTGAATCAGCCCAAAAGCCGATGAAGGTGAGCGTGGTGGTCCCGGTCTATAACAAAGGGCCTTTTCTTCAAGAGAGCTTCCAAAGCATCTTCGACCAGACCTACCAGGACCTGGAGATCATTGCCGTTGATGACCGAAGCACAGATGACAGCCTTGAGCGATTGATGGCCATGCAGGATCCCCGACTTCGCGTGGAGCGGATGGATCGGAACATGGGGCACCCCATGGCCACCCAGCGTGGGTTCGACCTGTCCACAGGCCGCTATATCGTTCGGGCCGACGCGGATGATATCCATCTGCCTCAGCGGATCGAACGTCAGGTGGCCTTCATGGAGTCCCACCCTGAGGTGGGCGTGAGCAGTTCTCGCCTGCGCACCTTCGGAGCCGAGGAGGTGGAATGGGAGGTGCCGCTGGATGACGCAGCCTGTAGGTCCGAGGTCTTGTTCGGAATGCCGGTCCTTGATCAGGCAAGCATTATTCGTACGGACATCCTGCGCACCCATGATATCCGATACCACCCGGAATGGCCACGCGTAGGGTCCGATCGATTGTTCTTCGCTCAGTTCCTGAAGTATACGCAGTATGCGAATCTCCCTGAGGTGTTGCTTCACTACAGGGTGGGAGCGCAGAACAACAATCACGGGCAGAGCATGCTGCAGCGCCGGGAGGAGGGAACGAGGCGGGTCTTTCAGATGCTGGGTATTGAGGTCACGGAGGAACAGTTCACGTGCCATCTGATGCTGTTGAGGGCGTTCCGACGTGTTCCCAATGCGAGTGACATCCAGCGTACACGTAAGTGGGTGGACGAGCTCTTGGCGATCAATGACCGGTTGAAGCTCTTTCCGGAGATGGAATTCCGTGAGCGCACGCTTCAGGCCTGGGACAGGCTCTTCCATTTTCTGCCAGCCTATGGTGCCGCACCAGCCCTGGCGCATCTGCGCAGCAGTGGTCGCTGGCCCTTTGACCGCTTGACCTTTCTCACCAAGCACACCTTGAACCGATGGCTGCGGGGGGCGAAGGCGTGACGGTGAGCGTGGTGCTCCCTGTCTATAACAAGGCGCCCTTTCTGCGTGAGTGCATCGATAGCATCCTGGAGCAGAGCTTCACCGACTTCGAGCTGGTCGCAGTGGATGACCATAGCACGGATGAGAGCTTGTCCATCCTGAGCGCAGTGGGAGATCCGCGGCTGCGCATCATCGCCCTTGAGCATAACCTGGGCCCTGCGGGCTGCGCGCAGCGTGGCTTCGATGCCGCTCGAGGCCGGTACATTGTGCGCATGGATGCTGATGATGTGATGATGCCGCACCGGGTCGCGACCCAGGTAGCGTTCATGGATGAACATCCGGACATCGGTGCAAGTGGTTCACACATGCGACTGCTGGACAGTCCTTCCGAAAGATGGCGTGCATCCTTGCTCGACGTTGATATTCGTGCCAGCGTGCTCTTCCAGATCCCGATCTTTCAACCCTCCTCCATTTACAGGCGTTCTGTGCTCGTTGACCATAGTGTCCGGTTCGACGATGAGTGGCCACGGGTAGGTGAGGATTGGTTGTTCCAGTTGAGGTTGTTGAAGGTGACACGATTAGCGAACATTGATGATGATCTGGTGTACTATCGGTTGGGTCCCCAGAACAGCTCCCAAGGTCGCGACCGTGCCAGTGACCTGGGACGTTTGTTCAACGAAGTGCTCCGGTGGTACGGCTTTCCGAACGACCCGGTAAGCCTGCATCATCATCTACATGGATTGAGGTTTTACGGTCAGGGCTTCTCTACAAAGGATGTGGCTGGTCTGCGGAACTACCTCGATGGCCTGCGCGACCAGGTGCATCGTCGCGGACTGTTCGATGAGGCTGCTTTCGGGCGGCGTGTGGACGGCATTTGGGATGATCTGGCCTACCAGTTGCCGCGCTTGGGATGGGGTGCTCTTTGGGCCTACCTAAGATGGGACCGTTCGCCCTCCGTGGCGAAGTTCAGGTACCTGCTCTCCTCGTTCATTACCGGCCGCATCTACGCTGGCCGAGGATGAACCAGTACCTTGCACGGAAGGCGTGCATCGTATCGTGAAAGTTGCTGTTGTCATACCCTGCCACAATGTGGAGTGCCATGTGGAAGAGGCGCTGTTTTCCGTGCTGGCCCAGATCCACAACGACCTGGATGTGGTGGCAGTGAACGATGGGAGCACGGATGGAACTGGCGCCGTTCTGCAGCGTATGGTGGCTGCACATCCTGGCCGGTTCAGGGTCATTACTCAGCCCAATCGCGGGGCCTGCGCAGCACGCAACGTCGGACTGAAGGCCACCGATGGAGCGTATGTCCAGTTCTTGGATGCCGATGATGTGTTGCTGCCGGATAAGATCGCCGGACAGATCGAGTTGGCCCAACTGGACAATGCCCCCGCGTTGATCGTGGGCGGCTATCGCAACAAGTACCCTGATGGATCATCGCAGGAGATCAGACCGCACGTAGAGGATGCATGGCTGGCGCTGGTGCGCACCCGGCTGGGGACCACCACCGCCGATCTCTGGCGGCGCGAGGACTTGTTGCGCGTTGGAGGATGGGACGAGGATCAGGCCAGCAGTCAGGATTACGAACTGGCCTTCCGCCTTTTGCAGGCCGGAGGACGCGTGGCGTGGGATGACCGCATTACTGCTGAAGTGCTTAAGCGCGAACGCGGATCCATCAGCCGCACCAATGAACTCAGGAACTGGGAACGTTACATCGAGCTCCGTGTGGCGGTCCGCGAACACTTGCGGACATCGGATCTTCCGAACTCCAATGAGATCATCGCCGAGTGTGATCAGTACATCTTCCGCGCTTTAAGGGTGGTCGGTCGCACGAGGCCCGCCCATGCGGCCGAACTGTTCGCCGAGGTGATCCCCGCTGGATTCGTTCCGAAGGCAGGGGAGGCCCTTTCCGCGCTCTACGTTCTGCTATATCGCTGGTTGGGCTTCAGCGGTGCCGAGGCGGCTGCTGCGGCATTGGATAACTTGCGGCGCTTGTTCGGTTGGCGATGATCAAGACCCGTGAAGATCTGAGGAACTACCTGGAAGCTGACCGTGTGGCCCTGAAGCGCACGGACCGGCCGCTGTTCTACGATGAGGTGTGGCGTTTCCAACGCCTGTTGCGTAAAGTGGAATACTTGCTGAACACCATGGACCGGCGCGGTCCGTGGGGGCGTTTGCGGCATAAGCTGTTGTCGTACGCCCTGCATCGACGGTCCGTTCGCTGTGGGTTCGAGATACCGCCGAACACCTGCGGTCCGGGCCTTTCCATCGCTCATCGCGGCACCCTCATCATTCATCCCGAAGCGCGGTTGGGCAAGAATTGCCGGCTGCATGTGGACGTGGTGATCGGTACACGGCCCGGACCCGAGGAACGCGTACCGGTGATCGGCGATAACTGCTACATCGGTCCGGGGGCCAAGATCTTCGGCGACATCGTGCTCGGCAACAACATGGTGGTGGGAGCGAACTCCGTGGTGAACCGCTCCTTCCCCGAAGGGCACATGACCATTGCCGGTGCGCCTGCACAGAAGGTGAGCGATACTTCCAGCGACGAGTACATCATTGCCACCCGCAAACGCGCCTCCACATGAAGAAACTGCTCGTGGTGGTGGGCACCCGCCCCAATTTCATGAAGGTGACACGCTTCAAGCAGGTGGCTGAGGCACGGGGCGATGTGCAAGTCCGCTTGGTGCATACCGGACAGCACTACGACGATCGGATGAGCACCGTGTTCTTCGAGCAGTTCGGTCTTCGTCCGGACCACTGGCTGGGCATACCGGCCGGGTCGCCCAATGCGCAGATGGCCCACATCATGCTGGCACTGGAACCGGTGGTGGAGCAGGAGCGGCCGGATGCCATGGTGGTGGTAGGCGATGTGAACAGCACGCTGGCGGCCGCCCTCACAGCGAACAAGATGGGTGTGCCACTGGCGCATCTTGAGAGCGGATTGCGCAGTCGCGATATGGGCATGCCCGAAGAGATCAACCGCATTCTCACGGACCGTATCACGCAGCATTTCCTCGTCACCGAGCCCAGCGGCCGAGCCAACCTATTGGCCGAAGGCGCCGATGCGGCCGCGGTGCACATGGTGGGCAACACCATGATCGATACACTGGTGGCCTTTGATGACATGATCCAGGCCGATCCCGTGCGGGAGGAGCTCGGCCTTGGCACCGGCGGTCATGTGCTCATGACCATTCACCGCCCGGCCACGGTGGACGACGAACAGCAGTTGCAGCGGCTGGTGGAGCTGATCACCTTCGTGGCATCGAAGTACCGTGTGGTGTTCCCGGTGCATCCACGCACCACCAACAACCTCCGCAAGGCCGGTCTTCTGGAGCGATTGGAGGCCATGGAAGGTCTGTTCCTCTGCGAACCCATGGACTACTTCGCCTTCCAACGCCTGGTGTCCACAAGCTTTTGTGTGATCACCGATAGTGGCGGCATTCAGGAGGAGACCACGTTCCGCCGCATCCCCTGCCTGACGCTCCGGCCCAACACCGAGCGACCGGTCACGATCACCGTGGGGACCAACGAGCTCATTCCTTTCGATCTGGAGCATGTTGCCGATGCCTTGGACCGGATGACGAACGGCACTTACAAGAAGGGCCGTATACCCGATCTGTGGGATGGACATGCCACCGAGCGCGTGTTCGAGGCCCTGTTGCGCGCGTTGTGATCATCTACCTCACATACAACGACCAGCCCTCGGGTGTTTACTGGAGCCAGGTCACCGATGTGGTGGACCACCTGAACACACTGGGAGGTGAGCGTGTGAAGTTGGTAGCCCTCGTATCGTTGCGCGGCTACGGTCGATCGGCGCGGGCCATCAGGCAGCGCATGCCGGGTGCGTTGGTCTTGCCCATGGTGCCGCGTGCGCACAACTGGAGGATCAATTGGATCTGGCTCTGGCTGGTCTGTCTGCTGTACCGCCCCTCCGGCATCATCGGTCGCGGGGTCTTCGCCACGGCCCTGGCCTTACGCATGCGGGCGCGGCGCCATGTGCAACGGGTCTGCCTTGACGGCCGCGGTGCTTACGGCGCCGAATGGGAGGAGTACCGCATTGTGGACAACGATGACCTGATCGAGGAATGCGCGCGCGTGGAACGCCAGGCCGTGAACGAGGCCGATATGCGGATAGCGGTCAGTGAGGCCCTGGTGCAGCATTGGCGCGAACGCTTCGGCTATGCTGGCGATGATCATATGGTCATTCCTTGCACGCTGGGGCACGACCTGGAACGTCCGCCGGATGTTACGAGCGATCTGCGCACACTTCTTGGCTGGTCGCCGGACGATCTGGTGCTTGTGTATTCGGGAAGCACGGTCGGTTGGCAGTCGCTGCAATTACAAACGCGAATGCTGGCCGATGTGCTGGCTGCGGACGGGCGTTCGCGGGTGCTTTTCCTGAGCCAGGATGATCCGCACATCCGTGCGCTGGAGGCCCGTTTCCCCGGTCGTGTGGCGCGCAAATGGGTGCCGCATACGCAGGTGCATGAGGCCCTGTCCGCTTGCGATATAGGACTGCTGGTGCGAGAGCCCTCCGTGACGAACCGCGTGGCCTCGCCCACCAAGTTCGCGGAATACCTCAGCGCGGGACTGATGGTACTGGTCTCGGAAGGCCTGGGTGATCTGGCCCCTTTGGTCCGAAAGGAGCGATTGGGATGGGTGTATGATCAGAATGCCCTTCCCGCGTTGATACGCCCGACGAAGGAGGATAGGGGCCGCATGCAGCGCATAGTGCGCGAGCGCTTTTCGAAGTCGGCCTTTGATGGCTCCTATCGCCAGTTGCTCCGCTGCCTCGGTCCTTCGCGCGAACGGTTCAATGGGACCGTTGCTGCTCCGACTGCCGGCCTGGCGCGCGGTGTACGGTTGGTATCCATCATCGTGCCCAGCTACAACAAGGGACGGTACATCCGCGAGATGGTGGCTTCGGTGCAGGCCCAGACACATGCGGAATGGGAAATGCTCTTCATCGATGATGGAAGTACGGATGACACGCGTGCGGTGATCACCGAACTGGCCGCCACCGATGCGCGGATCAAATTGCACTTCCAGTCCGGTAACAAAGGGGCGAACCATTGTCGCAATCTGGGCATTCAGCTGGCAGCGGGCGATCACATCATGTTCTTCGATGCGGACGATGTGCTGGCACCACATTGCCTTGCGGGCCGTTTGGCCGCCGACCCACGCGGCGAGTTCGATCTGGTGATCTCCACCATGGAAGTGTTCCGCAGTGTGCCCGGTGAAGGCGGCAACCGGTGGATCCCCTCCGCTGCGGACCCACTGGCAGAGTTCCTCCGCCACCGATTGCCCTGGTCGGTGATGCAACCCTTGTGGCGCGCGCCGTTCCTGCGTTCACTGGGGGGCTTCGATGAGTCGTTCCCGCGCCACCAGGACGTGGAGTTCCATACGCGGGCCCTGTTCCATCCGTGTGTCCGCTACCTCACCATGGTCGGCGAACCCGACTGTTATTACCGCATCGCCGAGGAGCGTAAAGTCCTTCGACCCTATGCGCTTCTCGAAGGGTTCACCACGGCCGCATTGCAGTACTACGTCAAGTTCAAGGACCGATCAAGGGCCACCGGAAGGCATCGGCTGCTGTTGGGCATCATCTACCAGACCCATATCCAGCTCGTGCACAACCGTAAGCTAGGGCTCATTACGGCCGAAGAGCAGTCGGTGCTGCGCAAGAAGTTGCTCGATCCGCATGTCGTAAGCGATATGGGGATGTTCAAGCGCATGGTGTTGAACCTCTCGGGCTTCTACAATGCCCTGCCCGTGCGCATACCCGGGGTGAACCTGGTATTGTATCGGATGATGACCTCCTGATAGGTCCTCGCGCGATTTAGCGAAGCATGGAGCGCAGTCGGTTCGCCCAGGTGAACCCGAACAGGCGATGCAGGATCAGGTAACCATTTCCTGTGGCCGTGGACCGTTGCGGCAGATAGCCTTTGGGCAACAGCCGATGATACAGTTCGATGGCTTGTTGCGGCGCGTGCAGGTAAAGCGTGCGAATGCTGTCGAAGAGCACTTGCAAGTAGGGCTGCAGGTCAAGGTCCGGGCGGGTGGCGCGCAAGTGGTCCACTATCCGTGCCCGCAGTTCAACGAATCGCACCCAGTTGCGGTCCACGGCCGTTTGGGAGATGGAGCCGCCGGGCCGCTGATGGATCTCGGTGAGCACTTCACGATCATGCACCACACGCGCACCGTGTTGAAGCATGCGGAACATGAGGTCGTATTCCTGGCTACTGCCCAAGCCTTCGCTCCAGCCCCCAACGCCTTGAACTGCTTCTCTGGACCACAGGTTCTGGCTGGTGCCGCCACAACGGTGTGCCATTAGGTCCAGCCATGGGTCGGTTGATGTAGTGGTCTGTAGTTCTGTGCGCAGTATTACGCCCCTATGGTCAATGAGCATGTGACTTCCCATGATGATCTCGGGCATGCCCTCTCGATCGGCCAGTGCAGCTTGATGCTTGAGCTTTTCTGGCAATAGGACATCATCGGCGTCAAGGAATTGCAAATAGCTGCCTTCGGCAATTACCAGACCTGCATTGCGAGCTGCACAGGCGCCTTGGTTCGTTTGGTCGATGACGGTCAGTTTCCCTGAGAAGCGCGAGACAAGTTCCTGCAGCAGCGTTGGGGTGCCGTCCGAGCTCCCGTCATTTACCGCGATCACTTGAATGTCCTGGTGGGTTTGTGCGAAAACGCTCGTAATGGCGCGTTCCACATAGTGTTCCACGTTGAAACAGGGAATGATCACGGAGATGCGCATGGACAACGAGAGCAAGCGGTCTACGAAGGTAGCAGGTAGCAGGGCCCCATGGTCCCGCACCAAGGTCTTACAGGCTACTTTCGCGCCATGGGAAAGCGGTTGCTCATCACCGGCGGCGCGGGCTTCATCGGTTCGGCGCTCGGTGCGCGATTGGTGTCGAACGGGCACGAGGTGCATGTACTGGATGATCTGTCCTTTGGTAAGCGCCATCTCGCACCCGTGCCGGATGAGCGTTTTCACCAGGTGGATATCCGCGACCGTGCTGCAGTGCGCACGACCGTGGAGAACATCTCGCCCCAGTGGACACTGCACCTCGCAGCGGTCCATTTCATTCCGTACTGCAACGCACATCCCATCGAAGCCACGGACATCAACATCTGTGGTACCATCAATGTGCTTGATGCCTGCGGTGCATTGCCTGGCTGTGAGCAGGTGTTCGTAGCGAGCACTGCGGCCGTGTATCCCATCACGGACCATGCCGTGAGCGAGGACCATGATACGGGGCCGATGGATATCTATGGGATCACCAAACTGGCCACGGAGAGGCTGGCCGGCGAGTTCAGGATGCGCACGGGCATTCCCACCATCATCGGACGCTTTTTCAACGCTTTCGGACCCAACGAGACCAACCCGCACCTTATCCCCGAGATCCAACGACAGGTGTTGGCGGGTGCACGCACGCTGAAGCTGGGCAACCTCGATCCCAAGCGCGATTTCATCCACACGCACGACATGGCCCGCGCCATGGATGCTTTGTTGAACGCCGGACTGGAAGGTCTGGAGGTCGTCAACATCGGGCGTGGCATCGAGTACAGTGTGCGCGAGGTGGTGGAGGCCTTCGAGCGACAGCTTGGGGAGCCGTTGAAGATCGAAGTGGACCCGGCACGTGTACGAAAGGTGGAACGCATGCACCTGCTGGCCGATGTGTCCAAACTGGAACGCATCACCGGCTGGAAGGCGCAGTGGGACCTGGACACGGGAATACGAACGCTGCTCGCCGAGGATGTCCCGCTCTGAGCTGCACATCGCGCTGTGCACCGATGGGGTGTTCCCACAGGCCATGGGCGGTATGCAACGGCATTCACGGCTTTTGGCAGAGGAACTGGCACGCACGCCAGGCGTTCGATTGACGGTCATCCATCCGCACACGGCACCGATCTTCGACGCGGGTCTTGGGATCACGGAAGTGTCCATTGCACCGATCGACCCCTCCCGCTTCTATCTGCGTGAATTATGGCGATACAGTGAACGAGTGGCCGCGGTGCTTGACCGCATTTCGCCGGACGTCGTGTTCTCGCAAGGCTACTCGCTATGGAGCGGTATCGAGCGGTTCTCCGCCAGGCTCATCGTGCATCCGCATGGATTGGAGATGTTCCAAGGGATCACCCTGCGCGACCAGTTGATCGGCGCGCCGTTCCGGTTCACATTGCGTCACATCCTTCGTCGTGCGGCCGTGTGCATCTCACTGGGCGGGCGTCTCACCCCGATCCTGCAACGCCAGGTGCGCGGTTCGTCCACACGGGTGGTCACCATCCCGAACGCGGTACACGTGCCCGATGTCATGCCGGCCTACCCGGTCGATAACGGCCCCATGCGCCTCCTGTTCGTGGGGCGGTTTGCGTTCAACAAGGGCCTCGACCTGTTGGTCAGCGTAGCAAGACGATTGGTGCCTGAGGGCAAGGGCGAACTGGTCCGTTTCCAGCTTGCTGGTGATGGCCCATTATTGGCGGAGCTAAAGGCTGCGGGATTGCCGGCCAATGTGGAACTGCTCGGCAAGATCGATGATGAGGGTCTCTTCAGGGCCTATCAGCACTGCCACGCGTTGGTGCTGCCTACACGATTTGAGGGCATGCCAACCGTGGTGCTCGAGGCCATGGCCCATGCCCGCCCGGTGATCGTGAGCGATGTGGGTGCTACGGCCGAACTGGTGGACAGATCCAACGGACGTCTGCTGCCCAAAGGCGATGCGGAGGCCTTGTACCAGGCCGTGCTCGAACTGGCCGCGTTGCCTGCCGCGGCCCGGGCCGGGCTTGGTCGGGTAGCTTGGGAAAGGGCCCGGGAGAACTACACCTGGCCTACCGTGGCCGCCAGAACGGTGGCATTGGCGCAGGAACTGCATCAGCAGGTCAAGGACCGTGGCGCTCAGCGCGAGTAGCAGCAGCGGGAAACGATCGGAAGTGTGGTCTCTGTGGCTGCACGAGTGCTGGTTGCAGAGCAACTGAACTGCATCACCATTCGGATGTTCCCCGCCTCATTGGCCGAGTCGCGGGTCCATTCCCAGTTGCCCACCATGTTGTTGAGCCCCAGCGTGGTAGCGGCCATGCATGCAGCATAGAGCTCTCCCCAACTGCATAACCTTCGGTCCTGGGTGGCACAAGAAACACTCGCTTGGAAATAATCAGAGGCCGGGCGCTCATCCGGCTCGATGCAATACTGTTCATTCACGGCCACCATGCCGTCCGGGCAGGTACGCCGAGCATTGGCACGGCCGTTCATCACGTGGAACGCACTGCCGTCGAACACCAATGACAAGATCGTTCCTGCTGGATAGGCGTCCCCGCTCAACGGCGAACCCGGTGCGGTAAGTACCGGGATGGCGGCCTGGTCGTTCACTTCAAGGGCCACTGCACCGCTTGTTGCTGTAGGACAGGTCACCAATAGCTGAATGCCCGCGGAAGCAGGGCCGGCCATCGAGGGCAGTTCGGCATGCCACACCGTTCCGGTCGCAGAGGTCTGCGCCAAATGATGCTGCCCGCTCTGTTCGGTGGCGGTGGAAAGAACCGCTGTGGGGGCGGTGGAGGCAGGTAGTCCGGTGACCTGCCGTTGCTCCCATGTTTCGCCGGTGAGCAGCACAGGCTGGTCAATGGTCACCTGTCCGATGGCATGGAAGGCCAGCAGGAGTGAGATCGATATGCTCAGGCTTCTCATCGTTTGTGGTAGCAGCATCGTGTTTCGCCCACCCGTTCCAGCAACACGCTCTGGGAGCGATGGCTGGTGCAGGTGAAGCGGCCTGCCTGGTCCGCCGTGTGCGTATGGTTCGAGGTGTCGTCGATCCATTCCCATTCATTGAACATGCCCGTGAGCTGCGCCCCCAACAAGTTGCACGCGGCGTGGTATTCGTCCAATGTGCACAGCTTGCCACCCCGTCTGGCGCAACGGTCCATGGCCTGGTAGATCAATTGGTTGGCCACACTGGCCTGATCAATGCAGTAGTTGGCGTTCACGGACAAGCTGCCCGGAGGGCATTCCGGCTCGGGCAGGTTCAACAAGGTGTAGCGGCCCGCGGCCACCAGCACTTCGGCTATGCGTCCGGTGGTCAATTGGCCCCAGGTCGGGTTCACTCCATCGGTGCGCAACAAGGGCATTGCGACACCTCCCTGGATCCGGGCCCACAAGCGGCCGCTCATGTCCTGTGGCACCGAAAATCGGAGCAACAGTCCATCCCTCACGGGTACAACAGCTGGTGCAGTGGTCAATTCAAGCGTATCCGCTATCCGCTGTGCGGTGCACCAGCGCCACCCATCGCGTACGGCAGCTTCCACAGTGATGGCCGCATCGCCTTGCGTCGGTTGCGCCAACCCTTCGATGCCGCGCTGTTCCTGTGATCCGGTGAATCGCAAGGGCACCTCAAGTTCCACTTGAGCAATTGCAGGTAGGCCACAAGCCGCTGCCAAACAGACCAGGGAAATCCCCTTTAGCGATTGGTACAGCATCGGAAACGTGCGAAATTGGTGGGCACGGTTGTGCTGCCATAGGCGCATCCACTGCTATCCGGGTTGGCGGAGCCATCGCTACCGTACCCGAGCCGCTTGGCATCGGTCGCATTATTCGCCGCACTGTCCACCCATTCATATGTCGGAACAGTGCCCATGAAGTCCGGAATGTTCCGACATGCGTGGGTCCATTCAGAGAATGTGCATAACCGTGCCCCCAGGTCGGTACAGGCCTTTGCAGCATCAAAGAAATTAAGCGGAGCACGCGAAGAATCCTCAATGCAGAACTCCCTGGCAACCGCTGTATATCCTTGGCGGCAAGGCAAGTAGGTGTTGCCTAACAGGATGAAAGCGTTTCCATCATAGACCAAGCGTGCCGGAATGCCCGGGAACAGATCGGCACTATCCAAGGGAAGGCCACCCTGCTTCGCAAGGGGCCGCGGCCCCAGGCCATTGAGGTCCAACTGGGCACCAAGACCATTGGCTTGTTGAGGTAGCAGGTGTACCACCATGCCTACGGTGTAAGCAGAAGGTGATGGAGCGAGGTCCGCCATGATCAACGTGCTGCCAAAGGCCAAGGCATAGGTGGTTGCATTGTCGCGGGCAGCGGCCAGGCTTATGGCGGCCGAACTATCCACTGGGTTTGAGAGGCCCAATACTTGGCGCTGTTGGGCAGTGCTGCCATTGAGCACCACCGTCACTGGCACGTCCCATTGGCCATGGGCGCACAGCGTGGCAAGGAGGGTAATGAGGGCTAGCGATCGCATCACGACTTCACGAAACGTTCCACATGGGTCGCATTAATCCGTATGAAGTAACACCCCGGTGGAAGCGTGCTGATGTCGAGGCTGATCGGTGCGCCCGTGAAGTTCAGGCCTGACTTCACCGTAACGATCTTGCCGGTGGTCTCGATCAATTCGATCCGTGCGGTCCCGATGGACGAATTCGCTTGTACATACAGGATACTGCTCGCTACAGTAGGCCACACCGTGTAAGCGCGGTCTGTTGACTGGAAAGTCAGCGCGGTGGTTTGATCAGGGTTGAAAGCGGTGATGTAGATGCCCGCACCATCAAGGCTGGAAGTAAGTGTTCGCGTGGCCTCTTCATTGAGGGTAGGTAGATCGGCCCATGGCCCACCGAGTGAAGGGCTGCTGTGCATGGACAGGACATCTGGAGCAAGTCCATTCAGTTCGGTATCATCGTAACGGAACGACACATTGAAGGGGACATCGAACAGGGAAGTAGCCTCAAGGCCATACCAGCGGGCAATGCTCTCCACCTGTCCGCTTGCATTGCGCGGAACATGGCCACGGGTCAGCAGTAGGCTGCCGGAAAGGGGAGGCAGGGTCAACGTTAGCCCGAGCCCGCCCGGTTGCTGGTCAGTTGCGCCTGTGTCCAACGGAAGCTCGCATCGTTCGGTACCGGCTCCTGTGATAGGCGAACCAACTGGTTCTGTGATCTGGGCGTCAGTGCCAAGGTCCACCGACCCGTGGTTCACCAAGGCAGCGGTTGGAGCAAGGTCCCAGATAATTGGGCCTTCGATCACTACGGTCGTTCCACTCAGGATGGTCATGCCCCCATTGGCCAACGTCATGTTCGTTTGCTGGGCACGGGCAGCGGGCACAAGGATCAACGCGCAAAGGAGATGGGGAATTCGCATGCGTCCGGCAAAGTTACGAAGCACGCTACATACTCGCCCTTCGTGCAAGTGTCGCTCTTGTTAGCTTTGGCAGCAAAGCCGCACTACGCATGGACCTGAAGGGATTCGCAGCCGATCACATGGGGCATTTCACGCTGTACGATGTGCCGAACATGCTGGTGTCGATGCTGTTGTCGGCCTTGCTAGCCTACGTGTTGGCCACCTTCGGTTGGCGTTCGGACCCTCCCCAGGCCAGGCGCCTGGCACTGTGGGCTGTGGTGTCGGCCATGGGCGTAGGCTTTGTGAGGGCCCAGTTCCCACTTGCCATTTCCCTGCTTGCATTGGTACTGCTATTGCGTGCACAGGACATGCCGGCCTCTGAGCGCTTGCCCTTGTTCGCAGCCTTGGTCATTGGTCTCGGCTGCGGCAGCGGGGCCTCGCTCATCGTGGTGGCGGTCTTCGTCCCGTTCCTCCTGTTGGCCCGTTGGGCCTCGGTCATCAAGCTCTGAGCTTCGGTACGCCATGCACCGGACCACTTTCCTTCGCGGACCAAGCGTACTGCTTGTGGGGCTGATCGGGGCTGTGGGGCTGGCGTTGGCTTTTCGCAGTAGCGCGGTGGACCTGCGGCCTGGCACCCAGGGCGAGGGTCCACTGATCTGCTCCGAACAGGGCGGTCTTGTGGCGGTCCGTTCGCGTTCCGGCGCGCCCTTGCTCATCTCCACCTCTGGCGATGGCTCCAATGCCCGGATGTTCAGTGACAAAGCCCAGCTGGTAGTGGTGCCCGATCATCGCGCAGCGGCAGATCGGTTGATGATCCCCACTTCGTTGCAATGGCGTCACCCGTTGGACGGGCTGCCGGCCGCCGGTGTGGTGGTCGCAGCAGAGGAACAGAACGGTCCCTTGCGCATGCATACGGTGTTGGAGGCTGATCATGGGGCACTTCCCGTGCTCTCGCTCGTGGCACCGGATGGTGCCTTCTTCGACCCGGACAGCGGGCTGCTGGTGGTCGGTAACACCATGTTCCATGCACCGCCTGAACTTGAGCGCAGTTATGCCCGCGATCCGCGCTTCTGGAAATACCCGGGCAATTTCCATGGTCGTGGCAAGCCATGGGAACGCAAGGCCGTGTTGCAATGCCTGGATCCGGATGGCAGGGAATGGTGGCAGGTGCAGGCCCGTGTGCGCATCAATGGCCAAATGACCCGCGGTTTCCCGCAACATGCACTGCGTGTACTATTGGATGAACCGCTCCGCGAAGCGCCTTGGGGCGAAGGCACGGCAGGGGTCACCTCCTTCGTGATCCGCGCGGCGGGGAACGATCAGGTGAAGGCCATGTTGCGCGATGCCTACCAGCACGACCTGTGCAGCGGGTTGGCGTTCGAGGTATCCAAGGCGCTTACCTGTGTGCTTTACATCAACGGGGCCTATTGGGGCGTGCACCATCTTCGGCAGCGAATGGATGATGATGAACTGGCCCGCCGATACGCCGTGAAGCCCAAGAAGATCACGATCGTGGAGGACCTCGGGGTGCTGTACAAGGGTGATCCCTTGGCACCGGACCAGTTGAAGCACCTGGTGACCACCGTGGAGGAGTGGAATGGCAGTGACCCGGAAGTTGCGGCGCTGCTCGATGCCCTGTTGGATGTTCCGGAGTTCCTGCAGTACATGGCCGCACAGATGATCCTGGGCAACATGGACTGGCCCCGCCAGAACGTGAAATACTGGCGCTATGAAGGCACTCCACGGCCGGGGACCAAGTTGGACGGGCGGTGGCACATGGTGATGGGCGATAGCGACCTGGGCTTTGGGGCGAACGCCGCGCCAGAGGAGGATATGTTTCGCAAAGTGCGCCCGAAGGATTCCCCGACCGCGCGGCTCTTCCTGGGTATGATGCGCTCGCCGAGCTTACTGGAACAGTTCAGGACCATTGCAGAGGAATTGGTCTCCGGGCCGTTGTCAAGAGCTCGTTGTTCTGCCCGACTGGAGGATGTGATCCTGCGTATGACACCGGAAATGGAGCGTCATACTGCACGTTGGCGCAAACCGGTGGATATGGCCCATTGGAAGAATGAGGTACAGGTAATGCGCGTTTTCGCGGCCCGCAGGCCGGAGGTTGTCCGCGCCCAACTGCAACAATTCACCGGATCATAGCACGCAGGGCCATGCTGAAGATGCTCCGCGACGAATACCAGTTCTTGGCACTGGCCATGATCTGGATACTTGCCGCGGTATACGCCAGCCCCATCGTTTTCGCGCTTCTTCCGCTCTCGGTCTTTTTCATCCGTTCGCGCGAAATGTGGCCCGAGATGTTCTTCGGTTTTCTGCTCGTGCTGGTGCTCTCCGATGTGGCGAAGGATGCCTTCGTGAGCATGAACGTGTTCAAGAGCGCCAAGAACATTTATATCGTGGTTCTGGCTGTTATCTTCTTCCTACATCGCGAGCATTTCGCGCCATACGCCCGGGTTTTCGACATCTTCCTTCCCTTCTTCCTGTTCAGCATCATCCCACTGGTGTTTTCCAATACCATCCTCATCGGCATACAGAAGACATTCTCTTACGCCCTGCTCTACCTCATCGTACCCAATTTCATTCTGTACAATTTCAGGCGTAGTGGTTGGGCGTTCTTCCGGAACCTCATCTGGTTCATGGTGATCATTCTGCTGGCAGGGCTTGTTACATACCTCTACGGTGATTGGTACTCCCACGTGAACGGCCGTTTCCGCGGTCTGTTCGGCAACCCCAATGGCTTGGGCATTTTCTGTTACCTCACCCTTGTGCTGGTCACTGTTTCCATCAGCATCAATAAGGACCTTTTTACCTTCTACCAGAAGGTCTTCATCTACGGCGTCATCCTGTATTTCCTGTTCGCCTCGGGCTCCCGGGCCTCCACCACCGCCGTCCTCATTTTCATGCTCTTCCATCGCTTGGTGGCCAGATCGCCCTTCCTGGGTTTCGTGCTTTTCCTTGCTGCTATAGGAGTGGGCGAAGTGGTCTCCTCCAACCTCCCGGTCATTGTTGAGGCGCTTGGTCTGGAAAAGTACTTCCGCCTGCGTACGTTGGAAAGCGGCAGTGGACGCTACTTCGCCTGGGAGTTCGCTTGGACGCACATCCAGGACTATTTCGTGGTCGGCGGTGGTTTCGGGAACGACGAGTTCATTTTCCGCAAGCACCGGTTCTACCTCTGGCGCATGAACCACCAAGGGGGCGTACACAACTCCTACCTCTCCTTCTGGTTGGATGTGGGCATCGTAGGACTGCTCATCTACCTGCGCAGCTTCCTGCTCATGTTCATCAAGGCCAGCAAGGCTTTGCCCATGAGCCTGGCTGTGATGTTCTCCACCCTTTTCTCGATCATGTACGAATCGTGGCTGGTGGGCTCACTCAATCCGTTCACCATCGTTCTCCTCACCACCATGACCATGGTGACCGAAGAGGAGATCTACAATTGGCATCCACTGGCCGCCGAGGACGAAAGCCCCAACGAGGAGGGCGCTGGCGACGAGGTGGTCCCGGCCTTGGCCTGAAGGGGTTTACTTTGTCGGCCATGAAGAGAAAGTGGGGACTGTTGATCGGTTCTTTGGTGTTGCTGCTCTGCATCGGCGCATGGTTCGGAGACAAGCAGCTGAAAAAGCGCGAGCATCCCGGGCTGGTCACCTTCGTCAAGCAATGGGCGCGTAACTACCCGGCCTCCTTTGCCGTGGATCCCATTGAGCTGTCGATAACGGTGTCCGATAAGGACATGGCCGAGCTGGAGCGAATGGTGGAGGAGGCCCGGGAGCGGGGCGTGATCCTGCCCGAAGGGCGCGACTATGTGCAGGCCACGCTCACCGGTCCTGATGGCACCTTCAAGGCCAAGGTGCGCATCAAGGGCAAGATGACCGACCATGTGAAGGGTAGCAAGTGGTCGTTCCGTGTGGTGGCCAAGAAGGACGGGGGATTCCTAGGAATGCAACGGTTCTCGCTACAGCATCCGGGAACGCGGAACTACCTGTGCGATTGGTTCTATCATCGCCTCTCTGCCGGTGAAGGGATCGTTGCCCTGCGGTACGGGTTCATCCGGGTATCGTTCAATGGGGAGGACCTCGGTGTGTATGCCTTTGAGGAGCACTTCGGCCCCGAACTGCTCGCCCACAATGGTCGCGAGAAAGGACCCTTGTTCCGTTTCGATCCCTCGCTGTTCTGGGTGCACAGGCTCAATGAGATGAACAAGGTTCGGTACGACGAGCCCTTCGAGGCCTACCAGGCAGCCGCGTTGGACGCGTTCGGTTCCAGCGATCTGGAGAAGGATCCACAGGCAAGGGCCCGGTTCGCTGAAGCGTGCGGGCTCATGAACGGATTCAGGCGGGGCGATCTCAAGGCTTCGGAAGTGTTCGATGTGGAACTGATCGCCCGAAGGCATGCACTGCTCGACCTGGTGGGCGGCCATCACAGTATGGACTGGAGCGATGTGAAGTTCTACTACGACCCCGTGCTCCAGCGCATCGAGCCGGTTGCCTACGAGAGCTTCAGTGCCCATCCCATTGAAGCCCTGGCGGGTTCTTGGCGCTATGTGGGCAGGCAGGGCGCCGATCAGGACCTTCACGATGCCTATTTCAACGACCCGGAGCTGTTCAGGGCCTATGTTCGGGCGCTGGAACGAATGGCTCGGCCATCTTACCTGGACAGTGCGTTCGCCGCGCTGAAGCCTGCCTTGGACAGTGCTGCGGCCACTGTGTACCGCGAGTTCCCTTACAAGGAGTTGGACAGGTCGGTGTACTACCATAATCAGGACATCATCCGCCGCTTGTTGGATGTGCCCAAGGGCTTTCATGCGCACGAACACCAGTTCTTGGGCGATACGTTGGTCGTTATGGCCGTTCCGGTGGAAGCGCTGCCCATGGAAGTGAAAGGGGTGTTGCTCGTCGACGGCACTCTCGCAACTCCGGTGGGCAGGTCGATCGTTCCGTGCCGAAAGCCCAACAGCGTGGGCTCGCCTATGGCGCTTCGCTTCGTGCTACCGACCGGGAAGGAATGGCCGAAAAAGGGCCTCAAGCTGCGGTACGGTGTCCTCGGTGCCAGTGTTGTAAAGGTGATGGACATCTTCCCACAGCCTTTGCCATTGATCACCAAGCCATTGCTTCCTGTGCCGATGACCTTGGACCAGTTGCGCGCTGAACCATTGTTGGCCGTGGATGAAGCATTGGCCACCATCACCATCCGTCCTGGCAACTGGGTGCTCGACCACGACCTTTCCATTCCGCAGGGCTACACGGTCACCGCCACGGCCCCTTTGCGGATCGATCTGAGGCAGGGTGCCCGCATCATCAGCCGATCACCCATGCAGATCAACGGTCTCGAGGGGTCCAACGTGGTCCTGTGGTCCTCGGACCGGACCGGCGGTGGTCTGCGCCTGCTCGATACCGGGAGGCCATCGCGTTGGAGCTTCCTCCGTTTCGAAGGCTTCGGTGCCACGGACAGTCTGCCCGCGATAGTGCTGAGCTCGGCTGAAATGACCATGCAGGATTGCATCCTCGCCGAGGAACACGGTCGCGACCTGCTCATGGTCGTGCGTGGCGCATTGCGCATGGAACGTGTGACGATGACCGGTGGCCGTGACCAGCTGACCCTGGCCTATGTGGAGGCGAACTTGAAGGGTGTGGAGTTGAATGCGGCCGCCGATGAGGCCATGGTGGTGCATGGCGGTCGAACGGAGATGTCGATCGTGCGTGCGGTCCATGTGAAAGGCGTTGGGGTAAAGGCCGCGACCGGTGCGGTTTTAGTGATGCATCAGTGTGACATCGAGGCAAAAGGCAATGGTGTTGAACTGAAGGAGGGAAGTTCAATGAGCGCGAATGACGGTGCGATCCGGTCAGGTGCCACAGGCGTGCGGGTGGGTCGGACAGGGCAGCTGCATGGACCGTGCAAGGTGGAGCTTCAAGGAACGGGTGTGGAAGGGGTGAAGGCCCCCGTGTTCGTAGGCAAGGGGGCGGTGGTGATAAAGGATGGCAGCACCCTGGAACCCGATCCGGAACCCGCACCATGAGCATCCGAGCTTATCTGACCCTGGTTGCTGGCTGGTTGCTGGCCATGGCCGTGCTGGCGCAGCGCTCACCGTTCACCAACGTGGACGTGCGGCCACCGGACAGCACAGGGCACTACCGATTGGTCATCAGTGGTCATTTCCACGGGAGCAGTGCCAGCCGTTCAGGCTTTCCGGCCGCCACCTTGCTGGCAGGGCTGGATACGATCCATGCGCTCAAGCCCAACGTGCTATTGAGCACGGGCGATCTGTTCCTCGATGCCGAGGCCGATATCGAGCGCTACCGTTCCGCGTTGCTACGCAAGTTGGATGTGGCCCTGTTCAATGCCCCGGGCAACCACGATGCAGGCCGCGCATATACCGAGGCTTTTGGTCCGGCCCTCCGTGTCATCCGTTTGGGTGCCGATCGGGTGCTGATGCTGGACACGGAGCGCGACAATGGCAGCATCAAGGGTGCACAATTGGATTCGTTGCGAGCCTTGGTGCATGACCTCAAGGGACGACTGTTCATTGTGTCCCATCGTCCGGTCTGGGCCGAGGAGGATAGTGTGTACAGCGAGCTCTTCGCAGGCAATACTCGTTCATTGGTCCCCGGCAACTTTCGTTCGGAGGTGTGGCCGTTGCTTAGCAGCGTTAAGGCGCCGGGCCAGGTGTACTGGATGAGTGGCAGCATGGCCGGCCGGGCACCAACGAGCATTTTCTTCCAGCCTCATTCGTCGCAGGTCACCTACATCCAAAGCGCCATCCGGGATGAGTTGCGCGATGCCCTATTGGTGGCCGATGTGCGCCCGGGTTCCATCGCATGGTCCGCGATCTCATTGACCAACAGTCCCGTTGAACGCCCGGAAGTTTACGATGCGGCGTGGTGGCGTGAGCGCGTTGCGCGCCGGGAACCCTTCAATTGGAGGTTGGCGCCCTACAGGGTATGGGTGGCCATTACGCGCGCCGAATTCCTTTATGGCCTGTTGGCCGGCATGTTCGCACTTGGACTGGTCATGGCACTTTTCCGCGGTTCACGTCGCTCCGGGCCGAGCGCTTAGCTTTGGCGACAGCACTAAGGCACAACGCATGGCACGTATCCTTGTTACTGGTGGGGCCGGTTTTATTGCCAGTGAGCTGGCTATCCGTCTGGCCGCCGATCCGGGCAATGAGGTGGTCGTGGTGGACAACCTGCTTACCGGTAATGTCCGCAAGCTGCCGCATCCCGCCCCGTCGAACCTGCATTTCATCAAGTGCGATGTCAATCGTTTCGAGGACATCAGCAGTGTGTTCTACGCCTACCGTTTCGAATACGTGTTCCACTATGCGGCGGTGGTGGGGGTGAAGCGCACCACGGATAATCCCGTGATGGTGCTTCGCGATATTGATGGCATCCGCAACGTGCTCGACCTGTCCAAGAACATGGGGGTGAAGCGCGTGCTCTTCAGCAGCAGTAGCGAGGTGTATGGCGAACCGGTGGAGATCCCGCAGAACGAGCGTACCACACCGCTCAATTCCAAGTTGCCTTACGCCATCGTAAAGAACATCGGCGAAGCGTTCCTGCGTTCCTACCAGAAGGAGTACGGCCTGGACTACACCGTGTTCCGCTTCTTCAATACCTACGGGCCGAAGCAGAGCCACGATTTCGTCGTGTCGAAGTTCATCCGCGCGGCTTTGGCCGGTGAGGACATCACGCTCTTCGGCGATGGCCTGCAGACCCGTACGTTCTGTTACATCGACGACAACATCGACGCTTGCCTGACGGCCTTCCATGGTAAGGATGTTATCAATGATGTGGTCAATATCGGTTCCGAGGTGGAGATCACCATCAAAGGCCTGGCGGAATTGATCATCGAGTTGACCGCAAGCCCATCACGGATCGTACACCTGCCACCCCTGGAGGAAGGCGACATGACCCGCCGGATGCCGGATGTGACGCGTATGCGCTTGCTGCTCGGCCGTGATCCGCTGCCCCTGCGGGAAGGTCTGCAGCGTATTCTGGCCGGCATGAAGGATCAGGCCTGATGTGCGGCATTGCGGGCATATTCGGATTGGAACGAGTGGCCGATCCGCGCGCCATCGTTGGGCGCATGAATGATGCCATGGCCCACCGCGGGCCCGATGCTGCAGGGGTCATGCAGGTGGCGAACGCGGTGCTGGGCCACAGGCGACTGAGCATCATCGATCTGTCCCACGATTCGGACCAGCCTTTCCGAAGCCCCGATGGCCGGCATATCCTGGTCTTCAATGGCGAGATCTATAACTACCGCGCTCTGCGATCTGAGCTGGAAGGCCTGGGGCATTGGAAGTTCCGCACCGCTTCGGATACGGAGGTCTTGCTGGCCTCCTATGTGACCTGGGGGGGCGAATGTCTGCACCGTTTGGAAGGGATGTTCGCTTTCGCGGTCATGGATGCGTTGACCGGTGATCTGTTCCTGGCCCGCGACCGCATGGGCATTAAGCCCGTTTATTTCCACCATGGGCACGACCATTTCCTGTTCGCATCCGAGGTCCGCGCCCTGCTGGCCTCAGGTCTGGTGCCAAGACGGCTGAATGCGGATGCGTTGGTGGATCATGTACGATACCAGACCGTCCACGCGCCGGCGACCATGGTGCAAGGGGTGGAACTCCTCCCTGCCGGTCACTGGGTCCGTGTTTCCGATCAGGAGGTGCAGATCGATCGTTGGTATGACCTGGTCAAGGCCGTCGACCCTGCGGTGGAGCATCTCGACCTGCCTCAGGTCCATGAGCAAGTAAGGGAGCGTTTGGGTAAGGCGGTGGAGAAAAGGCTGGTAGCGGACGTGCCGTTCGGCGCATTCCTTTCCGGCGGGATCGATTCAAGCGCGATCGTTGGCCTCATGGCCCAGGCCAGCAGTGCACCGGTCCACACCTTCTCGGTCGTGTTCAATGAACCGGAATTCAGTGAGGAACGATTCGCGCGCATCATTGCCTCGCGTTTCCGCACGGAACATACGCCCATTCGCTTGGTGCCGGATGACATGCTCCGGTTGTTGCCGGACGCTCTGGCGGCCATGGACCATCCCAGTGCCGATGGTCCGAACACCTTCGTTGTTTCCAAGGTCACCAAGGCAGCAGGCATCAGCATGGCGCTGAGCGGCACAGGGGGGGATGAGGTCTTCGCCGGATATCCGGTGTTCACCCGTTCCCTGGAACTGTGGCAACGTCGTTGGGTCACCCAGTTCCCACGATGGTCGAGACGCCTGGCAGCCTCGGTGATCGCCGGTGTGCGTCCGTCCATTACGTCGGACAAACTGGGTGAGCTCCTGCGAGCGGATTCATTCTCGATCGACGATACATACCCGGTCTCGCGCCTGACGTTCACGGATCGCGAATTGGCAAGGATCGTGGCCGCGGCCCCCTTGCCAGCGAACAGGGTCCGGTCCATCTTGAACGGGATCATCCGAAGGGATGGTGGTCACGCCTTGCCACTGTTGAGCCAGGTATCGTTGGGCGAGTTGTCCACCTACCTGCAGCATGTGCTCCTTCGGGATACGGACCAGATGAGCATGGCCCATGCCCTGGAGGTACGGGTACCTTTCCTCGATCACGATCTAGTGGAGTTCGTCCTGGGCGTGTCCGATCAAGCGAAGTATCCCCACACTCCCAAGAAGCTATTGGTGGATTCCCTGGGTGACCTGTTGCCTTCAGAGATCGTGCATCGTCCCAAAATGGGCTTTGTGCTGCCTTGGGAGCCTTGGATGCGCGGCGAACTCAGGAGTTTCTGCGAAGCTCATCTTCAGCGGCTCGCCGTCTGGCCGCAATTCAGGCCAGGTGCGGTGATGGAGCTCTGGAATCGGTTCTTGTTGGGCGATCCCCGGGTGAATTGGTCCCGGCTTTGGTCGCTGGTGGTCCTTGAGGATTGGGCGCACCGCAATGGGATTGAACCCTGATCGGTAATGAAAAAGGAGGCCATCGGCCTCCTTTTTCAACATGGGACCCTCGCCATTAGAACTTGGCACGCGACTTCCGGCCCACCCGCTTGTTCCCGCGGATCCAGTTGTAACGCTGGCGGTAGAAGTTCGACTGGCCACGCAGCACATAACTGTATGTGAAGGTCATGGTCAGGTAGCTGTCGTTGTGCGTTGCATCCCCCCTGATGGCTCCGGTATCATAGTTCCGGGGATCAGGCAGAGTTGGGTCCAATGCATAGGCTTGTGCAGACTGGTTGGCCAGGTCCACGGCCAGTTGGCTGGGCAACAGGGCAGGGTCGGCATAGACCGTGCTGGCATCGTCCAAGTAGTCGGTGAAGGTGGTGCGCCAGCCCAGGTCCCAGCCGAAACGGTGGCGACGACCCTGCGTGAAGTGGAATCCGATGCCAATGGGGACGCTCACACCGATATTGGAATAATCCACCAAT
>Ga0209985_10000225_pt1 | contig 64328 bp, 53 predicted proteins | sample NOAtaG_FD_187305 | JGI IMG/M metagenome (GOLD analysis project Ga0209985, IMG submission 187305) | Freshwater lake microbial communities from Lake Erie, under a cyanobacterial bloom - NOAA_Erie_Diel6S_1000h metaG (SPAdes) (version 2) | ecosystem: Environmental > Aquatic > Freshwater > Lake ... | reverse complement strand
GTTCATCATTATTCTAACAAACCGCCCTGTACCAGACCGGTACGCAGGGTGGTGTGAGAGGACAGGTAGCGAAATAATCGCTACCTTCCTACTCGATTAGTAATTGTTTTCTCGACTCTCGCTACCCCAGCGCAAGGCCGAACCCTTGTTTGGGGACGATGGCCTGCGAGATGAAAACTGGGACTGGCGTTTCGGCTGAAAGCGTTTGCGTTCCGTGGGCGAAGTCCGCGGCTGGGCAGGCGGCTTGGGCATGCCATCCCGCACCAGTACGTGTGGATGATCCGTGACCACCGGCAGCACTTTGCCAATCAGCTTCTGAATATCGTGCAGATATTCCTTTTCCTCCTCATCGCAAAATGAAATGGAAATACCCGATGCGCCCGCCCGCCCCGTGCGCCCAATACGGTGCACATAGGTTTCCGGAACATTGGGCAATTCAAAGTTGAACACGTGCGAAAGTTCGTCAATATCAATGCCGCGGGCAGCAATGTCGGTGGCTACCAACACGCGGGTTTTACGCCCCTTGAAGTTCGAAAGCGCCAACTGTCGGGACGACTGCGATTTGTTTCCGTGTATGGCTTCTGCCCGTATACCGGATCGGTTTAGATCCTTGGCAACTTTGTCTGCCCCGTGCTTGGTGCGGGTAAACACCAGGGCGCTGTTGATGGAGCGATCCTCCAGCAGATGGTGAAGCAATTTCCGTTTGTCCGATTTGGCCACAAAATACACAGACTGTTGAATGGTATTAACCGTAGACGACACCGGAGTAACCTGAACGGTAACCGGGTTGGTCAAGATCGAAGCGGCCAGTTTCGCGATTTCCGGTGGCATGGTGGCCGAGAAAAACAAGGTTTGACGTTTCTGCGGCAACCGGGCGATCACCTTTTTCACATCGTGAATGAACCCCATATCGAGCATTCGATCGGCCTCATCCAGGACAAAGAACTTGATGTGCTGCAGGTGCACAAACCGTTGATCCATTAAGTCGAGCAGGCGGCCGGGCGTGGCCACCAGAATATCCACACCGCTGCGCAGCGCATCGGTCTGTGGCTTTTGGCCCACTCCGCCAAAGATGACGGTGTGGCGCAAGCGCAAGTATTTTCCATAGGTGGCTATGCTCTCTCCAATCTGAATCGCCAACTCGCGGGTGGGCGTGAGGATGAGCGCTTTGATTCCATCCGGTCCTTTTTGGAAGAGTTCATCCTGATGGAGGAGTTGCAAAATAGGCAACGAGAAAGCAGCTGTTTTCCCCGTGCCGGTTTGGGCGCAGGCGAGCAGATCTTTTCGTTGCAACAAGGGAGGGATAGCCTGTTGCTGCACAGGTGTTGGCCGGGTGTAACCCTCGGCCTGAAGAGCGCGCAATAGCGGCTCAATGAGCTGTAATTGGTCGAATAACATGGTTAAAATGTGGTGGGGCGAGGAAGAATTCAAAAACCGGAGCCCCGGTAAAAATTAAAAAATTGCCCCTAAACAGGTGAATTCAGCAACTTGAACTGCAAAGGTAGGCAATCCCGGCACCGATAGCTAATAACCGGGCTGAATAGTGGGTTCTGGCTCTTGACTTACGCTGTCACTTCAAATGACTGTGCGGAAGCCCTTTTCATATATTCTTCATAATCAAAAGGCACATCGCCACCGTCCAGCAGGCACCCTTCGGGGATGGTCGGGTAAATTTCTTCATAGGTTTTCACCAGGTTCATAAACACTCTGCGGTAGACGTGGGTGCGGTTAATTTCATCCGGGTGACCAATGCCGCTGGCGCCCAGTAGTTCCACAAAACTTTCTACCGTGTTCTTGTGATAGTTGGCCACGCGCACTTTTTTATCTTCCACCACCAGGCCTTTCATGAAATACGGGTCCTGGGTGGCCACGCCAGTCGGGCATGTGTTTTTGTTGCACTCCAACGCCTGAATACATCCCAGGGCCATCATCATCGCACGCGCACTATTACATGTATCTGCGCCCAGCACCATGGCCCGCACCATGTGAAAGCCGGTGAGTATTTTTCCGGAGGCGATCAGTTTCATTTCCTGCCGGATGCCGAACCCGCGCAGCGCGTTGTCCACAAAAGCAAGAGCATCCAGTAATGGCATGCCCACAAAGTTGGTGAACTCGGGGGGTGCCGCACCCGTGCCGCCCTCGCCACCATCCACGGTGATGAAGTCCGGGTAGATGCCCAGTTGCACCATGGCCTTGCAGATGGAGAGAAACTCGCTTTTACGACCGACACAAAGTTTGAAACCCACGGGCTTGCCACCCGAAAGTTTTCGCAGCTTCTGTACAAACTGCAGCAACTCAATCGGGGTGCTGAAGGCGCTGTGAAAAGGAGGAGAGAACACCGTGGTCCCCGGCTTCACCAGGCGAATAGCCGCAATTTCAGGTGTATTCTTTTTGGCCGGCAGAATGCCCCCATGACCCGGCTTCGCGCCTTGCGACAGCTTGATTTCGATCATCTTCACACTGGCACGTGTTGCGTTTTTCTGAAAGGCATCATCGGAAAAGTTTCCATCTTCCGTGCGCGCGCCAAAATAGCCGGTGCCAATCTGCCAGATCACATCGCCTCCGGGTTCGAGGTGGTAGGGGCTCAACCCACCCTCACCGGTGTTGTGCGCAAACCCACCAATCTTGGCGCCCGCGTTCAAAGCCAGCACGGCATTTTTGCTTAACGAGCCAAAGCTCATCGCAGACACATTCAGTACACTCATGTCATACGGTTGGGTGCATTCTCGGCCGCCAAAACGGATGCGCGGGTGATGGTCCATCTTGTGAAAGTCCTTCGGCACAATGCTATGGGTGATCCACTCATAGCCCTCGGCATAAACATCCAGCTGGGTGCCGAACGGTATGGTATCGATTTGTTTTTTGGCGCGCTGGTAGATGACATTACGCTCGTTCCGGTTGATGGGCGCGCCATCGGTATCATTCTCAACAAAATATTGCTGAATCTTGGGTCGTAGGTCTTCAAACACGTAGCGTAAACGGCCGGCCACCGGGAAATTTCGCCTGATGGACTGACGGGTTTGTACCATGTCCTGGATGCCGATGATGATGACCGGAATGACGATGATGAACAGAAGCAGGACATCGGTCCAGAAATAGGACCAGATCAGCAAGAGAACGGTTACGGCAATACTGCCGATGACAAACATTTTACGCATAGGTAAGCAGGTTAGCTTTCAAATATAACAAAAGTAGGGACGCAACAAGGCGGGCAGGGGTTAGGCAACCCTCATCGCCACAATGCCCTTTTGCTTGTGCATTTTGACTTCAAACAAGTTGAGCATTATGGCGTTCATCCGGTTTTCGGCCAGGTGGGCCTGCCGGTTTTGCGGCAGGAATACGGTGAGGTCTAAGACGGCCTGAACGAATTGCGGGTGGTGACAAAGCCGGGTGCACCAATTGGCAAACGTGGTGCTCCATTCCTGCCGGTAATGTTCCGCGTGGTCGGCACCGTTCCATAAGAAGCCCAATTGATTGTCGCCAAACTTGTAGCGGTAGATACCCGCCAGGTTATAATAGAAAGCCGATAGGGGCTTTAAATTATGTACCTCGTAGAGGAGAATTTTTTCGCTGAACGCATCGTTCAACCCCAGCGGGTTTTGGGCTTGCACATAGGTTTTTCGGGCCGAGTCAACCAGTTGAAGCAGCAGCGGGTCGTGCAAGGCAATTTGCGCCTGCTCGAGCAGGTAGTTCTTATCCAGCGGGAAGAATTTTCTTACCAAGCTGCCCGGGGGTTTTACAAAGGTAAGCAAAGGCGGCCGTACTCAGCTGCCTTTGCGGTGTGTATCACCGACCCGCCTCCGCGCTGATCAGGTGCCCGTAATAGATCGCATTCATCAACATCTTGTTGGAGCCAAACCAGAATGCCCGAAAAGCCATGTTCTCGGTAAAGCCAATGACTCGTCCGCGGCCCAGAGCGGTGATGCCCAGACCGGAGGAGTTTTTCAGTTTATCATAATTCGGGCGCGAGATGTATCCGCTGATCAAGGGGTTAGCGCCAAAAACCAGGGGGTTCGCGTACGACCCGTTTGCTTTGGTCATGAACAGGTTGTTGGCTTTGAACACCGGAATTTTGGCCGAGGTGTAGCCATAAAATATCGGATGCGTCAGATCAACATCGGCTTCAAAAATTGCCCCGCTGGTTTCTTGCGCCCTCAGCGCTTCATCCAGATCTGCGTAGGGTCTGGGCTTGGCCGGTTCTTTCTTCTCGTCTTCTTTTTTCATATCAAATTTGGCGAGGCCGGCTGACGTAAGCCAGTTGAGCGCCCGTTCAAATCCGATTAACGTTCCACCGCTCTGAACCCACGCCTTTAGTTTTTCTTTTCCGCTTTCGCTGATTTGTGAGTAGCTACCCTCCGGCATCAGCAGCGTATTGTATTTGGCCAGCGATGTGGTGTTGAAGACGGAAATGGGCATGAGGGTGACAGGAATCTGATACCGCACGTCCAGCAAGTGCCACAGTTCGCCTGCATCGGTGGGCGATACGCCACCTTCCACCAGAATAGCGATTTCCGGTTTCCGCAGGGTGGTGAATGAACTGCTACCCAAACTTACGCCAGTATAATCGAGGCCCGTGCCGAGCGCATAAACGTCCAACCCATCTTTCTCGGTAATGTCTTTCATCCACACGGCAAGCTGATCGGGCAGACGATCCTGGTGGTCAACTGAAATCATAAAGCTTCCGCGATCGAAGCGCTTGCCCGCGCCATGAAAGGGTTCGTTGGCGACTTTCACGCGAATGCCTTTTTCCAGCAGCCGGTAAATGGCACGGGGCGTGTAGTAGCCGTACGGTTCAATCACATACGCGTAGTCGCCCTGGCCGATCATTTTGCCAGTCGGCATTTTAAGGTCAGTGATTTTTTCACCGGCTGCCGCTGAGGTCTTCAATTCTTCATACTGCAGGCCAAACGCAAGCGGAAGGGTCCAACTGGAGATGTCATAAAAAATGCTATCCGTGAATTTGGTTTGCTTGAAGAATAGACTCTTCACCAGCTTGTATTGCGTTTGATTGCAGGGGATAACATAAGCGGATTCGGCATCAAAGGTTTGACCGTTGATGGTGACATTACCTATGGGCTTATGCACATCGATGTTCTGCCGGATGGCCATTTCTGCAAAATGGAAGGCCCGGGCTTTGTCTTTGGAGCCCACGATAAATGCCTTTGTCACGTCTTTGGCGGCCTCGGCTGCCGCATTGCGGAAAAACTCACGTTGATAATTCAGCAGTTCTTCGCGCATTTCATTGGTGGCCTTCAGTGAGCTAAGCATGGTGACGAACTGGTTTCGCACGGTAAACGGAAAGTGCAACACGCCATTCGTGCTTTCCTGGGCATGGCCACGTGAACTGGCTTGTTCAAATAAGATACCGATCGAACCCTGAATGTCGGGGAAGGTGGATCCTTTGCCATAATAAAAGTCGTCATAACCCTCTTGGGTAAAGTAGAGCGAGCCGATTTCATCAAGCGCTTTTGCATGGTATTCGCCCATCTTTTTGGTCAGTTCCTGGTTGCGGGGCGGGGTTAACGGGTTAACCCGCGAAGGCACTCCGGGCATGAAAAAGAACGTGGCATTGGTGCCTTGTTCGTGGTGGTCGGTGAGTACGTTGGGGCGCCATTGTTGAAATTGCCGGGCCCGAGCTTGCGACTCAGGATGCTGGGCCACCAGCCAATCGCGGTTCAAATCGAACCAATAATGGTTGAAGCGCCCGCCTGGCCACGCCTCATTATGTTCCGTGTCGTTAGGGTCGGCCGAAATCAATTTGCTCTTGCGTGAATTCACCCAACCCGAGAAGCGATGAATACCGTCTGGGTTAAAGGCGGGATCAAACAGGATGATGGTTTGGTCAAGATATTTTTCGATTTCAGGGCCCTGGGCAGCGGCCAGGTGGTAGACCATGAGCAAGCCGGCATTCACTCCGCTGGCTTCATTGCCGTGGATGGAGCATCCGAGGTAAAACACAGCCGGCATTGTTTTCGTGTCGAGTTGACTGGCCCGGTTGCCATCACCCAGTTGCAGGTGTTGTTGGCGAATGGATTCAATATTCCCATGGTTTTTTGGCGAAGTAATAGTTAGCAGCAGGAGTGGGCGGGCCTCATGTGTCAGGCCGGTTTGCTGCAACGTGATGCGGTCGGAGGTCGCATCCATCGCTTTCATGTAGGCCACGACCTGATCGTGGCTGACATGCCATTCGCCCACCTCAAAGCCCAGCAATTTGGCAGGGGTGGGTATGGCGGGGTTGTATTGGACCCCGGGCGGCATGTAGTAGGATAGGTCCACCTGTGCAAACGAGTTCATCACGGTGATAATAAGCCAAAAGGCTAGAAGTGTCTTTTTCATGAAATAGGTTAAGAGATTAATTATGATGGAAATAAAGGGTTTTGGGGCCACCCTCCAACTCATTTTTGATCTGCGGCAAAGTTTCCTATTTGTTAACAAAATGTGCGAAATATTTAAAATCAGGATGAAAGGCGGGATGCCCAAAAGGGATATTTTTGCCGGTCATTTTAAAAGAAACTAAACACCAAAACTTATGAGGAAATATCTACTAACCTTTTGCCTTGGGTTGTTGGCTGTTACCTGGGTTTTTGCCCAAGGGGTAACCAACTCATCCCTAACTGGTAAAATCGCTGATCAAAAAGGCGTTGGCCTACCAGGTGCTAATGTCGTTGCCATCCACACGCCTTCAGGTACCACGTATGGAACAGCAACGTTAAACGATGGGCGCTTTACTATTCCCGGAATGCGTATTGGGGGCCCCTACAAGGTAACTGTTTCTTTTGTCGGTTATGAAACGCAAGAGATCAACGATGTGATGCTCGTGCTGGGTGTTGCTACTAACCTTACCATCGCGTTGAAAGAGGAGGGGACTCAGTTAGGTGAAGTTTTAGTTACAGCTGATCGTACAGGTGTGTTCAGTTCTGACCGGACCGGAGCCGCAACGTCAATTGGCAGAGATAACCTTGCCAAATTGCCAACTATTTCAAGAAGAATTGGTGACTTTACGCGTTTGACGCCCCAAGCAAGCGGCAATTCGTTTGCTGGCCAGGATAACCGACTAAACAATATTACCGTAGACGGTTCATATTTCAACAACTCGTTTGGATTGGGTGGGCAGCCGGGTGATCGGACCGGTGTTTCCCCGATTTCCCTGGATGCTATAGAACAGATTCAGGTTAATATCGCACCCTATGATGTGCGGCAGGGAAATTTTACGGGCGCAGGTGTAAACACCGTTACGCGCAGCGGAACGAACACGGTTGAAGGTTCGGTTTGGTATTTGTTCCGAAACGACAACATGGTGGGTGCAAAGGCGAAGGATTTGACCTTTTCCCAAGGTAAATTCAACTATTCGCAGTATGGAGCACGCTTGGGAGCGCCCATCATCAAGGACAAATTGTTCATTTTTGCGAATTTTGAAAAGGAGTCGCTGGTTGAGCCTGGAACTACTTTCAGAGCGAATAATGGCGGTGAACCGGTTGCCGGAAATGTCACTCGGGTGTTAGCGTCCGACCTCAACACTTTGAGCAACTACCTGCAAACGAATTACGGATATGCAACAGGGCCTTATCAGGGTTATGATCATGAAACGAGAGCAACGAAATACCTGATCAAACTGGATTACAACCTAAATGATCGCAACAAAATAAGCATCCGGTATAATCATTTGGATTCTGATACCGATGTTTTGCTGTCAAACTCATCATCATTGGGTTTCGGCACACGCAGGTCAAATCTTGATGGTTTGAACTTTCAAAACTCAAATTACAAGATACTTGAAAACATTCGTTCAATTGTCGGGGAATGGAATTCACGAATTGGCTCAAACATGGCGAACAACCTCATAATTGGCTATACATTCCAAGATGAAAGTCGTGACTCACGCGGAGACCTTTTTCCAATGGTTGACATTTTGAACAATAATACTGTTTACACCACCTTTGGATTTGAGCCTTTTACGCCAAATAATGAACTGAGATACAAGACGTTTCAGCTTCAGAACAATTTCACTTTGTATAAAAGTGAGCACACGCTTACGTTTGGGTTGAGTGCTGAACGCTATGAGTCTGAAAATGTTTTCTTCCCAGGTTCACAAAGCGTATACGTTTACAACAGTTTGTCGGACTTTTATTCGGATACCGATGCAAATCCAGCCAACAATCCTACCATTCGTAGATTTCAATTACGTTGGTCTAACATACCCGGGCAGGAAAAACCAATTCAGCCCCTTGAGGTCTTCTACGCGGGTCTTTACGGGCAGGATGAGTGGAAGATCAATGACCGTTTGAACCTGACACTCGGTTTACGAATTGATGTTCCGTTCTTTGGTAACACCGCGTTGCGAAATCAGGAAGTTGAAGGGTTTACATTTAAAGACGAGAACCGTAACGATGTAAAATATTCCACTGATAAACTCCCCGACCCGAATTTGTTGTGGTCACCCCGCATTGGTGTCAATTATGACGTGAAGGGAGATCGTTCTACCCAGCTTCGAGGAGGTACGGGCATATTTACAAGTCGCCCTGCCTACGTATGGATTTCCAATCAGGTCGGTAACAATGGCATTCTAACTGGTTTCGAAAGGCTTGATAATACAACCGCTCGTACTTTCAATGCAAATCCGAATTTCTACAAGCCGGCTAACGTAACAGGTGCCCCGGCTTCCGCGTATGAGTTAGCATTAACCGATCCTAATTTCAAGTTTCCGCAAATTTGGCGCTCCAATATCGCAGTCGATCAAAAGCTTCCATTGGGACTGGTTGCCACGCTTGATCTCATTTACAGCCGTGATGTAAATGGTTTGTATTACACGAATGTTAACCAGGTTGAACCGACACAAGCTTTTGCCGGACCCGATAATCGCGAGCGATTCCCAGGTGGCTCGGATAATCGGATTGTCTCCAAAATTGATAATGCGGTTGTCCTAAAAAACCAGAATGTCGGCTATTCCTACAATATTTCAGCTTCCATCGAGCGGCCAATGTCGAATGGTTTTTATGCTAAAGCCGGCTACAATTACGGAGTGGCGCGCAACACCGTTGATCCCGGTTCAATTGCCTTTGGATCATGGAATAATAACCAGCACAGCGGTAATCCTAACCGTCCGTCCGTTGCATTCTCGAACTTTTCGTCTGGCCACCGTGTGTTTGCGGCAACTTCGTATACCAACAAAGCCGGCACCACCTTTTCGTTGTTCTGGGAGGGATTCAACCCGGGTAATGCATCGTATGTATACTCAGGCGATATGAATGGAGACGGAGGTACATCAAATGACCTCATTTATATCCCGAATAATACAGGTGAGATGAATTTTGAACAGTTTACAGCGAGTGGACGTACCTTTACCGTTGCCGATCAGCAGGCCGCATGGGATGCTTACATCAACCAAGATGAATATCTCAGCAAAAACAGGGGTAAACATGCTGAACGTGGTGGCGTTTTTCTGCCCATGATCTTTCGGGCCGACTTCAGCATGTCGCAGGATATTGTTAAGAATATCGGAAAAAGCAAAAACACGTTGCAATTCAGGATAGATATTTTGAATGTTGGAAACTTATTGAACAAAAGCTGGGGTGTGGGGCAACAGTTGATCAGTTCAAGTCCTATCATTTTCCGAAGTGTTGACGCCAATGGCGTGCCCGTTTTCCGCTTACGCAATAATGGAAACGTTCTTTTGGGTGAGTCTGCACCCGGTCAGTTGGATGGTAAATCTTTCCAGCAAACACTTACTGGAAGCGATGTATTTCGCATTCAATTTGGTGTTCGTTATTCATTTAACTGAGTCGATTTTAACGAGTAAAAATAGGGGCTTCGGCCCCTTTTTTTATTCCCCCGTCTTCTGCGTACCTTCCAACTATGCGCAGGCCGTTTTTTGTTTTCGCAGTTGTTTGCCTGCTGGCTGTGGTGCTCGTGCAATGCCGAAAAAACAGTCAAAACAGCCCGGAATCGGGTATTCCTCAGCCGGTTGACCTTGATTTTGAGAAAATCCGGGCCCGTGGCTCCATCACCGCCCTGGTCGATAACAACTCGGTTTCGTTCTTTATTTACAAGGGACGAACGATGGGCTATGAGTATGAAATGCTGCAGCGACTGGCTAAACACCTGAAGATCGAGCTAAAAGTCAAAGTGATTTCCGGGATAGAAGAGGCTATTATCCGGCTCAACAAGGGCGAAGGCGATATTGTCGCGTTCCCGTTGACCGTGACGGAGGAACGAAAGAAGGTTGTGGCGTTTACCACACCCCATTTTACTACTTCGCAAGTGCTGGTACAGAAGAAGCCCGCCAACTGGCGGATGCAACCGACCTCCATGTGGGAAAAATCCCTGCTTCGCAACCCGGTGGAACTGGCCGGCAAGGAAGTGCATGTATTAAAAAATTCTTCTTTTGCCGAGCGTCTGCAGAATCTCTCCCGCGAAATCGGAGGGGGTATTCAAATTGTTGAAGACAGCGCTGATGCGCAAACCGAGTCGCTTATCCGTAAGGTCGCTACAGGGGAGATCAAGTACACGGTCACGGACCAAACGTTAGCCCAGGTTAATCAACTGTACTATCCCAATCTGGATATCAGCACCGTATTGAGTACGCCCCAGCAGATCGCCTGGGCTGTTCGTTTGAATGCGCCTGTGTTGTTAACACAAATCGATACGTGGTTAATTCAAAGCAGGCAGAATGGCATTCAACCAATCTTATACCGCAAGTATTTTGAAAGCCCGCGATCGACCATGCAGCGGTTTGCCAGTGACTACTCGACCTTAACGGCCAACAATCTTTCACCGTTCGATTCCAAATTCAAAGAGCAGGCCGCCATCATCGGCTGGGATTGGCGTTTGCTTGCGGCAATTGCTTTTCAGGAATCAAACTTTGATCCTCAGGTTGAGTCCTGGGCGGGAGCCATCGGGCTGATGCAGGTGATGCCGGAGACGGGCGAGTTTTTCAAAGCTAAAGATCTTACGAATGTGGATGAAAACATACGCACGGGTGTGCGCCTGTTGAAATTTCTGGATGATAACTGGAAAAAGACAATTGATGATGAGGAGCAGCGCGTGAAATTCGTGCTGGCCTCCTACAATGCCGGCCTGGGTCACGTGCTGGATGCCCGCAACCTGGCGAAAAAGTATGGCTATAACCCTACCGTGTGGGACGATCAGGTAGAAGCGTTTATGACGCGTAAGGCGATTCCGCAATATTATCGGGATCCGGTGGTGCAAGCCGGTTACTGCCGGTGCGATGAACCGGTGCGGTATGTGAAGGCGGTCTTGGATCGCTATGAGGAGTACAAAGCCCACATAGCCGAATAGTTTTAGTTGAGCTGATTTACAATTGATTCAAAGTTGACAGACTCCCACGTCTGGGCAATGCCGGGGGTGGCCATTACGCGATCCATGATTTTCTTCTGTCGTTGGCCGATTGCATAGGCATCCGAATACCGGATATTGTCGTGGAACGTGACCATCGAGTATAGCGGTATCCATCGGCTGGGGTACAGCTGATGCAAGCGCGCCTCAATTTTCTTTCGAAGCAGGAAATCGGCATCAGCCACCAGATCGCGCATTTCAACAAAGTTATCGAGGGCAAGTTGTGCAATAGCATCCGCGTCTGGTTTTCGCTGCTGCTGGAAGGCTGGCAATACATCTTCCCAACGATCGTTGTATTGCGTCAACAGATCATTCAGCACGCGGCAGTCCTCAAAGCCCGCATTCATGCCCTGGCCAAAGAACGGAACAATGGCGTGGGCGGCATCACCAATCAGCAGTGTTCGGTTTCGCACCCACGGATAGCAACGCATGGTAACCAACGATCCCGTGGGATTCGCGAAAAACTCATCCTGAAGGTGAGGCATACGGTCGGCTATATCGGTAAACTGATTTTTGAAGAATTCCGATACGGCCCGGGATGTAGCCAGGGTGGCAAAGGATGGATCTCCTTCAAAAGGAAAGAACAAGGTGCACGTGAAGGTGGCGTCCGGGTTAGGCAAAGCAATCAACATGTATCGTTCGCGTGGCCATATATGCAGGGCATTCTTTTCCATTTGAAAAACCTGCCCGTCACCCGCGGGCAGTGTTAGCTCCTTGTAACCATGCTCAATGTAGTCTTGCGAGAAATCATATCGGTCGGAGAATTGCATCATGCCGCGCGCGGCCGAGAATGCACCATCTGCCCCGATGATGTAATCAAACGCCTGGGTGTTTGTGGGTTCATGCTGAAATGTCAGCGCGGTGTTGCTTAAATCAACCTGTAAGCAACGATGCTCGAAATACAATTGTGCGCCCTGGCTTTCCGCTTCTGTCATCAGTACCTTGTTCAGGCCGCCACGCGAAACCGAGTTGATGTACTGTCCATCCGTTCCGTAGGGTTGATACGTGAGTTGACCGCGAACGTCATGCATCATGCGGCCGTGCATAGGTATCGCGTTTTGGCGCAGCAAATCCTCCAACCCCACTTCGTGAAGGGCACGAATGCCGCGATTGCTTAATGCCAGATTGATGGAGCGTCCACTGTCCAGCCGGTTGCTGCGCATATCCGGCCTGCGCTCGAAAACGCTGATGCGGTAGCCACGTTTGCGGAGATAAATGGCCAGTAAAGAACCCACCAATCCGGCACCCACGATGGCCACGTGTTTATTCGAGTTCAACGGTGTAATCTTTTGAAAGCTCATATTGTGAAATGAAAACTATCGGGTCCCGTGGCAAATCAAGCAGCTCTCGGGCAACAGAAAGGTTGCATACTTTCACTTTGTTGTTGTAAAATTCAGTGAATGATGAGTATGGCCACTCCCGAGGGTCGTTGACTAGCCCGCCCTTTACAGGATTTCTATGTATATAATGGAAGCACGAAACACAATCCTCAAGCCTTTCAAGTTCCTTCGATTTTGTTTTGGGTTGAAAAAGCGAGCCTTTTCGATTAGACTCCTTATTCAGACCCCGTGTGTAGGAACTTAGTACCGTGCCTATTCTCCTGCTTAACGCTTGCATACCCGTCTGACCGCTTTGAGCGGTCTGACGGGTGGCTTGGCCATCTTGTCGGACGTAAACCATCACGTGAAAATGGTCAGGCATGATACAATATGCCAAAACATCAGTGATTGAATTCAGTGTTACTAATTTATGTAGGAAAAACTCATAGTGCCGCGGTTTTTGAAAGACTGTCATCCTATTAAAACTACGATTGTAAATATGGTATATCGAGTTTTCTACAAAACGCATGGCCGTTATCGGGAAATCGCTGTCCTAAATAACTCAACAAACCGAAAAACATCTTCGAAGGAATTGTACAAGGGTACAGGGGCCACCCGAATGACATCCGGCTCTCGCCAGTCTGCCATAACGCCCTTGCGGGTTAACCGGTCAAACACCTTTTTTCCATTTTGCTTCATTAAGATCGAAAGCTGGCAGCCCCGCTGCTCTTCCTCGGCAGGGGTAATGATCGAGAAAAATGAATCGGCTTGTGGCAGGCTCTGCAATAGAAACTCCAGATACCCGGTGAGTTTGGTACTTTTTTTTCGCAATGCCTTGATTCCGGCCTGGTCAAAAATCCTGAGTGAAGCCAGGTGAGCTGCCCCGCTGAGTACCGGGAAATTGGAAACCTGCCAGCCGTCCGCGCCTGGCATGGGAACGAATCCTTTCTTCATCTGAAAACGTTCCTTCTCGTTATGGCCCCACCAGCCCGCGAGCCGCGGCAGGTTGGCGTTCGATCCGTGCCGGTCGTGAACAAAAGCACCGGCCATGCCTCCGGGGCCTGAGTTGAGATACTTGTAACTGCACCAGACCGCAAAGTCAACGTTATGATCATGGAGAGCAAGCGGAACATTTCCAATGGCATGGGCGAGATCAAAACCGGCAAATGCACCCACCTGGTGGGCGGCATGTGTGATCGCCTTAACATCAAAAAACTGCCCTGAATAATATTGAACGGCACCCAACAAGACCACGGCCAGTGAGTCTCCGTGATCTTGGATGGCGTCCAGAATGTCTGCTGTGCGCAGCGTATGTTCGCCTGGCCGGGGCTTTAACTCCACCCAGCCCAATCCAGGATTTATTCCGTGCCATTTCAATTGAGACTCCACTGCATATTGATCGGACGAGAAGGCATGCGCCTCTGTTAAAATCTTGTATCGCCCCGGGGTTGGCTGGTAGAAGGAGGCCAGCAACAAATGCAGATTAACGGTCAGTTGATTCATCGAGACCACCTCGGTGGGCCGGGCACCCACCAGCCGGGCCAGCGACTTCTTGCTGAACTTGTGGTAATGTAGCCAGGGCCGATGAGCATGAAAGTGACCCTCGACACCCAACTTGGCCCAATCGGAAAGCTCTTGCTGGACAAAGTCCTGCGTAAGTCGGGGTTGAAGCCCAAGCGAGTTGCCGCAAAGGTATATACAGCTTTTCCCGTTGCTTTTGGGCAGATGGAATTGGGACCGAAACGAGCGCAGCGGGTCGAGCCGGTCTTGCTGTCTGGCATAGCGGAGGGAGTTCTGAAAAGAGGACATTCCGTGTAGCTGATTACGTGATTAACTCAATTGAAGGCGGTGATGTTCAGCATGGTAGGCGGTAAAATAAATCATTTCGCGTAACGTCAGTTTACCCAGGAGCGGGTGCGGCAGCAGAAGGCGGTCAAGCTTTTCCTCCGAGCAGCGCCCCACGCGGTTGGTCAATTGGCGGGCAACGTGTCGAATACGAGATCCGCTGGTTGATAGTGGTGGTGACCCAGGTAGGAAGACGCCCGAGGCGCGGCCACCTTCCGCCAGTTTGCGCTTGTACTTTTCGACTACCTCATCATAGGAACGGGATGGTCGGTTAGCACGACCAAACAGCAGGCGCAACAAGAATTCAGGCATCGCAAAAGCCAGGTTCACCGGGCGAATACTTCGGTAAAGGTGGTCAGCCTGCTGAGCGGGCGACCATTTGCCGGCAATTCTGGGGCGATCGCCATCCAAGGTGTGCTCGCCCAGCGCTTCAACAAAGCGGTTGTGGGTATCTTCAAGCAAACGCTGAAGTTCCTGTATTCGCATGGCTACACAAACCGTGGATCAGCCTCCATCACGGTTCCGCATTTCTTACATGTGCGCAGTTGAGTCGATCCATAAAATTCGCGGAAGCGGGGAATAAAATCCGTCTCAATGTTGTGCAGATGGAACTTGTACTCGTGCAGTTTATGGTTACATTTTTCGCAAAACCACATCAAACCATCATCTTCAGCCGATGCCCGTTTGCACTCAATGACAAGCCCGATGGAGTTGGGTGTGCGGATAGGAGAGTGCGGAACCCGCGCAGGGAGCAGAAACATGTCTCCTTCATTGATCGGAATCTCCACGGCTTTGCCATCCTCCTGAATTTTGACTGTAATGTTGCCTTCCAGTTGATAGTACAACTCTTCGGTTTCGTTGTAATGGTAGTCTTTCCGGGCATTTGGGCCGGCCACGATCATGACGATGTAATCACCGGCATCAGCGTAAAGATTTTTATTACTCACCGGAGGTTTCAGAAGGTGCCGGTTATCTTTTATCCACTGATGTAGGTTGAACGGTCTGCGGATTGCCATATTTGTACATTAAATCGAAAGTAAGGTACCAAATTCGCACACAATTTATATGAATCTGGATTTGACCGGTAAACGGGCCATGGTGTGCGGCAGCACCCAGGGCATTGGCAAGGCTTCGGCAATTGAACTCGCCCAACTGGGGGCGCATGTTACGCTGGTGGCCCGCGATCAGCAGAAACTGGAACAGACCGTGGCTGAACTGCCATCCAAGCCGGGGCAACGCCACAATTATGTAGTGGCCGACTTTAACTCTACCCATGAGGTCAGACTGCGCATCGGGGATTTTATGCAGAATCATAGGGTTCATATACTGGTTAATAATACAGGGGGACCTTCGCCCGGTCCTGCATTAACGGCATCGCCTGAAGAATTCTTGCGGGCCTTCTCGGCCCACCTGATTTGTAATCAAATGATCACACAGGCCGTGGTGCCCGGCATGAAGGAGGAAAAGTACGGGCGGGTTATCAACATCATTTCGACTTCAGTCAAAATTCCACTTCGCAACCTGGGCGTATCCAATACCATTCGGGGTGCTGTGGCAAATTGGGCCAAAACACTCTCGGTCGAATTGGCAGCCGATGGCATTACCGTCAACAACGTTTTACCGGGTGCCACGATGACCGGTCGATTGCAGGCCCTTATTCGCAACAATGCGGAAAAGTCCGGCAAATCACTGGCAGACGCCCAGCGTGAAATGGAACGAGAGATTCCTGCAGGAAGAATTGCAGAAGCTGCTGAAGTGGCCGCAGCTGTGGCCTTTTTGGCATCGCCCGCAGCCGGATACATCAACGGCATTAACCTTCCGGTGGATGGTGGGCGCACCGGGTCGCTCTGATCTGCCGGGTTGCCCCTGGTGGCATCTTTTGATTACTTTTCTTCGATGAATTAAACGGTAATGGCAGACATTCTTAACTATATAGACGGTGATTGGGTAGGCCCCACCGGCAAGCTTTTTTTCGACAATGTCGACCCCGCGCGCGGTGAGGCTTATAGCCGCGTGCCCGATTCGGACGAACGCGATGTGGCCGCAGCTGTTCAAGCGGCTCAGGTAGCCTTTCCCGCCTGGTCGGCAATGCCCGTTCAGCAGCGTGCCAATTTGTTGTTAAAAGTGGCGGACTTGATTGATCGCGATTTGGAGATATTGTCACGCGCAGAGAGTCGGGACCAGGGCAAACCAGTGAAACTGGCTCGTGTTATGGACATCCCGCGGGCCTCGGCTAATCTTCGCTTTTTTGCCACGGGCATTATTCATTTTGCAAGCGAAGCGCACGCTACCGACAGCGAGGCCATAAACTATACTCTTCGCACACCTGTAGGCGTTGTGGGTTGCATCTCTCCGTGGAACCTACCCCTGTATTTGTTCACGTGGAAAATTGCGCCCGCATTAGCGGCTGGTTGTACGGTAGTGGCAAAACCATCGGAGCTCACACCGATGACGGCCTACCTGTTCTCGAAATTGTGTGCTGAAGCCGGATTACCGCCTGGTGTTTTAAACATTGTTCATGGTGTGGGTAGTCGGGCGGGACAGGCCATAGTTGAGCACCCTGACATTACGGCAATCTCGTTTACAGGCGGTACGGTGACGGGAAAAAAAATTGCGGCAATAGCAGCCCCCATGTTTAAGAAGTTGTCGCTGGAGTTAGGCGGAAAGAATCCCAATCTGGTTTTTGCCGATTGCGATTTTGAAATGGCCGTCAAAACATCGGTAGCTGCCGCTTTTACCAATCAAGGCGAGATATGCTTGTGTGGATCACGGATTTTTGTTGAACGTTCTCTTTTTGATCGGTTTGCAGCGGAGTTTGTCCGCCAAACACAGGAAATGATCGTGGGCGATCCGATGAGCGATCAGACGCGCCTTGGCGCTTTGGTATCGGAGGGACATTTGGAGAAAGTGCTTTCCTATATCGAATTGGCGAGGCAGGAGGGAGGCAAAATTCTCACCGGAGGTAAACGCGTGAAACTGGCTACACACCCGAAAGGATTTTTTGTTGAGCCTACTGTGATTACCGGGCTTTCACACACCTGCCGAACTAACCAGGAGGAAATTTTTGGCCCGGTCGTGACGTTAGTACCCTTCGACAGCGAAGAGGACGCAGTTGAGATGGCCAACAGCACGCCCTATGGCCTGGCCGCCACGGTTTGGACGGAAAACCTGAAACGGGCACACCGGGTGGCCGGACAAATCAAGTGCGGTATCGTGTGGGTGAATTGTTGGTTGTTGCGCGATCTGCGCACACCCTTCGGTGGCATGAAGCAAAGTGGTGTTGGTCGTGAAGGAGGTTGGGAGGCGCTCCGCTTCTTTACCGAAGCCAAGAACGTGTGCATCAAGCTCAAGTGATGTTTTGGCTGGATCACGAGAACATTTTTCTGAATCTGCTGGGCTATAAGCTTAGTTACCTCGAGTCCCTCGGGTGGTTGACGGGAATTGTTGCCGTGTGGCTTTCCGCCCGGGCTAACGTCTGGAGTTGGCCAACCGGGTTAGTCAACGTAAGCCTTTCCTTCTTTTTGTTTTATCAGGTCCGCCTCTACCCCGATATGTTTCTTCAGATTTTCTTCTTTGTTACCAACATCATGGGCTGGTGGCGGTGGACTCACCCGAAGCCGGTTGAGGAAGATACCAAAAGCGAATTGAAGATCAGCTGGTTGAAAGCACGTGACGGGTGGATTGTAGTCGGCACTACCCTGGCGGGAACAGCTGTACTGGGTTTCCTGGCCCAACGCCTGCATCATTGGTTGCCGGAAATTTTCACGCAACCTAGCGCTTCTCCCTTTGTGGATTCGTTTATCACCGTATTGAGTGTTGTGGCCACGTACTATATGATTCAAAAGAAAGTGGAGTGTTGGTTGATGTGGATCGCGGTTGACGTGGTGGCCACCTACCTCTATTTTGTGCGCGATATCAAGTTGTACAGTTTGTTGTATTTCGCCTTCTGCTTCCTGGCGGCCTACGGATTTTTTACCTGGCGCCAGGAATTCAAACGTTACAAGGTGCCCGATGCCGTGGTATGATGGATGGAATTAAGATCGTGTGTTTTTATGGCCCGGAGAGCACAGGTAAATCAACTTTGGCGGCCCGGCTGGCATCTGAGTTTCGCACCGAATGGGTTCCGGAAGTGGCCCGGGAATTGGTTACCTCCAATGCCTTTTCAGTGGACGAAATCCTTCAGATCGGCCGGGCCCAGACCGCCCGGGTTTTTGAGAAACTGAAAAGGGCAAACCGTCTTTTGATTTGTGACACCGACCTGATCACTACGCAGATCTACTCGCGGCACTACCTTGGTCAGGTGCCCGAAGAGCTTGTGAGGCTGGAGCAACAAGTGCGTTATGATCACTATTTCCTTTTTGATGTGGATGTGCCCTGGATTGCCGATGGTCTGCGCGATCAGGGAAGTCGCCCGCAACGGGCGAATATGCTACACCTGTTCGAACGTGAGTTGAACAGCCGGGGGATTTCCTTCGACCGGGTAACCGGCAGCTATGAACAACGGGAAGAATTTGTCCGGAGAGTGTTGAAGCAGTTACTAGCTACCCCCTGACATTTTACTCTCGATCAATTTTTGAATGGCGTGAAACTCATCGCGCAGGCGGGCGGCCTCCATAAATTCGAGTTCACGTGCCGCCTTTTCCATAGCCTTGCGTGTGCGGTCTGCCATTTTTTCCAACTCTTCTTTACTCATGTAGGCCGTGACGGGGTCAGCCGCCAGCGACTTCTCCTCCTCTTCAATGTAATAGCGTTGGACGCTCTTTTTGGAGTCCGCTACCTTGGTTTGCTTAAAAATCTCATCTTTCGATTTCAAGACGGTACGGGGTATGATGCCGTGGGCCTCGTTGTATTCCTGTTGCACCACCCGCCTGCGGTTGGTTTCATCGATCGCCAGCTGCATGGATTCCGTGATGGTATCCGCGTACATGATAACCCGGCCGTTGACATTTCGGGCGGCACGACCAATGGTTTGAACCAGTGACCGTTGGTTGCGGAGGAAACCCTCTTTATCGGCATCCAGGATGGCCACCAGCGAAACCTCCGGCAAATCCAGCCCCTCGCGAAGCAAGTTTACGCCCACCAGTACATCGAAAACCCCAAGACGAAGTTCCCGCAGGATTTCAACGCGATCCAGGGTGTCCACTTCGGAATGGATATAGCGGCATTTGACGGCTGCACGCTCCAAAAATTTCGTGAGCTCTTCGGCCATTCGTTTCGTCAACGTGGTCACCAGCACACGCTCTTTTTTCTTTACGCGCTCATCAATTTCCTCCAGTAAGTCGTCAATTTGATTCTTGCTGGGCCGCACATCAATCTGCGGGTCCAGCAGCCCGGTTGGCCGGATGAGTTGCTCCACTACAACGCCCTCCGATTTCCGCAGTTCGTAATCACTTGGCGTGGCGCTTACAAAGATCACCTGGTTGAGCAGGGCTTCGAATTCATTGAACGTGAGGGGGCGGTTATCCAATGCCGAGGGCAGGCGGAAGCCGTAGTCTACCAGGTTTACTTTTCGCGAACGGTCACCTCCCCACATCGCCCGAATCTGCGGTACGGTGACGTGGCTCTCATCCACAACGAGCAGGTAATCATCCGGAAAGTAATCAATCAGGCAGAACGGTCTTGCCCCAACCGATCGCCTGTCAAAGTAACGCGAATAGTTTTCAATGCCACTGCAGTAGCCAAGTTCCCGCATCATTTCCAGATCAAATTCGGTGCGCTCTTTTAGTCGTTTGGCTTCCAGGTGTTTCTTCTCTTGTTCAAACATACTCACCTGCGCCACCAAGTCATCCTGAATTTCGCGGATAGCCAGGTGCAGCAGATCTTTGCCGGTAACAAACAGATTGGCCGGGAAAATCACCACAACTTTCTCATCTGATATTTTCTTACCCGTGACGGGATCGATGATGTGAAGAGCTTCAATCTCATCTCCGAAAAAGTAGATCCGAATAGCATAATCGGTATAGGCCAGAAAGACATCTACCGTATCGCCCTTTACACGAAACGTTCCGCGTTTGAAGTCAACTTCCGTCCGGCTGTACAAAATGTCCACCAGGGCGAAAAGAAGTCTATTGCGGGCAATCGTTTCGCCCGCGCGCAGTGTAATTCGGTTCTTGCCAAATTCTTCGGGGTTTCCAATTCCATAAATACAGGAAACGGAGGCTACGACTAAAACGTCTCTGCGCCCGGAGAGTAGCGATGAGGTAGCACTTAGCCGTAGTTTTTCGATTTCTTCATTGATCGATAGGTCTTTCTCAATGTACAGATTCGAGGTGGGGATGTAGGCTTCCGGTTGGTAGTAGTCGTAATACGAAATGAAATACTCAACGGCATTGTCCGGAAAAAACTGCTTGAACTCTCCATACAATTGCGCGGCCAGTGTTTTGTTGTGACTGAGCACCAGCGTGGGGCGATCCACCTGGGCTACTACGTTGGCAACGGTAAATGTCTTGCCGCTGCCGGTTACACCCAACAGCGTTTGAAAGGGTTCGCCATTGTGAAGGCCGCTAACGAGTTCCTTAATCGCTTTTGGCTGATCACCGGTTGGGTTGTATTCTGTGGTTAGGCGGAAGGGCATGCATGTCCACTAACGGAAGCAATCCGTCAGTTGTTCCAAATAGCCCACGATTTTTCGGCTTGCACGTGAAGCATTTCAAGTCCGTTTTTGATAACGGCATTGCGCATCTCTGCCTTTTGCAGGAACACGGTGCGGGCCGGATTGTAAATCAGATCGTATACGTAGTGATCGTGGGTAAGTTTATCGTATGGAATGGGCGGAAATGTGCTCGTATTGGGCGACATGCCGAGCGGGGTGGTATTGATGATCAGATGGTAGTCGTGCATGATGGCGGGTTTCTTCTCCAAGTCATCATAGGTAAAGCCATCCTTAACCTTTTCGCGGGATACCAGGTGGTAAGGAATACCCAATTGGGTCAATGCCTCGCGCACCGCCTTGGATGACCCACCCGTCCCGAGAATCAGAGCGTGCGTTTTTTCCTTTGGTGTATACCACTTCTCGAGTGTTTCACGAAATGCATCACAATCGGTATTGAAGCCCTTGAGCCGGCCGCCCGAAACCCGAATGACATTTACAGCTCCGATTTTTTTTGCGACCGTATCTATTTCGTCAAGAAATTTCATAACCTGCTCTTTGTACGGAACGGTTACGTTCAAACCGCACAACTCGGGCATTTCGTTCACCAGCTTTCGAAGCTCGTCAATGGAATTCAGGGGGTAAAGATCGTAATGGTAATCCCGCAATCCCTCCCGAAAAAATTTCTCATCAAAATAGGCTTTTGAAAAGGAGTGACTTACGGTTTGACCAATCAAACCAAATTTCTTTTCCATGATATTATTTCGTTTTCATCAACGCAGCTACCTTTTCGATTCCGACCACCAGCAGTACGCCCAATGCTGCGAATAAAATGGCGTACAAAATTTGTGGATTGTGCCCGGTCTTGGCCAAATAGTCCCATGGCCATACGCTCCGATCGAATGACACCACTTGCTGCCCCTGGCTGTTCAAATGGTAGGCCGTTGCCTCGCGCCAAGGCCAGATCTTGTTCAGGAATCCAACCATAAAGCCTGCCAGCATGGCTACTGTTAGGTCGTGGTAATGATCCAGCACCCAGGTGAGTGCGTGCGAAAACGCCCATAACCCCACCAGGCAGCCGGCTGCGAAGGTAGCGGCCACCGGAATGTTGAACTCGATCAATATTTTAGTAAGAATGAACTCGTACTTGCCCATCAGCAGAAGAATAAAGGCACCGGAAATACCGGGCAGAATCATGGCACAAATGGCAATGGCACCCGCAATGAAAATGAACCATAGCGCATCGGGGGTGGAGGTGGGCGAAAGAAGTGTAATGAAATAAGCCACAACCCCGCCTACGGCAAATGCAAAAAAGGCCTTGGCGGTTCGCTGCCGAACCTGACGCAGCACTTGATATGTGGAAATAACAATGAGGCCGAAGAAGAATGACCAGGTACCAATCTGATAATTGTCCAGCAGATATTTCATAGCCCGGGCCAGACTGATCCAGGCCGTGGCCAGGCCCGCGATTAATACAATCAGGAAATTTCCATTGACTTTTTTCCAGGCTTCTGCGATTCGAAAGGTGAACACCAGCCGAATGGTCTCGGCATCGATCGATTTTATCGAGTGAAGCAATTCGTCATAGATACCCGTGATGAAGGCAATGGTACCACCCGATACGCCCGGGATGACATCCGCCCCTCCCATGCTCAGGCCTTTCAAATACAATAACCCGTAATCTTTTAAAGATCTCATCTTTTGGTTAATCCGCATGGAAGGGAGGGGCACTCACATCTTTCTTACGCTCAATGCCCAGAAAGTGCAGGAACGTATCACCTCGCAACCCTAAGCGAATCGTCTCCAGCGGAATTATCTCATTTGGTGCAATGTTGCCCAGGTTGACGTTGGCCCCCAGCAACTTGATGAACCAAACCTGTTGTGCTTTTTGGGGTGCTTCCCAAATAATCTTTTCAAACGGAATTTTGGTTAGGATTTCCTGAACCAACCCAGAGCGAACTTCACCGGTAGAACGAAAGAGACCTACATTACCACTTTCGCGGGCTTCGCCAATTACTTTCCACGCTCCGGCTTCGAGTTCCTTCTGCATCAGGTCAATCCACATGTAGGGCGGTATAATCTTATCGGCATCTTTCGAACCCACTTCAGAAAGCACCGTCACCTGCCCGGCCAACTTGGCGATGTACTCGCATTTCTTGTCGTGATCAAGGTCAATGGAACCATCGCTTACTTCGGCATATTGAAGGCCAAACTGGTCCAAAACCTTCCGATAGTCATCAAACTGATCGCGGATGATGAAGGCTTCAAATAAGGTTCCTCCAAAATAGCAGGGGATTCCCGCTTCTTTATACACGGCCAGTTTTTCTTTCAATCGGGGAGTTACAAACGAGGTGGCCCAGCCCAACTTAATGATATCCACATGGTCAGCACAATTGCTGACGAAATCTTCCGCTTCGCGCACGCTTAACCCTTTATCCATGGCCATGGTGAAGCCCACTTGCCTGGGTTTACGGGTGCGTTCAGGCAAGTTCTTGAGTGAGTAGTTCATGAATGGTGATCTTTTCTAAACTGTTCTATGATCTTGTAAAGAGCCTTTTGGGTTTCGTTGTTCTGAAAGAAATCGAACAGTACCGTATGGCCCTGAAAATCCAAAATTAACCCATTTTCCAGATAATTGAATGCCTCTTTCAAATGTCCGGCTTCAATGAGGTATACGGCCATGCGGTAGAGGAATTCCGATTCATCGGGGCGTTCCTCCATTCCTTGCGCCAGTACTTCTACGGCCTTCGCATGTTCACCTTGCTCGTAGTAAATAAACGACCAATTCAGCCAAATCTCCTTATCCTCCGGACTCAGATGGCTCGCCTCTTCGTAAGCGCTGATGCTGCTGATCGTATTTCCGATTTTAAATTCAGCATGAGCGGCTGCCTTCCAATATTCGGCATTATGCGGATTCAGCTTGATGCATTTGTTGTAAAAGTGCAACGCCTGATACCAGTTCTCTTGTTTTTCAAGGCAGTTGCCAGCGCCATACCACGCCTCGTCATACAGGGGATCGAGTTTGGCGGATTTTTGAAAATACTTCAGACCTAACTCAAACTGACTGAGGCCTTCATAAGCCGCCCCCATGCAACAATATACTTCCGGACTGGGCCCTTCTAATTCAATCGTTTTTCGAAAAGCATCGAGTGCCTTGGTGAATTGCTCCAGATTCATGTACGTATTGCCCATGTTATAATGAGCCGAAGCAAAGGTTTCGTCCAAGGCTATGCCATATTCGTAGGCTTCCAACGCTTCATCATACTTTTCCAGTTTATTGCAGACAATGCCCAGATTATACCAGGCTGCAGCCGAGAATGGATCTTCATCAATGAACTTGCGGTAGTAGGATAAGCTTGCTTCAAGCTGCCCTACGATGTCCAGGCAATACGCAAGTTCGTAAAGAGCCCCCTCGTGGCGAATGTTGGACTCAATGGATTTCTTGTAGTAACCGATCGCTTTGTCGAAATCATCCAGACTTTGGTGAGCCAGCCCGAGGTGATAAAAGATTTCATCTTGTTCATCCTCCGTCATGGTCAATGCCTCTTCATAAATAGCGATTGCATCCTGATGTTTGCCTTGAAGGGAATAGATTGATCCAATGGAAAGCAAAATGTCCACGTCCTGCGGCTGAAGATTTCGGCTGGTAGACAGGATGTCAAGCGCCTCTTCGTACTGCTCGAGTTGAGATAAAATATTTGCCTTGAGCGGAAGCAATTCGGATGAATACGGAAACTGATCCATCGCCTTGTCAACCGCCTTCAGGGCTTTGGCCGGTTTGGTGCGGTCCAGATAGTAATCGATGATGATTTCGTATTGTTCGAGTTCAAAAAAAACTGCAGTCTGCAGTTTCAAACTTTCTTCAAAACGCTTAACCAACTCCGCATGCTCTTCGCGTTTCCGAAATTCGTGGGCCATTCCGTGGGGTTTGGTTGCCCGAGCTTACAGCTCGTTTGTGCAGCAAAATTGGGACAAAGAATAGCCGATGTCAACCTTGCACAAGTCGTTTGTTTGTTGTAAACGTACCTGTAAACGAGCCGCAGCAATACGCAAGAGTTTCGTCCAGCGTATGATAGGTAAGTCCAACTTTTTTGATTGAGCGCGTGGCATCGAAGCGAACCCGGCTAAACGAGTTTTGCATGGATTGCCGCGTAAGCATTCGTTCACGATCACCAGCCGCGGCCATCAGGTTTTCAGCAGCAACGGCAAAAGGAATCATCCATGGTTTTACTTCGATATACGGTGCCTTTCGATTCAGTTTTGCTGCTATCTGCGCAAAAAGTTCGCGATAGGATATGGTGCCCCCGTTGGCGATAATTCGTTCACCGGGAAAGTCATGCTGAACCAGGCGACTCACCAATTCGACTACGTCACGAACATCCACGTAGTTCACCCATCCCTCTGTGAAAAATGGTTTTTCGTTCCACACATAATGGAATACTTGTCCGCTGCTTCTAGCTGTTCCAACGGGCGCGAGTATAAGCGATGGATTGACCAACGAGACTACGAGGCCTTCTTCCTGGCCGCGGAAAACTTCAAGTTCAGCCAGGTATTTCGATTTTGCATAATCGCTCGAAAACTCGGGATCCTGAAGAAACGTTTTTTCGGAGATGTTTTCCACGCCCCGCGGCTTTGGCAGGGCCGCTACGGAACTGATATGAATGAATTTCTTAACTCCGCTTCGAAGGGCAGCATCCACCGCATAGCGTGTGCCCAAAACATTGGTGTCCAATATCTCCTGCTTCGCCCGCGGATCGTACGAGACACGAGCAGCCGCATGAATAACAACGGAGCAACCTGCGAAGGCATCTACCATGGAGAGCGGGTCCATTACATCAGCTTCAACCACTTCACCTTCGAAGTCAGCAAGTGATACTCGCTTGCGAACGATGGCCCGAACGCGTTGTTGTGTCCGCAACGCTTCAATCAGATGACGCCCTAAAAGGCCATTTGCTCCGGTTACGGCAATCATGCTACGGCAAGTGAATAGTTCAACAAGGGCAGTTCCATCGCTTTGGCAAAGGAACGGGTTTGCATAACCTCCACTAGCAGTTGGGCTTGTGCCATGCTGTGCGTGTCAGTCCCCACGGCATCAATCAACCCCCGGTCGATCAGTTGTCGTGCCATGGTTTCGGCCGGGCGCCCATAATATCCGATAAGTGAGAGAAGATTGAGTTGTAGCAGAACTCCGCGATTGCGGACATCTTCGGCTTTTTGAACAGTCAAGTAAGCGTAACGTTCGGGATGCGCCAGCACGGGCCGATACCCGGCCACGGTCATTTTAAAGATAACTTCGTTGAGGTTTAGCGGCTCACTGACAAAATTCGTTTCAAAAAGCAGGTACCGGTCGTCAAATGTCAACAGCGAACCGGGCTGATCGAGCATTTGCACGAACTTCTCATCCAGATAGTATTCGGCTGCTGCATCAAATCCCTGGGTTGGCTGCAACCGGGGCTTTAGGGTTGCCATACCTGAGCGGATACCATCGGGTGTATTGGGGTAGGTATCTGCCATGATATGTGGTGTGGTGATGCAGCGCTTGATACCGAGTTGTTCAAAGAAGCTCAAAATGCCTATGGAGTCATCAACGGTTTTCACGCCATCGTCCAGGCCGGGTATTAGGTGAGAATGAAAGTCAACCGGATAGGGAAGTTGAGTGACGCGGGAACCCGGTGAAAACAAATTGATCAGGCGCGAAACCATTTCTTCCAGCCCGTCCGGGTCGCCTCCTGATCTTCATAATACCCATATCCGTAGTTCTTTTGCTCTAAGGGTACCGCATTGAGCACTACCGAAACGTGTTCAAGTTTGTTGATGGCTACGGTTCGCTTCAGATTATGTATGAATTCGCGTTGCGAATAATTCGCGCGGAAAACAAAAATTGACACGTCCGATCTTCGCATGGCCATCATGCCATCCGTCACCAGCCCAATAGGTGGAGTGTCCATCACGATGTAGTCATACTGCTCCTTCAATTCATCGAGCAAAGCCGAGAACTCTCCATTCAATAACAGTTCAGATGGGTTAGGAGGATGTGGCCCGGAGGGTATGAAGTCAAGGTTGGGTAGCGAGGTTTTCAATAGGCAATCCTGCCACTTGAATTTACGGATTAAAATCGTACTCATCCCTTTGGCGGGGTCTTCGGGCTTGATCGACTGATCGGTTTTGCTCTTCCGCATGTCCAGATCCAGAAGCGCTACACGCTTGTGCGACATCGCCAGCACAGCCCCTAAATTCATGGCGAGGAATGATTTCCCTTCGCCCGAAATTGAGGATGAGATGGTGATGAATTTTCGGTCTCGGCCGGTAGAAAAGAAGTCCAGGTTAGTGCGCAGTGAGCGGATGGATTCACTGACCATTGACTTTGGATTGCTCACGACATGCAATTCGCCTTTTCTTATTTTTTTGCTGACCGGAATTGTACCCAGCACGGGAACATCAGTGGCTTGCTCAATCTCCCTCAGGCTGTTTATCTTGTTATTGAACACGTACACCAGGCCAACGAAAAAGAAGTTAAGGACCAGACCGGCTACTAATCCAATACCCATTACCATGAATCTGCGGGGCGAAATGGGCTGAGTAGGGACCACCGCAGAGGACAGAATCTTAAAATCTGGCGTGCTGCCGGCCTGCGCGATTTCAAACTCGGCTTTGGCCTGCATCATGGTGAGGTAAAATTCCTCATACAACTTATAGTACCGCTGGTTTTTGCTGAATTGCGTATTTTTATCGGGCATCACAGCAAAAGCATTTTCCAATTTGATGTTTCGCTGGGCCAGGTCGGCCAGTTGATTGCGATAGTTCTTTTTTAGCTCGTTAACCTGACGAATCACATTGTCGCGCAACTGATCAAACTCTTGCTGCTTTTGTTTATAGGCTAGCGTGTTTTCGTTGTAGGCCAGACCTATACGTTCCTGATCGCGCACCATTCTTTCCAGCTCGTCAAGTTTTTTCTCTGTGTAGTCGGGCAGCAGGCTGCGTTGCAGCGGGGAGACAGCCATTGTGCCATTGGCCAGGTTTTGTTGAAGAATGTCTAACTCGGTGATACGTCTGCCGATATCGAAGCGTTGCGAGTCGAGTCGATTGATTTGAGCAATCACCCGCTTGAGGTCGGCATTCAGGTCATTGCTTTTGTTTTGCAGTGTAAATGCTTCAAAATAGTTTTCGTATGCCTCCATTTTGTCTTCGACCTGCACAAGCTCATTGTTCAGCCAGTCAATTTTCTGCTTGTTTGCCAGATTCTTTTGTTCGTTGCTATAGGAGATGTAAATCGAGTCAATCTTATTGACGATCGTAGCTGCTTTCAGCGCGTTGTGATCCTGAAAGGTTATCCGAATGGTGTTCGCATTGATATTGAGCGGTTCAACGTTCATTTGTTGCCTGAGATACTCTATCAGTCTCTCGCGGCTATTGATTACAAATGAATAGTCCATCTGATCAAAAGCCCTGAGACGAAACACGGTTAACGTGCCGCTCTCGATACTCAGGGGTTTATCAAATGAACCTTCAAGGCGTTTGCCGTCCTCTCCGATCTGCAACTCAAACTGGTCCTCGTTTTCTACCGTAAGCAGGAAAGGTATGTTCAGAAGCCGGCCATGTTCGAAGGTATACTCTACACGGAATGGAGACCTGCGGTACAACTCGTTATTCAATACATTACCCACGCTGAGGTAGCTAATCCCGAGGTCTAACGAATCCAGCACGCGATTCAAAAAAAGCTTAGACTTAATCTGTTCGATTTCCCCGGATATCAAATTGATGTTCTGATCTTCAACGAACTCCTTGATACCGAGCTCGGTGGCATCGCGCTTCACATCAAGTTTCAATTCTGATTCGGCCTGATATAAATCCTTGGTGTATCGCAGGTAGAGATACGCAGTCAACAAGCAAAGGGCCAAAAGAGCCAACATCCGCCAGCGTTGGTTACGAAAAATACTGGAAAGTTTATTCCAATCCAGTTGGTCGGAAGGAGGCCTGGACGTGTTTGATGAAACGTGCCTCATGCCTTATTGATTCAACACAACAATTAATGTAAGCAAACTGATCAGTACGGTCAGAAAACTGGCGTTGTCGCGGGTGGCTTCAGTAAATGGTCTTCGGATAGGTTCAGCATACACTACATCTCCCGGCTTCATCAGCATGTTTCCCGAGGCAAAGCCATCAATCGTGCTGAGATCAACCTGATAAACGGTGTCCTGCCGGGCCACGCGGATGTTTTGCACCTTGGTATCGTTTGTGGGGCCTTTCGCCAGTGCGAGTATTTCGGACAGCGTCATGTTCTGGCTATTCAGCGGAATGACATGGCCGCCCAGAGCGCCCAATACGACTACCCGTTTGTTGGTGAACTTGAGCAGTACAAACGGTTCCTTAAAATACTGGCCGTAATTTTTTTGTACTACCTCTTCGGCCTGCCTAAGGGTAAGCCCGTCCAATTGGATTTCACCAATCATGGGCAGTTTGCAAATACCGTTGTGATCAACCCGATACTGCGGATTGAGCCGGTCATCTGTTGTTACGGCATTGTGTGTGGTGAGTTCCGGCATGGGGTCGATCAACTTTTCGCCCCGGTTGGTGTACACCTGCATCTCCAGCCAATCATTTTTCTGAATCACATAGTCGCGCTCCAGTTCATCTGCTTTAGCTAGGTACGAAATGGGCTGCCTCTTTTCAGATGGCTTCAACATAATGTTTTGCTTATATGAACCGCAGGAGGCGGCAACCACGGGAAGTAAGGCTAATGCGATGAGCCGCCTGATGGCCATTTTCATATCTGCAAGTAAGGCTATTTACGCTGAATTATAAAGCATCAGGCCAGGGCTCGCAGGCCTTCGCGGTACTTCTGGATAACGCGCGTTTCATCGAATTCTGCTTCCATTTTTTTGCGGCCGTTGCGGCCAAAGGTGAGCAATGTCTCATCCGGGCTGGCGGCCATCTGTCTCATCTTGGAGGCCAGGTCCTCCGGGCTCTTAACCGTGCACAGCAGTCCGTTATACTCATGTTGAACCACGTGGTGGCAACCCGGAACATCGGTGGTTATAATGGGCTTGCCGAGGCTGGCGGCCTCCAGCAGGGTTCGGGGAGTGCCTTCCCGGTAGGAGGGAAGTACTACGCAGTCGGCCTGTTCCATCACGGGGCGAACATCTTTGGTGGTTCCCAAATACTCAATGGTATTGTTGGTAATCCAGGACTCAATTACTTCGGTGGCAATACCTCGCTTACGATTCGGGTCTTTAGCACCGAGTACCTGAAACCGTGCATCAATCCCCTCACTCCGCAGTTGACGAATCGCCTCCACAAATTCGAGTATTCCTTTATCGGCAATCAAACGGGAAACCAGTAAAAAGGTGAAAGTCTTATTGCGCTTGAATTCGACTGGTTGAAAACGGGTAAGGTCAATACCCGACCCAGGTACCAGGTCAGCGATGCCCGGGGCAATTAGCCTTTCGTCCAGAAAAATGGCCCGGTCATCTGAATTCTGAAAGAACACCTTGGTTGCAAATCGAAACGAGGCGCGGTAAAGCCATTTGGCCACCCGGCTGGTGACTCCCTTTTTCAGAAAAATGGTACCCAGGCCGCATACGTTGTTGATGGTTGGAATTCGCAGAAGGGATGCCGCCAGCGTACCGTAAACGTTCGGTTTGATGGTGAAATGCAGGATTACATCGGGCCTTAACCTGCGGTAAATGCCGAAAAGCTCGATAGTCAGGGCCAGATCCTTTAAGGGGTTTGCACCCCGGCTATCCATTTTTACGGCATGGTGTACACAGCCCGCTTCAACCAAAAATGAGGTGTAATCGTCTAACGGGGCAATGGTGTGAATTTCATGTCCATCCTGCCGGAGGGCTTTAATGAGCCCCATCCGGAAATTGAATATATTCCAGGAGGTGTTCAGGACAATTGCAATTTTCATGCGCCAACTATCGGGCTATGCCGGCCTCGCTAAGGTTAAAATTCATCATAAATTCACCAAAACTAACAAAAAGTAACCCTCCCTACATCCCCTCAGATCAGTTAAGTTTGCACTTCATTTCTAATCAGCGGTGGGCAAAAAGGCGATTTTGGTGGCGTTGATTACCGGCCGGCAAACGGAGGACCTGGTGGCGGAGCATTTGGCGGAATTGGCATTTCTGGCTGAGACCGCGGGTATTGAGGCAGACCAGGAATTTATTCAGAAACTGCCGCACCCGGATAACCGCACCTTTGTTGGTAAGGGGAAACTGGCGGAGATTCGGGCTGAGGTACTGGCAAACCCGGCCATTGGGCACGTGATTTTTGACGATGACCTGTCCGCCAGTCAACTGCGCAATTTGGAAAAGGAGTTTAATCCCCCCGAACGAGAGGTTCAAGTGCGCGTTTACGACCGCAGCTTGCTCATTCTGGATATCTTCCTTATGCGGGCCCAAACAGCCCAGGCCCGAACCCAGGTGGCGCTGGCCCGAAATCAATATTTATTGCCTCGCCTCACGCGGTTATGGACTCACCTGGAGCGGCAGCGAGGGGGCACCGGCACCCGCGGTGGTGCCGGGGAAAAGGAAATTGAAACCGACCGCAGAAGTATCCGGCATCAGATCAAATTGCTGAAAGAGGAATTGGGAATCATCGACCGGCAACGGGCGACCCAGCGAAAAGGCCGTGCGGCCATGGTACGCGTAGCTCTGGTGGGCTACACCAATGTGGGGAAGTCCACGTTGATGAATTTGTTGGCGAAGAGTGAAGTGAAGGCGGAAGATAAACTGTTTGCTACGGTGGATGCGACCGTGCGAAAGGTGGTGCTGGGCGATGTTCCCTTTTTGCTTTCCGATACGGTTGGTTTCATCCGCAAGCTTCCCCACCACCTGATTGAATCCTTCAAATCCACGCTGGATGAGGTGCGTGAAGCGGATTTGCTGCTGCACGTGGTTGATGTGTCGCATCCCTATCACGAGAGTCAGATTGAAGTCGTACACAAAACCTTGCAGGAGATCGGTGCTGGCGAAGTGCCGGTGATTCTGGTGCTGAACAAAATTGACAAGGCCGAGGCCGAGCAAGGTGCCATTGATTGGCAAGAACGGATGGCCCACTACCACCAATGGGGTGCCCGCGAGGTAGTATTTATTTCGGCCGTTAGCCGGCAGCATATCCCGGAACTAAAAAAGCTGCTGTATCGCACCATTCGCGAAAGACACATGCAGCTCTACCCCAATTTCCTGAAAACAGAAAACTACGACTACGGATTTTAGTAGCTTTGCCGCACTCTTTTGGTCTCATAGTTCAACGGATAGAATAGGAGTTTCCTAAACTCTTGATCTGGGTTCGATTCCCGGTGAGACCACCATCACAACAAGTGATCTGATTCTGGTTCGACTCTCATGAGTAACATCCGCATGGGAAGTTGAGGAGCCTCATAGCTTCCGCTTGTTTCCCTCGGGAACGAGGAGGCGGATGGCGCCCGGTAAAATTCTGACGACCAATTCGCTGGTCGCTCCGCTGGCTTCGCCATCAATATGAAATGTCCGCGGCTGCTCGAACCGCACGGTTGCTTCCCGGGCCTTTCGAACGCTGACCTCGTTGGATTTGTGAAGTTGGCCGCGGAACAATTGCCACACCACGCGGGGCAGTTTGGCAAGCGTAATGTGGCGCACTACGCCTACGTCCATTACGCCATCACAAACGGAGGCCTGGGGCGCGATCCGTGCATTATTGCCAAACTGAGAGGAATTGGCAAAGGCAATCACCCAAGAGGTCGACTCCGATTGTTTTCCGTCTATTGTCAAAATGGCTTTTGCTTCCGGATAGCGGAAGTATTCGCGAAGGACAAGCCTTGCATATCCGGTCAACCCACGGCTGGAGCCCCGATCGAACAGATTCGCGATGTGACCATCGAATCCGATACCCGATACATTAACCGAAATCCGGTCATTCACGCTCAGCGCGTCCATTTGAATGGTGTTGCGGCTGGCCAGTATCGTCAATGCTTTTTTTAGCGATAGCGGAATACCGAGATGTCGGGCCAGGCCATTGCCCGACCCTTTGGGTAAAATCGCCATCGAGATGTTTTGATGCAGGGCGGCCTGCGCTACTTCGTTCACCGTACCATCGCCACCCATGGCGACCACCACGTCAAAGGCTTCGGCCACCGCACGCTGAGCAAGTTCTACGGCATGCCCTCTTCCTTTTGTAAACTCCAACGTAGCCTGCCAACCTTGTGCGGCACAATAATCCGTGATCAACCCCTCCACCTGAGGGCTGTACCCCGAGCCGGAAAATTTATTGATGACAAAAAATACCTTCTTATTTTCGCCCATCTGAGATCATGGAGTTCACACCACGTAAATTTAAGTTTAAAGCCTGGAACACCGAATCCAGGCTTCTGATGCGCCTGAGCAGCGTAGAGTGCAATAAGGGAGAATTGGTGAAGCAGGATCACGTCTTGTTGCAGTACACGGGTTTGCTGGATAAAGAAGGGGAAGAAATTTATGAGATGGACGTGGTCATGATATCGACTGACCAGTTTGTTGTTTTCTGGGATGAACAACGAAAGGGATGGCATTACACCCGGTTGGGCCAGCACTCTCCGTTGGCGCTGGAACCCGCCATTACCGCCCGCATGAAACGTTTCTGCAGTTGGTTTGAGTTGCAGCGATAACTACTTATTGAGTTTTTCCTTAATGTAGTTGGCAGCCTGCCCAATGGTCTGCATTTTCTCGGCATCGTCATCCGGAATTTTGATGTCAAACGTTTGCTCAAATTCCATGACCAACTCTGCGTAGTCGAGCGAGTCAATGCCCAAATCTTTCACAAAACTGGCATCGGGGGTGATTTCCGATTCCGGAATTCCGAGTTTATCGATCAGAATAGCTGCGATTTTTTTCTGAATGTCCTGCATAGCAACTCAAAACTAACTAAAATCGGAGAATAAATTCGGTACCGGCACCTACGGCTGACTTTACCGAAATGCTGCCGTTGTGTTGCCGCATGATTTGGCGCGACAAACTGAGCCCAATGCCGGAACCCGTTTTTTTGGTGGAGTAAAAGGGGATAAAAACCTTTTCCAGTGCCTCGGGTTCAATGCCGCTTCCGGTATCCTTGACCGAAATGGCCGGTCGGTCTTCCATCAAAAAGCCTGTAAGCATTATTTTCCGGTTTGTGGGTTGTTCGAACGACTGAACCGCGTTTCGAAAGAGATTGATCAGCACCTGCCCGATCAGATTTTTGTCGGCCTGGAGCGCCAGTTGCTCGGTTTGCAAGTTGATCAGCACCTCAATGTCAGCCTCCGCACATTCTTTCTTATGCAGGAGCGTAATTTCATATAACAGCGGGCGAACGGCCACATGGTCGAGCCGCGGTTTGGGCACTTGTGTCAGACTTCGAAATTCTTTTACGAAGTGAATCAGGCCCTCGCTGCGCTTACTGATGGTTTGAACGGAAAGATGCATATCACCCAGTTGCTCAGCCGACAGACTTTTTGCGCTACCTAAGTAACTTCGAAGCTCCTCCTCGACAATGCCGGCCAGCGAAGAGATGGGCGTAACCGAGTTCATAATTTCATGGGTGAGCACGCGCACGAGGTTTTGCCAGGCTTCCATTTCCTTCTGCTCGAGTTCGCTTTGGATGTTACTCATCGAAATCAGCTTCACCGCCTCACCGCGCACGGTCAGTTCGATGGCGTACACCGATAGCTGACTCACCTCATCGCTCAGTTTCACCCGCACCAGTTCGCGTCCGCCTGTTTTCAATTTTTGGAACGTGTCGATTAGCTCCCGGCTGATGGGAACCAGTTCATCCAAATGGTCGGCCTTCTGGATTTTCAAAAGCCTTCGTGCAGCAGTGTTGATGATCTGTATTTGGCCGGTCTCCTTAAAAACAATCAACCCGATACCTACGTGCTGTACAATGTTTTTGAAAAACTGAAAGTCGGAGTCTTTCTCAATACGCGTGTTTCGTGCCCGCTGTAAGGCTTCCTGGATGCGTTGATTAAGTGTCGGTAGCGAATCGGGCCGATCGGCCGGAACCAGACTAAAGGTCGTCTCGTCAAACCGGAAACCCGGCTGTACATCGGTTGTGGGTGATGCGGGTGGTGGTTCAGACCGGGTTGGCTTCTCCACCAATTGCACCAGTTGATAGGCTTGGAATACAATCGCGCCTAACAGCAGCAAAAAAAGCGTGATGTTGTTATAGCGGCTCACCCAGGCGCAGACCAGCATGGTGACCAACAGTATGGCCAGGCGCTGCACCAACGGAGAGTGCCTGTCAAATGCCATATTTTTCCATGCGTCTGTAAAGCGATGCACGGGTTAGGCCTAATTCCTCGGCCGCCTTTGAAATATTGCCGTTGTGCAGTTGCATGGCTTTCATCACAGCTGCTTTCTCCACCTCATCCAGATTTAGGGTGTCAGCAGCGGGCAGCAGTTCGTGGCTCCGGTTAAACAGAAAATCACTGGCCTGCAGGGTGGGGGAGTCAGCCATAATAACGGCCCGCTCCAGGGCATGTTGTAATTCCCGAATGTTACCGGGCCAGGCGTATTTTTTCAGTTTCAACATGGCCTCGCTGGAAAGGCTTACCACATCCTTGCGGTATTTTTTGGCGTAGTAACTGAGGAAGTGATTGGCCAACAGCGGAATATCCTCCATGCGTTCAGCCAGCGGAGGCATTTTGATTTCCACCGTGTTGATGCGGTAGAGCAGGTCCTGCCGGAACTTTCCTTCCTTCACCATTTGGTCCAGGTTCATATTGGTGGCGCACACCAGCCGGATGTTGACTTCAATGGCCTGGTTCGATCCAACCCGGGTCACCTGCCGCGATTGCAAGGCGCTGAGCAGTTTACTTTGCAGACTCAGACTCAGGTTTCCGATTTCATCCAGGAAGAGAGTGCCTCCGTGGGCCAGCTCAAAACGGCCGGGCCGGTCTTCCCGGGCATCGGTAAAGGCCCCCTTCTTATGCCCAAACAGTTCGCTTTCGAAAAGCGTCTCGGTAATAGCGCCCATGTCTACGGCCACAAACGAGTTATCCTTTCGCAGCGACTTTTGATGAAGAGCTCGCGCCACAAGTTCTTTGCCGGTACCATTTTCGCCCAGGATCAAAACGTTGGCGTCCGTTTTAGCCACTTTGTCAATCAGGGTGAACACCTCTTGAATAGCGACACTCTCCCCAATGATGTCACGAAATGGCTGGCTGATTTGCTCTTCAAGTAACTGTTTGGCTTTGCGAAGTTTGTCTACTTCGTTATACGACTTTTTCAGTTTGATGGCCGTAGAAATGGTGGCCAGTAGTTTTTCGTTTTGCCAGGGTTTCAAAATAAAATCAGTAGCACCCTCTTTTAATGCGCGCACAGCCATCTCCACGTCACCAAAGGCTGTGATCATAATAACCACCGCATCGGGGTCGCGGTCTTTGATTTGTTTCAGCCATTCAAAGCCTTCCTTGCCGCTGGTGGTGTCCTTGCTGAAATTCATATCCAGCAGGATCACATCATAACTGTCGTTATTGAGCAGGAATGGAATTTTATTGGGGTTCTTTTCGATGATTACCTGGTGGTTCGCTTTTTTCAGAAGCATTTTGGCCGCCAGTAACACATCTTCGTCATCATCAATCATTAGAATTTTTCCTGCTTCGTTCACCTTGGTTGGGTTTAAGTTGCTGTTTCTGAAGAAAAAAATGTGCCAGTACTCTTTTCTTTTGAATTACCCTATCGCGATCACAACAAACAGGCATGTTAACAGGCGTCAGACGGCTGATTGCCGAATTTAACAGGCCGTCAGACGCCAATTACAGAATGTCTGAAAACTGATCGGTACTGTATCGCATTGGACAAAGATGTTCAAAAATGAACACAGTGTCTAGTTCTGCGGGGGCGTGTGGGGCACAATTTCAAGTTTGCGCGGCCGAACGTAGAAAATTCGCTCATCGGTGACTACGGCAGCCGAGACAGGGGGTGGCGCCTTGAGCGTCCGTTTTTCCTGGGTGTAGAGATCAACAAAAACGATTTCACCTTGCCGTAAGTAATACAATTCCTCACCCATAAAACTGAAGAAAGAAATACCCGAAGCGGGAAGGAAGAAAATTTTTTGACCCACATTATTGAATACGGATATCCCTGACTTTTTATCCAGGATGAACATCATGTTTTGGTATTCGCGCATTTGCACCACGTGCGGTTGAGGTGCAAAATCGGTGGTGTCCAACGGGGCATCCAGCACGATGGCATTGCCTTTCAAGGATATTCTCTTCAAGGAATAATCTCCGCCATCCAATATCCAAAGATTGTTGTCAGGTGTGGGGCACGCCAGGATGGGTTCTACCGCCCACACGGGATCAAGCGTGAGGATCGACAACTCGTCCAGGTTGTAATCAAACCAGGCCACTTGCTGTGTTTTGCGGTGGTAGAAAAAGACACGAAGTGGGTTCCAGGGTTCTATCAACGTGGGGGGTTCATGTTCGGTGAGCTGTTTCGCAGCCAGCAACTTTCCATCTGGCGAGTATTTGCTGAGTCTGCCCGTTTGTGAGATGGCATAGAAATTACCCAAACGGTCCACGGATACGGTTACCACCTGGCGCAACTTGATGGATCGCGTCCGAACTTCCTGCCCGGCCACGGAGAAGGATGCGAGCCACATCAGCAGCAAGATGCAAACCCTCATCCTTCGAATTTTTTCAACACGACTTTTTGCCCGTCAAACTCAGCAAAGGTGTTGAAGTGCACCCATTCGCCCAGATTAATGTAACGGCTGTTTGCCCCCACGGCCAAATCCAGGGGCAGATGCCGGTGGCCGAAAATGTAAAAATCAAAATGCTCCTTCGACTCAACTTCTTTACAATACGTCAGCAAAAACTCGCGCTCTTCGCCTTCAAATTTTTCCTCTTTTTTGGTGTTGCTGATGCGGCTCTGGCGGCTCCAATACTTGGCGATGGCAATGCCGAAATTCGGATGGAGACGGGCAAACAGCCACTGGCAGATCGAGCTGTTGAAAAACCGCTTCAAAAACTTGTAGCTGTAATCACCCGGGCCAAGTCCGTCACCATGGCCAATCATCAGCCGCATCGAACCTGACCGCAACACACGGGCCTCCCGAAAGACCGGTATGCCCAGCTCTTGCGTGAAATAGTCGAACAGCCACATGTCGTGGTTGCCGGTGAAGAAGAAGATCGGTATGCCCGCATCGCGCAACTCGGCCAGTTTGCCTTGCAGCCGGATGAATCCGCGGGGTATGGCGTGCCGGTATTCAAACCAGAAATCAAAAATATCGCCCAACAGGTAAATGGAGTGCGCTTCATGCCGGATCGAATCCAGCCAACGGCATATTCGCCTTTCGCGCGCCAGGCTGTCGTCAGCCGTAGGTACGCCCAGGTGGAAATCAGAGGCGAAGAATATCTTTTGGCTCGGCCCGAGTTGTACCGCAGATTCGGTCATGCACAATGTTACAAAAAAGAAAAAGCCGGTGACATGCACCGGCTCGTATTGTTAATTGAAAAATCTTCAGGCTTTGCTTCCAGCCGGACTTTCAGCTACCGGTTCGGCCGGTTTCTCCTCCGGCTTTGCCGCGGCACCATTGGCACTCGTAAACTTCTCATACGTAGTCTGATGACTGAAGGGGCGTTTGCCAATCAAGCGCTCCAGGTCGGACTGGAAGAGAATTTCTTTTTCCAGAAGTTCTTTGGCAATAATCTCCAGATGCTCCCGATGGAGGATCAAAAGTTGCTTTGTCCGATCATAAGCCGTATCTACAATCTTCTTCACCTCCTGGTCGATGCGCTCTGCCGTTGCCTCGGAGTAGGGCTTGTTAAAGTTATACTCCGACTGTTTGGAATCGAAGAACGAAATGTTGCCAATCTTGTCGTTCATACCATAGATGGTCACCATGCTGTACGCCATCTTGGTAATACGCTCCAGGTCACTGAGTGCCCCGGTGGAGATTTTGCCGAACACAATTTCTTCGGCAGCCCGACCTCCAAAGGTCATGCTCATTTCATCCATTAGTTGCTCGGTCTGGTAGAGGAATTGCTCCTTGGGTAGGTATTGGGCATATCCTAAAGCCGCCACACCACGCGGCACAATGCTAACTTTCACCAACGGATCGGCATGCTCCAGAAACCAGCCGGCCACCGCATGGCCTGCCTCGTGGTAGGCTACAATACGTTTTTCTTCTGGCGAGATGATCTTGGTTTTCTTTTCCAATCCGCCAATGACACGGTCGATGGCATCATGGAAATCCTGCATCTCCACTTCTTTTTTATCTCTGCGGGCTGCGATCAGCGCGGCTTCATTGCACACGTTCGCGATTTCAGCACCGGCAAAACCGGGTGTCTGGGCAGCCAGTTTTTTGGTATCCACGTCCTTTGCCAGTTTAATCGGCTTTAAGTGCACGCGGAAGATATGTTCACGCCCCGCGATATCGGGCTTATCTATACTAATCTGCCGGTCGAATCTGCCGGGGCGCATCAGCGCACTGTCGAGCACATCGGGGCGATTGGTGGCTGCCAGTATAATCACCCCGCTATCGGTAGCAAAACCATCCATTTCCACCAATAGCGAGTTCAGGGTATTCTCCCGTTCATCGTTTGCGCCTGGCATTGATCCACGTCCACGTGAGCGACCAATGGCATCAATTTCATCAATGAAAATAATACATGGGGCCTTCTCTTTGGCTTGCTTAAACAAGTCGCGCACACGGGCGGCACCCACGCCCACAAACATTTCGACAAAGTCGGAACCCGAGAGCGAGAAAAAGGGCACACCGGCTTCTCCGGCCACGGCTTTAGCAAGCAGAGTTTTGCCAGTACCCGGAGGGCCAACCAGTAATGCCCCTTTTGGGATTTTGCCACCGAGTTTGGTGAACTTGGCGGGGTTCTTCAAAAACTCGACAATCTCTTTAATCTCTTCCTTGGCTTCATCCAGCCCGGCCACATCCTCAAATGTGATCTTCACTTTGTTCTCGGCATCGAAAAGCGCAGCCTTCGATTTGCCGATGTTGAAAATCTGACCTCCCGGGCCGCCTCCGCCCGTCATGCGCCTCATCAAAATCCAGAAGCCAAACACCAGCAGAAACAGGAAGGCCACATTCCAAAACAAGCCCGTATAGTCGCTGCGGTTGTCAACCTGAATGTCTACTTTTTGCTCGCGCGGGATGTTCTTGGTGATCTGGTCATATTGTTCGTAAAATTTATCGATGGAACCAATCTTCATCCGATAATGAGGCCCTGCATCGGTAAGACCCAGAGGGCGCTTTTCCAGATCATTTTTATAGATGCTGTTTTGTAAAGCCTCGGCCTTCAGTGTGATTTCAATCTGCTCTTCATTCTTAATCAGTACGATCTTCTTGATGTCCTTTCGTTCCACCATGTCGGTGAACCGGCTCACCTGAATTTCGGGTACCTCGCTGATTCGGCTAAAGTAGCTGACGCCCAAAATGACCGCCACCAAAGCCAGAATGATCCACATTTGGTAGTTCTGTCGTACGCCTTTGGGCGGATTTTTATCTTTTCTTTCTCTGTCCATGTTTTCTTTCACTTTTGAATAACGTGTGCCGTGGCGTTTGGTTTAATCCTCAATTTCCCGGATGTCGGCATCGCCCCATAATTTTTCCAGAGCGTAAAACTCCCTGCGGTCTTTGCGAAATACGTGCGCCACTACATTGCTGTAGTCGAGCAACATCCACTCTTTATTGTGTTTGCCTTCCGTATGCCACGGGCTTTCTTTCAAGGCTTTGTATACCTCTTCATCAATGGATTCGGCAATGGCATCCAGTTGTTTATCCGAGTTACCCGAACAAATGACGAAAAAGTCGGCCACCGCATTTTTTACTTTTCTCAGGTCCATCACCACAATGTGGCTGGCCTTTTTCTCTTGCATTCCCTTAACGATGCTGGCACTCAGTTTCTCAGCATGATCCAGCGTTTTGCGTTTAGCCATTAATCGTGTTTATCCGTTACCTTGCAAGCCTGCAAATTTAACCAAATAAAGGTTGCATAAAATCCCTGCCAAACCGCTTTTCCTCGGTAAATACCGTGTGGATGTGCCAGAATGTCACTCCACCAACACCTATCTCGCCAACTTGCTGGGGCAGGGCGAGCTGCCCGAGGGGGCTGTCGTGATTACACCGCGGCAAACCTCGGGGCGTGGCCAACGGGGTAACGTTTGGGTTGCCGAACCGGGCAAAAACCTCACCCTTTCCGTATTGCTCAAACCGGTGTTCCTTCATCCGCGCCAACAGTTTTACCTCACGATGGCCGTGGCCCTCGCCATTACCGACACGCTTGCGCAGTGGGACTTACCGAGTGTCGTCAAATGGCCCAACGATATTTTGATCAATGAAAAGAAAGTGGCCGGCATACTCATCGAGAATCAAATTATCGGTGATCGGTGGACGAATGCCGTTATCGGCATTGGGCTGAATGTTAATCAACAGCATTTTTCCTTGCCGCACGCCAGTTCGCTCCTGCAGATTACCGGGCATACATTTTCATTGGAAGAAATGTTGAACGCCTTGCTGCTGAATCTGGAAGTCCGCTACGATCATCTTCGGCACTCCCTGGCATTGCTCAAGGCTCACTATCTGAACCAACTGTATTTGAAGAACACCTCGCACGAGTTCGAATCCGCAGGTGTAAAATTTACCGGTATGATTACCGGAGTGGATGAAGCCGGGCGTTTGCTCATTTTGCAAACCGGCCAAACCATCGCGTACGATCTCAAAGAAATCCGTTACCTGTGAACCTCTGGACCACCCCGCACAAAATTGTTGTTACCTGCTTAAAGAGGCTTTCTCCTTTTCTTGAAGAAGAACTGCGGGCGCTGGCGTTTCCGGTAACGCGCACGTTCAGCAATGGCGTGGAGACCACGGGTACGCTTACGGATTGCATCCGGCTGAACCTGGAACTCCGGTGCGCCAGCCAGGTGCTGTACAGCCTCAAAGCATTTAAAGCCGAACACCCGGGTCAGGTGTATGATCAGTTGAAAGGTATTTCGTGGGAGTCAGTTATTGAGCCATCCACGTATCTCACCGTCACGGGTTCCGTTACGCATCCAACCGTGAACAACTCCATGTTTATCAACATGAAGGTGAAAGACGCGGTGGTCGATCGGTTGCGTGCAAAAACCGGTCAGCGTCCCGACTCAGGCCCCGACTTGAAAGGTGCCGTGGTGAATTTGTATTGGAAAGAGGATATACCCGAAGTCTTTCTTGATACCTCGGGCGAGACGCTGGCCAAACACGGCTATCGCCTTCATCCCGGACGTGCGCCCATGATGGAGGCCCTGGCTTCGGCCACGTTGATGGCGGCCCAGTGGAAAGGCGACATGCCCTTTGTGAATCCCATGTGCGGCTCGGGCACGTTGGCTATTGAAGCCGCGCTGATGGCTACCGGCCGTGCGCCTGGCCTGTATCGCGATCAATATGCGTTTAGGCACATCAAGGGCTACCGTGAGGAGGATTATCGGGCGGTACGTGAAAAACTGAGCCAGCGTGTATTACCCAAGTTGCCTCACCGCATTATAGCCTCCGATATTTCAGAAGGATCGATTAAGCAGGCACGATTCAATGCCCGGCAGGCGGGAGTTGAAGAGTTCATCGAGTTTGAGGTATGCGACTTTGCCGAGACCAGCCTGCCGCAACCCCCAGCCATTATTTTCTTTAACCCCGAATATGGTGAGCGATTAGGCGAGCTTCAGGAGTTGGAGAAAACGTACGAGCGAGTGGGGGACTTCATGAAACAAAAGTGCGCGGGATACACCGGCTACGTGTTCACCGGCAACCTCGACCTTGCTAAGAAAGTAGGCCTGAAGCCCCAGCGCAGAATCGAGTTTTTCTCAGCCAAACTCGACTGTCGTTTGTTGAAATACGAGTTGTATTCCGGTAGCAAGCGGGTTAACGATCAAGCCGTAGTTTCCTGACGGGATGGTGTCCGTGACCACGCCAATATTCCGGGCGAGAAAAGTGACGGGATTATCTGGCTTACCGTCCGTAACAGCCCGCGGCAAATCATCCGCTCAAAAGGGCATATGGCAAAAAGCCCTGTCGTCCGGCATCGCCACCTTTTTACCTTTGACGGCTTAAAATCAAGTCAATGAAGAAACAATATTTTCTACTGTGTGCACTGGCTCTGGTTTCAGTTGCTGCGGTGGCACAAAAACTGGATATGGAGCTGCTCAAAGGCATGAAGCCGCGCAGCATTGGCCCGGCTGCCATGAGCGGTCGCATTACGGCCATAGATGCCGTGGTCAGCAACCCTGACATCATTTACGCGGGCGCGGCCTCCGGAGGTGTTTGGAAGACAACCAGTGGCGGAGTTTCCTGGGAGCCGATTTTCGACAAAGAGACCACCCAGGGAATCGGGGCGATCGCCATCCAGCAGGACAACCCTTCGGTTGTATGGGTTGGCACAGGCGAAGGTAATCCCCGAAACAGCCTCAACGGAGGCGATGGTCTCTATAAGTCGCTGGATGCCGGTAAGACCTGGAAAAAAATCGGGCTCGAAAAAACCCGGCACATTCACCGTATCATCATCGACCCAAAAAATCCGAATACCGTTTACGTGGGTGCCATTGGCTCACCGTGGGGCGATCACCCGGAGCGTGGCGTGTATAAAACTACAGATGGCGGAGCCACCTGGGAGCGCGTACTTTTTGTAAATGAACGTACCGGTTGTGCCGACCTGGTGATGGATCCCTCCAACCCGAACAAATTGATCGCTGCCATGTGGGAACACCGCAGGCAACCATGGACGTTTAAATCCGGTGGGCCGGGATCAGGGCTGCACATCACCTACGATGGTGGCAAAACCTGGAAGAAAATTACCGACAAGGATGGTTTGCCGGAAGGTGAGCTGGGGCGCTTTGGCCTGGCCATCGCCCGCAGTAAACCCGAAGTCGTGTATGCGCTGGTTGAGGCGAAGAAGAATGGATTGTACAAATCCACTGACGGTGGGGAGAAGTGGACAAAGGTTAATGACAAGGAGGAAATCGGAGATCGTCCATTCTACTATCATGAACTCTATGTGGACTCAAAAAATGAAAACCGCGTGTACTCCATCTTTTCGGTTGTTAACGTAAGCGAAGATGGGGGGCGCTCGTTTCGCAGCTTGTTGCCCTATTCCGGTGTTCACCCCGATCACCACGCCTGGTGGATTCATCCCGAGGATCCGTCATTCATGATTGATGGTAATGACGGTGGTGTTAACATCACCCGCGATATGGGCAAAACATGGATGTATTCCGAAAATATACCGGTTGGGCAGTTCTATCACATCAATGTAGATATGGATCAACCCTATAACGTGTATGGCGGATTGCAAGACAATGGTTCCTACGTTGGCCCAGCCTATGTGTGGCGCAGTTCCGGCATCCGTAACTCGTACTGGCAGGAAGTATTCTTTGGCGATGGTTTTGATGTGGCGCCCGACCCGGATAACAGCCGGTACGGATACGCGATGTCACAGGGTGGTAACCTCGGGCGCTTTGATCTCGAAACCGGTTACACCAAGTTCATTCGCCCCACGCACCCCAACGCGGACTTCAAATTGCGTTACAATTGGAATGCGGGCCTGGCGCAAGATCCACACAATAATGCCACCATCTACTACGGAAGCCAGTTCGTTCACAAATCAACGAACAAGGGCGATACCTGGGAGATTATTTCGCCCGACTTAACTACGAATAACCCGGACAAACAAAAGCAGTTTGAAAGCGGGGGTCTGACCATGGATGCAACGGGTGCTGAAAATCACTGTACCATTTTGGCTATCGCGCCCAGCCCGGTAAAAGAGGGCGTCATTTGGGTGGGCACGGATGACGGCAACGTTCAGGTAACGCAGGACGGTGGCAAGACGTGGACTAATGCGACCCCGATGATCATCGGTATGCCTAAGAATGCCTGGGTGCCCCAGATTCAGGCAAGCAAATACAACGCGGGTGAAGCCTTTGTGGTGGTTAACAACTACCGTCAGTTTGATTACAAACCGTACTTGTTCCGCACGAAAGACTATGGTAAGACCTGGGAAAGCCTTGTGGCCCCGGCACAAGTGGGCGAGAGCAATTACACCCTGGCAGTTGTACAGGATCCGGTGGAGCCCCGCCTCATGTTCCTCGGCACCGAAAACGGATTGTTTGTGAGTATTGATGAAGGAAAGAACTGGACGCGTTGGACAAACAGTTTTCCGGCCGGTGTGCCCGTGATGGATTTGGTTATCCATCCGCGTGAACACGATCTGGTGATCGGCACGTTTGGTCGTGCCATCTGGGTGCTGGATGATATCCGACCGTTGCGCGATATGGCTAAAGCCGGCACCGGTGCCTTAACCGCCACGGCCGGGTTGTTCTCAGCTCCGGATGCGTACCTGGCTTCGCTGCAACAACCTTCAGGCCCCCGGTTTAATGCCGATGCAATTTATGAAGGTCAGAACCGCCCGATGGGTGCACGACTGACGTACGTAATCAATAAGCCAGCGGCCAAAAAAGATGAAAAGCCGACCGAAAAACCTGCTCCCGGAAAGGACAGTAAAGGCAAGGCCGATGTAAAGCCAGAGCCGAAGCCTGAGGAGAAGAAGCCGGCTGTAAAATACGACTCCATAAAAGTGGAAATCTTCAATGCCAGAAATGAACTGGTGAACACGATTCGGCAAAAAGCACCGGAAGACAACGGAGTGAGTCGTATGATCTGGGCTCTCAATGAGCAAGGCGAGCGGGCACCCGCACGCGAGCGGACTACCGGAGGTGGCGGTCGCGGAGGTTTTGGCGGCTTTGGTCCCACCGTGTTGCCCGGCACTTATAAGGTGCGCCTCACGTTTGGTGGCGTAAAAGACAGCACCCTGGTTACCGTAAAGGCGGACCCGCGTATCGATGCCCCCGCCAGTGTGCTGGAGGCTCGCTATGCCATGAGCAAAGATCTGCAGAAGATGACCAAGATAACGGCCCAGGCCTGCGACCGTTTACGCGAATCGAAGGAGTTGATTGAAGATTTTGAGAAGCGCATGAAGGATTCCAAACGCACGGATCTCAAGGAAGCGCTCGACAAATCGAAAGCAATGAAGGACTCCATTAATGCCATGTTTGACTACATTCTGGGTAAAGAGGACAAGCGCCAGGGCATTGTGCGAAGCCCTGATCCGAGCCGCTATTCGTATGTGGGTACTGCCCAGCAATACATTGCGCGTTCACGCGAACCCATCAGCGACACCGACCGCAGAGTATTTCAGCACGCACAGGAAAAAGTGACTGAAATTGTGAATAAGGTTAATGGATTCTATACCACCCAATGGCCGGCCTACCGCACCCTGATGGAAAAAGTGGTCATCAATCCGTTTAAAGATTATCAGCCGCTGAACAAAAATTAAACAAAGGCAGTTTTAGCTGACAAGTGCCGGATGTTGAAGTCCGGCACTTGTTGTTTTTCCCCAGAGGTTCTACTTTGCATTATCCATGGTCGAGATAAAATCAGTTGAGTACGCGTATCCGGGCGCAAAAGCCATCCGGTTTGCTGACTTTAAACTCGCGGGCGGGGAACACTGTCTTTTATTAGGTGAGTCCGGCAGTGGTAAAACAACTCTTTTGCATTTGCTGGGCGGATTGCTCCGCTCGCAACAGGGAGCGATTCGCATCCATGACACGGATATCACGCAGTTGTCGGAATCCGCACTCGACCATTTTCGGGGTAAGCACCTGGGGTTTGTTTTTCAGCGAAACCATCTTCTGCAGGCGCTAAGTGTTCGTCAGAATTTACTCATGGCGCCTTTTCTGGCTGAGTTGCCGCAAAGTGAAGAACGCGTGAACGAGGTATTGGATCGCCTCGGCCTGCTGAACCGCAAAAGTGCGCGGGTACGTGAACTCAGCCAGGGCCAGGCACAACGCGTGGCTATTGCGCGCGCAGTAATCAACAAGCCCGATGTGATTTTTGCCGATGAGCCCACCAGTGCGCTGGATGATAAAAACTGTGAACGAGTCAGCGACTTATTGCTATCGGTGGCCAGCGAGCAAAGGGCTACTTTAGTGGTAGCTACGCACGATCAGCGTTTGAAAGCCAAGATCACCCGACAAATGGTATTACCGGCATGATGAACCTGATCACATTGGTTTGGAGTTACCTGAAAGCGAAGCCGCTGAACACCTTTTTGAACGTACTGTTGCTGGGGTTGGGTATTGCGGTGATCACCGTGCTATTGGTTTTCAACCAACAGTTTCAAGAGAAGATCAAAGACAATGTGCGCGGCATTGATTTGGTGGTGGGTGCCAAAGGCAGTCCTCTCCAACTCATTCTGTGCTCGATTTTTCATGTGGATTTCCCCACGGGCAATATCAAACTGAATGAAGCGGAGCAACTCGCGAAAAATCGACTTGTAAAAAGCGTGATTCCCCTGGCCTTGGGCGATAGCTACCAGGGCTATCGGATTGTGGGCACCAATCGCGCATACACCGATTTGTATGAAGCCGACCTGCAGGAGGGTAAATGGTGGGAGAAAGACATGGAAGTGGTGGCAGGCGCGAATGTGGCTGCCTTTGCCCGCGTAAAAGTGGGTGATAAATTGGTGAGCCAGCATGGGCTTGGCGCAGAAGGGCATGCTCACGAGGACCAACAAATGATCTGTACCGGTGTGCTCAGGAAAACCAATAGCGTGATTGATAACCTGTTGTTCACGAATGTGGGAACCGTATGGGCCGTGCATGAAGAACACGAGGAGGACGAGCATGAGCATGATGAGCAGCCGGTTCAAAATCCTTCCCCCATAGTACCCACTGTTAATGCGGGTGACAGCGTAAAGGAAATTACCTCCCTGCTGGTGGAGTTTCGCAACCCGATGGCTGCGATTCAGCTGCCTCGGTATATTAATGCGCAAACGAACATGCAGGCGGCTTCGCCTGCCTTCGAAACGGCTCGTCTTTTCTCCATTCTCGGTGTAGGTGCGGATGTACTGATGGGTTTCGCCTACGTTCTGATCTTTATTTCAGCGCTGAGTATTTTCCTGGCGTTGTATAACTCGTTGAAAGAGCGGCAATACGACCTGGCGATCATGCGATCAATGGGCGCCAGCCGGTCCCGCCTTTTTATCACGATGCTCGCGGAAGGCATTGCGATGACACTGATGGGAAGTGTATTGGGGTTGGCCATGGGCCACGGAGTTCTGGTTCTTTTCACCTGGTGGGTGAAGGAGGGCAGCCAGACGGGCTTTTCGGCCTACGTGTTTTACACATCCGAACTTTGGATTTTGGCGGGGAGTTTGCTGTTGGGTATCGTGTGTTCCCTGGTTCCGGCTATTCAGGCTTACCGAACCGACATTCATAAGGTGTTGGCCGGTTAACTTCCGATTGCTTTATTTGTTCCTTTATCTTTGGTTCCATGCGCGTTTTCCTGGTTTTCCTGTTTTTCTGTGTGGTCTCACCGGTTTTTGCCCAAACCGAAGGCTGGGCCACTTTTGCCAAAACAAAGTTTGAGGCCAAATACAATGAAAAAGCAGGCGAGTACTTTTTGTACCCGGCCTTTCCGCAAGCCTTAAAGGATGCGGTGGGCAAAGAATTTGAGCTGGAAGGCCACTATTTACCGATTGATATCGAAGGCAATGCCTACATCATTTTGTCGAAGTATCCCTTCAGCCAGTGTTTTTTTTGCGGGGGGGCTGGTCCCGAGTCCATCGCAGAAGTGTGGTTCAAGTCGAAGCCCGGTAAGTTCGAACCGGATCAATACATTCGGGTAAAGGGCAAGTTGAAGCTGAACGATTCCGATCTGGAGCACGGCAATTTCATATTGGTGGATGCTGAACTCATCAAGTAGGTATGGATACCCACGCAATCGCGCATCTGAAACTGCTCATTAATCTCGCTTCGGTTGATCATGAAGTTTCCGATCGCGAGCGTGATTATATTTTTACCCTCGGTCGGGCTAATGGTTTAGCCCAGGCCGCGGTAGAGCCATTGTTTGAGCGCCATCACCAAATGGTCATTTCGCCCACGCTAACAAAGGAAGAGAAATTTGACTACCTGTATAGTCTGGTGCAGTTGATGAAAATTGATCAACGCCTGTACCGGGATGAGATTCGGTATTGTTCGCAGGTGGCTGCGCGGCTTGGCTTTCCACAAGAGGTGTTATTCGAGCTTATGCTCGAAGTCAAGGAACCGACCGATGAAGCTATCAAGTCAGCGCTCAGACGTAAGTTGAACGGCTGAACAGGCCTGAAGAAAAATTAAGTCATTCTTCATGTAGTACTCATACGCCATCAGGATACTTGTGAAAAAGAAAGGCATATGAGGTATCTGATTGTTTTTTTGCTGGCCTTGCCGGGCTTGGCCAGTGCACAAAAGGCCCGAAGTAAGGAGAGCGAATTCCAAGGCGTTATAGACCGGTATATTGCCAGCGGTGTAGCCTATGACGTTATGCAGGTTCGAGATGGCAAAGTGAACCGGTTTATCAAGTTCGATTCTCGATCGGCCAAAGAAGTCATGGCTAATTTTCCGGTAGGTTCGCAGGTTTCCGGGGTATCCAAGGGTTTTTCACACGAGTTTAAGTCCCTGGGCGGGTTGGCTTCTTTCCTGAATTACATGGCCGACTCGTTGATTTACCTGAATTCCAACGGACAGAAGTATGTCCAAGAATGGAAACCCAGAAAGGACTTTGTCCACTTTTTAGACCCGAATGCACGCTCGAGGCGATCCCTACTCTTGGACCAGAAAGTTACCGCTACGGTAGCTCAACCCGATATCAATAAGATCTTGTATTTGAATGACGGTAGCATTTTGGTCACCAATGCCGGTTTCCCGGTTTCCCGACAGCTTAAAGACATAACAAAAGGAGACGTTGTGTCGGCTATCATAGGACCGATTGAGTTATTGGAGGGTGAGGTTTACCCAATAGCGGACTTCAAAAAGGCCTACTTTGCAAACTTATTGATGAAAATAGAGGGCACCATTGAGTCCTTTTACTTCGACCAAAACACAGTTTGTATCGGCATGCGTCTGCGAACAGGCACAGGTACCACGAGGCAGTTTCAGTTTCCGTCCGAGCATGCAGCGCAAATCATGGAATGGGAGAAACGTAAGGAGCCCATATTGGTTTACTTCAATCCCTACATACTTTCATTACCCAGCACTATTAAGATTTTTTTGTCAAAGTTTGCATCAGTACAAGCGATCATCAGCCGAAGTGATACGCTTAAGATAACCGACCACTACTTTGGTGACCCGGACGGTAAGCACGAATATGCAGATGTAAAGAACTCGGGTAAAATCACACGAAGTAAAACCTCAACCTCCGGAACCATCTATGGCATTGTTGTGGATGACAAGTATTTTCTGGAAGTGAACAAAAAGACCGAGTCGCAGTTGAAGAAATACTTTCGCCCCTCAGTGCCCATTGAGTTTGAGGGCAAACAACGCATCAAAAAGCCGGGTGAGGTGTACGAGGGCAACTACGAGATCGTGACGCCAACAAAGATGACGATTGCAGGGAAAGAATTCTTATTGATTTCTCCATGAACATACTGCTCGTAGAAGACGAACCGAAACTGCACGATTTCGTTCGTAAGGGCTTGCAGCAGCAAGGCTATCAGGTGCAAGGGGCTGCCAGCGGAAGCGAAGCGCTGGAATTAGCTGCCGTGCATACTTTTGATTTGATTTTGCTAGATATCATGCTTCCGGGTCAGACCGGTTTTGAAGTGCTGGAAAACCTGAAAAAATTCAACGTCAAAACACCGGTTATCATCCTAAGTGCGTTGAGCACAACCGAAAACGTTATTGCCGGGCTCGACAAAGGCGCAGTAGACTACATTAAAAAGCCTTTTGATTTCGGTGAACTTCTGGCACGTATCCGGGCCGTGACGCGAAAAGGGGCAACCAAAACCTATATCCAGTATAAAATTGACCATGTTCGGCTTGACCTCATCGCCCGCAAGGTGTGGGTTGCCGAGCAAGAAGTGAGCCTCACCAAACGCGAGTTTCATTTGCTCGAAACACTTATGAGCGATGCCAACCGCGTGATCTCAAAAACGGAGTTAGCCGAACGCGTGTGGGAAGTACATTTTGATATGGGTAGTAATGTGATCGAAGTACACATATCACAGTTGCGCAAGAAGCTCGGCATCGAAGAATTCATTCAGACGCGCGTTGGTATCGGATACGTTATCGAAGGTCATTTAGTTTGCAGCTGAATGGGCATACGTTGGAAAATTACGCTCATTTTTCTGGCCGTTTTTCTGGTTACTCTTTTGCCTGTCAATTTCTTTTTGTTCAACCGGGTGGACAAATCACTACGGCAGGCAGACCAGGTCGAGCTATTGGCCGAGGCGGAAAAAATAGCGGAGCAGGTCCGCCTGGAGCCCTTCTTAATGCCGCTCCCCCCGGTGGGGTATCAGGCAAGCCTCTATTGGCAGGATGAGGCTACCGGTTTTGTTGAGCTTTTGTTTGAATCTCCCGAGTTTTTGCGCGACCAGGATACGTTGGCGTATACCTTGCTGCAACGGGCCGAAGGGGCTGGTGTGTTAACCCTTGAATTAGCACGAAGCAATGCGCGGCTGCAAGATGAGTTGCGAACGGTAACCAGCTATTTGGTGGGTGCCAATGTGCTGGCCATTGTGCTGGCTGCGGTACTGATTTATGTAGTGGCGGGTATAGCCCTGCGGCCAATCAAACAGATTATAACGGTGGCCGAAAAAATTGAAGCCACGCGTAGTTTTGATAAAGTGCCCGTACCCCATGCACGCGATGAATACGCCACGTTAGCTCGCACGATCAACGCTATGCTCGGCCGGCTGGAGCAAACGCTGCGCACACAAACCAATTTTTTTGCGTCCGCGGCACACGAACTTAAGACACCGCTGGCCGTGATGAATGCCGAGCTCTCGGTGGCCTTGGCCGAAGCGAGGGAGCCACGCCTCCAGGAGCTCCTGTCCAATCAACTGGCAGAAGTAGAGAAGCTGAACCAGACCATTCAGGATTTTTTGTTAGTGAGTCAATTGAAAACGGAAACCCTGGTGGTGCGTACGCATAGCCAATCGTTGCCTGAGGCGCTGTATGGAGCGGTGAAGCGGTTAAAATACCTGGCGGCCGAACGTCAAACAAAACTCAAAGTAACGCTCCTGGAAGAGGATGTGCCGCAGGTTTCTTTCGATTTTGACAAGACTGAGACTGTGCTGGCGAATCTGACTGAGAATGCGATCCGCCATTCCACTCCGGCATCCGAGGTAGTTATTGAACTCGGGCGACAAGCCAGCACTGTGTACGTCTCGATAACAAATCAAATCAACGCACCATTGCCCCCGCTTCATGAACTTCGCCAGGAGTTCAAGAAGTCAAAAGCGCTCAGTTCGGGCTTGGGCATGGGCCTGTGGATTTGTGACCGGCTTAGTGCACTCCAGGGCCATACATTAGAATTGGCCGATCCCCCCGGTCAGTTTAAGGCTACCTTATCCCTGCCATTGGGTGATAATACTTGAGAAGTTTTGGCCCTGAGAACCCCCTAAAATCCCTACTTTTGCGGTCTAAAATTTAGGTTTGGAGATGAAGGGCATGGACCACATTCGAAATTTCTGCATTATCGCTCATATTGACCACGGCAAGAGCACCCTGGCCGACCGTCTTTTGGAGTTCACCGGTACCCTCACCAACCGCCAAATGCAGGCGCAGGTACTCGATAATATGGACCTGGAGCGTGAAAAGGGCATTACGATCAAGGCCCACGCCATCCAGATGCAGTACAAAGAAGACGGCCGGGAATACACCCTCAACCTGATTGACACGCCTGGCCATGTCGACTTCTCCTACGAGGTTTCCCGCTCGATTGCAGCCTGCGAAGGCGCTTTGCTGGTGGTAGATGCCAGTCAGGGCATCGAAGCCCAAACGATCTCCAATCTGTATCTGGCCCTGGAACACAATCTGGAAATCATCCCGGTGATGAATAAAATTGACCTCCCGCACGCCATGCCGGAGGAAGTAACAGACGAGATTGTTGATCTGATTGGATGCAAGCCGGAAGACATCATCCGCGCCAGCGCAAAAGAGGGAATTGGCATCGAGGATATCCTCAAAGCGGTGGTGAAACGCATTCCTTCGCCAAAAGGCGATCCCAATGCTCCGCTGCAGGCGATGATCTTCGATTCGGTGTTCAATTCTTTTCGGGGGATTGAAGTGTACTTCCGGGTTTTCAACGGTACTATTCGCAAAGGCGACAAAGTCAAGTTCGTCAGCACCGACCAGCAGTATAATGCAGATGAAATTGGCGTACTGAAGTTGGAGAAACAGCCCCGCCAGGAGATCAGCGCGGGTAATGTCGGCTACCTCATTTCCGGAATTAAAGAAGCAAAAGAAGTTAAGGTGGGTGATACCATCACCCACCCGGAAAAGCCGGGCCAGGCCATTCACGGTTTTGAAAACGTTAAGCCCATGGTCTTTGCGGGCATCTACCCCGTGGAAACATCGGAGTTTGAGGAGTTGCGCGCTTCGATGGAAAAGCTTCAGCTGAACGATGCTTCGCTGGTATGGGAGCCGGAAACTTCGGCTGCACTAGGCTTCGGATTCCGCTGCGGTTTCCTGGGCATGTTGCACATGGAAATCATTCAAGAACGGTTAGAGCGTGAATTTGGGATGACCGTGATTACCACGGTACCCTCCGTTCAGTTTAAGGCCTACCTCACCAACGGAGAGGTAATGGAGATTAACGCGCCATCGGAAATGCCCGACCCCACCGCTACCGAGCGGATCGAAGAGCCCTTCATCCGCGCGCAGATTATTTCGAAAGCCGAGTTTATTGGAGCCATCATCAAGTTGTGCATGGACAAGCGCGGCATTATCATCAATCAGAATTACCTGACCACCGACCGTGTTGAACTGACGTTTGAAATGCCGCTGGCTGAAATCGTGTTTGACTTCTTTGATAAGCTGAAGACCATTTCACGCGGGTATGCCTCGTTGGATTACCACCTCATCGGGTTCCGCGAAAGCGATATGGTGAAACTGGATGTGATGCTGAATGGCGACAAGGTGGATGCCCTCTCTGCCATTGTTCACCGCGGTAAGGCACAGGAGTGGGGTCGAAAGTTATGTGAGAAATTAAAGGAGTTGATTCCACGCCATATGTTCGAAGTGGCCATCCAGGCAGCCATCGGCCAAAAGATTGTAGCCCGCGAAACGTTGAGCGCGATTCGGAAGAATGTTTTGGCGAAGTGCTACGGTGGTGATATCTCGCGTAAGCGAAAATTGCTGGAGAAGCAGAAGAAAGGAAAGAAGCGCATGCGCCAGATCGGAACGGTAGAAGTTCCGCAGGAAGCCTTTATGGCAGTGTTAAAAATCGACTAAACCATGACAGCAGCGGCCACATCGTACACGGTAATTGACGGGCGCAAGATTGCCACCGAGATCAAGGCTGAAATTTCAGCCAAGGTGCTTACCCGTAAGCAGGCCGGCAAGAAAATTCCGCACCTGGCTATTATCCTGGTCGGTGACGATGGCGCCAGCCAGACGTATGTCGACCATAAAGTGAAGGCCTGTAAGGAAGTGGGGTTCCATTACACCATGATGCGTTTTGCCGATACCATTAGCGAGGATAAGCTGATGAAGCACATCGACCAGGTGAACCGCGATGAAGATGTGGATGGATTTATTGTCCAGTTGCCGCTACCGCCACACATCTCCGTGGAGCACATCACCGAAAAAATCCGCCCGGATAAAGATGTAGATGGGTTCACCAATCGGAACTTTGGCAGCATCGTATCGAAGTACCCTTTGCTGTTGCCAGCTACTCCTTTTGGTGTTATGGAGTTGTTGAAACGATATCAGATACCAACCGAAGGTAAGAATTGTGTGGTCATTGGTGCCAGTCGCCTGGTGGGTGCACCACTCAGCATGATGCTGGTGGAGGAAGGGAGAGCCACTGTTACGATTTGTCATAAGTATACCCAGGACATCCGAAGTTTTACTCAAAAGGCTGATATCCTGATCAGTGCTGTGGGTAAACCGGGTCTCATTACGGCCGATATGGTAAAGGATGGCGTTGTGGTGATTGATGTTGGCACGACCCGCGTGGAGGGCCCTCAGTATAAGAATGGATTTGCCTTGAAGGGTGACGTTGATTTTGCACCCGTGGCGGCTAAAGCTTCGTTTATAACGCCCGTGCCAGGCGGTGTAGGCCCCATGACCATCGCTTCCCTCTTGCTGAATACGCTTCGGGCTACCGAAATTCGAAATCCATAATCCATTTTGGTATGGCGGTGAACGTGCACGTGGAGGATGAGGCGAAGACGATTGACATGACGCTCCCCGTCATGGAAGATTTTTACACCATTCAGGGTGAAGGTGCCTTTCAGGGCCACGCGGCTTATTTCATCCGGCTGGGCGGCTGCGAAGTGAAATGTGTGTGGTGCGATGTCAAAGATTCGTGGGATGTTAATGCTCACCCTCGCGTTTCCATAGCCACATTGGGTGAGCGCGCGCAAGCAAGTGGTAGCCCCATAGTGTTGGTTACCGGAGGCGAACCCACCATGCACAACCTTGACCGGCTGACGAGAGAACTGAGAGGACGGGGACTTCGAACACACATCGAATCGTCCGGGGCATATCCGCTGACGGGGCAGTGGGATTGGGTGTGTTTCTCACCCAAAAAGTTTAAGGCGCCTCATTCTTCGTTTGCCCAACACGCCAATGAACTGAAGGTGGTCATTTTTCACAAAACTGATTTTCAATGGGCGGAAGAACATGCCGCCCTTGTTTCGCCCCATTGCGAACTCTATTTGCAACCGGAATGGTCGCGCGAAAAGGAAATGCTTCCGCAGATTGTGGCTTATGTTAAACAACATCCGCGGTGGAAGATTTCTCTCCAGATCCATAAATACATGGACATCCCATGAAGGACTGGCGGGCGGCAATGAATCAGTTTGGCCGTTCAAGAACTCCGTTCTTCTTCTTACTGGATTTCGAGCTACAACGTCCCCGTGTTATCCTGATTGATGAACTGGAAGCCGAAGGAATTCAGTTCGCCTTCCATGAGATTAAGCCTCGTAAGGCACTGACTGCAGTCCGTATTGCCATAGATGAGCCTTTTCCGAAGGATCAATATGATGATGGCTACCAACGGGTGTACCATTCGCTTTCGCGGGGAGACTCCTACCTGACCAATTACACCGTCAGGCACAAGGTTTCACTTGAGGGATCGCTAGAACAAATCTTCCATGCCAGTAGTGCGCCTTATAAACTTTTGGACCGAAAACGAAACTTCGTAGTTTTTTCACCCGAGTGCTTTGTGCGCACACGCGGGGATAGGATTTTTACTTACCCAATGAAGGGAACAATTGATGCATCGCTGGACGATGCGGAAAACAGACTATTGAACGACACAAAAGAACTGGCCGAACACGTTACCATTGTTGACCTCATGCGTAACGACATCGGTCAGGTGGCGCAGCGGGTTCGCGTAGACCGGTTTCGTTACCTGGAGAAGATCAAAACACAGTCAGGCGAGGTTTGGCAGACCAGTTCAGAAATAAGTGGCGAAATGAACGCTGGATGGAGAGATCACGTAGGCGATATCTTTCATAAGCTGCTTCCGGCCGGGTCTGTTTCCGGAGCGCCCAAGCGCAAAACATGCGAGATCATTCGGGAAGCAGAGTCAGAGCCCAGAGGGTATTATTGTGGGGTTATGGGCTTTTTTGATGGCCATGACATCGATAGTGCGGTGTTGATCCGTTATATTGAAAAGGCGAGTGACGGTTTTTTTTACCGAAGCGGGGGTGGAATCACATTGGGTAGCGATTGTAGTCGGGAATATCAGGAAACGTTAGTCAAAGTGTATGTTCCCGTTGTTTGAAACCATCCCGGTTCGGGCAGGTAGTCCCCTCAACCTGCGTTATCATGAAGAACGCGTGGCGCGTTCGTGCCAGCATCTGTTTGGCCGGCTGCCTGGTTTTAGCCTGGCCGAGGTTGTACGGGGAGTGCACCTCCGGGGCGATGGGCTGTTCCGGCTTCGTGTAAACTACAATGGGAGTGATTTTGCTACTGAACTAACGCTCTATGAGCCAAAAAAAATCAGCGCCCTACGCCTGGTGTACGATAACTCGGTATCGTATGCATACAAATTTTCAGATCGGGCCGCGCTAGAGGAACTTTACGCGAGGCGTGGGGCCGCTGATGATGTTGTGATCGTAAAAAATGGATTAATTACCGATACGAGTTATGCAAACCTGGCGTTTAAGCAACGAGATGGGCGGTGGGCAACACCTCGTGAGCCCTTGCTCAAAGGTACCATGCGGCAGGAGTTATCGGATCGGGGCGGGCTTATCGCGCGCGATATTGCGGTCGAGGATCTACCATCATTTGAATCCTTCAAATTGATCAATGCAATGCTTAGATTTGATTTTCCGGAGTTGCCGGTTTCGGCTATTGTAGAATGAGAACAAAATATTGCATTCTCCTCTTGCTGGTGAGTTTTTCTGCGTGGTCGCAAGCGTTGAGCACCAAGTCAAAACGTGCCATCGAACTGTATCTGCAAGCCGACAATTACCGCGTGCGCGGCCAGTACGAGCAGGCAGAGTCGATGTTGCGCGAGGCCATCAAAGTCGATAAGAATTTTGAGGAAGCCTATTTTCGGTTAGCTCAGGTGCTGGACCGCAAGGAAAACAGCGAAGGAGCAATTCAAAATCTGGAGGCCGGAAGGGCTCTTGCCCAGGCCAACAAATGGCCTGTCTATGAGTATGAACTTGCGCGTTTGTATCTGCGCAAGGGTGACTATCAACGTTCGCTGTCGATGGGTGAGTCGTTCCTGACTCACCCGGGAAATGCCAGTCAGGCCCAACAGATGAAGGTCTGGGTGAGTCAATGCCGCTTTGCCCTGGAGAACATGACGAACCCGGCCACCATAAACGCACGCTCTTTGTCAGACACGGTCAACTGTTTCCCGATGCAGTATTTTCCGGTGCTATCGGTCGATGAAAATACATTGGTGTTTACCATGCGAACCGGACGCGGAAATCAGGATGACGAAAATCTGGTCATATCACAAAAAGTGAAAGGTCGTTGGCAGAAGCCAGAGCCACTTTCACCAACCATCAATACCAGCTACCGCGAAGGCACCTGCTCCATTTCAGCCGATGGCCGTCACATCGTATTCGCCCGTTGTGGGCCTTCCGGGTGCGACTTGTTTGAAAGTTTTAAAGTCGGTAACGACTGGTCAGATGCCTATAATTTGGGCAGCGCTATTAATTCGGCCGGGTGGGAAGTTCAGCCGTCACTTTCGTCCGATGGGCGTGAACTTTATTTTGTATCGGATCGTAAGGGTGGTTATGGTGGGTATGACATTTGGGTGTCGTCCAAAGATCAAAACAACATCTGGCAACCCGCGCGCAATGCCGGGCGCAATGTTAACACGCCATACGATGAGATTTCACCCCAACTGCATGCCAGCGGCTTGATTCTGTATTTTGCTTCGAATGGGCGACCCGGATTTGGTGGCCAGGATTTGTATTTCGCCAACCGCCAGTTTCAAAAACCCTGGAGTGAGCCGGTGAACCTGGGATATCCGCTGAATGACCACGCTGAGCAGTTTGCTTTTTTCATCTCGCGAACGGGTCGTGATGCTTTCTATACCGTGAGTGGATCGACACGCAAAGACGGTTCGCGTATTTTCCGGGCATCCTTGCCGGAGAATATTCGGCCTGCTGCGCGCTCGATAATGGTAAGTGGTTTGGTGCGCGACAAGACAAGCAAGCTACCCTTGGGTGCCACGGTTGCCCTCGCTGATCTGATTTCCCAACAGGTGATTGCCGAGTATGAGTCAGACTCCGTTACGGGTGAGTATCTTTTTGTGTTACCGGATGCCGGTGACTATGCGGTGCACGTTCACAAAAAAGGATATCTGTTTGAGAGTTTGCATTTTGCTGTAGGCCCGAACGACCCGGATGTCCGTCAGGATTGTTGGCTTAGTCCTATTGCCTCTAAATCGGGCACCACGCTAAACAACGTCTTCTTTGAGACCAATAGTTATGCGCTTTCGGAAAAATCGAAGACTGAGTTGAGCCAACTTGCTCAATTCCTCCGGGACAATCCGGAGATAGCTATCGAAATACAGGGCCACACGGACAATGTGGGGCAGGAAAGCTATAATCAGGAGTTGTCGCTGAAGCGGGCGGGAAGTGTTAAGCAGCATCTTTTAGCCGATGGAATTCAGGAAAACCGTGTTTTTGTGGCCGGTTTTGGCTCAAAAAGGCCTGTTTTGCCAAATACCAGTGCCCAAAGCAGGGCGAAAAACCGAAGGATTGAGATATTTATACGGTAGGTTGGCAAAACTGATACTCATTAGCCGACTTTGCACGCGCGGCTTAAAATTTCCTTAAACGGTATTTTTAATTATTGGATTACCTTTTTTGTGAAATTTTTGTTTGTAAATTTCGAACCAGTTAAACCTAATTTTAAACTAAACTTAAATTATGACGAAGTTTCTACGGCTTATCGCGTTAGTGCTTTCCGTGGGGTATTCAGCTGATGCTTGGTCCCAGGATCGCATTGTTACTGGGAAGGTGACCACATCGGAGGATGGGTCCACGCTCCCCGGGGTGAATGTGTTGCTCAAGGGCACCACTACCGGAACGACTACGTCCGCGGATGGGACCTATTCCCTATCGGTTCCGAGTTCGGGCGGAGTGTTAGTTTTTTCATTCATTGGATTCCAAACGATTGAAGAATCAATTGGTTCCAGAACTGTTGTGGATGTTGTCATGTCATCCGATGTGACGCAACTTACCGAAGTAGTCGTCACGGGTTATGGAACTCAGTCAAAGCGCGACATTTCGGGTTCAATTGCCTCGGTGGCTGGAAAAGATATCGCCATCATGCCCGTTCAGAGTTTTGACCAAGCCCTTCAGGGTAGAGCTCCGGGTGTGAACGTGACGACTCCCAATGGTTTGCTAAACAATCCCCCCGTGATTCGTATACGTGGGGTGAACTCGATTTCTCTTAGCTCTTTTCCCCTTGTGGTTGTAGATGGTATTCCGACCTTCTCGGGGGATTTGTCACAAACTCAAGCCGCAAATAACCCACTTTCTAGCATTAACCCGGCTGACATTGAGAGTTTGGAAGTACTGAAAGACGCTTCTGCCGCTGCCATTTATGGATCTCGGGCAAGCGCAGGGGTTATTCTGATTACTACAAAAAGGGGCAAAGAAGGTCGTCCTAAAGTTACTCTTGATACTTGGTACGGGGTAACAGAGCCATTTAATCTTGTCGATGTGCTCAACACTGACCAGTATTTATTGATAAAGAATGAAGCGGCAACGAATGCTGGGTTGCCGCAGCAGTTTTTTAGAAATCAAGATGCAAATGGAAGAGATATTGATACGGACTGGTACGATCTCATTTATCGCACAGGGAGAGCCTACAATGTTAATCTTGGAATTTCTGGAGGCACCAACGCGATGAACTATTTTGTGTCCGTTGCCAGAACTGATCAAGAGGGTTTTATCAAGAACAATAACTTTGGAAGAACCAACGTGCGCCTCAATCTTGATGCTAAAGTGAACGATTGGGTAAAAGTTGGGACAACCCTCAATTATGCAAACTCTTTGAATGAAGCTCCAAATTCCGGCTCGTTGCCCGGATCTTCCTTCAATACGTCTGGAATTGCCCGTTTGGGTTTTGTAACTGCACCCATTGTAGGCGCTTTCCTTAATGATGGCAGCTACAACATCGCGTCAAATAATCAAGTTGGCCGGTTGAACAATTTGCAGCAAGTAGGCTTCACTAACCCGGTTGTTATCTTGGATAAAAATCGTTTCTCCTCGGAAACCAGTCAATTCCAAGGCAGCCTCTACGTTAATTGGCAGCCATTGAAGGGTCTTAATTTTCGGAGCACTTACGGGATTGACGAAATTTCGGTTAAGGACAACAGTTTTCAGACACCCATTCATGGTGATGGCTTCAGCACAAATGGTTTTGCATCAAGCTTGTTGAGGACGCTCAAGCGTTGGAACTGGCAGAACACGGTACAATATGATAAGACGGTCGCAGCAAACCACAACCTATCGTTGCTTGCCGGAGGTGAACAGCAGTATACCGATCAACTTGGTTTTGGCATCTCGCGCCAGAACGTTGGTGACCCATTCTTTGAAACCATACAGGGTAACTGGATTACGCCAAATCCGGCAGGCATGATCCAGGGTGAGAACTATTTGCTATCCTATTTTGGGAGATTTAATTATGATTTTAATAAGCGTTACTTCTTGACTTTCAATTTTAGAAGGGATGGTTATTCCGCATTTGCTAAAGGTAAAAAGTATGGAAACTTCTATGGTGGTGCGGTTGGGTACAACCTATCAGAGGAAGCTTTTTTCAAGAGTTCATCGGTAAGTAATGTGCTGAATTTCCTTCGCCTGAAAGCGAGCTATGGTGCCGTTGGTAATACACAAGGGCTTAATGACTTTGCCTCACTTCAATTGTTCGCCTCCGGATTGTATGGACCCGGTGCCACTCTGGTATACAATCAACCTGGAAACACTGATTTACAGTGGGAAACAAGTATAAAAACTGATGTAGGTTTCAGTTTTGGTCTATTACAGGACCGAATTCAAGGCGAGTTTGTTTACTACAAGAACGATATTGAGGACATGATTCTGCCAGTGCCGCAAGCCCCGTCAAAAGGTATTCCAGGGGATCCAGGGAATTCAATCGATCAAAATATTGGCAGCATGACCAATAGCGGGATTGAGTTTAGTATTTCGGCAACGGCCATCAAAACGAATAAATTTACTTGGACAGTAAGTGGGAATATCACAACACTCAGAAATGAAGTAACTGCATTAGCTGGTGGTGATATTCGGACTGCTACGTCTGGGCTTGAAACAGCTAACATCACCCGTGTGGGTGAATCCATTGGTAGTTTGTTGGTTATTCAGTCTGGTGGCGTTAATCCAGCAAATGGCCGCAGAATATTCATCAAGGCTGACGGAACTCAAGTCCAATTTGATTTTTCAGCGCCAACGGCAAGCCGCTATACCGATTTAAATACTGGCGCAGTGGTAAGCCAACCGGCTCTCCCGGCTGATGGTGTTGTGATTGGTCCGACTCTGCCAACCTTTTTCGGTGGTTTAGACAACACCTTTAAATACGGTAATTTCGACTTGGGTATCTTCTTCCAATATTCTGGTGGAAACTATATCTACAACGGAACGAAGGCTGGTTTGCGTGATATGCGTTTTTGGAACAATCATCTGGACGTATTAGATCGTTGGACACCTGAAAACACCGATGGCTCAATACCAAGGGTGATTTTGGGGGATAACATTTCCAATGGGTCTGCCTTTCCAATTTCAGAAAATGTAGAAAAAGGAGATTTCATCCGCCTTCGTAACGTTATGCTGGGTTATAACTTAAGCCCCCAAGTACTGTCGAAACTGCGGATCAGTTCGCTGCGTGTATATGCACAGGTACAAAACGCCTTTGTAATCACTAACTATAGCGGGTTTGACCCCGAAGTTTCGACAAATGGTAATAACACCACGGGTATTGGAATCGATCGAAACTCCGTTGGTCAAGCTAGAACGTTCACGTTTGGTTTAAATATTGGACTATAAATTCTCTCAATCGCGATAAATTTATGAATATGATAATATTTAAGAGATACTTCGCAGCACTTATGATAGTGATTGGCGTTGGCTCGTGTCAGACTGATTTGCTTGACCCTGTTCCAGAAACTCAGTTCTCGGACCTGGTAGTATTCGATACACCGTCTCGAATCGAACAGCAGGTCAATGGAATCTATACCGGAGTTAAAGCAGGTCAATTCATGGCCGGGCGTTTTTTTGTCTATGTTGACATCCGTGGTGACAACTTCCTCAATGAGACCACCAACGGTGTAACTGGCCTTGAAACCTGGCGCCACTCCGTGACTAACACGACAAACGAAGTTAATAATCTTTGGTCGGCTGCCTATCGGGCGATTAATAGGGCAAACTTGTTTTTGGAGGGGCTTGATGCTAACGCCTCCAAGTTTGTCGTTCCTACATTTCCCGCGGATTTCAATACGGTAACGGTGCCCGCTTACAGAGCAGAAGCCAGATTCCTGCGTGCCTTGTGTTACTACTCGTTAGTTCAATTGTATTGTCGGCCGTATGCGGACGGTACGGGCGCTCGCCCTGGGCTGCCGTTGCGCTTGACCGGCAACACGAGTTCTGCAAATAACGATTTGGCCAGAAGCACTGTGGCTGAGGTTTATAACCAAATACTACTAGACTTGGATTTCGCAGAACAGAACTTGCCGTTAACCTATAGTACACCGTTACTCAGGGTGACCCGGGCGCACCGGAACACGGCAATCGCCTTAAAAACCAGAGTTTACCTAGCCATGGGGCAGTATGCCAATGTAATTTCGGAAGCTAATAAAATAGTTTCCGCGGTAGCCCCATTCTCGGCCTCCACTGGGGTTTCGCACGCCTTGAACGCTACCTTTAACGGGGTTTTTGCGGACCCTTATACTACGGTGGAAAGCATATTCTCAATGCCCTTTACTGTTAACAACCTTCCCGGTGGCCAAAATGGTCTAGGGAGCTACTACAATCCTGGGCCGTTCGGTATTGGAGATTACTCGCTGAACCCGAATGGCATTTATGGTGATTTGGTGAATTGGCCCAATACGGATGCCAGACGTTCAATGACATCTCTCGCGGGTACACCAGCTAAACCTTACCTAAGAAAGTTCCCTAGAGGTCCTGAGCATTTGGACTATGCACCCGTGATTCGTTATTCTGAGATTTTGTTGAATTTGGCCGAGGCAATCGCTCGGACCTCTAACTTAGATAGCCGGGCAATTGCGCTGGTCAATGCGGTCAGGAGGCGTTCGGATACCTCGGTGACAATATCACCAGCCACAAATGATCAATTGATTGCGGCCATAATGACTGAGCGTAATATCGAGCTACTAGGTGAGGGATTCAGATCTCATGACTTTATGCGATTGCTTCAAACAATACCGGGTAAAAGCGGTGCGGGTCAGCCGGGACCAGTAATTCCGTCAGCAGAGCTGTATGTTTGGCCGATCCCGATTACGGAATTAAATGCAAATAGGTTAATGACCCCTTGATCCTAGTAAATGGGTGTAATTTAGAAAGACTGGAGCTTTAGCTCCAGTCTTTTTTCTTGTGCGTCAGGCATGTTTACTGGCTATAGGGTGCAAGCCCCGAATGAGTGCTGAAGTGCATATCATTAGCTAAGAGCAAGGGTGTCGCGGGCAACTGCGAATCTGAAGGAAGCTTAAGGCAAATTCTCGAGCCTACGGATAGAAACTGCATAAGAGGCATACTT
>Ga0209985_10000224_pt1 | contig 64354 bp, 53 predicted proteins | sample NOAtaG_FD_187305 | JGI IMG/M metagenome (GOLD analysis project Ga0209985, IMG submission 187305) | Freshwater lake microbial communities from Lake Erie, under a cyanobacterial bloom - NOAA_Erie_Diel6S_1000h metaG (SPAdes) (version 2) | ecosystem: Environmental > Aquatic > Freshwater > Lake ... | reverse complement strand
ACGCGGAAGTCGGCCCGCGCGGGCGACGCGACGACACCGAGGAGCAAGGACGCACAGAGCAGGCGGGAGCGCGACATGGGGCGCGATCTTCCGCGGGGATGCGCGCTGCTGTGTGACCGGTCTGTGTGCTCCGCGTGACGAAGGCGGAGCGGAGCGAGCCTTCGCGTTCCCGACCCACGACGGCACCGCGCCGCCATCGCACGGCCACCCACCGCCGATAGACGGAGCCCATGCAACTGCACGCGTTCGACTCCCTGCCGTCGCGGCCCCCGTCCGTGCGCCCCGCCATCGCGCGCCCGCTCGCGCAGCGACTCGCGGGCGACGCCTTCCTCCAGGTCTGGGGGCGACTGTCGGTCTACAACATCCTGTTCGAGGACGCCGAGGTCGACGAGGCCCTGCTCGGCCTCGGTCCTTCGTCGCGCGTCTGCGCCATCTCGGGGGCCGGGTGCGGTGTCGCGGGCATGCTCAGCGCGAGCCCGGCGCGCATCGACGCGGTCGACCTGAACCCGCACCACCTCGCGCTCACCGCGCTGAAGTGCGCCGGCGCGCGGCACGAGCGCTCGATGGAGCGCTTCGAGGCCATGTTCCGTCACGGCCGGGTGCGCTCCTCGCTCGACGCCGTCGGCTCCCTCGCGCGCGACCTGCCGAGCTGGGCCCAGCACCACTGGAGGCGCCACCACCGGATCTTCGAGACGGGCCTCTACGCGAGCGGCCTCACCGCGAAGATGCTCGCCGCGGCGCGCGCGGTCGCCGGCCTCGACGCGGGCTGGCTGCGAAGCCTCGTGCCGCTCGACCGCTCGGCCCGCATCGCGCACCTCCGGCAGAAGACCGATCGTCTCCTCGCTGCCCCGCTCGCGGGCGCGTGGCTCTCCTCGCCCGCGCAGCTCGTCGCCCTCGGCATCCATTTCGAACAGCGCGACCGCATCCTCGCGACCGAGGGCCTTCCCGACATGGCGTCGTTCATCGTCGCCTACCTCGAGCGCCTCGCCGACACCGACCTCGCGACGAACTGGTTCGTCTGGTACGCGGCGACCGGGGAGTTCGACCCGGGCCGCGAGGACTGCGCGCCGCCCTACCTGCGGCGGGAGCGGCACGAGCGCGCGCTCGCCTCGAGCACCGATCTGCGCCTGCACCGGCGCGGCATCGTCGACTACCTCCGCACCCGGAGCCCCGGGAGCTTCACGCACTACACGCTGCTCGACGTGCCCGACTGGCTGCCGCCGCACGAGCAGCGGGCGCTCTTCTTCGAGATCCGCCGCACCGCACGACCGGGGGCCACCGTGCTCTTCCGCTCGGTGGAGGACGAGTCGCCCATCGAGCGGCTCGGACTCGAGCGTCACCTCGTGCTCGACGCGAAGCGGACACGGATCGCCACCTCCCAAGACCGAACCCGGCAGTACCGGCAGGTCCGCTACTACGAGGTCCAGCCGTGAGCGGCGCGGCCGAGTCGGCGGCGCTGCTCGCGCACCAGGGCTTCCTCGACCGCTACTACCGGGTGACCCGGCACGTGTACGACGCGACGCGGAAGTACTACTTGCTCGGTCGCGATCGCGCGCTCGAGCAGCTCCTCTGCGAGCCGTGGAGGAGCCTCGTCGAAGTCGGCCCTGGCACCGGACGGAACCTCCGTCACCTGCATGCGCGGCGACCGAGCGCCCGCTACGGCGGCCTCGAGGCCTCGCGGGAGATGCTCGCGCACGCCGAGGCCCGCTGCCGCTTCGCACGCTTCGCGCACGGCTTCGCGGAGAGCGCAGATTTGAGCGCCGTCCTCGGCGAGCGTCCGGATCGCATCCTCTTCTCGTATGCGCTGTCGATGATCGGCGAGCCCGAGCGTGCCCTCGCGAACGCCGAGCGTGCCCTCGCGCCGGGCGGCGAGATCGTGATCGTCGACTTCGGCTCGCTGGACGGACTCCCCTCACCGCTGCGCCGCCGCTTCGAGCGCTTCCTCGCCCGCTTCCACGTGCGCACCGCCCTGCTGGCCTCGCTCGAGCGGGCGGATGCCTACGAGGTCGGGCCGCTCGGCTACTTCGAGATCGCGCGCCTCAGGGCGCGGACCGCGCTGGAACTCGAGGTACGAGAGCCGCCTGTCGAGCGCTCGTTCTGACGCTGCCTCAGCGCGCCGCGAGGGGCCAGTGCAGCTGGATCAGCGTGCGGGCGGGACAGGGCGAGACCTCGACCACCGCGCGCGCGCGCTCCCGCGCAGCGAGCCGCAGCGGCCGCTCCTCGCCGGTGCCGAGATCGGTCGCGCTCGCGAAGACCGCGCGTCCGTCCACGTCGGCGGCGGACAGATCGAGCACCGCGGTCGCGCTCGCGTAGCGGTTGAGGAGCTTCACCGCGCCGAAGGGCACCGGCGCGCCGCCGTCGCGGACCCCGCGCCCGCCGAGCGCGTCGAGCGAGCGCGGCAGACCGCCGACGAGGTCGTACCGGCTGCCCCGTCCGATCGGGAGCTCCAGCTGCGCGGGCATCTCCTTGGGGCGTCCATCGTGGACGAGCCGGCTGCCAGGAAGCCCCTCGATCGTCTCGACGTAGCGTTGCGGACGCTTGGGGTGTCCCCGCACGAGCGAGCGCTCGACCGCGCCATCGAGGCGGCTCCGGCTCGACGAGCGCCGCAGGCGGAACGCGGCGCGGTTCTCCGCGAGGTGCGGCGCCGCGCGCCCGGAGAAGCGCTCTTCGGCGGCGAAGGGCAAGAGGTGCCAGCGGGCTCCGTCGCGCTCGGCCTCGAGCAGGGTGCGGCGCACGACGCTCGCGCTCGAGCGACCCTTGTAGCCGAAGCTCACCTGATCGACCGAGAGCGTCGGCAGCGCCGCCTCCTCGTCGAGCTCGAGCACGTTGAACGAGGGCCAGAGCCGCGCTGCATCCGGCACGTCGCCCACCGTCCACGTCTGGCTGCTGCCCGCGCTGCCGCCCGAGATGACGATCACGTCGCCGTGACGTCGGCGCGTGCCCTCGAGCTTGCGCGCGGTCGCGACGTGCTTGTGCCCGTGCAGCACGACCACCGGTCGACCGAGCTCGTGCAGCGTGCTGAGCGCGGTGCCGGCCCCGAGGGCGGTCATGGTGAGCTCTTCGCGATCGGCGTGGCTGACGAGCACCGGCAGCGCGTCGTGCAGGAGCCAACGCGAGATCCTCCCGAGGCGCCTCGCCTCGATCGGGCCGACGTCGGTGAGCGGCGTCGGAACGAGGTGGTGGTGCAGCAGGAACAAGAGCGGCGCGAGCCCGTCGGGAAGGCCCGCGGCGACCTGCAGGATGTCCTCGGAGCGCACGACCCCGCCGGCGCTCAGGTGCCCGTGCACGACCTGCGTCGAGTCGTAGGCCACGACGTCGAACGGCTGACGGTGCAGGCTGCGTGGCACCTCGGCCGCGAGGAACGGCGCACGGTTGCCGTGGACGAAGAGCCCATCGCCCGCGGCCTCGCCGAGCGCCTGGAAGAGCGCCCCGGAGTGGGGGCCGAAGAGCCCCATGCGGCGGCGGTCGTGGTTGCCGGGCACGAGGACGGTCGGCGTCGTCCCGAGCGCCCGCTGCATCGCTGCGTGCAGCGCGCCCCACTCGCGCACCGCGAGGGCGACCGGTACATCGCCGCTGTCGAAGAGGTCGCCGGTGATCACCACGAGATCGACGGGACCGCGCAGGCGCCGCTCCTCCGCGAGCGCCGCGAGCAGAGCGCCGCGGATGGGCTCGCCGTCGGGATCACCCGAGAGCAGATGCAGGTCGCTCAGGTGCAGCACCGTCGTCACGGGGTCGCACCGTGCGCGATGCCGAGGGCGGGACGATCACGCGGAGGTGACGAGCCAGCGAACAGCCGCAGAGCCCGCCACCGTTCCGGCGCGTCACTTCGCGCGGTAGACGATCATCCCGTGCGTCAGGTCGTAGGGCGAGAGCGCCACCGTCACCCGATCGCCGAGGATCACGCGGATGCGGTACTTGCGCATCCGGCCGCAGAGCTGGGCCCGGACCACGGCGCCCGCGTCGGTCTTCACCTCGAACTGGCCGCCCGCGAACACGTTGGAGATGACTCCGTCGAGCTTGACGTGGTCATCCCGTTCGCTCGAATCGTCATCGTACTCTTCGTGTCGTCGCTTTCTGGCCAAGCAGTTCTCCCTGAGGGCGGCAGCTATAGTCCTCGCGCGCGGCGGCCGCAACGCCCCGACCGTCCAGCGCGCCCCGTCCACCCCGCGCGCCCGGCCAAAGGAGCGCGCCCCGTCAAAGGAGCGCGGCCCGCGCGCGGGCCGGGTCGTCGGTGATGATTCCGTCGACGCCGAGCGCGTCGAGACGCCGCAGCTCGGCCGGCTCGTTCACGGTCCAGGCGTTGACGCGAAGCCCGGCGGCCCGCCACGCCGCCATGCGGCGCGCATCGACGAGCGAAGCGCTCGGGTGGAGGACCGGGAAGCGCCCGAGGGCCGAGAGCGCGGCGGCGCGCTGCGTCCCGGTGTTCTCGGCGTCGAAGAGGAATGCGCCCGGCACGCCGCCCCCGAGGGCGCGGAGCCACACCAGCACCTCGGGCCGAAAGCTCGAGACGAAGACTCGCTCGCGCTCGCGCGGGGCCCGGCGGCGCAGCAGCGACGACACGAGGTTGGTGAGCCGGAAGCGCCCGCCTCCGTCGCCCTTGATCTCCACGTTGAGCCGCAGCGAGGTCGGCGCGAGCAGGTCGAGGACCTCGTCGAGGAGCGGGATGCGCTCGCCGCCCTCGAGCACGACCCGCCGCAGCGCCGCCGCGTCCAGCGCGCCCACCGCCTCGGGGCGGGCCGCGAGGCGCTCGAGGGTCCGGTCGTGGAAGACCACCACCGCCGCGTCGCGGCTGGCCCGGACGTCGAGCTCGATGCCGTCCGCGTCGGCCTCGATCGCGGCGTGAAACGCCGACATCGTGTTCTCGAGCCGCGCGACGCTCGCGCCGCGGTGCGCGTAGAGGAGCGGCCCCCGCGGACCGCGCGTGAGCGCCTCGAGGGCGCGCTCGTACGTCGCGCTCACAGCTCGGGTGGCAGGATCAGGCGCAGCCGCCCGTCCTCGTCGGTGCTCGCGCGGCCGATGGCGACGGCGCGCCCGGTCGGGAGCCGGGTGAAGACCGAGAGCTCCGCGCCCGCGATGCGCTCGCCGAGATCGCTCAGGAGCGTTCCGTCGACGACCACCGGCGCGCGGACCTCTGCCACGCGCCACACCGGGCGATCGCCGCCGCCGATGCCCACGTCGGTCTCGATCGACCACGGGTAGCCCGAGCTCGCGGGCGGCTCGAGGAAGAGGTCGTAGACGCCGACGTCGAGCTCGAGGCGGAACTCGCCGACCGCGTCGGCGACCGCATCGGCAGACCGCGCCCAGCGCGCGAGCTCGGGTCGACCGAGACCGGGCAGCGGCTGCGCGGTCGCGAGCGCGCGGACCATGACGCCGGAGAAGGGCTCTGCGCCCGGCGCCTGGGCCACACCGCCGAGCAGCGTGCGGGCCGGCAGCTCGAGCACGGTGCCGACCAGCTCGTCCGTGCCCGCCGAGGGCACGAGGCTGCGGGTCTCGACGAGCACGCCGAGCGACGCGCTCGACGTCGCCATCGCGGTGATCTCGTAGTCGCCCGGCAGGATCCACCCCTCGAAGCGGCCCTCCGCGTCGGTCGTGAGCACCACCTCGAGACGCCCGACCATGTTCGTCCGCTCGTCCACGATCGCCGCGGCGCGGAGGGTGACGATGGCGCTCTCGACGGGCCGCGCGGCGGCGACGGAGGCGGGGTACTCGACCGTGCCCGCGAAGCGGACGGCGCGCTCGATGGAGGGCACGAGCACCTGGGCGCGCGGCCCGCTCGGCCCATCGAGGGAGGTGAGGTAGCGGGGATCGACGAGGAAGGTGGGGAAGACCCCGTCGCCGAGGCGCGCGCGCGTCGGCGCGAGGCGGAGCAGCCAGGGCGCGGCGCCGGCGAGCAGGTGCAGCGCGAAGGCTCCGTCGGTGCCGGTCGTGGCGATCGACGAGACGACGGCGCCGGTCTCGGCGTCGACCGCGGCGAGCTCGAGCTCCGCCTCGGGGCTGCCGGCGGCGCTCCGCACGTCGCCCACGACCGTGACGATCTCGGCAGGGTCGTAGACCAGCGCGACGCCGAGGCCGGTCTCGCCGAGCTCGAGGCGCCCGCGCATCGGTGGCAGCGTGCCGCGGTCCTCGCCCTCGGGCTCGACGAGCACCTCGTAGGTGCGGCCCGGCACGAGGGTGGTCTCGAAGTCGTGGGCCGGATGGTCGGGCAGCAGCGGATCGAAGGTGTGCGTGATGGTGCGCGCCGCGCGCTCGGGCAGCGGCACGCCGATGGGCCGGAAGCTCACCTGGGCCTGCACCATGCGATCGCCGAAGCGCACCGTGCCCTCGATCGGGACCGAGGGCGCGAGCTCGAGCGTGAGCGGCGCGCCCGCGGCGAGCGCATCGAGCGCGAATGGACCGAAGCACTCGGAGCCGCCGAACGAGGCCGGGGGCACGACGTCGAGGAAGATCTCGAGCGGCGCGGGATCCGTCGCGACGCAGAGTCCGCGCCCGACGTCGCAGCGGCCGGCGATGCAGTCGTCGTCGACGCTGCACCGGTTGCGCGGCCCGACCGGTCCACCGTCGAGCGAGAGGCTGCACCCGAGCGCGGGCGGCAGCGCGGCAAGCAGCGCCAGGAGCGGCGCGATGCCGAGGAGCCGCTTCACGGCGCCTCCGGGCAGCTCGAGACGGGCACCGTCTCGTCGGCCACCACCCACCAGGTCGCGGTGCCGAGATCGCCGGGGACGACGGGATCGCGCAGATCGCCCCGCGCCGAGAAGCCGCCGGTGATGAACAGCTCCACGCGCGAGCACGCCGTCGCGCTCACCGCGGTGATCGGCAGCTCGTAGCGAAAGCGCCGCACCGTGGGGTCGTCGTCGGCGTCGGCATCGACGAAGTCCTGCACCCGCGTGACGCTGAGCGGCGTCGCCGGGTAGTTCACCCAGACCTGGTACTCGAGGGTCTCGTCGATGTCCGGATCGCGCACGAGCGCCTCGAGGGTGATCGCGGTGGGCAGGCCGCCGTCGGGCCCCTCGAGATCGCCGAGATCGATGTGGCTCCCGATGGGGCGGTAGCCCGCCGGACGCGCCGACAGGTCGAGGATGCTCGGCGGGGTGTTGCCGGGCGGGTCGATCTGGACCTGCTGAGGGATGATGCAGCCGGACACGAGGCCGAGCGCGACCACAGCGGAGAGGACGCGCACGGAGACGCCCGAAGCAACGCGGGTGCCACCCGGGTCTGCGGAACGCGGCCGCGCGCCGGCCGCGGGATCGAGGGCGATCCGCGGCCCGCTCACAGCGCTCCGGAGCGCCCGGTACGACATCCGTGTCATGGCCCGTGTCATGCGACGGCGTCAGGACAGCTGCCCGCCCGACTCTCCGCCCTCGCCGCCCCCGCCCATCGGGGCAGGCGCGTCGCTCTCGCGCTCGAGGTAGCGAAAGATGGTGCGGGGATCGACGCCGAGGTCGCGCGCGGTCTTGGTGCGGTTGCCGTTGTTGCGCTCGAGCACCTCGAGGATGTAGCGGCGCTGGAAGTCCTCGCGGGCCTGCGCGAGCGTCATGATCGCGGTGAGGGCCTCGGGGAAGAGGTCGAGGTCCTCGGGGCCGACCAGCGACTTGTCGCAGAGCACGATCGCCTTGCGGATGCGGTTCTCGAGCTGGCGCACGTTGCCCGGCCACTCGTACTTGCGGATCGCGATGAGCGCGTTGGGGGTGAAGCCCTTCACCTTCGGGTTGAGCTCGGCGGCGTACTTCTGGAGGAGGAACTTCGCGAGCAGGAGCGTGTCGTCGCCGCGGGCGCGGAGCGGCGGCAAGTGCAGGTTCACGACGTTGAGCCGGTAGTAGAGGTCCTCGCGGAAGCTGCCCTTCTTGATCTCGGCCTCGAGGTCGCGGTTCGTCGCCGCGACGACCCGGATGTCGGTGCGCTCGCTCTTCGTGTCGCCGACCTTCGTGACGACCTTCTCCTGCAGCGCACGCAGGAGCTTCACCTGCAGCGCGACCGGCATCTCGCCGATCTCGTCGAGGAAGAGCGTGCCGGCGTGGGCCGACTGGAACTTGCCCGGCCGGGTGGCCACCGCGCCGGTGAAGGCGCCGCGCACGTGGCCGAAGAGCTCGGACTCCATGAGGTTCTCGGGGATGGCGCCGCAATTCACCACGACGAAGGGCCCGCTCGCGCGGGGGCTCCGCCGGTGGATCTCCCGGGCGATCAGCTCCTTGCCGGTACCCGTCTCGCCGGTGATGAGCACCGAGATGTCGGTGCCCGCGACCTTCTCGACCTTGCGGAAGACCTCCACGAGCGAGGGGCTCGTGCCGACCAGGTCCCCGAAGCTCTTCTGGTGCAACTGCTCCTCGAGCTTGTCCTTGTCGCTGCGCAGCTCGGCCAGGAGCAGCGCGTTCTGGAGCAGGAGCGAGGCCTGCGCAGCGAAGACCGAGAGCACGTCGAGGTGCTGCTCGCCGAAGAGGCCGCGCACCGCGTCGTTGCCCACGTAGATGAGGCCGAGCAGCTCGCCCCGCGTGACGAGGGGCGCGCACATCACCGAGCGCAGCTGCAGGTTCATCACGCTCTCGGAGCGGCCGAACATCGTGTCGCGGAGCGCGTCCGAGACGATGAGCGGCTGCCGCGTGGCGATGACCTTGCCGACGATCGAGTCGGAGAGCTGCTCGGCGCCGGTGGCCAGCGCCTTGCCCCCGAGGTTGCGCGCGGCGACGAGCCGCGGCTCGCCCTCCTGTATGCGGAGCAGAAAGCCTTTGGCCGCGTGGGTCGCGCCGATCACGGCATCGAGCAGGGCCTCGAGCTGCTCGTCGAGGGTCTGCGTCTGCATCAGGCGCTGACTGAGCTCGAAGAGCCGGCGCATTCCGTCGGCGTCGGCCTGCGCGGCCTCTCCCTCCTCGTCGTCGTCCTCGTCCGCCGACGCCGCGCCCTCGTCGAAGAGCGAGAACGCGAGCTCGACCTTGCCCCCGAAGAGCAGCCGGTCTCCGTGCTCGAGGCGCGCGCGACGCTTCTTCTTCGCGTTGATCTGGATGTCGCCCTCGAGGTCCACCTCGTTGAGGTTGAAGTCCTTCCCGTCGAAGACGATCTGCGCGTGGTAGTCGGCCAGCGCCTTGTCCTCGATCGCGACGTCGTTGCCTCCAGCGCGGCCGATGGAGGTGACCTTCTTGTAGATCGAGAAGATCTTCGGGCGGCCTTCGGGCCGGGTCCACTTGAGCGAGGGCATCCGAAGACGAGGGTACCCGACCGGGGGACCGCGCGCCGCGTTTCGTCGGAGCGGGACGCGCCGGGACTCTGGTAGCCTCGCGCACCGGAGGTTCGTCGTGCGCTCGACCCGGTTCGCCTTGCTCCTCACCTCACTCCTCGTCGGCTGTCCGGGCTCGGACCGCTGCACCGAGGGGATGTCCGTGTCCTGCGCGTGCACCGACGGCAGGACCGGCGCGCAGGTCTGTTCGGCGGCCGGAACCTACGGGGCCTGCGTGTGTGCAGCCGGCGACGCGGGGACGGACGCGCCGACGGTCGACCGCGGCGACGTGGGTCCCCCTCCCTGCGTTCGCGAAGTCGACCTCCTCTTCCAGATCGACACCTCACGCTCGATGGGCGAGGAGCAGGCGGTGCTCCGCTCCGAGCTGCCGCGCCTCGTGACCGTCCTCGCGTCGGGGGACCGTGACGGAGACGGCACCGCGGACTTCCCGGCGGTCACCTCGCTGCACCTCGGGGTGATCACCCCCGACCTCGGCGCCGGCGACGAGGCGAGCGTCCCGACCTGCGCGCTGGGCCTCGGCGACGACGGCATCCTGCGGAGCGAGGTGGCGGTGCCGGACGGGGCCTGCGCCGCCGCGTATCCGAGCGGGATCTTCGTCTTCGCAGCGGGCACGAACGATCCGGCGACGGTCGCGGCCGACTTCGCCTGCGTGGCGAACGTGGGCACCGACGGCTGCGGCTTCGAGCAGCAGCTCGAGGCGGCGCTGAAGGCGCTCTCGCCGAGCAGGCCGACCCCGTGGGTGCGGAGCGACTACGCCCCGCCAGCCTTCGCCCTCAGCCCGGGAGGACAGGGCGACCGCGAGAACGACGGGTTCGTGCGCGACGGCTCGCTGCTCGCCATCACCATCGTCACCGACGAGGACGACTGCTCGACGACGGTCTTCGACCTCTTCGATCCGATGAGCTCCGTCTACTCGGAGACCAGCATGAACCTGCGCTGCATCGACCACCCCGCGGCGCTGCACCCGATCGACCGGTACCGCGACGGGTTCCTCCAGCTGCGCGACGATCCACGGCTGCTGGTCTTCACGGTGATCGCGGGCGCTCCGACCGACGTCACCATCCTCGACACGGCCGCCGGCTACGACGCGCTGCTCGCCAACCCGGCGATGGAGCTGCGCCCCGGGGTGGGGACGCTCCCGGTCGAGCCTGCGTGCGAAAGCGCGGCGGGCTTCGCGTTCCCCGCGCGCCGGCTCGTCGAGACCGCGCGCGCGCTGAACGCCGCCGGCGCGGGCACCCACGTCGGGAGCATCTGCAGCGGCGACTTCTCCGCCGACATCGACGCCATCGTCGATGCGGTCGTGGCGGGCACTCCGTCCTGCGGCTGAACGGCGATTCAGCCGAGCACGGCGAAGGGCACCATCTCCCGCACGACCCAGATCAGGTCGCGCACCTCGCGCTCGATGCGGCGCGCGGCGGCGTCGTCGGCGCCCTGCACGTCGACGCGGTGAGCCGCCCCCGCGGGGTCCACGGAGAGGGCGAGCTCGGCCTGCCCCCCGGTGAGCTCGGGGATCTCCCGGCGCAGCACCGGCTCGAGCGCGCGGAGAAACGATGCGCCCGTCGCAGCCAGGTCGGCGCCATCCTGCGCGCGGAGCAGCGCTGCCGGGGCGATGCACGCCGTGATCACGTAGCGGTTCACGCCGCGAGCTTGGCGCCCGGAACGCGCCCGCGCACGGGGCGCGTCGAGGCCGGATGGCGCGACCGAGCGCGTGGCCCATGCTCCGGCCGTGACCGAGCCCGAGCCCAGCAGCGAGCGGCTGCACCCGCGCATCCTCGTCGCGCTCGCCTGCGTGTACCTGATCTGGAGTTCGACCTACTACGCGATCCGGATCGTCGTGCAGGAGGCGCCGCCCTTCGGCTCGGCGGCGCTGCGCTATCTGCTCGCCGGCGTGCTGCTCATGACGCTGGCGCGGCTCCGGGGTCTGCCCTGGCCGAGCCGCCGGCAGTGGCGCGACACCGCGCTGCTCGGGACCCTGCTCTTCGGCGTGGGCAACGGCTTCGTATCCTACGCTTCGCAGGAGCTCGGCTCGGGCATCGTGGCGATCGTGTGCGCGACGATGCCGCTCGCGGGCGCGGCGCTCTCGCCCCTCTTCGGCATGCGTCCGTCGCCCCGCGAGCTCGTGGGCCTCGGACTCGGCTTCGTGGCCGTCGCGCTGCTCGCCTCGGGGGGTGACCTCAGCGCGGCGAGCCCGCTCGCGTTGCTCTTGCTCTTCGTCGCGCCGCCCGGCTGGGCGCTCGGCTCGCTGCTCGTGCGGCGGCTCGACGTCGGCCCGCCGATGATGGCCTCGGCCGCGCAGATGATCGGCGGCGGGCTCGTGCTGCTGACGGTCGCCGCCACGCGCGGGGAGCGCTGGCCCGAGGCGGTGAGCACCGAGGCGATCGTCATGTTCGTGCACATGATCGTCTCGGGCTCGCTGGTGGGCTTCCTCGCCTACCAGTACCTCCTCGTGCACGCGCGCCCGGCCCTCGCGATGAGCTACGCCTACGTGAACCCGGTGCTCGCGGTGCTGCTCGGCACGGTCTTCGGCGGCGAGCCCATCTCGGCCCGCGCGGTCGGCGCGCTCGTGCTCATCTCCGCCGCGGTCTTCGTCACGGTGAGCAAGAAGGCGCCGCCCGCGCCGCGGCCGCTCGACGGCCCCGCCCCCGCTCAGAGCCGGAGCGTCAGGCCTTCGTAGGCGGCCTCGGCGCTCGGAAAGAGCGCGCGCGTGCGCCGCTCCTTCTCGCGCACCATGGCATCCGTCTGCGCCGGATCGTGATGGAACAGGACGTAGTGCCGGACGCCCGCTGCTCGGCACAGCGCGACGCCCGCCTCGAAGTGCGAGTGCCCCCAGCCGGTCTTCGGCAGTCCGCCCTGTCCCGCGTACTCCTCGGGGGTGTACATCGTGTCGAAGATCAGGACGTCGGCGTTCCGCGCGAGCGCGACGAGCTTCGGGTCGGGGATGGAATAATGCTCGGTGTCGGTCGCGTAGACGACCGACTTGCCGCGGTACTCGACGCGGTAGGCGAAGACCCCGCCGGGGTGGTTGCCCGCCGCGCTCGTCACGTAGACGCCCTGCCCGATCTCGACCCGCTCGCCCTCGTGCAGGTCGTGGAACGAGAGCTTCGCGGGGAGCTGCGAGAGACGCACCGGGAAGTTCGGCGTCTCCATCTGCCCGGCCAGCGCGGTCTCGATCGTGCCCGAGACGTTCGTGCCCCCGTACATGTGGATCTCGTTGCCGGGAATGAAGGCCGGCGCGAAGAACGGAAAGCCCTGGATGTGATCCCAGTGCACGTGGCTGAAGAAGAGATGGGCGGTGACCGGCATCTCTCGGAGCAGCGCGTCGCCGAGCCGCCGCAGCCCGGTACCCGCGTCGAAGATCAGCAGGTGCTCGCCGCAGCGGATCTCGACGCAGGAGGTGTTGCCGCCGATCTCGACGGTCTCCGGCCCAGGCACCGGCACGCTCCCGCGCACTCCCCAGAAGCGCACGAGGAAGTCGGGCTCCTCGCGGCGGCGCGAAGCGCCTCGGCGCTTCGCCGCCACCGTCTCGCTCCGAACGGCCTTGGACCGCGTGCTCACGATGCGTCGAGCGTACGTGCGGCCCACGTCGGCCGTCAACGCATGGCGGCGCCGATCGCGCGGCTCCGCGCATGCTGCTATGCGTCACGCCGATGCGTGTGAGCCTGCCCGCCTCCGACCTCGACCGAGCGCCGCTCGCATCGAGCGCCCTCGTCGGGGTGCTCGCGCTCGCGGCCGGCCTCGGGATCGCGCGCTGGACGGTACGACCCGCGCCGCCCTCGTCGGGCGCCCCACCGGACGGGCCGCTCGCCGCGGAGGCCGAGGGGCCTGAGGAGGGCGCTCCCGAGGGCGGGCCCGAGCCGGCGGCCACCATCGAGACCGCGGCGGGGACGCCGAACCCCGTCGAGCCCGCAGGTGCTGCGATCGGCGAGCCCGCGCCGAGCGACGCGGAGACCGCGACACCGGCGGTCGCACCGGCCCCTTCCTCGGCGATCGAGGCGGCCGCTTCCACGCCCTCCTCCGCGCCGCCCTCGGCCGGTCCCCCGCGGGGCACGCTGCTGCGCGGCCGGGTCGCCTACCTCCGCTGCGAGGAGGGCGCGTCGGGATCCGCGTGCGCGCGCGATGCAGCGATCGAAGCCGCCGTGTGGGCGGCGATCGACGCGCTGCCGACCTGCGCGACCGCACCGACCTCGCCGGGCCACGCGGACGTCGTGGTCGAGCTCGGGGACGCCGTCGAGGTGCGGAGCCGCGATACGTTCGCGGGCGACGTCGTGCGCCTCGATGCGGCCGCCACCCTCGGCTGCCTCGCGTCCCTCTCGAGCGACCCGGCCCTCGGCGCCTCAGGCCGACGCCTCGTCCTCTCGTTCCGCTTCCGCCTGGAGTAGCCGTCAGAGCGGGAGTTCGGTGTTCGTCGCCTCGGCGCGCGGCGAGTGGCAGCGGCGACAGCGCGGCTCGTAGGCGTCGGTCGCGCCGACGACGACGCGGTCGTGCGAGGCCACGAGGCGCTGCGAGCGGCCGGCGGGAGCGCCGCAGCGGCTGCAGATGGCGAGCGACTTCGTCACGTACTCGGCGATGCAGAGCAGCTGCGGCACCGGCTCGAAGGGCTTGCCGGCGTAGTCCTGGTCGAGCCCGGCGACGATCACCCGCACGCCCCGATCGGCCAGGCGCTCCACGACCTGCACGATCCCGGGATCGAAGAACTGCACCTCGTCGATGCCCACGACCTTCGTCTCGGGCAGGACCTTCTGCTCGAGCTCGGCGGAGGTCTGCACCGCGAGCGCGTCGATCCAGTGATCCGAGTGCGAGACGATGCGCGTCTCATGGTAGCGATCGTCGATCTTCGGCTTGAAGATTTGCAGCGGCTGGCGCGCGATCATCGCGCGCTTGAGGCGCCGGATCAGCTCCTCGCTCTTGCCGCTGAACATCGGGCCGCAGACCACTTCGACCCAGCCGGTCTCGCCGTGCACCACGTGCATAGGACCGGGGCTCTATCAGGCCGCGGCGCCCGCGCCACACCGCGCCTCAGGGCACGCGCAGGCGCCAGGCCTTGCTCCCATCGCCGCGCAGGCTGGGAAGAAAGCGCACCCGGACCGCGTCCTCGCTGAGCTCGATCGTCCCGCCGTCCTCGACCTCGGCGCCGGCGAGCAGTCCCACGAGCACGGCGTCGGCGGCCCGCTCGAGGAGCGCCTCCGGGTCGCGGCGGCTGCGGTCGATCTCGACCTCCATCGGCGCACCGACCCCGCGGGCGCCGTGGGTGAGCAGCGAGCGCGTTCCGTCGTCGTGATCCCGGAGCTCGAAGGCGACCCAGAGAAAGAGGGGCGGATCGTCCACCGAGGCGTCGGCCGCCTGCTCGAGGAAGGCCTCGCGGTCGTTCAGCGCGGGGCCGAAGAGCACGAGCGCGTCCTTCGTCCCGGCGAGCGTCTCGGCGATCTTTGCGGTGAGCGCGAGCGCGCCGCCGAGGCCCGGCTCGGTGGCCTCGAGCACCACGCCGTGCGCCGGCAGGGCGCGAACGGGCAGGTGCCACGCGGCGAGCGCGGCCGCCGCGTCGAAGTCGGCGGCGGAAGGGCGGCCGGCAGAGCCAGCAGCGAACGGTGCATCGGAGAGGACGAACGCGCGCATCGGGCTCCCTTACCGCGCAGTCGGGATCGGGGCGAGGAACGTGGCCTCCCGCGGGAGAAGTCCGCTGAGGAACGCAGGAAACCAGGACGTCGAAGCCGCGGAATTCAGGCTCCTGACTTCCTGGCTTCCTCAGCGGAAATTCTGGTTCAGGGATGCACGAGACCTGGCCCGAACGCCCGCACCGCGGCGCGCGGACGCTGCGGCCTCGTTGGTGTAGCTTCGCGATCCCATGTGCCAGCGCGCCCACCACCAGTTCTTCTGCCTCGATGCCGGCTCGGCCTCGGCCGACTTCGCGAGCTCCGCCGCCGACGCGCACTACGCGCCCGACCTCGTCCTCGAGCCCGAGCACCTCGCGCTCGACGTCACCTTCGACCTGCCCGGGCGCACCGTGCGGGGCAGCGCCGCGACGACGGTGCGGGCGCGGAGCGAGGGAGGCCGAACGCTCGCGCTCGACGCGGTCGCGCTGGAGATCGAGGCGGTGGAGTGCGAAGAGGCCATCGCCCACGCCTACGACGGTCGGGTCTTGACCATCACCTTCGCCGACGCGGTCCCGGCCGGTCAGACGCGCGTCGTGACCGTGCGCTACGCCGCGAGGCGGCCGATCACCGGGCTGCTCTTCTCCGACGCGCCGGCGTTCATCGCGAGCGATCACGAGACGCAGCGCGCGCGCTACTGGATCCCCTGCGTCGATCACCCCGCGGTGCGCACGAGCCTCGCAGTGACGCTCACCGGGCCCGCGGGCTGGCACCTGCTCGGCCCCGGCGTGCTGCTCGGCGAGAGCGTGAGCGGCGAGGCGAAGACCGCGCGCTGGCGGCTCGATCAGCGCTGCCCCGCGTACCTGCTCTGCGTGGCCCTCGGCGACTTCGCCCGGCACGAGGGCGGCACGCACGTCGGCCCGGACGGCGAGGAGGTGCCGATCGCGTTCTTCTGCGCGAAGGAGGACGGCCACAAGCTCGGGCGCACCTTCGGACCCACCAAGGACATGATGGACTGGATGGTGAAGAAGCTCGGGCGGCCCTTCCCCTTCCCGAAGTACTTCCAGTTCAGCGTGCCGGCGATCGGCGGCGCGATGGAGAACATCTCGCTCGTCAGCTGGGACGACTTCGCGCTCATGGACGAGCGGGCGAACCTCGACCGCCGCCTCCGCATCGACACCGTGAACGTGCACGAGATGGCGCACAGCTACTTCGGCGACGCGGTGGTCATCAAGGACTACGCCCACGCCTGGCTGAAGGAGAGCTGGGCGAGCTACGTGGAGAGCGTCTGGATCGAAGACATGCTCGGCAAGGACGAGGCCGATTTCTACCGCTCCGAAGAGGTCCGCGACTACCGCGCCGAAGCCGACGGACGCTACCTCCGGCCGATCGTCACGCGGCACTTCGACAGCGCCTGGGACATGTTCGACATGCACCTCTACCCCGGCGGCGCGGCGCGGCTTCACATGCTGCGGCGCAAGATCGGGGACGCGGCGTTCTGGGCCGGCGTACGCGACTACCTGAGCGAGCACGACGGCCGGACCGCCGAGACCGCCGACTTCGTCCGCTGCCTCGAGCGGCGCTCGGGCCTCTCGCTGCAGCGCTTCTTCGACGAGTGGATCCTCGCCGCGGGCTACCCGAAGGTGAAGGCCGGCTTCGCCTGGGACGCAGAGAAGAAGACCGCGACCGTCACGCTCGAGGAGACACAGAAAGACGCGGCCAAGAAGATCGGCCTCTTCGAGCTGAACGTCGCCGTCGCCTTCGAGAGCGCGGAGGGCACCTGGGAGCGCCGCACGGTGATGCTGCGCGATCGGGCCACGGTCACGTTCGCCGCGGAGAAGAAGCCGCGGAGCGTGGTGATCGATCCGGACGGCGATCTCGTCCTCGCGCTCGATTGGGCGCCCGGCACCCCGATGCTGGTGCAGGCGCTCGGCTCGCCCACCGTCAGCGGGCGCATCCAGGCGGCCCGGGCGCTCGGAAAAAAGGCGGGCCCCGAGGCGGTCGCGGCGCTCGAAGCCCGCTTCCTCATCGAGGCTTTCTGGGGCGTGCGGGTCGAGCTCGCGCGCGCGCTCGGCGAGGCCGGCACCGCGCCCGCCGCCGCGGCCATCGCCCGCCTCCTCGCGGTGGAGGCGAGCCACCTCGTGCGGCCGCACCTCGCCCGCGCCGCGGGCAACTACCGCGACGCCGACGTCGAGGCCGCGCTCGTCGCCTTCCTCGCCCGCGAGGACGCGAAGCGCGGCGGCGAAGGCGCGCTCGCGGCGGCCCTCGAGGCGCTCGGCAAGCAGCGGGGCGAGCGGCACCTCGCGCTCCTCAGGGAGCACGCGCTCACCGGCGACAGCTGGGGCTTCATCCAGCGGGGCGCCTGTGCCGGTCTGGCCGAGACGCGGAGCGAGGGCGCGCAGGAGATCCTCGAGGAGGCCCTCGCCCCCGGCCGGCGCCGCCCCGTCCGCATCGCCGCCGCCGAAGCCCTCGGCGCGCTCGGCAAGTGGCTCGTGCCGGTGCGACGTGCGCGCGCGGTCGAGCGCCTGAGCGATCTCGGCCGCGATCCCGACTACGGCACGCGCCTCGCGGCGGCACGCGGCCTCGCGGCCCTCGGCGCGCACGAGGCCGGCGCGGCCTTCGTGGCCATCGAGCGCATGGCCGCAGCGCAGGACGTCGCGCGGATCCGCCGGGCGCGGAAGGCCGCACGCGGAGCAGATGCGGCCGGCGGTCCGAACGAGAAGCTCGTCGCGCGCATCGAGGAGCTCGAGGAGCGGCTCCGCAAGCTCGAAGCGAAGGCCTGAACCGCGCGCGGCGCATCGACGCCGGGCCCGCACGCCCCGCGCGGCGACGCATCGCTGGGCCGGCGCGCGGCGCCGCGGTTGACCCCCGGGCGTCCATGTCTCTAGTCTCGAAGGATGCAGAACCTGCGCACATTCGGGACGTTCGACACCGCCGCACCGAGGGCCGTAGCCCTCGCGCTCGGGCTCGGCTGGCTTGCGGGATGCACGGTGATGGGCCCCGGACCGGAGCGGGACGCGGGCCCGAGCCCCGACACCGGGCCCATCGCCGACACCGGCCGGAGCGACGCGCCCGACGCGCCGCGCTGCGCGGTCGCATGCGGAGGGGTGTGCTGCGCCGACGAGGAGGAGTGCGTCGCCGGGCGCTGCCTGCCGGGCTGCGGCGAGACGAACCGCTGCGGTGCCGACGGCGCCTGCTGCGCGGCCGGCGAGCTCTGCGTGAACGAGGCCTGCACCGCGCCGGGCGCGGAGTGCGTGGACGATCTCGACTGCGCGAGCGGCGAGTACTGCGACCTCGGCCTCCGGCGCTGCCTGCCCCAGCCCACCGGCGGCCTCGAGTGCGAGGTGCGTCCGCCCGAGAACGTCTTCGAGGTCGAGCTCGAGTGGCAGTGGACGGAGGGCGACACGACCGTCGCGCCGCTCGTCGCCCGGCTCTCCGACGACAACGCGGACGGCACCATCGACGAGGAGGACGCCGCCGACGTGCTCGCGGTGGCCTGGTTCAGCAACGAGCGCTGGAATCCGCTTGGCGAGACCAGCGCGCGGCTCGTGGCGCTCGACGGGCTCGACGGCGGCGAGCTCTGGCGCAGTCCTGCCGGGATCGAGGTCTGCGTCACCTCGACGCCCGCGATCGCCGACCTCGACGGCGACGGCACGGTCGAGGTCGTCGCGCTCGTCGCCTCGGAGTCGAGCCCGACGGGCCCCGGGGCCCGCCCACCGAATTGCGGCTCGTGGTTCAACGTGACCTACCAGCCGGTCGCGATCGCGATCTTCTCCCACGAGGGCACGCTCGAGGCGCTCTCCGATCCGAGCGAGGTGCCGATCACCGGCCACCAGGCGCCGGCGATCGCGGTCGCCGACGTCGATCGCGACGGCCTCGGAGAGATCGTGGTGCAGGGCGCGGTGCTGGATCACGAGGCGCGCTTGCAGGCCCGCGTGCCGGGCTCGGCGTCGGCCGGAACCGAGTACGGGTGGTTCGAGTGGCCGGGCTCGGACATGCCGATCCTCACGAGCGTCGATGCCGACCCAGACCTCGAGATCGTGACCTTCCACGGCGTGTACGACCCCGATGGAACGGCGCTCTGGTCGCGGCCCTTCGGTCTGGTCTCCGAGGTCGTCGGTACCCTCGTCGGGACGGTCGTGCGCACACCGGGTGCGCCCGCGGCGCAGCTCGTCGTGACCTACGGCAGCCGCATTCAGGTGCTCGACGCCGCGACCGGCGAGACGCTCGTCAGCCGCATGTACGAGATCCCTGGCGTCACCCCGCTCTTTCCCGACGTCGACCGGGACGGCCTGCCGGACGTGTGCAACGCCTGCACGCTCTTTGGGCCGACCTACGACGGAGACCTGAGCGAGACGCCCGACTGCGAGGAGTGTGCGTTCTGGGAGGCGGGCAGCGGCGGCTACGCCGGCCAGCCCGTGCTCGCCGACTTCGACAATGATGGACAGCAGGAGATCGGCTTCGCCGTCTCGCCGAACGGCAGCCGCTCCTTCTACGTGGTGATGGATCTCGCGACCGGGGCGCCCGTCGTGCGCTGGAGCGCGCGGATCCCCGACGGCTCCTATGCGAGCGTCTCGTCGACCGTCTTCGACTTCGACGGAAACGGCTCGGCGGAGGTGCTCTTCCAGGACGAGTGCCACGTGCGGATCCTGAGCGGACGGACCGGCGAGACGCTGTGGAGCGCTGCGAACACGAGCATCACCGCATCGGAGTATCCGCTCGTCGCCGACGTCGACGGAAACGGGCGCGCGAACCTCGTGGTGGGAAGCAACGACACGACGAGCGACATCTGCGACGCTGCGTGCATCACCGCGGGGTGCGCGGCGCGCGGGCTGCCCTTCGACGGCGTCACCCGGGGCGTGCGGGTCTACCGCGACGTGCTCGATCGCTGGATCGATGCGCGCTCGGTGTGGAACCAGCACACCTACTTCATCGACTCGGTCGAGGAGGACGGCTCGCTGCCGGCCGCGCCGCGCTCGCCTTGGGAGCGGTACAACACCTTCCGGCTGAACCGGTACCCGAACCCCGATACGGTCTTCCACGCGCCCGACCTGCTCATCGAGTCGGTGCGCGTGAGCGACGCCCTCTGCACCGGGCTGCGCCCGATCGACGTGCGCATCGTGAACCGCGGTCACCGCACCGTGCCGGCGGGCGTGCGGGCGGTGCTGTTCGCGGATCGCGGCGCGGGACTCGAGCAGGTGCTCGCGGTGACCACCGACGCGCCGATCGGCCCGGGCTCGGGGATCTGGGTGAGCTTCGACCTCGACTCGCGCCCCTTCCCGGTCGCCGACGACGGAACCGCCACGATCCACGTCGAGATCGACACGATCGAGGGCGAGCCGGGCGGCAGCGTCGCGGAGTGCGACGAGGAGAACAACACGACCGAGTTCCCGATCGACTGCGGGCTGTTCTGAGCGGCGCGTTTCAGCGGCGCACCGAGAAGGCGCCGCCCTCGATCACGAGCACCTCGCGCGGGCCGCCGTAGTAGCGGCTCAGCCCGACGTCGATGCGCCACACGCGCTCGTCGCACGCGCTCGTGATGCCGTGCTCCTGCACGGTGTGTCCGACGACCATGCGCCGGGCGCCCACACGTGCGAGGGCCTCGCCCAGCGCGGCGCAGCCGGCCTCGTCCACCTCCATCGCGAAGCCGCGGTGCCACACCGGGCTCTCCTCGCCGGCGAGCGAGCCCGGCAGCGGGCCGCCCTCGAGCAGGTAGCCGCGCATGTCGCGGTTGATCCGCGCGAGGCCCAGCTCGGCCGCCGCGGGGCTGAGGCCGCCGTGCACGAAGACCGTGTCCCCGATGCGGATCGCGGTCGGATGCGCGGCGAAGCGGCGCGCGATCGGGCCACCGGGCGCGAACGCCGCCGCCCGGCCGGCCTCGCCTCGTGGCACGCCCCGCGGCGTGCGACCCGCGGCATACGACCCGAAGTCGGAGAAGCCCTCGGGCGTCACGTAGCGGAAGTCGCCCTGCGCGTTCATCAGCTCGTGGTTGCCGTTCAGGACCACGAGGCGCCCGCCCGCGGCCTCGGCCTCGGGCCCGAGCCGCTCGAGCAGCGCGAGGATCTCGTCCTCGTCGTCGCCTCGGTCGAGCAGGTCCCCGACCTGCACCACCCACCGCTCGCCGCCCGACCATCGCGCGCCGTCGAACACCTCGCAGAGCCGCAGCGCCGCATGCAGCGCCTCGAGGTCGCCGTGCACGTCGCCGATCGCGCAGAGGATTGCCGGAGCGGGCAGCGAGGGCGGAGGCAGGTCCGCGACCGGAACCTCGGGGGCTGGCGGCGCCGCGGCGCGCCGAGGCGGCGCCTCGGGCTCGCGCGTCACCGGCTCGCCGGAGCAGGCCGCGAGCGCGAGCAGCACCGCGCTTGCGGTCACGCGGCGAGCGATGGACGACCGAGGCTCTGCCATGGGCGAGACGGTAGCCGATGTTCGAGAGGCCGGTCGGGCCCGCGGGCTCAGCGGACTCGGAGCACGCGGAAGCTGCGGGCGGGCAGGCTCGTGCTGCCGCCGCTCGCCGTCCCGCCGCTCACGAGATCGTCGTAGCTGCCGTCGGGGATGGTCACCGAGTTCGGACCGTCGGCGCGGTTGATCGCCACGACGACGTCGCCCGCGCCGGTGCAGCCCGTCATGCGGTAGACCCAGGTGTCCTGCGTCGCGCTCACGCTCACCCGGCGGCCGCGGCCGATCACCGGGTTCTCGCCGCGGATCCGCGACAGCGTCCGCACCGCGTCGCGCAGCGCGATCTGGGGCGGCAGCAGCGTCGCGCCCTGATCCTCCCAGGGCATCATCCGGCGGTTGTCGGGATCGCCGCCGCCTGCGAGGCCCACCTCGTCGCCGTAGTAGATGAGCGGCACGCCGGGGTTGGTCATCATGATGGCGAAGGCGAGCGCGAGCCGCTCGTAAGGCGCAGCGTCGGTGGGCTGGCGGAACGAGGCGGGATCCCAGCCGTTGCCGGCGAAGCTGCCCTCGCGGCAATTCGTGATCTGCCGGGAAGCGAAGTGGATCGCGCGCGGGATGTCGTGGTTGCCGATCCAGGTGCTCATCAGCGCGCCCGGTCCGTAGCGGCTGTCGTTCTCCGCCATCCAGCCGGCGAAGGTGTCGAGCCGGCCGCCCGGGGTGAAGAGGGCCTCGCAGACCCGCGCCTTGAACGGGAAGTCGAACTGTCCGTCGAGCATCGTGTCCGGGTCCACGAAGCGCGCGAGCAGGCCGTAATCGTCGTAGGTGAACGTCTCGCCGACCATGTAGAAGCGGCCGCCCTCGGGCGAGGGGACGCGCTCTTCGATGCGGGTCCGCAGCGTGGTGAGCCAGTCGAGCGGCACGTGCTTGATCGCGTCGAGGCGCAGTCCGTCGACCTCGTACTCGAGCGTCCACCACACCGCGTCGTTCACGCTCCATTCCAGCGGCTCGCGCCGGTAGAAGTCGAAGGACGGCAGGTACTCGGTGAACGAGCAGCGGGTGCCCCAGAACGAGTCGTCCCAGACGTTGCCGTTCGCGCAGGTGCGGCCGCTCGAGGAGCGCGGCGAGAGGAACCAATCGGGGTGCGCGCCGTAGAGGCCGCTCTCCTCGTCGACGTGCTTCATCACGTAGTCGAAGAGGACGCGCATGCCGTGGCCGTTCGCGCCCTCGGTCGCGTGCGCGGTGTCGATGAGCGCATGCAGATCGAGCTCGTCGCCGATGCGCGTCTCGACCCGCGGCATGGGCGAGGGCATGAGCGGGTCGGCGTAGTTGACGTTCGCCGGGCTCGGCCAGTAGCCGTGGTAGGCGGAGTACACCCGCGGGTCGCTGCCGGGGTCGATCGCCGCGCCGCCCGTGTTGCGGCCCTCGTAGGGGGCCGAGAGCCAGAGCGCGCTCACGCCGAGATCGGCGAGGTAGTCGAGCCGCTCGGTCACGCCGTTCAGATCCCCGCCTTCGTACTGCCCGCTCGCGCCGGTGCGCGCATCGCCGTCGGTCGCGCCGCTCACCGGCATCGCCATGCCGTCGGAGTCGCGGAAGCGATCGGTCATCGCGAAGTACATCACGGTGTCGCGCCAGTCGAAGGCACCCAGCTCGCCGCAGGTCGCGCTGCACACGTCGAGCACGCTGTTGAAGCCGCCGACGCCGTCGGGCTCGGTGATCGGATTGGCCGGGTCGGGGATCCAGGTCGCGGCGCCGTCGACGATGAACTTGTAGAGGTGGCGGCCCACCGGCTCGATCCGGGTCGTGACCGACCAGCGGCCGCTTCCATCGTTGACCAGCTCGAGCGCGCCCGCCGCGGGGGTGCCGGGCCACGCGCCGCCCGGCCCGGCGACGAAGGTGCCGGTCACCCAGACGCTGCCCGCGCTCGGGGCCTCGAGCTCGAAGGTGACCTCGTTGCAGGGGGGCACGGCCGGGGCGTCGGGCACGCCCGCGTCGGTCTCCACGACGACGGACCCATCGGGACAGCCGCCCTCGGCGGCCGCGTCGCCCGCGTCGGAGCAGCCGGGAAAGATGGGCCGCGGCCCGCCGTCGCGGCGGAAGCCGCCGTCGATGCCGCCGATGTCGCCAGGCGGCGAGACGCAGGCAGGGACGGCGAGGCACACGAGGGCGAGGAGGCGGGCGCGCATCGGCGATAGCGTCGCGAATTGCCGCGTCGCGCGCAAGGTGCTGCGCCGGACGCACGCCGCTGTCGTGAGGGTTCGCCGGACCGGCGTTCAGACGAGGGCGCCGCGCATCGTGACCGTCCAGGTCTTCTCGTCGGTGGTGTTCAGCTCGACCTCACCGCCGAGGAACTGCTTGAGCACCTGGATCTGGGTCTCGGTGTGCTCGGTCGGCTCGGTCGTGGTGAACGTGCCGCCACGGCCCATCGCCATCGGCAAGAGGAGCTGGTCGGCGAGGTGATCGCAGGCAGCGGCCTTGGTCTCGAGGTAGCGCAGCATGGGGCCGATGGCCCGCTCGGCGACCTCGTCGGGCCGCGCTCCGCGCTCGCCGAAGCCGCTCGTCACGATCGTCACGTGCTCGAAGCGGTGCACGACGTTCACGGCGTTGCCGGGCCCGAACGCCTCGTCCCAGTCCATCCGGACGGTCTCGTCGCGGCCGAGCGCGAGGCGCTCCTTGCACACCCGCAGCTCCCGCTCGGCGACCGCAGGAGGCAGGCCCGACGAGTGCGCGATGGCCCTCCGGCCGAGCAGCGCGCCGCGCTCCTCGAGCTCGAGCGCGCCGAGCTCGGAGGGGTCGATCTTCACCTCGATGCGGCCGCCGCCAGCCGGGTAGAAGCCGGGCCGCAGCAGGTTCGCCTGCACCTTCGCGCCCATCTTCACCAGCAGCGGCAGGAAGCTCTCCTTGAGGAACTCGAAGGGCGGCGCGGCGGAATTGTGGGTGCCGCCCTCGAGCACGAGCGTCGAGGGCTCGCGGGCACGAAGCAGCGCCGGCAGCACCGTCTGCAGCACGAGCGTCGCGCTGCCGGCGGTGCCCACCGAGAAGGTGCGGTGACCGCCCTGCACCGAGCGTGGGCGGAACGTGAGGTCGCGGCTGCCGACCTCGGCACCGGTCACGTCGGCGTTCGCGACCTCCTTGGCCGCGAGCACGGCGGTGAGGTGTTGCGGCCGCAGCCCCGGCTGGTCGCGGCCGGCGCGGATGCGCTCCATCTTGAACGGCGTCCGGGTGAGGATCGCGAGCGCGAGCGAGCTGCGGAGGATCTGCCCGCCGCCTTCGCCCTGGCTGCCGTCGATGACGATCATGGGCGGAAAGGTACCCGGCCCGGATCGCCCGTGGAAGGGCCCTCGTCGGCCCGCGGCTCAGCCGTGGCGGAAGAGCTGAGGCGCGCGCGCCCGCGCCGCGGCGGGGTCGAGGATCGTGCCGCCGTGGTCGCGGACGAATTCCTCGGCCCGCTCGCGCGGCGCGACGGGGACGAGGTCGGCGCCCATCGGCCCGAGCACGTCCGAGCCATCGACGTACACGACCTGATCGAAGGCCCGGCGCGTGCGCCCGTAGTACTCGGTGACCCACACCTCGCTCGCCCCGGCCCCATCCCTGCCTCCGAGATAGCCGAAGAGGCACTTGGGCGTGTCGAACACCACGGCCCGCCCATCCGGCATCGTCGCCCCGCACGCGAGCCAGTCCCCCGCGACGAGCATGCCGCAGTGCGCGCAGCGCCCGGTGGGCTGCGCGGCGGCCTCTTCTCCGGGGCTGGAGCACGCCGCCAGGAGCACGAACGAGGTGAAGGCGCGTCGTCGCATGGGGAGCAGTCTGGGGCCGTCGCGGCGTCCGCACCTGCGGCCGATCGCCGCAGGTCAGGACGCCGCCGTTCTCACTCGAAGGCGCTGAGCCCGGTCACGTCCTGCCCGACGATCAGCGTGTGGATGTCGTGCGTGCCCTCGTAGGTGTAGACCGTCTCGAGGTTCAGCATGTGCCGGCCCGGCGAGTAGGCGTACATGATGCCGTTGCCGCCGAGGATGTCGCGGGCCATCCGGGCGATGTCCAGCGCCATCGCGACGTTGTTCCGCTTGGCGAGCGAGATCTGCGCCGGGCGGTGCTTCTTCTGCTCCTTCAGCCGGCCGAGGCGCAGGGTCAGGCACTGCGCCTTGGTGATCTCGGTGACCATGTCGGTGAGCTTGCGCTGCACGAGCTGGTAGCCGGCGATCGGGCGGCTGAACTGCTTGCGGTCCTTGGCGTAGGAGAGCGCCGTCTCGTAGCAGTCGATCGCCGCGCCGATGACGCCCCAGCTGATGCCGTAGCGGGCCTGCGAGAGGCAGGAGAGCGGTCCCTTCATGCCGCGCACGTTCGGCAGGATCGCGTCCTCGGGGATGACGCAGTCCTCGAAGAGCAGCTCGGCGGTGACGCTCGCGCGGAGCGACCACTTGTCGGTGATCTTCTCGGCGGTGAAGCCCTTGGTGCCCTTCTCGACGATGAAGCCGCGCACGTCGCCGTCGAGCTTCGCCCAGACCACCGCGAGATCGGCGACGGTCCCGTTGGTGATCCAGCGCTTGGCGCCGTTGAGCTTGAAGCCGCCCGGGACGCGGTCGGCGCGGGTGATCATGCCGGTCGGGTTGCTGCCGAAGTCCGGCTCGGTGAGGCCGAAGCAGCCGATCAGCTCGCCGCGGGTCATCTTCGGCAGGTACTTCTGCTTCTGCTCCTCGCTGCCGAAGGCCCAGATCGGATACATGGCGAGCGAGCCCTGCACCGAGCAGAACGAGCGGATGCCCGAGTCGCAGCGCTCGAGCTCCTGCATCGCGAGGCCGTAGGCGACATCGCCCATGCCCGGGCAGTCGTAGCCGGTGAGGTTGCAGCCCAAGAGGCCGACCTCGCCGAACTCCTTGACGAGGTGCGAGGGGAACGTGCCCTCCTCGTAATGCTTGGCGATGATCGGGCGGAGCTTCTGGTCGACGAAGCGGCGGACGTTGTCGCGGACCAGCTTCTCCTCCTCGGTCAGCTCGTCGTCCAGCTGGTAGTAATCGAGACCCATTCCGCTCATCGCTGACTCCTCGGTGAGGCACCCCTCGGCGGGGCGCAGGAAACGAAAGTACCCTGGCCGGGCCGCTCGGGCCCGTCACCCCCGAAAGAGAGGGCGCTCACGGGCACGGACGAGGCGCGGCGAGGGCCCGCTCGGCGAGCTGGCGCACGTTCGGGGGCGCCTCGCTCCACGGACCGTCGTCGAGGCTCGCCCAGACGTGACCGGCGAGGCTTTCGTCGAGGACCACGTCGCGGGTCCCGACGTCGGCCACGAACGAGAGGTTGAGGTGCAGTCCCTTCTTGCCCGCGAGGTGCTCCTCGTAGCCGAGGAGCCCGGGCGGGGCGCCCTCGAGCGGATCGACCCGGGGAAAGACGCCCTCGAGGCCAGTCTCCTCGAAGAGCTCGCGGCGCGCGGCCTCGAGCGGGGTCTCGCCCGCCTCGACCTCGCCGCCCACCGGCAACCAGGTGCCGAGGCGTTTGTGGTTCACCAACAGCACCCGCCCTTCGTGGCGCGCGAAGATCGCCACCGACCATCCGCGCCGCTGGCTCCGGCGCTCCCACGTCGCACGGTCGATCACGTAGCGGCAGAGGTGCAGCCCGTAGAACTTCTCGGTCGGGCCGGCGTAGGACAGCCCCGCGCGCCGCGCGACCGCGGCCGATCGCGCGTTGCCGCGGTCCACGAGCGCGAGGAGCTGCGCCCCGTCGGTGCGGCCGAAGAACCGGTCCACGAGGGCCCGCGCGAGCTCGGTCGCGTAGCCGCGTCCCCACACGTCGGGGTGCAGGTGCCAGCCGATCTCGATCTCCTCGGTCGGTCGCTCCTCGGCGTCGGGCGCCGGCTTGAGCATCGCGGTCCCGACGAGGCGACCCTCGGGCGCGGTGACCGCCCAGTAGCCGTAGGGCAGCGGCGCATAGCTGCCGTGCCGCTGCGCGATGCGCGCGAGCTTGCGGCGGGCCTCGGCCTCGTCCCGGACGACGGAGCCCGGGCCGAGGAAGTGGGTGACCTCGGGCCGCGAGTAGAAGTCGATGAGGGCTGCGATGTCCCCTTCGCCGTACGGACGGAGGGCGAGCCGCGGGGTGGCGAACGCGTCCATCGCGCGATCCTTCGCGCGCCGAGGCCGAAGGACAAGCCGCGCGGCCGCGCCTCAGGGCTCGTCGGAGGAGGCGTCCTGGCCGGCGGATTCACCGTCGGAGTCGCCGAGCTTCGACACGCTCTCCGCGAGCGGACCGCGCGGGCCGTCCTTGCGGACGAACTGCACGGGATCCCCTTCGCGCAGAGAGCGGAAGCCGTCCCCGCTGATCTGCGAGTAGTGCACGAACACGTCGGGCCCGCCGTTCTCTTGCTGGATGAAGCCCCAGCCCTTGGCGTTGTTGAACCACTTCACGGTGCCGATCTCGACCCCGTCCTGACGTCCGCTGCTCCGCGTCATGCGCTCTCCGTCCACACGTTCCCGCCCCCCGACGCCCGCCCAACACACGCGGTCCGACGGTTCCCCCGCGCCCAACGGGGGACCGCGTTCGCCCGAACAGCCCTGGACGAACCGTCGCGAAGCTGACCGAGCCGCGGAGGTGAGTCAAGCACCGCCATGCGCCCTACATGGTCGCTGCCGCGAACCTCCGTCGTGGTACGCCTCGGCGTAGTGCTGAATCTCACTTGGTGCGACCGCGACCCGCTCTTCGACGCGGTGCGACCGGGCCTGGCGGCCCTCGGCGGGGACGGCTCGTTCGAGGTCGAAGCGCTCGACCGGACGCTCGGCCCGCTCGCGGGGGTGCGCTTCGAGCCGCAGCACTCGGTGCGCCGGCGCGGGGAGCCCTTCGCCTCGGCGGCCTCCTACGACGGAAGGATCACGCTGGCAGGCGCGGTGCCGACCCGGCCGGGCTCGCTGCACGATCTGATGAACGCGCTCGTGTGGGCCTCGTTTCCGCAGAGCAAGCGCGCGATCCACGCCCGGCAGCTCCGGGCCCTGTCGACCGAGGTCGACGAAGGCGCGGCGGCGCTCCCGGGCCGGCGGAGCCGACTCCGCGATCGCCTGTCGATGCTCGACGAAGGCGGCCTCTTGCTTCTCGCGAACGGACCGCATGCGCCGCTCGAGGACGCGCTCGCGCGCGGCGACGTCCCGGCGCTGGCGGCGCATCGCGCGCGCGGCGCGCTGGTCGCGTGGGTCTTCGGCCACGCGATCCTCGAGCACGCCGCACAACAGGCGGGGCACGGCGTGCGGGCCTCGGCGGTGCTGCTCGCGGGTGGCGCCTCGCTGCCCGATGCCGACGCCGCGCTCGCGGCCGCGCTCGAGCAGGACGACGAAGCCCTCGAGCGATGGCTCGGACGATGGCCCTCCATCGAAGCGGCAGCGCTGCTCACGCCGCCGGCTGCCTCCGCCCTCAGCGGAACGTGAGCTCGCGCTGCACCTCGGCGGCGAAGCCCGGAAAGCGCGCGACCGCGGCGAAGCGGTAGGCCGTCCCCGAAGGCAGGGGGCTCCACCGCAGCTGGTTCGCGAGGGTCGGGGATTCGTAGAGCCCGGAGGCCGAATCGCGGGTGAAGGGCACGCTCAGGGTGAACGTGCCGAACCCCTCGAAGCGGGCTCCTCCGGACGGATCGACGTTCTCGATCTCGATGCGCGCGCAGAGGCGCTCGGGGGTCGCTCCGCCGAGCATGCCGGGCGGGAGCTCCGCGGGATCGAGGACGAGGATCGGCTGCACCATGAAGCCGCCCTGCGGGCCGAGCTCGAGCGCGACGGCGGCGCCATCCTCCCAGAACCCTCCGCCCTCGTCCCGTACCGAGAGGGACGCGCTCGGCGCACCCTCGTAGAGGACGGCGTCGATGCAGCCCGCCGGCGGCGACATGCAGCCGGCGAGCAGAAGTGCGAGCGCGGCCGCGAGGCGCTTCACGAGCCGGGGTCGGGGATGCGCGGGGGCACGAGAAAGTAGACGACCCGGTCGTCGAGCGGCGTGAAGCCGTCGCCGATCACGTTGATCTGGGCGCGGAAGACCTGCGGCACGAGCGTCGGCGCGACCGTGGTGTTCATGCGCGGCAGGATGTCGAAGCAGACCGGCGCGCCCGGCGTCACGTCGTTGTGCGTGTCGGGGAAGCTGTCGCCGTCGATGCCGGCGCGGTCGACGGTGACGAAGCCAGTCGTGCAGGAGAGCCCCGGCGCGGGCGTGGTCCGGGTCTCGAGGTGGTCGATGAAGGCGGTCACCGCGTTCACCGTCTCGCCGGGGTCGGCGAGGTCGACCGCCTGGGCCGAGACGTCGAGCGGCACCTGCGCGGCGCGCCGCACGACGTCGACGATCGCCGAGGAGAGGCCGCTGCCCCCGGGGGCACTCAGCACGTAGCCCGCCGCAGGACCGGGCGCGCCGCGGGCGATGGTCGTGTCCTCGACGAGGCGGGTGAGGAAGGCGTTGGCGCCGGTGGAGGTGGCGATGCCGACGACCCGGGCGTTGATCGCCGCGAGCGAGCCCAGCATCCCCGCCCAGCTCGGCGCGCTCGGGATTCCGCTGTAGGGGCAGGCGCAGGTGGGATCGTTGTGCTGGTTCACGTCGGTCATGACGATGACGATCGGCACGGCGTCGGCGCGGAAGCACGCCGCACCTCGACCGCCTGCCGCGCAGGCCGGCGGCGAGGTGCCGGGGAAGCGCGCGTAGCCGCCGAGCGTGTCGCGCGAGGCGAGCGCGTGCAGCGCCGCGACGCCGCCCTCCGGGCCGTCCTCGCCGCAGTTGACCTGGTAGCGGTTCACCGCGGCCTGCGCCGCGGTCGTGCTCGAGGTCATCGTCGTGTACTGAAAGAAGGGCACGTCGTGGCGGATGCCCGCCGAGTCTGGGGCGTTCGTTCCGTAGCCGGTCGAGCCGCAGGGGTTGAGCCCGTAGCCGCCGAGCGGATAGTCGTCGAAGCCCCCGACACCGAACCACGCCTCGGGAATCGACGAGGTGATCGAGGGAATCACCGTGCTGGTCAGGCCCGACTGCAGCGCAGCGATCGTGCCGCCCATCGAGCCGGTGTTGTCCATCAGGAAGTAGACGTCGGCGCGCTGCAGCGAGGTGGAGAACTGCAGCGTGTCCCGGGTCGGATCGGGCGGCTCCATGAAGGGCACGAGGAAGACGAAGTCGCCGCGCGTGCGCGGGCTGTCGGCAGGGTTCGTCGCGCTCGAGCCGGCGCCGATCTCGATCAGGTCGGAGACGCCGTCGCCGTCGGTGTCGGCGCCGGTGCGGCTCGTGCCGTAGCCGCGCTCGGCCGCATCCGAGAGGCCATCGCCGTCGCTGTCGGGATCGCGGTAGTCCGGGACGCCGTCGGCGTCGGTGTCGATGGCCTGGGTCAGGAGGCTCGCGTCGCCGGCCTCGACCGCGTCGAGCCAGCCGTCGTCGTCGCTGTCGGTGTCGGTGCCGTCACGCAGGCCGTCGGCGTCGGTGTCGAAGAGGTCCTCTTCGGTGTCCGAGATCGTGTCGGCATCGCTGTCGATCTCGTCGTAGTCCGGCGCTCCATCACCGTCGCTGTCGCGCGGGCTCGCCGTGGAACTTCCGACCTCGTCCCGGTCGAGCAGGCCATCGCCGTCGTTGTCGAGATCGGCCGCGTCGATGCGTCCGTCGCCGTCGATGTCCTCGCCGCCCTCGACCGCGTCGAGCACGCCGTTTCCGTCGCTGTCGAGGTCACGGAAGTTCGGCAGGCCGTCGCCGTCGCTGTCCGCCGGCGGGGTCGCCGGGTTGGCGTCACCCGCCTCGGCCGCATCGAAGAGGCCGTCGCCATCGGAGTCGACGTCGCGGAAGTCCGGCACGCCGTCGCGGTCGGTGTCGAGCGCCGCGCTGCGGCCCTCCTGCTCGTCGGTGAGGGAGTCCCCATCCTCGTCCGCGGCCATCACGACCGGCGCATCGAGCCCGCCCGGCCCGCCGTCCTCGCCGGGCGTCACCGGTACGTCAGCCCCTCCCGGCGTGTCGGTGGGCTCGCCCGCGTCTCGCTCTCCGGCGTCGAAGTTCCCGGTGTCGGCGCCGATCACGCAGCGGTTGTCGACACACACGCGGCCTGCCGCGCAGTCCCGCGACGAGCTGCAGCGCGACGGCGTCCCACCCGAGTCGCAGCCGGGGAAGAGGAACAGTCCGAGCACGCCCACGAGCACCCAGAGACGCCGCATCAGAGACCTCGCGAAGGGGGAGATGCGTGCGAGGGTACCACCGCGGCGCGCTGCGGATCTACGGCCCGGTCCACGTCAGCGTGATCGCGGCGGGCATCGCCGCTCCGACGGTGGCGACCGGTCGATCGAGCGCCGTCGTGACGCTGCCGTCGGGCCAGCGGACCGTGATGTCCACGTTCCCGGGCCCGGGCAGTCCGACGTGGACGCGGGGATCGTAGGTGCTGCCGAACCCCTCGCCGGCCCGGACGATGCGGAGGATCGGGACCGCATCGGGGCGACCGGCCGGGCGGACCTCGACCCGCGCGCCGATGCCGAACGGGTTGAGACCGGGCGGACCGCGCAGCACGACGCGGAGGAAGCGGCCCGGCCGCGGCGTTCCCTCGGGGGTGCGGCCGACGAAGACGTTCTGCAGGACGGCCGGCAGCCCATCGGTCGCGCCGACGATCAGGTCGAGCCGCCCATCGTCGTCGAGGTCGCCGAGCCCGAGGCCGCGCCCCGCGACCGGCGTCGAGAGCGCGTCGGCGGAGGCGCTCGGCCGCAGCACCCCGCCGCTCGAGAGCAGCAGGCGCGGTCGATCGAGGTGCGCGAACGCGACGCTCGCCGCATCCGCGAGCGGCACCGCCGTGACGTCGCTCGGCTTGAACACGTCGCCGGCGACCTCGAAGAGGTCGAGGTCCCCGTCGAGATCGACGTCGAAGAACGCGTTGCTCCACCGCACCGAGGCCTCGTTCACGCCGGTCCCGAGGGACTCGCCCCGGTCGGTGCAGAACTCCGCCGCGCAGAGCCAGATCGGCGAGTGCTCGCCCGAGTACGGCGCCTGGGTCACGTCGAGCACTCCGTCGCCGTTCACGTCGCCGATCGCGATGCCCATGGAGTTGACCGGGTTGCCGTTCGCGTCGCTCGAGAGGCCGCGGATTACGCCTTCGTCGCGGAACACGACACCCGAGCGGACGAGCACGCGGTCGGGCACGGTCGCGGAGTCGTTGCCGACGATGATCTCCGGGGAATCGTCCCCGTCGAGGTCGGCGATGGCGAGCACGAGGGTCGGCTCCTCGCGCATGAGGTCCGGAGCGAAGGCCTCGGTGCGATCGACGAACGTACCGCCCTCGTTGATCAGGAGGTAGTTGCGCACGCCGGAGTAGAGCTGGACGAGGAGCGGGCACGGGATCGCCGGGACGCAGCGACCGTCGGGGCGGAACGACGAGACGTCGATGAAGCCTCCGACCACGAGGTCGAGGTCCCCGTCGCCGTCGAGATCGCCGGCCGCGCTGCTCACGATGGCGTGCTGAGGAGGAATCGACACCGAGAGGGGCCGGGGCGCGAAGCGCACAGGCTCGGTGGCAGGGCCGGAGCCCTCGCGCAGATAGAGCTGCAGGTTGCCCACGCCTTGCACGAGCAGGTCCTGATCGCCGTCGGCGTCCGCGTCGAACGCGAGGCAACCCACCGCGTCTCCGACCGCGCCGAGCCCGACCGCGGCGGCGCGATCCTCCCAGCGCAGCGGCGAGGTGGAGGTGCCGACGTAGAGCGACGAGCTGCCGTTCGCGCGGCTCGCGAGGAAGAAGTCGAGGGGCGCGCGGCCATCCACGTCGATGACGCACACGCCGCCGTCCATGCGGTCGAGGAGCGACTCGTCCCCGTCGCGGCCGACCGCGGGACGGTTCACGCCCCCGCTCCGGCCGACCTCGACGAAGAAGGGACCGACGAGGCCGGCATCGCCGCTGCGCGGGCCGCAGCCGGGCGCCGACGAGGCGAGCAGGAACGCGAGCACGAGCCGCTTCATCGGCCCACCCGCGCGAGCTTCACGAAGGCGGCGAGCACCTTCGTCGTGCTGCCTTCGGCGAGGCCGTCGAAGGCCTGCTTCATCGGTCCGTACTTGCCTCGGAAGGGGAACCAGAAGGGCTCCGCAGGCAAGAAGCCGCGGTCCACGACGATGGCCTTCGGCGCGCTGAAGGCGAGGAGGCCGTCCGGACCATGGTAGCGACCGAAGCCGCTGTTCTTCACCCCGCCGAAGGGCAGCGCGGGGTGCCCGACCGAGGTGATCACGTCGTTCACCATCACCTGACCGCACTCGAGGCGCGAGGCGATGTCGAGGCCCTTCTGCACGTCGCGGGTCCAGACCGATCCGTTCAGGCCGTACTGGTGTTCGTTCGCGAGCCGCAGCGCCTCGTCGGCGTCGGCGACCTTCACGATCGGCAGCACCGGGCCGAAGGTCTCCTCGTCGTAGATCTCCATGCCCGGGGCGACGTCGGTGAGCAGCGTGGGCGGATAGAACTGCCCGGGGCGATCGAGGCGACGGCCACCGGTGAGCACCTTGGCTCCCTTGGCGAGCGCGTCCTTCACGTGCCGCTCCACGGTGTCGATCTGCCGGCCGAAGATCATCGGCCCGACGTCGGCGTCCTCGTCGGGTCCGCCCACCCGCACCCGCTCGACCTCCTCCTTCACCAGCGCGACGAAGCGGTCATGGACCGCGGCCTCGACGAGGATGCGCTCCACCGAGACGCAGGCCTGCCCGCAGTTCACGAGGCCGCCCCAGACCGCGGCCTTCGCGGCGCGCTCGAGCGGCGCGTCGGCGAGCACGATCATCGCGTCCTTGCCGCCGAGCTCGAGCTCGACCGGAATGGGGCGCTTGGCCGCCGCGGCCATCACCTTGCGCCCGGTCGCCACCGAGCCGGTGAAGAAGATCTTGTCCACCGCCGCCTCGGAGAGCGCCGCGCCGGTGCTGCCGTCGCCCTGCACCACCTCGAGCACGCCCGCCGGCAGGCCCACGCGCTCGAAGACCTCGCGCACGATCTCGCCGGTGAGCGGCGTGACCTCCGAGGGCTTGAGGACCACGGTGTTGCCCGCGATGAGCGCGCTGAGGACCGGGATGATCGAGAGGTTGAAGGGGAAGTTCCACGGGCTGATCACCGCGACCACGCCGAGGGGCTGGTGCTCGACGTAGCTCGCCTTGCCGGGGAACAGGATCGTGTGGGGCAGCTTCTTGCGGCCGAGGATCTTTCCCGCGTGGTCGCGGTAGTGATCGAGGATCGCCAGCACCGGGAGCATCTCGGTCGTGAGCGCGTCGACGTAGGGCTTGCCGGTGTCCTCGCTGATGCGCCGCGCGTAGCCCTCGCCGTGCACCGCGAGCACCTCCTTGAGGCGCAGCACGAGCTTCAGCCGGCTCTCGAGGGAGCTCTGCTTCCACGACGCGAGCGCCCGCCGCGCCCGGGCGACCGCCTCGTTCACCTCGGTCGGCGTGGCGATGGCGAAGTGGCCGAGCACCTCGCCGCTCACCGGGCTCCGCTTCTCGTTCGTGCGCGCGTCGGGAAGAATCCGGACCGTCTCCAAGGGGACCTCTCGTTCGTCGCGGAGCCTCCGAGGCCCCGGGGCCGGAAGCATGCGCGGCGGGCCCCGCGCTTGGCAACGGTCGAACGCGTCCAGCGCCGGGATGAAGAAGCATGACGGACCCTGACACGAAGGGTGGCAGCCTTACCGATGCCGGACCGGCGACGGGCGGAACAACCTCCCCGCAGGCAACGTAGAAGGAACCACGATGGCCGACCTCTCGAACCCGCTCCCGCTCCTGCCGCTCCGCCACGGGGTCGTGCTCCCTGGCCGCACCTCGAAGATTCCCGTCGGCCGTCCGCGCTCGCGGGCCCTGGCCGAGTCGCTGCGCCCCGGCGACTGGGTCGTGCTCGCCGTGCAGCGCGATCCGGCCCAGGAGGATCCGGCCCTCGCCGACCTCTTCCCGATCGGCACCCTCGCTCGCGTGCAGGAGCGCGTCGAGCGCGGCGCGCGCGGCGTGGAATTGATCGTCGATGCGCGGGAGCGGGTGCAGCTGCGCGCGCTGCTGCAGGCCGCGCCGTACTGGACGGTGCGGGCCGAGGAGGCCATCGAGACCGGCCGCGGCCCCGAGGCGCAGCTCGCTGCGGAGTCGCTGAGGAACCTGCTCCGCGCAGGCACGCCCGGGGATCGCGCGATCCTCGAGGTGATCGACGCGACGAGCGACCCGGGGCTGCTCGCCGACCGCGTGGCCGCGTGGCTCGAGGTCGAGGACGCCCGCAAGGCGGCGGCCCTGCTCGAGCTCGACGTCGAGAAGCGCGTGCTCTTGACCGCGCAGTTGCTGCAGGAGGCCAAGGCCCGCGGAGAGATGCGCCAGAAGATCGAGTCCGAGGTGCGCAAGGAGATGACCCGCGCGCAGAAGGACGCGATGCTCCGCCAGCAGCTTCGGGCGATCCAGAAGGAGCTCGGCGAGGGCGACGACGGCAAGGACAAGCTCCGCAAGAAGCTCGAGGCGCTCGAGCTCGGCGAGGAGGTCCGCGAGACCGTCGACCGCGAGCTTCGCCGGCTCGATCAGATGGGGCCTCAGCAGCCCGAGGCCCAGGTGATCCGCACCTACCTCGAGTGGATCTCCGAGCTGCCGTGGAGCACCCGCGCGCCCGCCCAGAGCGACCTCGACGCGGTCGAGAGCAAGCTCGAGGAGGATCACCACGGCCTCTCCGACGTGAAGCGGCGGATCCTCGAGCACATGGCGGTGCTCAAGCTCCAGGGCTCGGCGAAGGGCACGATCCTCTGCCTCGTCGGTCCGCCTGGCGTCGGCAAGACCTCGCTCGCGCAGTCGGTCGCCGACGCGACGAAGCGCCCGCTCGCGCGGGTCTCGCTCGGCGGTGTGCGGGACGAGGCGGAGATCCGCGGCCACCGGCGCACGTACATCGGCTCGATCCCGGGCCGGCTCGTGAGCGCGCTCCGCAAGGTGAAGGTGAAGAACCCGGTCATCGTGCTCGACGAGATCGACAAGATGGGCCGCGGCTGGCAGGGCGATCCCGAGGCGGCGCTGCTCGAGGTGCTCGACCCGGAGCAGAACGTCCGCTTCACCGACCACTACCTCGAGCTGCCCTTCGATCTCTCGGAGGTGCTCTTCATCGCGACCGCGAACGACCTCTCGAACCTCTCGCCGCCGCTCCGAGACCGCCTCGAGATCATCGAGCTCAGCGGCTACACGCTCGACGAGAAGATCGCGATCGCCGAAAAGCACCTCATTCGCCGCGAGGTGAACAAGACCGGCATGCCCGAGGGCTCGGTGGTCTTTCCGCCGGCGAGCCTGGCCTTGGTGATCCGCGACTACACCCGCGAGGCCGGCGTGCGGCAGCTCGGCCGCGAGATCCAGAAGATCGCCCGCTCGCTGGCGCTGCTCGTCGCCCGGAAGGGCGAGGGCGAGGCGCGGGTCGAGGTCGACGAGGAGCAGGTGCGCAAGATCCTCGGCAAGCCGAAGTTCCACACCGAGCACGCCGAGCACGACAACGATCCCGGCATCGCCGCGGGCCTCGCCTGGACGCCCTCCGGCGGCGACGTCCTCTACATCGAGACCACGAAGATGCCGGGCAAGGGCCGGGTGGAGATCACCGGCCAGCTCGGCGACGTCATGAAGGAGTCGGCGCGGGCCGCCCTCGCCTACGTCCGCAGCCACGGAGGCGAGCTCGGCGTCGACCCCGAGCTGATGGAGAAGTGGGATCTGCACATCCACGTCCCGGCAGGCGCCATCCCGAAGGACGGACCGAGCGCCGGCATCACGATGTTCACCGCGCTCAGCTCGCTGCTGAGCGGGCGGCGGGTGCGGAGCGACGTGGCGATGACCGGCGAGTGCACGCTGCGCGGGCGGGTGCTGCCGATCGGCGGCGTGAAGTCGAAGGTCCTCGCGGCGCACCGGGCGGGCTTCCGCACGGTGATCCTTCCCAGGCTGAACGATCGCGACTGGGCCGAGGTGCCCGAGACGGTGCGGGGCGAGATGACGCTCGTGCTCGTCGAAGACATGAGCGAGGTGCTCGGGGCCGCCCTCGAGCCGGCGCCCGCGCCCATCGCCGCGCCGCCCGCCCCGGCCGGAACGACGCCCAGCCCGGCGGCCTGAGGGCCGAGCGGCTACGCTCGCGGCATGTCCGAGCTCGACGCGGTCCTCGAGGAGATCCGAGCCTTCGTGCGGGAGCGCGAGTGGGAGCCCTTCCACGACCCGAAGAACCTGGCGATGGCGGTGGCGAGCGAGGCCGGCGAGCTCGCTGCGGAGCTGCGCTGGGTGCGGAGCGAGGAGGCCGACGCGTGGGCGAAGGACCCGGCGCAGCGGGCGCGCCTGGCCGACGAGATCGCCGACGTGGCGATCACGACGCTCATGCTCGCAGACCGCGTGGGCCTCGATCTGCCCACGATCATGCGGGCGAAGCTGGCGAAGAACCGGGCGAAGTATCCGGTCGAGCAGGCGCGCGGCCGGGCCGACTGAGCCCGCGGCGCGCCGGCCGCGGCGCTGCGCGCAGCCCCCACGGACCGAGGTCAGCGCGCGAGGAAGAAGTACGCGGCGACGAGCGCGAGGACCGCCGCGAGGGTGCTGAGCCCGAGCAGCGCGAGGAGGACGACCGGAATGCCCTGCGGCGGCGTGGGACCGACGGCCGGCGGGCCCGCGACCGGAGGCGCCGCGACCGGAGGCGCCGCGACCGGAGGACCGACCGGCGCACCGATCCACGCGCCCGGCGAGGGGACGGCCTCGAGCGCGGCGAGCATCTCGACGGCGCTCGGGAAGCGCGCGGCGGTCTTCTTCGCGAGCGCCGTGCCCACGACCGCCTCGAGCTCGGGACGCACGGCCAGCCCGGCGCGCCTGGACGCGAGCGGCGGCACCGGATCGATGAGGTGCATGCGCATCATCTCGACCGGGGACTCGGCCTCGTAGGGCCACGCGCCGGTGATCAGCTCGTAGAGCACGATGCCGGCGGAGTAGACGTCGGAGCGCGCGTCGAGCGGCTGACCGGTGGCCTGCTCCGGCGACATGTACGCCGGGGATCCGAAGACCGACCCCTGCATCGTGAGCTTGTTCGCTGCGCCCCACTTCTTGTCGTCCTCGAATTTCACGAGGCCGAAGTCGAGCAGCTTCGCCCGCCAGCGCTGACCGTCCCAGCTCACCCAGACGTTCTCGCTCTTGATGTCGCGGTGCAGCACGCCGCGCTGGTGCGCGAAGGCGAGCCCACGCAGGACGTCCTTCGCGAGCTCGATGCCCTCGGTCGGCGTCGGCGTGTGGTCGACGACGAGCTCCTCCAGGGTCCGGCCCTGCAGCAGCTCCATGACCAGGAAGGGCTGCCCCGCATGCACGCCGTAGTCGCGCACCTCGATCACGTGCGGGTTGCGGAGGGCGAAGAGCGCCTTGGCCTCGCGCTCGAAGCGCTCGCGCAGCTCGGGCACGGCGACCGCGCTCGCCTCCATGACCTTCACGGCGCAGAAGCCGCCCGACGGGTCGAGCGCCTTGTACACCGCGCCCATCGCCCCGGCGCCGAGCTTGTCGACGAGGGTGTACTTGCCCCCGATGGTGCGGCCGACGAGGGCGTCGGCCGGCGTCATCGTGACGCGCTCGTTCACGGGGCGGGGGCTCCCTCGAGGTCCTCGAGCGTCTCGCCCTCGGGGGCCGGGCCCTCGAGGTCGTCGAGCGTCTCGCCCTCGGGCGCCGGGCCCTCGAGATCGTCGAGCGTCGCGCCCTCGTCGAGGTCGTCGAGGTCGAGCTCGTCGTCGAGCGCATCGAGCGAGTCGAGATCATCGAGCGAGTCGAGCGAATCGAGGTCGTCGAGGCCGCCCTCGTCGCCCATGTCGTCGAGCAGCTCGCCCCCATCGTCGCCGAGCACCGCGCCGGAGTCCGCCGGGCGGGGCAGGTCGACCTCGCCGACGAGCACCGTGGAGAACCACGGCACGTAGGTGACGAAGAGGAGCGACACGAGCAGGATGCCGATGAAGGGCAGCACCGCGCGGTAGAGCACCGAGATCGGCTCGTTGAAGCGGAACGAGCTGATGAAGAGGTTGAGCCCGACCGGCGGCGTGAGGTAGCCGATCTCGAGGTTGAGCAGGAACACGATCCCGAGGTGGTACGGGTTGATCCCGAAGGCGTTCGCGATGGGGATGACCAGCGGGACCACGACCACGATCGCCGAGAAGATGTCCATCAGCATGCCCACCACGAGGAGGAACAGGTTGAGGACGAAGAGGAACATCGTCGGCGTGGTGATGAACTGCTGCAGCCACTCGAGCAGCACGCCCGGCACGTCGGCCTGGATCATGTAGCCGGTGAAGCCGAGCGCGGTCGCGAGAATCGCGAGGATCGCGCCGAGCATCGTCATGCTCTCGCGGATGATCCGGCCCAGATCGGAGAACTTCAGGTCCTTGTAGACGAAGACCTCGATGACGAGGCAGTAGAGCGCGGTGAACGCCGCCGCCTCGTGGATGCGGAGGAAGCCGAAGACGAGCCCGAGGACGAGCACGATCGGCAGCGCTACCTCCCACTTGGCGACCCACAGGCTGCGCCGGGCGTTGGCCCAGTCGAAGGGCGTGCGCTCGATGTTGCCGAGCTTGCCGGTGACCGCCGCGTAGATGCAGAGCGCGGTCACCGAGATGACGCCGGGGATGAGGCCGGCGAGGAAGAGCTTGTCGATGAGGATCCCGGCGACGACCGCGTAGAGCACGATCGGCAAGGACGGCGGAAAGAGCAGGCCGAGCGAGCCCGCGGAGGTGACGAGGCCGAGGGAGAACTTCCGCGGGTACTTGTCGTGGACGAGCGCGGGGAAGAGCAGGCCGCCGATCGCGACGATGGTGATGCCCGAGCCGCCGGTGAAGGTGGTGAAGAACGCCGAGGCGACGAGGCAGACGATCGCGAGGCCGCCGGGCATCCAGCCGAACCACGCCTTGCTCACATCCACCAGGCGCTTGGGCGTGCCGGCCTCGGCGAGCACGTACCCGGCGAAGACGAAGAGCGGCAGCGTGACGAGCGTGGGCGAGTCGGAGAAGCGCTCGGAGAAGACGTCGACGGCGGCGCTCGTCGCGGTGCCGTGCGGCTGGCTCTGGAAGAGCATGATCGCGGCGAAGCCGAAGATCGCGAAGAGCGGCGCGCCGATCGCGGCGAGAAGGACGAGACCGATGAGGATGACGGGATCCATCTCAGGCCTCCTTCGTCGCGGGCGCCGGGGCCGCGGTCTCGGTCTTGGGGGGAGGGCGCACGACCTCGAGGAAGCCGACGACGCCGTGGCCGAAGAGGCGGAGCGCGATCATCACGAACATCCAGGGCACGATCAGCTGGGCCGCCGCGCCGGGCGTCTCGACCGGCACCCCGATCGCCGCGAGGCCGCTGCGCAGCCCGCAGAACAGGCCCGGTGCGCTCATGCTCGAGGCCGCGAGCTGCGCCGCGGTCGCATCGCACACGTGCAGCGCGCCGCCCTCGGCGAGGACCTCGTAGGAGATCGGGCGCTCGGCCGCGTTCACCTCGACGGCGCCCCAGAAGGCGCTCGCGAGCATGAACGAGATGAGGCCCGCGCAGACGCCCACGAGGCCGCGGACGAAGCGCTTGCCCTGGTCGTTCAGCAGCTTGGGCAGCACGTCGATGGCGATGTGCCGCTCGTCCCGGGTCGCCAGCGAGGCCCCGAGGAAGGCCAGCCAGAGCGTGCCCTTCTTGAGGAACTCGTCGATCCACGCGAGCTGGCCGAGCGCGTCGTTCGCGAAGGACAGGTCGAGGTAGGTGAGGTTGCGGAAGAGTGCCTGCAGGCTCGCGAGCACGATCATCAGCAAGAGCACGATGGCGGCGATGGCGCCCTCGCCGCGGGCGAGACCGGCGTCGATTCTGCGAATGAAGTCCAAGGTTCCTCGTGGTGGCGGGGGCAGCTGGGCCCGCGCGGCTCGGCCGGGGAGCGTACACCAGAACCGTGCCGCGCCGCTCGCTTCGCGGCGGGCCTCGATGGTGTACCCTCGGGTCCGGCCCGCGGGCCTTCGGTGATGCGGTGACCTCCCCCTCCTCGCGCGAAGCGGCGCTCGTCGACGGGCGCTACCGGTTGCTGCGTCCGATCGGCCGGGGCGGCATGGGCGAGGTGTGGGAGGCGGTGCACGAGGGGATCGGCCGCAAGGTGGCGGTGAAGATCCTGCACCGGCAGTACGCCGAGCACGCCGAGGTCGTCGCGCGCTTTCACCGCGAGGCCCGCACCGCGTCGCTCGTGGGCGATCCGCGCATCGTGGACGTGCTCGACATGGGGCAGCTCGACGACGGCTCGCCCTACCTCGTCATGGAGCTGCTCCGAGGCGAGACCCTGGCCGCGCTGCTCGACCGCGAGGGCACGCTGCCGACCTCGCAGGCGGTGCAGATCGCGATGGAGCTCGCCCATGCGCTCGAGGCCGCCCACGGCAAGGGCATCGTCCACCGCGACCTGAAGCCCGACAACGTGTTCCTCCTGAGCACTCCGCCCGCGCGCGCGGGCAGCGATGCGGCGGCGGTGAAGGTGCTCGACTTCGGGATCGCGAAGGTGCGGGCGGCGGCGGATCCATCGGGCGATCCCAACGCGCTCACGCAGACCGGCGCCGCGGTCGGCACGCCCGCGTACATGTCGCCCGAGCAGGCCTCCGGACTGCCCGACGTCGACGCCCGGACCGACGTGTGGTCGCTCGGGGTCTTGCTCTACCGGATGCTCACCGGCGTCTCCCCGTTCCGCGGGCAGAGCTACGCGCTCGTGATGGTCGCGATCCTCTCCGAGCCCGTGCCACCCTTGACGCGCTGGCGGCGGGGCCTGCCCGACGGACTCGTGGCCGCCGTGGAGGCGATGCTCGTCAAGGAGCGCGAGGGACGCCCCGCGACGATGGCGGAGGTGGCCGCGCGGCTCGAGCCCTTCGCGCGCTGGGCCGATGGGAGCGACACGCGAGCGCGGCAGGGCGCGGCCGACGCCCCCACCGATCCGGGCGAGGCGCGGGGCGCGGACGGACATCGGGAGCTCGTGGGCGCGGCGCGGGGCAGGACGGGCACCACCGAGGTTGCGCGCGCGTCGCTGCCCGAGCCGCGGACCCCGTGGCAGCCGGCCGCGGTCGCGCTCGTTCGCCGCGATCCCGAGGAGGACGGCACCACCCTGCGGACCCCGGTGTCGGGCACCCAGCACCGGGCTCCGCGAACGAGCGAGTCGGGCAGCCTCGTCGTCGGCGCGCCGCGCGGCGGGCGCAACCTGGGCCTCGACGAGCTGCTCCGGGACGTGCCACACGGGGCCACGATCAAGGGGCTGTACCTCTCGCAGATCCTGACGAAGCATCCCGATCGCGGGCAGGTGCTGGAGCTCGCGGGGGTGAAGGCGACGCGCTGGGTGGCCTTCTCCGATGCGCCCTTCGCAGACTGGGTGCGCCTCGTGGACGCTTCGGCGCGGCTTCGCTTCGCCTCGGCAGCAGGCCCGCGGCGGGCGCCGAGCCGCGCGGCGCGGGCCCACGCCCTCTCGGCGGTGACGCGGGAGGCGTACGGGGCCTTCGTCGAGAGCCTCGCAGGGAAGGTCATCTTCGGCGCGCTCGAGGGCGACCTGACGCGGATCCTCGAGGCGTTCCCGCGCTTCGAGGTGAACGTGAAGCCGCTCTCCATCCGCCACGAAGGCGCGGGCCCCCAGCACCATCGGCTCACCTTCGCGGGGCTCGGTCCCTCGGTGGTCGAAGGGCTGCTGCTGGGGATCGTCGAGGGGGCGATCCAGTCGTGCGGCGTGCAGGCGGCCCTCGAGGTGGAGGCCGGCCCCGCCGAGAGCACCGTGGACATCCGGTGGTGAAGGGCGGGATGGACCTCGGCCGCCTCAAAGCGCAGCTCGCAGGCCTCGATCCGGTGCGGGTCGCGGGCACCGTGGTCGAGGTGGTCGGGCTCTCGATCCGCGCGGCGATCCCCGGGGTGCGGGTCGGTGAGCTCGTGGAGATCGAGCGGCGGGGCGCGACCCCGCTGCGGGCGAAGGTCGTGGGCTTCGAGCTCGATCGCGCGACGCTCCTTCCGCTCGGATCGAGCGAAGGGATCGGCCCCGACGATCCGGTGCGCCCACTCGGCGCGGGGCTCTCGATCCTCGCGGGCGAGGGCTTGCTCGGCCGCGTGCTCGACGGTCTCGGCGAGCCGATCGATGGGGGGCCCGCGCTCGTGCCGGGACCGGACCTGACGCCCTTGCCGGTGATGCGCGCCCCCCCGAACCCGCTCAGCCGTCCGCGCATCGCCCGACCGCTGCCCCTCGGCGTGCGGGCCCTCGACGGTCTGCTCACGGTCGGCGAGGGACAGCGCATCGGCCTCTTCGCCGGCAGCGGCGTGGGCAAGAGCACGCTGCTCGGGCAGATCGCGCGGCAGGCGAGCGCCGACGTCTTCGTGGTGTGCCTCATCGGCGAGCGCGGGCGCGAGGTCGTGGAGTTCCTCGAGGACGCGCTCGGCCCGGAAGGCCGGAGGCGCGGCGTGATCGTCTGCGCGACGAGCGATGCGCCGGCCCTCGTGCGGCTCGAGAGCGCCTATGTCGCCACCGCCATCGCCGAGCACTTCCGCGACCGCGGGCAGCGGGTCCTGCTGCTCATGGACTCGGTGACGCGCTTTGCCCGCGCTGGCCGCGAGGTGGGCCTCGCCGCGGGCGAACCGCCGGCGCGGCGGGGCTATCCGCCGAGCGTGCTCGCGGCGTTGCCCGGCCTGCTCGAGCGGAGCGGCACGGGCCCGGCCGGCTCGATCACCGCGCTCTACACCGTGCTCGTCGAGGGCGGCGACATGGAGGAGCCCATCGCCGACGAGGTGCGCGGCATCCTCGATGGGCACGTCGTGCTGGACCGGCAGCTCGCCGTGCGGGGCCGCTGGCCGGCGATCGATCCGCTCGCCTCGCTATCGCGGGTGATGGAGCACGTGACCTCGGAGGAGCACCGCGCGGCCGCCCGCAAGCTCCGCGAGTTGCTCGGCCTCTACGAGCAGAAGCGCGATCTCGTCCTGCTCGGCGCCTACAAGAAGGGCACCGATGCGCAGCTCGACGCGGCGCTCGCGCGCATCGAGAAGATCGAGGCGTTCCTGCGCCAGGGTCAGAAGGAGACGAGCACCTTCGGCGACACCCTCACGCGCCTGAAGCAGGCGATCGCCTGAGCTGCGCGCGAGCGCTCCGGCGGTGCGGGGCCCCGCCTCGATCCGCGCGGACCGCGCAGGCTTGACCGATCCCGGCGCCTCGCCGACGCTCGGCGCATGTCGGCTTTCCTCCGCGCCACCGCGCTCGCGCCGCTCGGCGCGGGACGATTCGGCGCGGACGTGGACGCGGGCTGGGCCCAGGGGCGCGGGGTGTACGGCGGGCTCGTCGCGGCGCTCCTCGTGCGCGCGATCGAGGCGAGCGCGCCGGCCGGACACCGGCTGGTGCGGCTCACCACGTCCTTCTGCGCTGCGCTGCCCGCGGGGCCCGTCGAGGCGCGGGTGAGCGTGCTGCGCGCGGGCCGCAACGTCTCGACCATGCGCGCGGAGCTCGCGGGAAGCGGCGTGCCGCTCGCCGCCACGTGCCTCGCCACGCTCGCCCGCCCGCGCGCCTCGAGCGCGCTCGAGCACCACGGCCTCGTGCGTCCGGAGATCCCGCCGCCGCGATCCGTCGCCGATGGCCCCGAGGAGCATTATCTGCCTGCATTTGCGAGGCATTTCGCGTTCCGGCAGTGCGTCGGTCCGCGGCCCTTCTCGGGCGGCGAGCTCGCGCGCCTCGGCGGCTGGTGCCGGCTCCGCGAGGAGGTGCCGCTCGACGCAGCGGCGCTCTGCGCGCTCGCCGATGCGTGGCCACCGGCAGCGGTCGGCCGCGCAGCGGGCTGGTGTCACGTCGCCTCGCTGGAGATGACCGTGCACGTGCTCGTGCCCGCGCCCGCCGCGCCGGGCTGGGTCTACTTCGATGCGACCTCGGACCACGTCGAGGGCGGCCTCGCCGACGAGCGCGCCGTCCTCTACGCCGAGTCCGGGATGCCGCTCGCGACGGTGCAGCAGGTCATCTCGCTCTTGCCGACGATCGAGCCGCCGCCCACGCCCGCGCCGCGCCCCGACGCCGAGGGGCGCTGAACGCAGCGCTCAACGCGCGGCGAGCGTCGGTGCGATCGGAGCGAGAAGCGACGGAACGAGCTCGAGGCTCGGGGTCACGTCGAGGAACGCCGGCGCGTCGCGTCGTCGATCGGCGAGGGTGCGCTCGAGGCCCATCGCGATGGCGCCCGCGATCGGATGCGCGTCGCCGCGCGGCAGCGCCTCGATCTCCCGCAGGCGCAGCGCCTCGCGCAGCCCCGGCAGGCGCGACTCGTAGGGCGACCACGCATCGAGCGCGACGCCGTGCGGAGAGAGCACGCGGACCGATCCGTCGCAGGCCACGACCGAGGCCGAGTCGCCGACCCCGGGTGTGCCCACGACGACGAGCCCAGGCAGCACGAGCCGCTCGGCCCGCACGAGCCGCGGGTGCGAGGCGAGCGGCGCGCGCTCGTAGGCGGCCTCCTCGGCGAGCGCCGGCGCGAGGGCGCGCGCATGCTCGGCAGGCGGCACGAACACCTCGGCCTCGGGCAGCGCGTCGAGCAGCCCGCCGAGGTGCTGGTAGCGGAGGCCCGTGAGGATCGCCCGGCGGACGCTGCGCGGCTCGACGCCGGCCCGCCGGAGCGCATCGAGGAGTCGCCCTCCGCCCGCGAGCGCCCGCGCGCGGAGCGGATGGCGCGAAGCGACGCGCTCGCCGAAGGGCGTGACGGAGAAGGCGTCGTCGCTCGCTGGGTCGACGAGGGTGATCTCGCCGCCGTGTTCGACGAGCCAGGCCCGGCGCTCGAGCACGAGCAGCGGGGTCGGCAGCCGCAGCGTGGGCAGCGCCACCGCGCGCTCGAGGAGCACGCGCCCGAGCCGGAGCGTGCTGATGCGCACACGCGGGCCGACGCGCAGCGCCTCCGCGAGCCCCTCGCCCTCGGTGCGGAGGGCGAAGAGGCGCGCACGCTCGTCGCGCTCCTCGCGCGCGCGGTCGAGGCGCGCGACCGCCTCCTCGACCCGGCTCAACCGCCGAGTTCCTTCCAGCTCCGCCCCGGCTCGGCGCCGAGCGCGCTCGGCAGTCCGGCCCGCTTCCAGCCCGGCTCGACGGTCCGGCCGAAGGCGTCGCGGCTGCCCTCCCAGCCCGCGCGCTGCTCGAGGACCTCGGTGAAGCCCGCCGCGACGAGGGCCTCGGCGGCGTGCAAGGAGCGGTGGCCGATGCGGCAGCCGAGGATGAGCTTGCCCGTGCGTCCGAAGCGTTCCTCGAGCACCGCGACGAAGCGCGGGTTGGGCACGAGACCGGAGGGCCCCGAGCTCGCCCACGGCACGTTGAAGGCCCCCGCCGGGTGCCCCGACTCGTACTCGGGCACCGTGCGCACGTCGATGTACGCGTAGCGCTCGTGGGTCATCCGCTCGAAGGCCTCGGCGGGGGAGATACGACGAATCATCCCGACTCCTGCGGCGCGCTCTTGCCCTTCAGCGCATCGCGAAGGAAGAGGTCCTCGAGGGTCTCGCGCTGCTCGTGGAGCTGCACGACGCGGGCGCCCCGGGCGAGCGCGAGCTCGAGCACCTTGCTGCCGCCGCCCTCCCCTTCGACCCGCACCCGCAGGTGCCCTTCACCGCCGGCCCGCTCGACGGTCGTGCCGGCGAGCGCAGCGAGCGCGGCCTCGAGCCCCTCCTCGCCGCCCGCGAGCTCGAGCTCGGTGCGCCGCACCTCGGGCTTGAGCAGCTCGGAGAGCGCGCCGTACGCGGTGACGAGCCCGCGGTGCATGATCGCGACGCGGTTGCAGAGCATCTCGACGTCGCTGAGGATGTGGCTCGTGAACACGATCGTCTTGCCGCGCGCCCGCTCGGCGAGGATCAGGTCGCGGATCTCCTTGCGGCCGATCGGGTCGAGGCCGCTCATCGGCTCGTCGAGGATGATCAGCTCGGGGTCGTGGAGCAGCGCCTGCGCGATGCCGATCCGCTGGGTCATGCCCTTGCTGAAGTTGCCGATGGGGCGATCGGTCGCGTGGGCCAAGCCCACCTTCGTGATCATCTCCTCGGTGCGCCGCTTGCGCGTGGGCGCGTCCATCCCCGAGAGGCGACCGCAGAGGTCGAGGAACTCGCCCGCGCGGAGGTACTGGTAGACGTAAGGGTTCTCCGGCACGTAGCCGACGCGGGCCATGTCCGCGGGCCCCGGATCGGTCTTGCCGAAGAGGCGGATCGAGCCGCTGGTGGGGAAGATGAGCCGGAGGACCGACTTGATCGTGGTGGTCTTGCCCGCGCCGTTCGGGCCGAGGACGCCGAAGATCTCGCCCGGACGCACGGCGAAGCTGACGCCGCGCACCGCCTCGACCTTCTTGCGGAAGAAGCCGAGGACGAAGGTCTTCTTCAGCTCGCTGACCTCGAGCACGGGCGCTCTGGCGGTCGTGTCGGTGGCGGGCGCGGCGGTCTCGGCGAGCTCGGTCACGGCAGGAGCCTTACCGGAAGGGCGCTCGATTGGAAAGGCCCGATCCTTCCGCGGGACGGGGAGCGCTGGCTCAGCCCGCCATCACGGCTCGGGCGGGTTCGGCGGGATGGTCCCGAGGAAGCCGCCACGCGTGTTGACGAGAAGGAATGGGTTGCCGGCGGGATCGCACACGACGAACACGTTCGCGTAGGTGCCGGGCACCAGCCTGGGCAGATCGAAGGTGAAGTCGATGGTGTCGTTCGCCCCGGCGTCGAACCCGACGGTGTAGCTCGTTGCCGGCAGCGGCGGCGGACGAGCGATGGCGGCGAACCCGAAGCTGTCGGCGATGAGGAGGTCGTTTCCTGGAAGGACCGCGACGAGGTTCCCCGCGACCACGGGACTCGCGAGGTGCGTCACGGTCACACGGATCTCGTTGTCGGCGTCGAACGGACCGCCGTCGTCGGGCAGCAGGAGCAACGCGCGCGTGCGTTCGGGGTACATCTCCGGGGGCGTCACGTCGCCGTAGACCGCCAGCGTGTAGCGGCGTCCGCGCGCGAGCTCGAAGTCCTCTTGGAGCAACAGCTCGCCGGTGTCGGCCTGAACGACCTCGATGGTGACGAGGCCGCTCGGCAGCGTCGCGTCCTCGGAGGCGCCCTGGAAGGCGATGGCGTCCTCGAAGGCGAGCGTCCCGTCGACGAGGACGTTCACCGGCGCGGTGTCCCGCGCGGCATGAACCACGCGGAGAAGAGGCAGCTCGGGCGGCGGGCCGATGTAGCCGCTCGGGTCGTTCACCGCCGAGCACCCCGAGAGGAACGCCACGAACGCCAGCACCCTCGGAAGGCTCACCATCGTCCCACCACTCCTGCCCCGGCGCCGTCCGGGCTCGCCCAGGGCAACACGGCCAGGGAGACGCCCGCCTCGTCGGCGGGCAGCACGAACGCGAGCACGACGCCGGTCGCGGCCGCGGCCGCGCCGGCGATCCAGCTGACGTCGGCCACGAGATTGAGGGCCTCGAGGGTCCGGACCTGCTCCGGTCCGCACTGCCCGCCCGCCTCGCCGCGGCAGCGCCCCGCGAGCGACTGATCCTCGACCTCGGAGAGCACCGCGAACGCGCCGAAGCTGGCGAAGAGCACACCCGCACCGACGAGCGTGCCGATCGCAGCGGGGTGCATGGTGAAGGCGCGGTCCGCCGCTGGGGCGGTGCTGGCCACGACGGGCTCCGCGGACGGCTCTTCGGCCGGCTCGGCGGGCGCTTCCTCGGCGGTCTCGGCCGCGGCGACCTCGATCGCGGGCGCCGGGGCCTCTACGCTCTCGGCCCGGCTCCGCTCCTCGGCGACCCGCACCCGAAGCCGCGCCAGGCGCCGGGTCAGCGAGCGGCGCTCGCGGCCCGGCCGCCCGAGCTCGAGGTACTGCGCGAGGGCCTGCTCGGCCTCGACGAGCATCCCGGCGCGCTCGGCGGCCGAGTAGATGTTGAAGAGCAGGTCGGGGTGCTCGGTGATCGCGTAGGCCGCCTGGAACTCGTGGATGGCGAGCGTGTAGTCGCCCTCGGCGAACGCGCTCGTACCGGCCTCGAAGTGGACGCGGGCTTGCTCGGGATCGCGATCCTGGGCCGCAGCGGGCAGGCTCGCGGAGAGCACGGCGCAGAGGAGAAGCATCGCGGAACGCATAGCTGGACAGATTCTGCACAGAATCTAATCAAGCGCAAGCCCCCCGACGCCGCGCGCGGGATCCCTCGGCGATCACAGCATCGAGACGGGATCGACGTCGACACTGGCCCGTGCCTTTCCGAGCCCTGCCTCGATGCGCTCGAGGACCGCGCGGGCGACCGCGCGCACGTGCCGTCGGTCGGCGCCGCGCACGAGCAGGCGCTGGCGGTAGCGGCTCCGCACCCGCTCGATGGGCGCGGGCGCCGGCCCGAGCACCTCGACGCGCGCGCTCTCGACCTCGGGCGTGGAGCGCGCGACCTCGGCGAGCAGGTTCGCCGCTTGCTCCGCCTCGGCCCGATCCTCGGCGTCGATGCGCACCGCCGCGAGCCGGCCGTGGGGCGGGTAGCCGAGCTCGCTGCGCTCGGCGAGCTCGTGGGTGACGAAGCCGAGGTGGTCGTGCCGCTGCGCCGCGAGCACCGCGGGGTGCTGGGGCTGGTAGGTCTGCACGACGACGCGCCCGGGCTTGTCGCCGCGACCGGCGCGACCGGCGACCTGGCTGAGCAGCTGGAAGGTGCGCTCGGCGGCACGGAAGTCGGGGAAGAAGAGCGACTGGTCGGCGAGGATCACCCCGACCAGCGTGACGCCGGGCAGGTCGTGGCCCTTGGTGACCATCTGGGTGCCGACGAGGATGTCGATCTCGCCCTGGCGCGCGCGCTCGAGCACCGACTCGAGGCCGCCGTGCGCCGCGACGTCGCGGTCGAGGCGGGCGATGCGCGCGGAGGGAAACTGCGCCTCGAGCGTGCCCTCGAGCCGCTCGGTGCCGGTGCCGATCGCGACCAGCGCCGGCTCGCCGCAGCGCGAGCAGGCGGTGCCCTCGGGCGCGGCGAAGTCGCAGTAGTGGCAGCGCATCGCGCGCGCCCGGCGGTGCGCGACGAGCGCGACGCTGCAGTTCGGGCACGCCTCGCTCTCGCCGCAGGCCTCGCAGCGCAAGGACGGCGCGAAGCCGCGGCGGTTGAGAAAGAGGATCGCCTGCCCGCCCTGCTCGAGGGTCTCTTGCAGCGCGCGGTGCAGGGGCAAGCTCAGCAGCTTCTCGCCGCTCGGCCCGGGGCCCATGCGGCCGAGATCGACGATCTGCACCGTGGGCAAGGGCCGCTCCTCGGGCCGCCGCGTCATCGTGAGCAGCTGGTGCTGGCCGCGCTGACCGAGCTCCCAGGACTCGAGCGAGGGCGTCGCCGAGCCGAGCACCACGACGGCGCCGGCGCGGTGGGCACGGAGCAGCGCGAGGTCGCGCGCGTGGTAGCGGAAGCCCTCCTCTTGCTTGTAGGAGCCGTCGTGTTCCTCGTCGACGACGACGAGGCCGAGGGCCGGCACCGGGGCGAAGACCGCCGAGCGCGCGCCGATCGCGATCTTCACCGCGCCGCGGCGTAGCGCCCGCCAGAAGGCCGCGCGCTCGACGTCGGAGAGGCCACTGTGCAGCACCGCGAGCGCGTCGCCGAAGCGCGCCCGGAAGCGCCCGACGAGCTGCGGCGTGAGCGCGATCTCGGGCACGAGCACGAGCGCGCCGCGTCCTTCGGCGAGCGCGGTCTCGATCGTCTGCAGGTACACCTCGGTCTTGCCCGAGCCGGTCACGCCGTGCAGCAGAAAGCTCTGCCGCGCGCCGGCCCGGAGGGCACCGTCGATCGCCGCGATCGCCGCGGCCTGCTCGGCGGTCGGCGTCCGCCGCGCATCGCGCTCGACGGAGCTGCGGAAGAAGCGGTCCGGGCTGCGCTCGCGCAGGCTCTCGGTGAGCACGCCGCGGCGGACGAGGGCGGCCGCAGCGGCGCGGGCCTCGGCCGGCAGCTCGTCGTGCACCAGCTCGCTCGAAGCCTCGAAGCGGGCGAGCAGCGCCTTCTGCTGCGGGCCGAGGCGCGCCGGCAGCGTCGCCCCCTCGACGCGGACGTACACCCGCACGCGCTGCGCCTTGGCCCGGGGGCCCTTCAGCGCGACGCCGCCCTTGCGGAGCGCGGTGAGCGCCTCGGCGTCGAGCGGCGGGGCTGCCGCGCGCAGCACCTCGCCGATCGGGTGCAGGTAGTAGTCGGCCGCCTCGCCGAGGAACTTCAAGAGCGGCGGATCGAAGAGCGGCTGCGCGTCGAGCACCGCGATCACCTCGGCGAGCTTCTTGCCCTCCGGCGCGGTGCCGGGGCCGAGCACGAAGCCGGGCATCGGCCGGCCGCGGAAGGGCACCGCGACCCGCGTGCCGGGCATCACCTGCTCGGCGAGCCGCTCGGGCACGCGGTAGCTCCAGCCGTGCCGCACCGGCAGGTGCAGCGCGACGAGCACGACGTCGGCGGGCGCGGGCCGGCCGACCGCGGTGTCCGCCGCCTCGCTCATGGGCCGGTGGCGATCGGGCGGCCGCTGCGGCTCCACTCGGAGTAGCTGCCGACCCAGAGGCGCACCCGCGGCTCGCCGATGGAAAAGAGGCCTGCCTCCTCGAGCGCGACCGCGAGCATGCACGCGGTGACGCCCGAGCCGCACTGCAGCAGCACCTCGTCCGCACCACCGATTGCGGCCTCGAGGCGCGCGCGCAGCGCCGGCTTCGGCAGCAGCGTTCCATCCTCGCCGAGCAGCGCGGCATACGGCATCGAGGTCGCGCCGGGCACGTGACCCGCCGGCGGATCGAAGGGCTCGACCTCGCCGCGGAAGCGCTCGGCCGCGCGGGCATCGAGGAGCACCGCGCCGGCAGCGAGCCGTCCCTCGAGCTCGTCGATCGTCACCCGCGGCAGGACGTAAGGGCGCGCCGGATAGCGTGCAGGCCGCGCGGGCAGCACCGGCCCGGAGGCGAAGGGCAAGACGCCGCGGGCCGCGCGGAGGCCGCCGTCGAGCAGGTGCACCGCCCCATGCCCCATGGCGCGCAGCATCACGTAGAGCCGGGCCGCGGCGTTCGCTCCGTCCTTGTCGTCGAGCACGACGAGCGTGTCCTCGGGCGCGATGCCCTCGCGCGCGAGCGCGGCGGCGAAGTGCTCGGAGGACGCGAGAGGATGCCGGCCTCCCTGGCGCGGCTCGCCGATCTGCGAGAGGTCGTCCTCGAGGCTCAGCCAGCGCGCGCCCTCGAGCCGCTCCGTCTCGAAGCGAACGCGCGCGTCGGGGCCGCTCCGTGCATCGAGCAAGCGCACCGCGCCGAGCGCGCGGACCTCGGCTGCCGAGAGGACCGCCACGTCAGGGCCGGCGCTTGCGGTAGGCCTCGGGCGGCGCGTCGAGCGGCACGCAGTAGAGCTCGAGCCGGTGATCGACGATGCGGTAGCCGAGCTTGCGGGCGATCTCTTCCTGGATGGCCTCGATCTCGGCGCTGGTGAACTCGATCACCTTGCCGCTGTGCACGTCGATCAGGTGGTCGTGGTGCTCGCTCGCGACTTCCTCGTAGCGGGAGCGCCCGTCGCCGAAGTCGTGGCGCTCGAGGATGCGCGACTCCTCGAAGAGCCGAAGCGTGCGGTAGACGGTCGCGAGGCCGATGCGGTCGTCGATCGCGGAGGCGCGCTCGTAGACCGTCTCGACGTCGGGGTGATCGGTGGCGTCGGAGAGCACGCGCGCGATGACGCGACGCTGCTCGGTCATGCGCAGCCCCTTGGCCTCGGCCGCCTTCTCGATCCGGCTCATCGGCGGCGAAGCTACCACGGTCGGCGCGGGAGCGGCTCGAGGCACGATCCGGGGCGGGCGGACGGGCGCCGTCAGCCCGGATCGCGGCAGTACCGCACGCCCCAGCCGCTGGTGGTGCCGGAGCAGGTCTCGGGGGCCGTGCAGTCGGGGCCGCCGAGGTCGGGGTCGCACACGGCGTGGCAGGACGAGACGCCGGCCTCGCGCACGCAGATGAGACCGCGCTCGCAGGTGCCGAGCATGCCGCCGCACGCCATCCCAGCGCTGAGCGCGCCGGGCGGGCGGCAGCCGGTGTAGCGCTCGCCCGTCTCGCCGTTCGTGACGAGCGTGCACGCGAGCGCGGGGTCGGCGCAGTCCTGCGCGTAGATGTCGCAGCGAAGCGGCAGGGGCCGGCAGACCCGCACGCAGGCATCGCCCAGGCTCCCGGTGCAGGCCTGCCCTTCGCCGCAGAAGCCGATCGAGCCCGCGGGGCATTGCCGCTGGCAGACGAAGCCGGCGCCGAAGTCGAGGCAGGTCGCGCCGGGCTCGCAGCCATCGCTCCGGGTGCAGGACTCGCCGACGCGGGCGACGGTGGCGGCGAGCGGCAGGCACTCGGTGCCCATCGGTCCGAGGCGGCAGCCCTGCATCGCGGGGCACGAGGCCGGGTCGAAGGGATCGCAGGCGCCAGTGGCGGTGCAGGGCATCGAGACGAGCGGCGCGTCCGGTCCCGCGTCGAGGCCCGGTGCGTCGAGGCCTGGAGCGTCGAGGCCCGGAGCGTCGAGGCCCGGAGCGTCGGGGCCGGGCGCATCGGTGCCCGGTACATCGACGGTGGGTGCATCGTCCGCGGCGCTCGGCGCGTCGAGGCCCGGCGCGTCCCGCAGGCCCGTGTCGCGATCGGAGCAGGCGGCGAGCAAGACGAAGAGGGCAGCGGTCGCGCGGGACATCGGCCGCGAGTGTACCGGATGCGCGCCCGACTCAGCCGCCGAGCAGCCGCGTCACGAGCTCGCGCGGGGCCGGCACGTCGGAGGCCGCGCGCCGCTCGCCCGCGTGCTCGCCCGCGAGCGGCGTCCAGCTCTGATCGAGCTCGAGGCGGTAGGTTCCGACGAAGCGCCGCTCCTCGGAGGGCTCGCCCCACTCCTCGGGCCCGATCATCGAGAGCCACACCTCGCCGCTCGTGCGCCGGTAGGCGTGGTAGACGCTGCCCGCACGCTTGGCGAAGGAGCAGCGCGCGCGGTGCAGGTCGAGCGAGCGGCGGGTCTCGTCGAGGATCCGCTCGGCCTCGGCCTTCAGCATCTTCATCTGCTCGGCGATGGTGCTGAGCCGCGCGTGGGCGACCGCGCCGAGCATCGCGTCGGCCTCTTGGATCTGCTTGGCGACGTCGACGAGGTCGTGGGGCGGCGCGAGGCGCGAGACGGCGTAGGGGCTCGAGCGGCTCGGGCCCTCGTGCTTGGGCCCCGCGTCGCGGGTGGTCGGGGCTTGCTCGTCCGCGCTCATGGCCGCGGGACATGCGGCCCGAGCCCCGCACCGTCAACGCACCGCTTGGCGCGGTGCGGGGGCGCCCCTACAACCCGCGGCCCATGCGCCTCAAGTCCATCGTCCCGTCCGCCGAGGTCCTCGCGGGCCGCAACATCGGGAGCTGGACCTCGCTCGCGTTCGGCGCGGGGTTCGTCAACGCGGTCGCCTTCCTCGCGTGCCAGCGCTTCGTCACCCACGTGACCGGCGTGCTCACCCACGCCGGCGTCGACGAGGGGCGATGGACCCTCTTCGCGGAGTACCTCGCGGTGCTCTTCTGCTTCGTGGGCGGCGCGATGAGCGCGGTGCTCATCCTCGATGGCCGGCGGGTGCGCGGGCTGCCGGCGATGCCCGCGGTGCCGCTCGTCACGGTGGCGATCCTGCTCATCGGCTGCGCGGTCGCGGGCCAGGCCGGCCTCTTCGGCGCGTTCGGCACCGAGGTCGAGTCCCGGCGCGACTTCGTCCTGCTCTGGGTGCTGGCCTTCGCGATGGGCCTGCAGAACGCCTCGGTCGCGAACGCGACCGGCGCGCTCGTGCGCACGACGCACATGACCGGCCCGGCGACCGACCTCGGCGTCGCGCTCGCGTTCCTGCTCCTGCCCGAGACCTCGTCGGATACGCGCTACGCGGCGCACCGCACGGTGATCCTCCGTGGCAGCAAGATCCTGGGCTTCACGCTCGGCGCCGTGGCCGCGGCGCTCGTCGTGCCGCACCTCGCCTACCTCTCGTTCCTCCTCCCCGCGGGCATCTGCCTCGCGGTCGCGGCGCGGGTGTTCGGCCTGCGGACGGGCGCGAGCCCGCGGCCGGGCCGAAACTCCCTCGGCGACGACTGAGCGCGCGCGTTGCTCCGCACGGGACGACGTGGCAGCGAGGCTGAATGACGCAACGACGCACGCTGGTGACGGGGGCGAGCGCAGGCATCGGGCGGGCGATCGCGCTCACGCTCTCGCGGCGCGGGCACGCGGTGGCCGGGCTCGGCCGCGACGTGCACCGGCTCGCCGCCCTCGCCGAGGAGGCCCCGAGCGTGCGGCCGATCCCGCTCGACCTCGATGGGGAGGGCGCGTGCGAGCTCGCGGTCGAGCGCGCGGCCGCGGCGCTCGGCGGCCTCGACGGGCTCGTCGTCGCGCACGGCATCGCCGAGCACGGGCCGATCGAGGCGCTCGATGCGGCGCGGATCGACCGGCACCTCCGGGTGAACCTCCGCGCGCCGCTCTTGCTCCTGCGGGCCTTCGCCGAGCAGGCGAGCACGCCGGCGACCGCGGTGCTCGTGACCAGCACGCTCGGGCTGCGCCCGGCCCCGACGACGACCGCCTACGCCGCGAGCAAGGCGGGCCTCGAGGCCGCCGCGAAGGCGCTCGCGCTCGAGCTCTGGCCCCGGGGGATCCGCATCGCGACGCTCGCGCCCGGGCTCACCGACACCGAGATGATCCGCCCGCTGCGCCTCGGACCGGGCGAGGTGCCTCCCGAGGGCGAAGAGCGTGCGCAGAGAGAAGCAGCGCAGCGGCAGGCCCTCGCCGGACTCGCGCCGCTCGGCCGGCTCGCGCGGCCCGAGGAGCTCGCCGATGGCGTGGTGTTCCTCTTCGAGAGCGAGCTCGCCCTCGGCGCGACGCTGGTGCTCGATGGGGGCCTCACCCTGCGCGGCTGAAGCGCTTGACGCACCGCGTCGTGCTGCGCCGCACACGCGCCCACGCAGTGGCCGTTGATCCGCGGATCCGCCAGCCGGTAGTATTCCCTCGCTCGCCCCGCCCACGCGCCGGGACCCGGTCGGTCGGTCCCCTCGCGCGGCTGCGCTCTTCGGAGGTCGCCCATGTCTCGCTTGGCCCAGTACTACAAGCCGCTCCTCACCCTCTCGCTGATCTTCCTCGTCTTCGCCTGCGGCGGCGGCGGCTGCAGCGGCTGCGAAGGGTGCGGCATCCGCCCGATCCCCGGCGCGTTCCCGCTCGATGCGCGGATCCCCAACGCGGCCCAGGTGCGCCTGACCTCGAGCGGCATCGGCTTCATCGAGGACAACATCGACCCGATCGTGCGGACCTTCCTCGCGGACGGCCTCGAGTTCCCCATCCCGCGGCAGGACGTCGCCGGCCCGCTCGGCGTCGACATCACCATCTGCGGGCGCTCCGACTGCCTCGCGAGGGCGGAGATCGAGGACATCGCTCTGACCCCGACCGCCCCGAATCGCCTCCGCGCGGTCATCAACCTGCGCCTCGACTCGCGGGACCTCGCCGGTGACCGCCGCGCCCTGCCGGTCACGGTGGACCTCGGCCTCTTCGACGCCGACCTGAACATCGACCTCGACACGACCCGCGGCGCGCGAACCTTCGTGGCCGTCCAGGCGGACATCGACTTCGTCACCGAGACCGAGCCGGCCCGCGCCGGCTACACCCGGATCGACGTCCTCAACTTCGGCCTCGTCGAAGGCCAGGGCATCGAGAACGACGACATCGACATCTCGGGCGACGGCATCGCCGGCTCGATCGTCTCGTTCCTCATCGGCCTCTTCCAGAGCACGGTGGTGAACCTGCTGGTCGACCAGATCTCGAGCCTCTCCGACAGCCTGCTCGGCGACAACCTCTGCACCACTGCGGGCGAGTTCGGCTGCCCGACCGGCACCTTCGCCGATGGCACCGGACCGACCGCCGTCTGCCGCTTCGGCACCGCGGCGGACGCGCGCTGCGTCCCGCTGCTCCTCGGCACCGACGGCCGCGGCGACCTCGGCGAGGCCTTCCTCGGCGGCTTCTCCCCCGGCGTGCACGCCCCGGTGCAGTTCGTCCTCGGCGCCGGCGGCGACGGCGAGGCGATCAGCGAGGGCATCTCGCTCTTCATGATCGGCGGCTTCCAGTCCTGGAACCGCGACTTCACCGCGACCCCGGGCCACAACGCCTGCGTCCCGGTGATCACGCCCCCGCCGCTGCCCACCGTGGCCCGCGCTTCGGCCTTCCGCGGCAACGTCATCCCCGGCACCGCCACCGAGACCCACGTCGGCATCGGCGTCAGCGAGGACTACCTCGACTACGCCGGCTACGGTCTCTTCGACGCCGGCGCGCTCTGCATCGGCACCGGAACGAGCCTGAGCCAGCAGCTCTCGACCGGCCTCGTCTCGGCGCTCATCCGCTCGCTGAACTCGCTGGCGTTCCCGGCCGAGGACGCGCCGATCGCCATCGCGCTCCGCCCGCAGCAGCCGCCGGACTTCGAGATCGGCACCGCGTCGGGTGACCCGCTGCTCACCGTGACGCTGCCCGAGCTGCAGCTCGACTTCTACGTCTGGAGCACCGAGCGCTACGTGCGCTTCATGACCTACCAGGCCGACCTCGAGATCGGCATCAACCTCGTCGCCGAGGGCGGCCAGCTCGTGCCGCAGATCGTCGGCATCGTGCCGAGCAACTCGGTGGTCACCAACAGCGAGCTCCTCAGCGAGAACCCCGAGGTCGTCGCGGGCACGCTCGAGTCGATCATCACCAGCTTCGCCGACATGTTCGCGAGCGGCATCTCCGGCTTCGACCTGCCGGAGATCATGGGCTTCAACCTCGTCGTGCCGGCGGGCGGCATCACCGGCGTCGACAGCGACGGCGAGACCTTCCTCGGCATCTTCGCGAACCTCGCGCTCGCGGGCGCCGCGCCGGTCGTCGCGCCGGTCGAGACCTCGCTCGAGGTCTCCGACCTCGTCCTCGACCGCGAGAGCATGAGCCTCGAGTCGTGGGACCGCGGGGAGCGGAACACCGTCTGGCTGCACTTCGACGCCGAGGGCCCGGCGGGCGTCGAGTACGAGTACAGCTACCGGATCGACGGCACGCACTGGCGCCCCTGGACCCGCGAGCGCCGGGTGCAGATCGACGACGAGATCCTGCTCCTGCAGGCCCGTCACACCATCGAGGCGCGCGCCCGCGTCGCCGGCGAGTACGCGACGACCGACCTGACGCCGGCCTCGGTCGACGTGCTCGTCGACATCCTCGCCCCGACCCTCGAGGTCGAGCCGACCGCCGCGGGCTGGACGATCCGCGGCCGCGACGTGGTCTCCGGCCGCGACGCGCTCGAGGCCCGCTTCCGCCTGCCCGGCGGCGAGTGGACGGAGTGGACGCACCTCGTGGACGGCGGCCTCGACGTGACCGCCGACCTCGCCTCGCTGCCCTCGGGCGACGCGTTCGGCGTCGAGCTCCGCGACGAGGCGGGCAACGTCAGCACCAGCACGCTGCCGATCATCCGCGGCATCGCCGACCCGAGCGCCTCGGGCAGCTGCGCCTGCCGCGCAGCCGGCCCGCGCTGGCCCGGAGCGCTCTCCTCCCTCCTCACCCTCGCGGTAGCGGGCCTGCTCGCAGCCCGCGCCCGGTCGCGGCGGAAGGAGGGCGCCCGTCCGGGGCGCACCTTTCGGCGCCTGAAGGCGGCGATCGCGATCGTCTTCGGGCTCACGCTCGGGCTCGTCGTGGTCGGCTGCTCCTGCGGGACCCCGTCCGGGCCGCCCTGCAACGACGAGTGCTCGCCCGCGACCGGCACCGAGCTGCGCGGCGATCTCTGCTGCGCGACCACCAACGAGTGCGTCTCGTACAACCGCGAGGACCTCTGTGATCCGGGCTTCATCTGCCCGACCGACAACGTCGAGCTCGACGGCTGCGAGCCGACCTGCACGATGTGCGAGCGGCAGCCGGCGCTCGCGCCGGGCCTGCTGGCGACCGACCTCGACTTCGTGACCACCTCGATGGGCGATCTCGTCTCGGGCTACAGCCCGGGCGTGCCGCCGAACCGCCTCTACGGTGACCTCGTCTTCGGCGAGGTCGGCGCGGGCGGCGAGGTGATGTGGGAGATCGTCGATGGTGCGCCGAGCAGCCCGATCACGAACGATCCCGAGGGCTGGCGTGGCGGCGTGAGCGCGGCGGGCGACGACGTGGGCCGCTGGACCTCGATGGTCGACTCGGGCGGACGCACCTACATCGCGTACTACGACGTGACGAACGGCGATCTGAAGATCGCCATCGGCGCGCCGATGGCCTGGGACATCCACACCATCGACGAGGCCGGCGACAGCGGCCGCTACGCCTCGATGGTGCTCACCGCCTCGGGCGCGCCGGCCATCGCGTACCTGCGCATCGAGCGGCAGGCCGACGGCACCGTGCGCTCGAGCGTGCGCGTCGCGGTCGCCTCGAGCCCGATGCCGGCGGCGGCCGCCGACTGGACGATCACCGAGGTCTCGGGCGCGGCGACGCCCTGCCGCGGCGGCGACTGCGCGGCGAACGAGGTCTGCCTCGACACCGGCGCCTGCGTGATGCGCGGCACCTGCACGCCCGCCTGCTCGGGCAACGATCAGGTCTGCGCCGGCACGACCTGCGTGGGCGGCTACGGGCCCGACTTCGTCGAGGACCTCGCGCCCCGCCACGGCATGTACGCCCAGCTCGTCGCGACCAGCGCGGGCCTCGCGCTCGTCTGGTACGACCGCTCCACCGGCAACCTCTGGGGCGCGAGCGCGACCGGCACGACCTGGGGCGCGCCGGTGCTCATCGACGGCTACCTCCTCGCGAGCGGCGGCAGCGGCGGCGACAGCGGCCTCGGCGCCTCGCTCTTCGTGGACGCGGCCGGCACCTGGCACGTCACCTACGTGAACGCGGCCGAGGAAGAGCTCTGGTATGCGCAGGTGACGGGCGGCGCGGTGACCACCCGCGAGCGGATCGACGACGGCTCGACCGACGGCACGACGCGTCACGACGACGGCCGGCACGTGATCGGCGACGACAGCTCGGTCGTCGTGCTGAACGGCGGCGAGGTCCGGGTGGCCTACCAGGACACGACCGACGCCCACACGATGCTCGCGCGCCGCACCTCGCCCGGCACCTGGTCCATCTCGGTGCTCGACGACGTCGACGCGAATGGCTTCTGGGTCGAGCAGGTGCTCACGGGCGGCGGCACCGGCAGCACGGTCGCCACGTTCTGGCGCCGCAACGAGACGGGCAACCCGAACGGCGTCCGCATCACCCCGGTGCCCTGAGCGGTGCTCCGGCGGCGGGCTCGGCATGCCGGGCCCGCCGGAGGCCGAGGTCACGAGCATGCCTGAGGAGGTCCTGCGGCTGCGGGCGGTGATCGACGAGGTGGCCTCGTCGATCGCGCCGAGCGAAGCGGTGGAGGTGCGTGGGCTGCTCGCGGCCGGCGAGGCGCAGCTCGCGCTCGAGCAGCTCGTGCGCTTCCTCTTCGACCGCGACGTGGCGGTCCCCGGCTGGGTGAAGGACGAGATCGCCGTGCTGGCGGACCGCTACGGCTCGCCCCGAGAGGGGCTCGACACGATGCCGGTGCGCTGAGCGCGCGCGGGTCGGCCTCGGAGGTCGCGCTCCCCCCTTGGTGTGCGTGCGAGGCCACCGGTACGATCGCGAGATGACGAGCGTAGCGGTCGAGCTCTCCCATACCTGCCAGGGCTGCGGGCAACCGGTGGCGGTGAACGCCGTGCTTCCGCGTATTCGGTGCGATCGCTGCGGCCGCAGCGCCGAGCTCGATGCGCGGATCTGGAAGCTCCTCCTCGACGAGCCGCTCCGCGAGGGACCGGGACTCTCGGCGAACGAGGAGCGGACCTCCGGGCTCATCACCGACGCAGGGCGCTTTCAGCTCGTGTACCGCCGCGGGCGCGGCACCTGCTCGCACTGCCATGCGCCGATCCTCCGCGAAGCGGCGCGGGCCGCAGCGGAAAGCTACGCGCACGCCTGCGCATGCGGGATGCGGACGCCCTGCCGTGCCGTACCGCCCGAGCTCGGCCTCGACGCGGTGGAGCTGCTCCGCGAGGAGGATCACGAGCTGCTGTGGCCGGTCGAGCGCAAGGAAGCAGTCGCGCTGAAGTGCAGCGGATGCGGCGGAACGCAGGAGGTCGCCGCCGCCACGCCCCGGATCTTCGCGTGCCGGTTCTGCACCGCGCAGTGCTACGTGCCCGACGACCTCTGGTCGCTCCTGCACCCGGTCCGCGCGATCCGGCCGTGGGTCCTCGAGCTGCGCGACGAGGGCGACGAGAAGCCCAAGAAGAAGCGGGGCGCACGCGGGGGCCAAGGCGGGGGCGATCCGACGAAGCTGCCCGCCTTCTCCGACGTGAAGGATCTCGTCGTCGGACCGGACGGCACGCTCTACGCCGTGCTCGAGCTCGAGAGCACCTGGGAGCCGGCGCTCTTCGCCCTCGACGCCGAGGGGAAGGTGCGATGGCGCAAGGAGATCCCGGCGAGCCACCACGAGGACCCGCGGCTCGCCTTCATGCCGAGCGGCCACGTCGTGCTCTGGTGCGCGGGCGTGCGCGCGCTCTTCGGCATCCGCAGCAGCGACGGGGTGACCGAGGCCGAGGTCGGCGCGGACCGGAGCACGAAGGCCGGCCTCGATCTGCGCAAGGCCTCGAGCCTCGCGTGCGACGTCGACGGGACGATCGTCGTCGGCCTCACCGAGTCGAGCGGCGTGCGCTTCGTTCGCTACAGCGCGGCCGGCGCCCCCGTGCCGCTCTGGCCCGGGCTCGCCGCGCCGACGCCGTGGGGCCCCGACGCGGAGCCGGCGCTCCTCGAAGACGGCGGACACCGCATCACCGGCGCGCAGGACGTCGTCTGCGCCGTGGGCTTCGATGGGATGTTCTACGTCGCAGGCGACCAGGCCCTCGCCGCGTTCGATCGCCGAGGAGATCGGCGCTTCGTCTGCGTCGATGCGCAGCTCGCCGTGACGAGCGACGGACCGACGGCGGGCAAGGTCTTCGCCGACCGCAGCGGGCGGCTCTTCACCTTCGAGACCGGTCCCACCATCCGGCGCTACGAGCGCGGCGGCCCCGGCGAGCGCTACCTGTACGCGGGCGGCGCGAAGGGACTGCTCTCGGACGAGACGGTCGCGGCGGTCGGGCCCGATGGAACGGTGTGGGTCGGCGGCGCGGAGAGCGTGCTGCGTCGCTTCGGCCCGGGCCGCACCCTCGAGTGGGCGAGCCGCGGAGCGCGGAGGGCCGACCGGGACCGCGACGAAGACTGACGCCGTACCCTGCGCGGGGGGCGCGCCGCAGACCGCTCGAGGGCGCAGGCGCTGCGGGCATCGCCCCACGAGGGGCCGTTTCGTCGCGCATGCGGCGTGGCGCGTGCCTTGCTCTCCGAGGCGACCGTGCGCCACGCGCGAACGCTACGAGGCACGTTCCTCGCGCTGGGCGCCCTCGTGGCGTCGAAGGCCGCCGCGCAACCGGCGCGGAGCGACGACGCGCCCGGCGACACGTGCGCCGCGGAAGCGTCGGCGGAAGCGGCCCCTCATCGCGGTCCCGGATGGCTCCGCGGCCGCGTGCGCTCCACGCCCCCGGAGGAGGTCGCGCTCTGGATCCCGCGCATCCTCTTCTTCCCGCTCCACCTCGTCGCGGAGGCGGTGCGCCAGCCCTTGCTCGCCCTGCTCGGGTGGGCAGAGCAGAACCACTTGTTCGCGATCGTGCCCAGCGTCTTTCATCCCATCGACGAGCTCTGGTGGCACCCGACGCTCTCGCTCGAAGCAGGGCTCTTCGCCCTGCCTGGCCTGACGGTCCGCCTCGAAGATCTCGGGGTCACGGGCCACGGACTGCGGGTCTCGGGGAGCTTCGGCGGGGACGAATTCTGGTCGGTCAGCGTTCGCGACCAGTGGCAGCTCGGCCCCGTGCGCCTCGGCGTGCGAGGCGGCTACGCATCCCGACCCAACCACCCGTTCTTCGGCCTCGGGCCGCGCTCGCCGCGGCAATACGTCCTCTACCGCTCGACGGTGGGTGAGGCGCACGCCTTCGCCGTGCTCGAGCACGAAGATCACGTGGAGGTCGAGCTCGCGGGCGGCTACGCCGGCGAGCAGATCGGCGCAGGCTACGCGCCCTCGATCGAGCTCGAGCCTGCGGCGATCGCGCGGCTCGGCCTGCGTCCCGTCGGACTCGCGCTGTTCAGCGCCGAGCTGCGCCTCGACACCCGGCGGGAGGTCGAAGAGAACGGCGGCCTGCACCTGCACGCGGCAGGGCTCGCCGGGATCTCCGTGGACGGCGAACCGGCCCGCTTTGCGCGCTTCGACGTCGATCTCGAAGGGGCGATCGCCGTCGGTCCGGACCGGGTGCTCGCCGTGCGCGGCCACCTCATCGAGACGATCGCGATCGAGGGCGAAGCGATCCCGTTCTTGCACCAGCCCACCCTCGGCTGGGACCTGCACCGCGGCTTCGTGGGCGGCCGCTTCCGGGGCGAGGCCGCCGTCGTCGCCGAGGTCCGCTACCGCTATCCCATCCACTACTTCGTCGACATGGAGTGGGCGCTCAGCGCGGGCAACGTCTTCGCGCGGGACTTCTCCGACTTCACGCCCGGGGCGCTCACCGGCGCGCTCTCGATCGGCCTGCGCACCCGTCGAACCGGCTTCGACCCGCTCGCCCTCGCGCTCGCGTTCGGCACGGCACCCTTCGACCGCTTCGAGCTCGACGGGGTTCGCTTCTACGTGGCCTCCACCCACGGTCTGTGATGAGGGCGCTCGCGGCCAGCCACCCGCCGGAGACCGCCCCCCTGCTCTGGCGCGCGCTCGAGCTCGTCGCGGGGGCCGCGCTCGTCGTCGACGGGACGCTGCGCGTGGTCGGCGCGACGGCCGAAGCGAGACGCCTGCTCGGCGCGCCAGTGCGGGCCGGCGAGCACGCGGTGCGTGCCCTCGGCGGCGGGTCCGAGCCTGCGCTCGCGGACGCCTTCGTGGCCGATCGACCCGCGAGCACCACGATCCACGTGGGCGTCGGGCCGCGGAGGGCCGAGGTGAGGATGCGGACGGCCCCCCTCCGTGCGCTCGGCCGGCCCACAGGCTGGCTCGTCCGGCTCGCCGCGCTGCCTGCCGCCTCGCCTGGAGCGGGCCTCGATCCCTTCTTCACCCGCGACGCGGCGACGGCCCGCGTACTGAACGACGCCGCGCGGCTCGCGGCGTGCGAGGCGTGCGCGCTCGTGACGGGAGAGATGGGCGTCGGCAAGACGACCCTCGTCCGAGCGGTTCACGCCCACTCGGCCCGGTGCGCGCAGCCCCTCCGGATCGTGGTCGCCTCGCTCGCCACGCGCGCGCACCTCGAGGCCCAGCTCCTCGGCGGGGCGCGCGACGAGGCCGCCGGGACGATCCTGCTCGAAGAGGTGGAGGAGCTGCCCCACCC
>Ga0209985_10000222_pt1 | contig 64448 bp, 52 predicted proteins | sample NOAtaG_FD_187305 | JGI IMG/M metagenome (GOLD analysis project Ga0209985, IMG submission 187305) | Freshwater lake microbial communities from Lake Erie, under a cyanobacterial bloom - NOAA_Erie_Diel6S_1000h metaG (SPAdes) (version 2) | ecosystem: Environmental > Aquatic > Freshwater > Lake ... | reverse complement strand
CCAATCCATCCGCTAAACCCGTAGAATATCCACTCACGGTTGATTAAGCCCTTGGGACTTTTTGTATTCAAGGTCATGATATTATTGATCGTAAAAATTTAAAAATGAACCTTAACTGGTGATAAATCTGCACGCCACGTTCTGTGGGGCTTTGGGTGCCGCAATGCACCCCTTGTACCGGCGACGGGGCTCACGCCCCTCCTACTCGATCCTCCATAAGGACTGCGTGTCCACCAGTTGTTCGGAACTCGGCATGCATGGCCTTCGGTCTATGTCGAACCCTTAAACAGGCAGTACAGGATGGACTCCAACGAGCCCACATCCAGTCGCGGCCCCGATGCATCGTGGCATAAAAGCTTTCAGAGATCCTCATGTACCCGAAGTCCACTCTGGGCTTCGGCACATGACGCGCCCAGCCTCTGGACCCTCGATCGGCTCTTTATGGATTTGCCGATGTTTCAATTTGTAAGCGGTAGCCCACCCCCGGCTCGGTGATGATGAGCTTCGGCTTATTGGGATCAGTTTCGAGCTTTTGCCGGAGGTGGCCGATGTACACTCTCAGATACTGAATATGTTCGACCGATTTTGGTCCCCAAACCTCTGTGAGAATCTGATTGTGGGTGAGGACCTTACCTTTGTGCTTGACGAGGACCTTCAGAAGTTCGTACTCCGTGACGGTGAGCTTCACTTCCTTCTGGCTGATGGTGACCTTGCGGGTTGCTAGGTCGACCATCAGATCTCCGATCTGATAGACTGGGTTAGCCTGTCCCACTTGATGGGTGCGGAGAATGAGTCGCAAACGAGCGAGGAGTTCGCCCAGCATAAATGGCTTTCGGATGTAGTCATGAGCACCCGAATCAAGCGCAGCGACGATGCTTTCCTCGTCATCGCGAACCGAAAGTACAAGCACAGGACCTGCATACCATTCCCGTAAGCTTTTCAAGATGTCGAGTCCATCTCGGTCCGGCAATCCTAGGTCTAGGATAATGCCGTCGGGGCTGACCTGAGTCGCTTTTTCAAGCCCTTCCTGGCCAGTTGCAGCTTCAACAATGTCATAACCATGTGGACCCAGCGCGACCTTGATGAAGCGACGAATCTGATGTTCGTCGTCTATCACGAGAAGCGTCTGGCGTTTTGCTTGGTTCATACGGAGTATCTCCATGCAGGCAAACTGATAGTAAACATGGCACCCCCATCGGGATGGTTATCGGCCGCAATTGTTCCACCGTGAGCTTCAATGAAACCTTGGACAATCGAGAGGCCGAGACCAAGTCCTCCTGGATTCTGCGGAGAACCTCGGAAGAATTTGGCAAATACCTGATTGGGATCAGTGGTGGGCAGGCCGGGACCACGGTCACGAATGCTTGAGAGCACCTGTCCTGATTCAGACCAGACATGAATCTCAATCTTGGATCCTGGCTGGGTGTAGTTGTGGGCGTTTTGGATGATGTTGAATAGAGCCTGCTCGATCAGAACAGGGTCGGCGTCGATCTCAGGCGTGTCAGGTGCAACCGTGAGCTCGATAGGATTTTGGTAACCCTCAATCTGTAGCTTGTGCATGGATATCGCGATGATATCTCGCATATCGCAGTTCTTACGCTTGGGCCTGAGCATTCCTGAATCGACCCTAGACATATCAAGGAGGTTGTCCACCACGTGTCGCAAACGATGGGATGCTGTGAGGATCTCCTGAGCGAGCAAAGGCCCCACCGTAGGGTCTCGCATGGTGTCGGCATCAAGCATGGCGCTGGCGGAACCCGTGATCGCAACAAGTGGGGTCTTGAGCTCGTGGGACACTGAATTGAGAAGCGTGCGGTAAAGCTTTTGTGTCTGCTCCATGACCTCGAGTTGCTTGCTGCGCTCGTGCAGGATTTCCCGCTCGATGGCAACTGCGATTTGGCTCATGAAGGTTTCTAACATACGGAGTTTGTCCTGTCGTTCTTCAAACATCAGCTTACGACTGACTAGGATGATGCCGACCAGTCCTTCTCGGCCAATCAACGGGAAGAACGATCGAGCAGAGCGAGTGTTACGCAGCTGGAAGCTGATGTCATGCTGTATGGCAAATACCTCCAATTGCTCCCGATCGAGATCGTACTCCTGCAAGGAGCTAGAAGGATGCCATACGAGAAGCGGATGCCGTTCGTCTTTCTTGAGGAGATAAAGGGCTATGGTTTGATTCAGAAGTCGGGACAAAGTCGAGCAGGCGATGTGAGCGACTTCTTCCAAAGATTGAGTCTGGGCTAATTGGCGGGCAAGCACGTAGTGAAGCCGGGTGGTCTCCTCCCGAACCTTGAGGGTTGTAGCCTGGCGACGCAGTTTTTGAATCAATCCGCCGACGATCATGGCAGCGACGTAAAGCGCAACGACAGTTTTGAGGTCTTCGGCTTTATACACGTAAAACGAGAAAATAGGCGGAAACAAGAGATAATGGTAACAGAGGCCCAGCAAGGCGGCCGTGAGCAGGAGCAGACTGAAACGCTTGATGATAAGCCCAGAGATAGAAATCAGAATGAGGAAAAAGATACCTACGGCAAGGTGGCCAATAAGCGGTTCGAGAAAAGCACCCATGAGCAGAACTGCGATCAAGCTAGGTACGAGAGGTTGAACCTCAATCCAGCTGAGGCGCTGTGTTTCTGGAGGGTTGGTCCAACCAGGGATCGACATGCGTGCGGTGCGTCCAGAGGGGAAGATGCAAAAAAGCTGAGGGACCAGCTAGATCCCTCAGATACTGTCAAAGTTTTAACAGGCTTAGACTTGAAAGTCGATAGGGACCAACACCTTAAGGTGTCGGTGTCGGTTCAGCAGGGGTCGAGCTTGCCGAACTGGGGTCGGTGTTGATGCCGAAGTCGATGATCTCGTTCTTCCGAATCACATCGATGAGCTTCACGACCACCTCGTACGGAGTTTTAGCATCGGCGCTGATGTTGGCTGCGAGGTTAACCCCAGGCTTCTTCTCGCGCTCAGCCCGGATTTTTGGAGTCACTTCATCAAAAGCAATCTCCGTTTTATCCAGGAAAAGCTTACCATCTTTGTCGATCGAGAAATTCATAGTTTTCTCGTCCGGTTTAACGGGTTGTGCTGACTCTGCTTCCGGCAACTTCAAGTCGATGGCTTTGTTGGCCACGAGCGACGCTGTCACCATGAAGATGATCAGGAGTACGAGCATAATATCGACGAGCGGGGTGACGTTAATGTCAGAAATTTCGGTATCGTGGTTTCCAGCGCCTCCAGCCATGGCCTGGGCCTCCTCTTTTAGAGTTGCGATTAACCGTTAGCCCGCTTTTTTGAGCTTTCGGGAAGATAGTCATCACCCAAGCCAGCGACCAGCGTGTTGATCATGGCTTCGGCGTCGGTTGTGAGAACACGAATGATCCTTTGGAAGTAATTGAAGGCAACAACGGCGGGAATCGCAACCATCAGACCAACGGCTGTGGCGACGAGTGCCTCCGAAATACCAGCCATAACCACGGCAGCACCACCCTGAGGATTCAGGCCGAGATCGTGGAACGCTTTGATGATACCGAGTACAGTACCGAAGAGACCGATAAAGGGAGCGTTGTTACCAAGCGTAGCCAGTACGATCAAGCCGCGGTCGAGAGTTTTACGCTGGCGCATCAGAAAGCCGCGCATGGCTTCTTGCATCGCGTTGATGCCCGCTTCGCGATGGGTCACGCCTTCTAGGGCAACCTTAGCTTCGAGGCTGTTGGGGTGATTGCCGCAAAGCGTGATCGCTGCATTGAAGTCGCGTATGCGGAGATTGTGATAAAACTCTTCGATCGTGTCGTGCTTCAGTTTCGTTTGGCGCAAGAAATACCAGAAACGCTCGAGACCGATGGCGATGGTCAGAACGCTAAGGATAAGCAGCAGCCAAAGGATCCATTCTGTCCCCAGTAGGGTCATCTTGAGCAATTCTTCGACAATGTGGAAATCTTTCATTGTAAACCTTTCTCCTAAAGGGGATGATACCCTGACTCGCTATGGTTAAATCTTCGTCACTCTCGAAGGATCTGTTTTCAGTTATCGAATTTGAAGTCGATTTGCACCTCACGACCCACGACTTTCACGGCTTGGCCGTTCGCTAAGCGCGGTGCGTACTTCCACTTTTTCACTGCATTCCGAGCCTCGCGCTCAAAGAGATTCCTCGGGTTCGCATCGACAACTTGGATGTTTTCTACGCGACCTTCCTCGGTGATGTCAAACCGAAGCATCACCCACCCCTCGATTCCCTTGAGTTGGGCCTCCTGAGGGAAGGACGGTTTCACACGCTCAATCGGTTCGGCATTGGAGTTGGCTCCCGGATCGCTGCTGCCGTCCGTGGTGCTGAACCCTGTACCCACGACCCCACCTGTTGGATCGTCACCGAAACTTTGGGGAGCGTTGTTAGCGACATCTTCTTGGGGCTGTTCGGCTTCTTTGGGCTTGTCCGTTGCAATCGATCGGAGATTCGGATTAGTCTTTGGTTTCGGTTTGGGTTTTGCGATCTCGACCACTTTAGTCTGAGTGACGTTCGGATTGCCATTCGGATTCGCAAAGATGCGGACCTTGGCCACTTTAGGTTTCTCGACCTGGACCAATTCGTCATCCGGATGGTAATTCATATACGCGATGCTGCCAATGTGCAGCACAACCGACAAACCAACCGCCAGAGAGAACGCATGACGATCGACGAAGCCGAAGAGGCTCTTCGTGCGAGGCGATTGACTCTCAGGCTCTACCGGGTTGAAAGAGGCGATCTGATCCATCGTGTCCCTGCTAAGCTAGTCGTTTTCTCTTTGTCACCAAGAGTGCAAGAAATTAAGCATTCTTCCCGCAAATTTGCAATTTTATGAAAAGTTAGCAAATAAAAAACCACGCAAATGCCAACGCTCTTTCATAAAAAAAGGATAAAAATGAAAGGAAATTAGTATTTTGCGGTCATGTGCTGCCGTGAGCAAAATGTTACGCTCAGGATGTATAAAATTTAGGTAAACCACTTTTGGACAACCAGAGGCAAGTGAATTTTCATTGCGCTTGCTGGACCTAGGTATTTTGTGTACACCGCTGGATATTGCAAATCGAGCGGTAAGATACACGATCGTGTATTCACGAAGCTCTCGATGTACGCTTTTCTTTCTTCAGGGATGATTTCGTCGGTATTGCCGAGTGAGCTGGTTCGATGATGACTCTCACAGGGCTGAGGAACTGGCCAGCGGTACGAATCCGACGAACTAATACGGAGCCAACCGACTTCATGGGAACAGCCAAAGACGAGCATCAATCGAACACGGGTCGCAACTACCTTCTGACGCTCAGCCTGGGTGCCTTAGGTGTCGTATTCGGAGACATCGGAACGAGTCCCCTTTACGCTCTGCGAGAGTGCTTTCATGGACATAATGCTCTACCTGTCACGCATGATAACATCCTTGGCATCCTTTCTTTGGTCTTCTGGGCTCTCGTTTTCGTCATATCCTTAAAGTACGTTCTCTATGTGATGCGTGCTGATAACAAAGGGGAGGGGGGAGTCCTAGCACTTATGGCTTTGGCACATCCACAACCGAGCCTCGATCGCCCGGACCGCCGACGTTTTTTGGTGTTTTTGGGCTTGTTTGGAGCAGCGCTGCTCTACGGTGATGGGGTGATTACACCTGCTATCTCGGTCTTGTCTGCCGTCGAAGGTTTGGAGGTTGCTACACCTTTGTTCCGGCCTTACGTCGTTCCTATCGCTGTTGTGGTGCTTTTTCTTCTCTTTATCCCTCAACAGTTTGGTACCGAGAAAATAGGTAAGGCCTTTGGTCCCATCATTTTGGTTTGGTTTGCAACTCTGGCTGTGCTGGGGGTGATCAATATCAGTCACAATCCTCAGGTGTTTGCAGCCTTGAATCCCTACTATGCACTGCACTTCTTCTGGGACAACGGTGTGAGGGGTTTCTTGACTTTGGGTGCCGTCTTTCTCGTCGTGACGGGAGGCGAGGCCCTTTACGCGGACATCGGACACTTCGGTCGTAAGCCGATCAATCTTGCTTGGTTCCTGGTCGTGTTACCTGCTCTTGTGTTGAATTATCTCGGTCAGGGATCGCTCCTTCTCGAAGATCCTGCGGCCGCTGTGAATCCATTCTTTCACATGGCTCCCGACTGGGCGACCTATCCCCTTGTCTTGCTTTCAACTTTAGCGGCCATCATTGCATCTCAAGCGCTGATTTCAGGTACCTACTCTCTGACTCAGCAAGCGATTCAGCTGGGGTATCTTCCGCGACAACAGATCAAACATACCTCATACCGTGCAATTGGGCAGATCTACTTGCCTCGCGTGAATTGGACCATGCTCCTAGCTACGGTAAGCTTAGTGGTGATCTTCGAATCGTCGAGTCAGCTCGCAGCGGCTTATGGTCTCGCCGTTACAGCCACGATGGTCATTACGACGATTCTGATTTACGTGGTCGCCTGTGATCTTTGGAAGTGGTCGAAGCCTTGGGTTCTACTTTTGACCGGCGCATTCTTCGTGGTTGATGTGAGTTTTCTTCTGGCTAATCTTGTGAAAGTCTTTGAAGGTGGCTGGATTCCGCTCGCGATTGGTGTCGTTATCTTTTCTGGAATGACGACGTGGCGTCGTGGTCGTTACATTCTGGGCGAGCATTTAAAAGCCAAAGCCTTGCCGCTCGATCATCTCCTAGAGGCTGTACGTAAAAACGCGGTTCATAGAGTTTCGGGCACAGCGATCTTTATGACGAGTGTGCCCGACAGCACGCCGCCGTCGTTGGTGCATAATCTCCGGCATAATCATGTGGTCCACGATAGGACGATTCTCCTGACGGTCGGGACGGAGAGCGTGCCGTATGTTGAATCCTCCCAGCATGTTCGGGTCACAGAGGTCGATCCAGGCATCTACATCGTTCGCATGTACTACGGGTTCATGGAGATTCCCCAAGTACCAGAATCCCTTGCTCAGGCACTCGGCCAACATTTTAACTTTCAAGCAGACGAAGCGACCTATTTTCTCGGTCGAGAATCTCTTGTTTCCACCGACCATCCTGGGATGGCTCGTTGGCGGGAGCACTTGTTCTCCTACATGACTAAAAATAGTCAGAAGGCGACCGACTTCTTTCAGCTACCAGCTGACCAAGTCTTCGAGATCGGCATCGTGGTCGAGCTTTAGATCCTGTGGGAGATCAAGCCAGCAACCGCTGCGCCTGCAATTAACCAGGCGGGGTCGAGTTTGGTTTTCCACAGCGTGACACCTGCCGCTAAAGCCAGCAGAATCTGCCAGGAACTTTGGAGCGAATCGACGCCAATCTGCCAAGTGACGAGCAGCATCAGCCCGAGCGAAGCGATATTCACTCCTTCGAGTAAGGGTTGAGTCCAGGGTGAGCGGAGGAGTCTTGGGAAAAGCCAAGATCCACAAGCGATCATGATAAAGGCTGGCAGAAAGATCCCCAAAGTCGCCAGAAGACCTCCAGGCCAGCCCTTCAGGATGTATCCGATGAAGCTGGCGCTGCTGAAGAGGGGGCCAGGAGTCACCTGTCCGGCTGTGATGGCATCGAGTAGCTGAGCTTCGGTGAGCCAACTATGTCGCTCCACCAGGTCAGCCTTAAGGTAAAGCAAAAGCGTATAGCCTGAGCCAAAGAGCACTGAGCCGATCTTGAGAAAAACTCCAAAGAGACCTCCTAGCGTCAAAGTGCTAGGAGCTAGCGCCACAGGGAGGGCAAGCATCGGGGTCACGAGGGCCAAACCGCTTCGATGTCGGCTCAAGCAGGCTGTCATAAGTCCGCCACAGACCAGAATCAGCAGCTCGTGAGTTCCCAAAAAGCCTGCGACAGTCGCTAGGATCATACCCAGCATCAAGCGTCGACGATGCGGCATCTGCAACGCAAACCCGACCAGAGCACGTACCACGAGGGCTAAGACCACGGGACGCATCCAAATCAGCAGCTCCTGGGTGATTGGCATCCGACCGTAGGTCACGTAGAGCATGCCGAGGGCAATGGAGCTCAACATAGCCGGCATGATGAACCCGATGCCTGCCGCCACGAGACCACCAAGACCCGCCTCGCGATGTCCCAGATGAAGGGCTAGTTCTGTGGAGTTGGGTCCTGGAATCAACTGGGTCGCAGCGTGCATCGAGAGAAAAGTCTCACGATCCAGCCATTGGCGACGACGGACCAACTCCTCATCCATCAGGGCTACATGGGCTAAGGGCCCACCGAAACCGAGACTTCCTAATTTGAGAAAAACCCAAAATACTTCGGACCACGTCCGTTGGGTATGCAAGCGTCACCTCCGCGATTATTCCGGGCAAACTTGGCTGGAAACGTGAGCTCTCGTCAAGTCCCACTGTGTCGATCCTCGGGTCGAGGCGTGCTTTCGACCTGTCTAACCCTCGCTGTAGCTTTGCCCACTGCTCAAACACTTGTATCTGTGCTACAAATGAGTTAAGTCAACAAGGATGGAGTGAGGGGGTGCTCGCATGCGAACGATTCTGAAGATCATGACGACTCTGCTTCTTGTAACGGCTTGCAAAGATAAGTCGGACGATCCCATTGCATCTCAAGCGAAGGACGAAACGCAGGCCCAAAACGGACTCCTGACGACTTGCTATCAAGGGGATTCATGGAGCTGTGCGGTCGAAGCGGAAATTGTGAACCGGGTCAATCTCCTCCGTGCCGATCGACCGTTAACCCAGCATTTCGAATCTTCCTTCGTCGCTCGTACTTGGTCGCAGGCCCAGGCGAATCAGGGGCAATTGAGTCATACAGGGTTTCCCCAGCAGCGGCAGCAGGTGCTTGCCAGTGAGTTTCCTCAGCTCAAATTTCGCTATCTTGCGGAAAACGTTGGTATGAGTAGCTTAACGAGCGAAGATCCGGCTCGTGTCGCAGAGCGCATCGTGGGCTTGTGGGAGCAAAGCGCTGGTCATCGCGCAAATATGCTGGCTTCTTATAGCTTTATCGGAGTTGGTGTCTTCCGAAAAGACGGCCAATTCTATGCTACGCAGCTCTTCTATAACTGAATCGCCGATTCAAGTCAGAGATCCCTTCTCGCATCACAGATCGTGAGCTCCTTGGAACATGTCGTGGGTAGTGACGGTGCAGGGTAGCGGCCTGCTGGCTCACACCTTCTCCGGTTCGTTGAAATGTCCCCAGGCACCTGCTGGTAGCAGGACTTTCCCAACCGATCGTGTTCCGGAAAGTTTTGACCAAATCTTTAACGAAGATTTACGCTCGAGCCCTATCGTTCGGGCATAAAAATCGATGATTAAATTGGATTGGCGCGGTCGGTAGGACAAAGATCCTCAATCGCAGAAAATCCGAAAACAGTGGCGAGAGAGTCAGTCATGAGGGGATAGTCCTCACGCCTGACTCTTATTCTTGCTGGTTTTTATTTCGCCCTTAAGGGCGTCAGTCCAGGAATCTCCTCCCTCAGAAGCCCGCGTCAGCGGGTGAATAGGGAGGGGAGTCTTCAACGAGTCCCGTTAAACTGACGATCGTAGGAACGGATGGTATCGGCTTTACCAAAAGCAGTTTTTGCAAGATCAGCGAAGATATCGAAGGTATCCTGATCGAAGTAATCATCGCCTAAAGAAGCACTGACCACGGAGAGCTTTAAAATGGCTTCTGTCGCTAGGAGCGCCTCTTTGAGGGAGAACTCAAGGGAGGTTGCTCCCTCACTGGATTCTCCTATCTCAATCGATTGGAGCTTATTGTAGAGCTCGATATCTTGATTTTGCAAGGTCTCCAGTTGGTTCACAGCCGTGGCGAGTAGCTGATATCGAAACACCATAGGGATATCCCGGTTCCATTCAGGAGCGTTAACTAGTTGAACGATTCCTGCTCGACCACCTAACACAGTTTGAATCTGGTTTTGAGGTAGACCCTGGATCACTCTTAGAAGATGTTCCTGCACCCGGGTTTCCAGCTTGTTCAAAGCGACATCAGCCAGGCTACTTGCCGGATTCTGTGCCAGTCTTTCACCTCCTAAGCTGCTGATCGCAGCTGTCCAGCTCGTGGCGCTTGTCAGGATGTCTCCGACCTGCTGCAAGCTGTTGTCTTGGGAATCGGCATTGACGAGAGCCAATAGAGTCTTCACGACGGCAGCTTCGGCGTCGGGACCAAGGCTCGTCTGGTTCAATTGTTCGACAACATCTCTGATTCCAGGGTTCTCCACGAATGGTTTTCTTGCGTAGTAGAATCTGGAATAGGCGAAGAGTTTGTTCAGTAGACCATCCCCACTCGATGTAAGCCAGAGGGAGTTCTTACTCAAATCGAAAGAATAAACACAGGAAAGCTCCGACGGTATGCGAATGTCGATCGAGTTAGGTCCGAGGCTCACTTGCTGGGTCTGGTCACAGCTATCCCTATACTGAGTTAAGGCACTGAAGGTTCTACGATCGGGATAGCCATTCACCAAGGCCGCGCTATAGACGATTCCAATCTGACTCAAGAAATCGGGGATGCGCTTGGTGAGTCTATGGGTCGGAGCCGCAGCAGACGCATCAAGCTCAAACACAGGTAGACCCTGTTGATCGCCGGTATTCTTAAGCGCGATTTCGACAGGTATTTCTTCGTTGAGCACATGGGTAAGGGCTTTAAAGGTTGGCTGTGCGAAAGTAGAATCGCTGGCAAAATTAAATCCATTGGTGCCAGGATCGATGTCGGTGATGTCAATGCGTTGGATAGACTGGCGATTGAGAAGAATTTCAAGAGCGTCCAACATCTCGAAGAAGACGCCTCGCTTAAGTGGACGTGCATCCGTGCTGTAGCGCTCGAATTGGTAGGTTGCGAACATGTTCTTCGACTTTTCGAGCGGCACTTTCACGAGAGCGATTTGATCCTCATTCGTCGCTAGATCGGTGATCCTTAACTGGGCTTCCGCATTCAAGGCACCAAAGACATTGTTAGCCAGGAAATCAAAACCGATCTGGGAAGCTTCCTGATAGTCAGCGAGGGTGAAGCGGCCTTCGTCATCAATCGTATCTGTCCGTCCATATCCATAGCTCTTGTAGCTGGCATAGGTGTCAAAGACCGCTCGAATGCGGGACGCGACACCACGACCACCCGGGTTAGTAGAACCTAAGCCGCTAGAATACGCCGCGAAGAATCGTGAACCGCTGTTCACAGCGCCAAGGGAATAATCGATCTCGTAGCGCTCGATCGCTTCTCTGACGATGTCCTGCGGTGAGGCACCGCTGTCAAACGTAGCACAGAGGGCATCCTCCGATTCATCGCCATTCGTACAGTAGTCGTATGGCCTTACGTTGAGACTCTTTCTTGCTTGTGCGACTGTGCCGAAGCGACCTCTTTCGCTTGCTAGTGCAGTCTGGACGGCGGCTTTGAACACAGATCGATCGATTCGCTGCGTATAAAGCTGGTCTGCACTCGGGTTCGGATCGGACACATTGACCCCAGCAACCTCCAATTGGCCTTTGTAGGCATAGGTGATGGCAGCAATGTCATAAGGTCCGAGGCCGCTGGCAGCTAGAGACTGCTCCGGTTCGTCACCGGTCTCGAGAGTCTGGTAGAGGAGTCCCATGTACATCGGATTGTAATCCATGACACTGGACGTCCGGAGTATACGGGCCTTCGCGAGTAGGAGTTGCTTTTCGGCATCCGTAGTCGCTGCTTGAGCCTTCCGACTCAGGACGTGGTAGGCCTCGGGATAGTTGCGTTGGTCTGCCGACGCTTTGAAGTTATGATAGAGTCCGAAGTTGTGACCCATTTCATGGACAAGGACATCGAAGTAGTAGGCCTTGGCATATTGTTTGGCGAACTGATCGCGGCTCAAGTTCGGATTTTTAGCCATCAATACATCGAAGAAAGCCCTTGCGGTGGAATCGTTCAATTGAAACGCGTAGCCACAGCTTTGTTCCTGTTGGGCCGTCTCGGTCAAGTTTCCTTTTTCAAATTTTGCATAGGCTCGACCCATTCTCTGCTGGACGCTCTGAATCAGCCTGCTCCTTTGACTTTCCACCGAGTTCGGCATGTTCAAGACATCGGCAAGGATGGTGGCGTAGAGATCGAGTTTTGCGGCTGCAGCCCGCACGCTGCGTCTGCTCGTGATCTCGATCTCGAGGCGCTCGGCAAAGTGACGAAGGTAATCGTCAGCACCTAGTCCTGAGTTGCGCACATCTAAGCGGCTTTGTTCCAGCAGCGCCCTTTCATGGACTCGATCGAAGCGGGCGAGTGTGGGGTCTCGCGTAAGATCGCGTCGTACCGAGGCACGAGCTTGCTCGAACAGATCGACTCGACCCGGCGCCCCTCCGCTACCTGTCACGGCCACGGGTACCGTGGTATTCGGATCACCAGGCATGATAACGTCACCCTGTGCATCGCGCACACCGGCCCAGGCGACCGCTCGCTTCTCGTATTCGGCCTGACCGAGAGTGAAGCGCTCGTAGAGTTTGCGCGCACTCATCTCTGCTCCCCTGACGGCACCTTCGTACATAAAGGAACTCGCGGAGAGTACCTCACCTGTGTCAGGATGACTAAGGCTCGGTCCGAAACCCGCCAAGCCGTTGCCGATGTTTTTTGCAAAGTGCACGATCATGTTAGCTCGCAAGTCACCCACCTCTTTCAAGGCAGGGATCATAGACGTCCCGTCTTCCCGTAAACAGCGTCCCTTGAACCTTTGCATCTCAGGTTGCGCCGCTTCTTCTGCTGAGGCTTCGGCAAGTTGGACGTAAGTTCTCTGATCTCGGAAAGCCTTTTGAAAGGTCCGGTTCCAAGTCTCGACGGCAGCTACGGCCTCTGTGCAGTATTCCGCAGGGAAATCTTTGTTGAGGTGATAGGTTACAAGCTTGCCGATAGCAGGCTCGACGTGGAAAATGTTTGCCATGGTCTGGATGTTTTGCTCATTTTCATCGAGAAATCCAGTGTTGTCGATATAGCGCTGAGACGTGAAAATTCCGAAGGTGCCGTAGTCAAAGCGGTCGAAATAGGTTGGGCGATACTGGCTGTTCTCCTTGACCTCCAGGAAGCCATTGCGGACTTTGAGCACCACGGGGCGAGCGAGACTACCGGTAAACTGCAGACTCGGCGTGAGCGTAAAACGAGTCAAGTAACTCAGAAACATTGGCTTATTGGGAGTTTTATCCAGGTACAGGTAGGGATTATCCACCTCAGCTTTGGCATTCAGTGTTTCTGGCAAGAGCTCAACGTTGCGGCCCGTATAGGCTCCTAGCTGGGAGTAAAGTTCGAGATCGGAGACCGAATCAAGGAGGTTGGTGAGCAGGTTCGATGAGAAATCGACATCAACATACTGGGCGTTTTCCCAATCGCTTCTCTGTACACGCTCGTAGTTTTTGGACTCGGGATTGAAGACGATGTTGAAATGCTCCTGAATCGGGAACTTGAGAATGCTTCGTTCTGTGTTCGTGATGTCGCGTTTGTCATCGACGATCACAACGGACAGGAAATCTTTTTCAAACTGAAACTTAACTTTGACCGAGCCTCCACCGTAGGCAATTTGGCCTGAACCAGCAAAGGGATCTTCGCTGGTACTGTCGACAACGGTGGGATAATGAACGAAGGTTTTGCCAATGAGGTCTGACTTCTGAATGGCGTTCTCGAAGGCCTTCCGTCGACTCGCGGGCTTTGCATCGATGATCTCAAGTTTCGCCGAGTTGACGACAAAGAGCGGTTCGCGTGAACGTGTCCCCGGTGTAGCCACGTCACAGACTTGGCAGCTTGGTGCGGACTGACCCACATAGCTTTGGTGCTCAGCGATAGCCCAACGAAACGTGGTACCTTTGACCCGAATGAACACATACTGTTCGTCGAGAGTCACGTCAATCGCTTCGGAGCCATCGACAGACAATGTCGCCTTGATCTTTGCCACGATCTCCGAGTTTGGGAGATCATCTAGCACTTTCGCCGACGCATAATCGTCTTTGGCGGCCAGGGCCGAGGACGCAAAGATTTGAGGATTCGAACTTTCCGAGAGTTCGACAGCATCGTAATCAAGGGGATCGGCTTCCCCTCTGACGACAGTCAGCAGTGGTGACTCTGGAGCGTTTTCAGGTCCTCTTTGGTAGTCGATGAATCCTAAGCGAGCGGGCACTCGTGCAATTTCGACAGATATGCGTCTTCCTTGTGAGTTCTCGCGTATCCAATAGAGGCGGTAGCTTTCGTTCACGACTTTCGCAAGCAGCGATGAGCCAACGGTCATTTCCTTTTGATACACGCTCACTACATTTTGCCAAGCTGTGGAGCTCAGCCCTTTCGGTGGGCTTTGAGGATCGAAGAGGTAGGTAGCACCATCGATGCTCTGACGCTCAAAGACTAGCTGCTTCCTCTGGTCATCGAGCTTGATTGGTAAGGCAACACTGTTGGAAGAGATGAGGATCTGCGGCCGTTCAAACCAGTTTCCATCCTCACCCTTTTCAGTGTAGCCGGTCTTTTCGCCTTTAACAGTCTTGCTGTCTCGAAGAGTGTAGTAGCCGTTAATTTTCCAGAGATAGCTAAAGAAATGTTTTTCGTTCCCCTCGACACCGAGGTAGAGAAAGTTGCGGTCCGCGACGAATTTGACTTTCGAGCTTCCATTCTTCCGGAGCTCGGTCTCAATCTGGGAGCTAACACCGGCGATCAGTTGCTCTTGGGCGGGTGTCAGGTCCTTGTAGTTGACCCATGCCCCTTCGAGTCGTTCGAATGGCTTACGGGTAAAGTCCTGAGGCTCTTCCGCTCGCAAAAACTGAGAGCTCGATCCAAGGATCGTCGAGCGCTCGTAGAGGAACTCGTTTTCCCCGTAAGCAATCTTGTCCTTGGGCTTGCGAGCGCAGGAACTAGTGACGGAGATCAAGCCTAATGACGCTGTGATCCATGCGCCCGTAACGAACAACTTGGCCTTGACTTTGATACTTAGCATCTCGTCTTTCTCCAGCGGATTAGATGACTCGCGTCGTGATACTGAGGGTGAAGCGGGTGATATCTCGGTCGTACATCTTGAAGTTCATATTGCGACCATATCGCAATTGCTTATCGCTTGTCGTAACACCGATGGAAAGCTTGTACGCCTTCGCTACTGACGTCGCAAGCGAAGTGGTGGAGGAAAAGTCATAGGTGTCCTCCCAGCCCTCGTCATAACTCGTCTGATAGAAGACAATCGATTGCGATAGGGTTAAGATTTCCAAGTCTAAGGTGCCACCAATCCCGCCGAAGAGAGAATGAGTTTGATTGGCTTCTCCGAATTCATTGAGCGTTTCTCGGTGCGCATAGACCGATGCTCCTGTCGAAGTATCGAATGTCACGCTCGCGAGAGGGCTCCAGGCAAGATTGAGTCCGGCCGTGAAAAGGCCGAGTCTCTTGTAGTCTGCAGAGCTGGCTTTCGAAGTTCCCAACGACAGACTTGCGAAAGGCTTCCATTCAAGCCCGCTGGCGCTGCTCGAGTTAAAAACCGACCGTGCTGACCCGTAGGAAAGTTCGACGTCCGTGCCGTAGATTTCCTCGTAAGGCTGGTTCCGATAACGGACGCCGCCGCTGAGTCCGAAGGCATGTTGATCGTTCCAGATGTACCCGAGACTTGTCCTGAGCTCAGCGTTAGGCGAGGGGTCTTCGATGTATTCAGCTCTCGAGGAGTAACTGAGGCCGACCGAAACCGTCTTCCGCGCCGGGTCGTCCGTCGGGGTGGAGCTCCGCGCCGTTCCGTACCAGCCCAGCCAGCTCGAAAGGGCAAGCATGGGCAGGGCCTTGCTCGGGACTTGTATGCGTATCCGTATAGCCGCACTCATGTTGCGATCAACCCCAGTCAAGTTAAGAAAAATGAAGCAAGATATGGCGGTACGCGGGTTTTGTTAGGGCATTTTTGCTTTTTGGTCAACTGACCAGTTATCTTTTTGAAACACAAAGCACATGAAATGTGAAGACTGTGATCACTTCTGAGGAGCTTCCGGAAGACGGCGACGGCTTGGATCGCAAGGCTGGTTCATTTTTTATACTCACAAATTCTGCATCTATTTGTAATTTATGGTAAAAAAGCGCGATGATGTGGGTTTGAAGTCTCGACTCGCCGCAGGAGCTCGCACATCGAACCAAGCAGACAAGAACGGAAAAAACTTGATTGAATATGCCGAAGTGATGTAGTTAAGGGCAGAGGCGCCGTGCTACGGTGTCGAAATGATCACCTCCTGTTGCTGCTGAGTGGAATCATGTTGTTGCTGCTGATCGTCCTCAAGTACCGATGGCTTTTTTTGTCAAGAAATGTATTGGTTTATATCTTCTGCCTCTCGACCATCTTGCTGCTGGCCTGTGGTCCGGTCGCTCCAAGTGAGCAGCCTGTCGCGGTCCCCTCACAGACGACCATCGACTCTGACCTTGTCCCTTTCCTCGAAGCCTATCTCGCGGATGCGAGCGCAACGGGAGCGCCCGTAGGCCACGAGCGTTTGGACGAACTCAAAATGCTGGTGTGGAGAGACTCGATTCAAGCTGCAGGTGCCGACGCAGGGGTGATTCTGGGTCGATGCCGACGCTTCAATGAAAATGCGAAGGACCCTAGCCAGCGTTTCCGGGTGGTGGAGATTGCCCGTCCCGACCACCAGCAAATGGTTGGGGGGATCCGAATCGACTCCTTAACCCTCAAGACCATCCTCTATCACGAACTCGGGCATTGCCTGCACGACTTCAGAGGCCATCGGCCTGTTGGTGAGGGCTCGATCATGAGCGGTGAACTCCCAGCGGAGCGATTTCATGACTTCGACAAGTTGAGACATAGTCACTTCCAGCTGATGCGAAAACAAAAAAGCTCCCGATGAGGAGCTTTTTGCTTATGGATACGGGTGCTCTATCATTTCTTTAACTTTTGTTTCTCAACCGCTTTCTCGTCTACTTCTTGCTGTTTAGCCGTTGAGTATCCACAGGCTTTACTTGGTTCGGCTAGAATTTTCTTGGCATCGACGGCGCAGATTTTCATGTTGATCTGGGCTGGTTGAGCCTTCGAACTCTTTTCGAGAAGTGAAAAGCCCTCCCTCCCTTCTCTGGAAGTTCGCTCACCCTTCGCTTTGCACACCAGGGATACTGCTAACATGAGGTCAGCACAGACATTGGTGCCGTCGAGTGCAATGCTCTCTTTGTGCATAGCGATCGACTTGTCCAAGCTACCCCGTACATCGAACAACCAATCGATCAGAAACATGTCAGGAATAAGGCGATAGAAAATACCTAGACCGTATCGCACACTGCCCTGAGCACTGACTTCAGCGAAAAAGTTGTAGTTGTATTCGGAGTCGATCACGTCTTTCCAGAGCTTTTCAATTTTCTTGGCATTGATGAGCGACGACAGAACGCCATCGATGGTTCCGATACTCCCGATCGATGAACCGAGGAAGAGCTTGCAGAGAAATTGATTCGGATCATACTTCAGGCAGGTCTCGGTCGCCTTCTGACCCCGGACGAAAATCTCTCGAGCGAAAGGCAGGTCCTTTTCGTCGGTGTAGGAGCCTCCCCATTGGAAGGCTATGCTACCGAGCTGCCAGTAGCCATCGAGCCACTTTGGATTTTTTTTCAGGACCGATTCGATGATCTCGTAGCCCCTTTTGAGATCCGCTTGACTCTGTTTCTCAGCTTGCTTGGGGTCGAAAATGCGAACGTATTCTTGATAGAGGGCCGGTTCACGCTTGAGCGGTTCCCAGTCCATCTCGTATGTCTTATAAGTTTTGACCTGCGCTTGCCCAAGAGGAGCAAGGGCGAGACCCACGAGTACTGCAGTTCGTTTCAGGAATCGGCACACGACGAAGCTCCTTCGTTGGCAATCTGAGCCACTGCACGTGACTGTGACCTCGTGGGGATTCGGCAGAACGAATAAAAGATTAAGCTTTTCATGACAGTTCTGAAAAAATAGTATGAATGTGAAGCCTTCCCGAAGGTAGCTCGGAAGATGCAAGCGACGATCCCGGGGGTTACATCCCTGTGGGAGTTAAAATTTGCTTTTACCTCCGGTCCTTTGTCTTCATAAAATAGATGGGTTTCTCGCTCTATCCGAAGGAGTCGTCATGCAAACCAGAATCTCACTGGCTCTTCACCGTTTTTGGTTATGGGTTTTGCTGCTGCTGCCTTTGGCTTCCTACGGCCAGACTGGGGTTAACGATCCAGGATTCTATGTCTTCTTCAAGAAGCCTCGAGATTGGAACCAGGTTCGTCTCTACACCTGGTATGTACAAGATAATCGAGTGATAGAAACTTCAGGACGCTGGCCCGGTAAGCCCCTGGCGGATGTGGGGGGCTGGTATCGTGGGTTTATCGATTTCAATCAGACCCATCCGGAATATCGGACAATTCGCCTGATTTTTAATAATGCCGGCGGTCAGCAGACGCCAAGTCTCGAGCGGGCCGGTAATGGCTGGTACGTGTGGAAGGATAGCGCGGGTGTTCTGATCAATCGTTGGTTTGACGTCAATCCAGAAGAGCGTCTCTTTCAGTTGACAGTCAAGGGAGGGCAGGGGAGCGGCACGTACTTACCCGGAGTGCTCGTGCAGATCCAGGCAGAGCAGGCGGCAACAGCGCGTTTTATGAGATGGGAGGGGCCTGGTGCTAGGCTGCTCAATGATGCAGGACGCCGCTTTGCCCAGCTTCAAATGCCCGATTTTGATGTCACGATTGAGGCTAAGTTTGAAGACCTCAGTGTGGGTGCCGAGCGTTACAACCGACAGTGTGTCCGGTGTCACGGTGCTGCAGGCGAGGGAGGGATAGGGCCCAGTCTCAGAATTGAGGACGGGCGCTGCTCCTCCTGCACGACGGAAGCTGGACTCTCCGATCGAATCGCCAAGACTATGCCCATAGGTGCAGTTGGCACCTGTACCGGGGATTGTGCTTTAGCGGTGGCCCGCTATATTCGCTTCGGTCTCAATGAGGTATCAGGTGTTGACTGCCAGGAGGCGGGACAAAAGATTGGCCAAAGGCAGATACGTTTGTTAACCCAGCGAGAATACCGCAACACAATTCGTGATCTGCTTGGTCTCGTTGACATTGAAGCCCTGCGCTTCTGGCCTGAACCTGCACTCGTACAGGGTTACGACAACAATGCAGAATCTGCTGTCGTTTCTGATCGGCATGCCTTAGTCTTCTCGAAGGCGGCGATGGAGATCAGTAGTCGCGTATCAGCTGAGAAAGTTTGGGGACCTTCGTGTGCAGACGATCAGCGCTGCCTCGTTCAGAGCATGGGTGCCGCCTTTTTCCGCCGACCACTGGATACCACAGAAGAAAATCGCCTCCTGGAAGTTCTGCGAACGCAACCACGTAAGAGCCAGGCTCTGCTCGAAGTGCTCCTGCAGTCGCCTCAATTCCTTTACCGATCGGAACTCGGACAGTTCCTTTCACCCATCAAGGCTTTTCAACTCAATGGGTATGAAATCGCAAGTGCGATGTCCTACGCTCTGACTGGATCGACACCGGATGCCACCCTGTTGAGCAAGGCGCAAGATGGTAGTCTAAAACAAGCTGAAGTGAGACGCAGTGAAGCCTTGAGGCTGCTTGAGACGCGCTCAGCTCAGGAGCACTTTGCGCTGTTTGCACAGCAATGGCTAGGCATCGGTGGGCTACCCTTTGCGACACGGGATCAGCTAGACTTTCGAGCGGAGATTCGATCGGATATGCTGGAAGAGACAAGGCGCTTTTTTCGATTTTGGGTGTTTGAGATGAATGGAGGCGTAGCAGACCTTTACAAGGCAGACCAGACCTTTGTCTCCAAACGTCTGGCATCTTACTATGGACTTCAGCAGCCAGAATCAGATTGGGATGCTGTGGCTTTACGAAACGACAGCAAAGGACTCTTGGCCCTCGGCAGCATCACGGCGAGTTATGGCAACTCGCAAGAGGCTTCTCCGATCAAGCGCGGCGTGTTCGTTAGAAATCGTCTCCTGTGTCAGGAGTTGCCACCGCCTCCCGCCAACGTCGATACGACAATTCCACCCCCCTCCCCGGGCCTGACGATCCGAGAACGCTTGAAAAAGCATATTTCTCAGGGCCAACAGAGTGACGGGAGTAATGCCTGCTTTTCCTGTCATCAGTATATCGATGAAGTAGGATTTGGATTCGAGGCTTTTGATGAAACTGCAAAGAGACGTCTCTTTTATCCAGAAAAGCCTGGAAGTCCTATTGATGTTTCAGGGCAGATCAAGAGCCTCGAATCGCTTGCAGACCCGGCGAGCGTGCGCTTCCAAAATCTTTCAGAATTGGGACGGATTTTGGGGGAGAGTCAAAGATCCAAGGATTGCTTTGCGACTCAATACTTTCGCTTCGCCCTAGGGCGACTGGAGACCCCTCAGGATCAATGCAGCTTGGTGGAATTGCAAAAGACAGCTCGAGCTGGAAGTATTCGGGATTACATGGCGGCTGTCATAGCCTCGGATAGCTTCATTTACAGGAGATGAACACCATGACCAAGCCTCTGCACGATCGACGCTCTCTTGTGAAGTGGGCCGCTGCCTGTTCGAGTTATCTGTGGATGGAAAAGTGGTTAGGAGGAGAGGTGCGTGCGGCTGGGAAAGGGGATCAAGCGGCACGTATTCTCTTTGTCTACCATCCTGATGGAGTGTTCCTCGAACAATGGCAGCCAAAATCTCTTGAGGGAGACTTTACCGATTGGCCGGAATCGATCCTGCCGCTGAAACGTTGGCGAGATCAGCTGGTGATTCTTCGGCAGCTCAACCTCCTGGATGGGCAGGGTGATGGCCATGATGAATCGGCTCGCTTGCTGCTCACCGGAGCTCGAGATGCGAGGCCAGGTTCGATAGATGTGCATCTTGCCGAAAGCTTCCGACAGCCCCTCTTGCATGTTGGGGTCCTAGCCAACAAAGCTCAGGGCCACTCGGTGAGTTTCAATCAGGGAGGAGCTGAGAAGGTTGCTGACGATAGCCCCTTAGCGGTGTATCAACGACTCTTTGCGCAGGCTCGTGCGGTCTCGACGACACTCGATCGGGACGTTCTGCGTTCTGTTCAGGGCGAGCTACAGGCCTTCCTAGCTAAGCTTGACAGTGAGAAGGATCGGCTCAAGTTGGAACAACATCTCAGACAGATTCAGATTCTCTCGAGCTCCGATCAAACCTGTGCGGCTTATGATCTGAGTCCTTACCCCTACCAGGAGCGTATGAAGTGGGAGGACAAATCTGCTCCGGTCATCCTACGTATGCAGATGCGCAATCTGGTGGAAGCTTTGTCGTGCGGTCTTTCGCGGGTTGCGACCTTGCAGATTTCCCGACATACCAGTCCGCTCAAGATGGATTACGACTGGCTTGAGAACTACAACAATACCTATCCTATGGAGAGTCATCAGGCCTCTCATAACAGTGGCGAGATCCATGCACAACAGAAGAAATGGTTCAATGCGCAACTGGGCTATCTCTTCAAACTACTTGCTGAACGTCCCGAACCTGATCCTGAACGTCAGGGGGCCATGCTGGATCACACTCTGGTGGTCGTCGTCACGGAGATCGCCCAGGGTGCTTCGCACACGCGGCGCGATATGCCCTTCTACATCGTCGGTGGCGCAGGTCTGGACCGTTATACCACAGGACGCATCTTGAATTGTCAGGGTGCCCCCCACACCCAGCTTCTTTGGAGTCTTTCTAGTTTGATGGGAGCCTCGCCCCAGGGTGCTTATGCTGATGCCGGTAGCTTGGAGGGCCTATTGAGCTGAAGGGCTAGAATGTGAGTTCGGTAAGACCGGCTACTCGGACCCGAAAAATAGCGGCTGCTGCCCTGCCTTTCCCCTCTCGTTCATTGGATGCTGCTGAAAAATTGAAGTCGCATGTTCATTCCACGGGTGGTGCAGCACGGATATCATGGGGGAACAGTAGGCTTGACTTGACCCCGCAGGATAAGGTGATCTTATCAACACTCTGCTCAACACAGACCAGGAAGGTACCTCCTGCGACACTTGAAACACCGAGGCACCTTCACGACCTTGAAACTGCTCTATTGGAAATTGCTGGAATGGCACAAGCTAAGGGACGTCACTACCGGGATCAATGTCTGGAGCTAATGTCCCTCATCTCTTGATCCGATTTTCTAAGCTAAGTTGACTTTACAATTGACTTTGTCGAAAGAACTAGCTCAAATATGTCATTACTATCACAAGTCTTTACCGGCCTATGCTTAGCTATTCTAGGCTAGAGCCAAGTCCTCGAACCCTTTTTCAAGGAGAGTCTCTATGAAGCTATTTCGATCACCCAGCATGCTGTTCTTAATGGCCATCGGTGTCGGCTTCACCGGTCATGCCTTCGCCAAGCGCAACTATGGGATGGCTGGATGCGGAGGTGGCTCGGTTATCGTGGGACCAGGAGGCAACCAGCTTACCGCGGCATCTTCAAATGCCACATCCTACCAATCGTTGGGTATTTTTTCCGGAACCTCAAACTGCCTACCGGCCAAAGAACTGGCTGTGATCATGAAGCAAGAGGAATTTCTTGCCGCTAATTTAAATACTCTCCAGAAGGAAATGGCGCAGGGCAAAGGAGAAACTCTAGACGCCTTCGCCAGTATTCTGGGATGTCCCGAGTCATTGGAATCCGAAGCCAAACGTACCCTTATTGAGAATTACCGGACCATCTTTAAGGCGCCAGGCATCGAAGGCGTTCTCGACACTGCGAAGGAAGAGCTTCGAAAAAGTGTCCTCCTCAAGACTCAGTGCTCAATCGTTGGCTAAGGCTACTTTCTTTTTTTAACAAGTCACATGAAAGAGGGTTTTATGAAATATTTCGTGCTCGCTTCTTGCTTGATCTTAAGTGCTAAGGGACTTATGGCTGCCGATGGCAAGACGCAAAAGAAATCTGATGCGCCGTCAGGGAAATATGGCATGGCAGGGTGTGGGCTTGGTGCCTTAATTGTAGACCGTGACGAGATTCTCCCACAGGTCGGAGCCTGGTTTCTCAATGGTATCTACTCCAACCAGACCTACGCAATCAGCTCCGGCACCAGTAACTGCGTAGAAGGGCGTTCTGATGTCGCCGCCATGGAGCAAGAGGTGTATTTTGCTGCAAACCTTGGTTCGATCACTAAAGAAGCTGCCCAGGGTAGCGGCGAACATATCGTAGCGGTCGCCGAAGTCTTTGGTTGCATGCAAGACGCAGATAAGGCACGCTTAGGCGAGCTGAGTCGGGTGCACTATTCTCAGATCTTTGCGAAGAAAGATCCTGAACTTGTGCTGCAGAACTATCTGAAAGTTGTTTCTGCTGACCCACAGCTTGCCAAATCTTGTGCGAGAGCCAGTTAAGGTTTCATGCGATATTTGTTCGTCATAACTGTCGGTGTGTTGAGTCTATTGGGGGTACAGGGTCATTCTCTTCACGGAGAGACGCTTGCGTCCCCCTTTATCAATATGGCCAGAGAGCATAAACTTGGCCAGGATGAGGGATGGCTTCGTATTCTCTTTTACCAGCGCCACAGTTTTGTGCGAGAGCCGCATGGGCTGATCGATGATCCTGATTTTTACTTGGACAGCGATGGCAAATTCGATGCTGAGTCTGAACTTTTTGCGACAATTAGAGACTTTCTTGCCCCACAGGATCCGGCTCATTTGGACGAACATGCTTTATGCCGCTACCCAGCGAGAAGAAAATATCTAGTCAGTAGACTTGACAAGCTAGAGGAGGCTCTCCCACAGGTGGCTTGTCCTCGCTTTGATCAATGGTGGAAGGATAGAACCTATCAGTCTATTTCCCTCGTGTTTTCCTCATTTTTCCCTGACAATCCAGCCTCGATGTTTGGTCACATTTTTCTGAGACTGCACCGGACGGGCGGACGAAGCACCTCTGATCTGCTTGATGATTCAATCAACTTCGCTGCTTTCACTGATACGAGTAACCCTCTGCTCTACAATCTCAAAGGGGCTTTTGGTGGCTTTGATGGCCGATTTAGTCTCATGCCTTATTACATGAAGATTCAAGAATATAACAATCTCGAGAGTCGTGACCTTTGGGAGTATCCTCTTCTTGCGAACCAGGAACAGATCCAAAAATTACTCTTAAGCCTGTGGGAATTCGGACCCCATCATGCGAATTACTATTACTTTGACGACAACTGTTCCTACGTCATGCTCATGCTGATGGAGACCGCAGAGATCAGCTGGGATTTTACCTCTAAGTTGCCTATTTGGGCAACGCCAAGTGCCTGCCTCAAGGCAGTCAACGATCAGCCTAATCTTATCCTGCAAACAAAATTTCGAGCCTCCGCCCTCAGTCGTTACCAAGAACGCTATGATCAGCTTGACCAGCAGGAACGAAAACAGCTCGAAGAAATCGTTGCTGCCGGTAAAGATCCAGGCATCGAAGGTCGGTCCAGTCGCTTGTTGGACTCCGTCCTTGAGTATATCGATTTTCAAGAAAAGCTCGCCGGCACCTTAGCACCTGTTCGGTATGCTGCGCTTCGTGAGGAGACGTTGTTAAAGCGATCGCAGATTAAAGAGCCACCCAGGCAACTGACATTCTCGCCGGGTGGACGTGATCCTAGGCTGGCCGCACCTGAATCATGGCTTATGCTCAGTGGTGCACGACAGAATAGTGATTCGCTTATGCGTCTTCAATGGCAGCCAGTGCTTCACGATCTCTTAGGAGAAAGACAGGGCTATGCTGACGATATGCAGCTGCAGATTATGCCGATGAGCCTGGCTTTTTTCCCAGAAGATAATCGCTTAGACCTTGAGGCCTTTGATATCATCAATGTGATATCGATTCAACCCCACCAAAAACTTATAGCGCCGCGTAGCTGGGTCTTATCAATTGGCTATCAGCGACAAAGCTTATGCCCAACAATCATGAATGACTATAGTGTCTGCCCGTCTACTCTCGTCCATTATGGGCGTGGTGCATCAGTAGGTCTCGGTACTGGTGCCTACGCGCCAGTCCTTGCGGGATTCATAAGTCTCGATTTGGGGGCAAGAGATCAGGACAACGAGCACATCGGCCTGGCGGGATTAGGCCCAGAAGTGCTTTTAAGCGGCAAATTACCTCTCGATATAGGCTATACGGGTCACGCAAGCCTCATCCGATACAGGCTGTCAGATCTCACGTTCGAAACCAAGCTTCAGGCCGAGGCCCAGCTGGCATTGAGGGTAGGAATGCGCCATCAGATCAGATTAAGCTCGGCGTGGGAAAGGCTTGAGCGCGATGGTACTCTCGGTCTACGTCGCTCAGCCCAATTAGGTGTTCTCCACTATTTTTGAGCAGAAGCTCGCCGTAACCCTCCTTCTTCGGGATGAGGTCAAGGCGAGCTGCTAATGTCTCCCGTTGGCGAATACTGCCGCTTGATTCCGACTCCCTGATCAAAACGAGCGAGGAAAAGCCAGCTGATAATCTTGAGAAGCCAGATCGATGACATGCTGGGCTTCTTTGTGGTTATAGACACCTGTGATCTTGATCAGGCGCTCGCCTTCGTCAGGAATATCTTTGTAGGTAAGGAAGTAGTGCTTAATTCGCGCTAGGACTTTGGGAGGACACTCTTCGATGTCGTTCAAATGTCCGTAGATCGGATCATCCTTGAGTACTGCAATGATCTTGTCATCGACCTCTCCCTGATCGATCATACGCAGGCCACCAATCGGCTTGGCTTGAAGGAGCAGGTCGCCATGAGTGATCGGACGCTCCGTCAACACACAGATGTCCAGGGGATCCCCGTCGCCGATCAGATCTTTCAGTCCCGTTTTTTCTGACGCAAAAGCTGCGACCTTCTTGTCACAGTATGTGCGGGGCATGAAACCGTATAGCGAGGGTACGATATTCGAAAACTTCTGAGGTCGATCGATGCTGAGATAACCAGACAGTTTATCGAGTTCGTACTTCACCGTATCCGTCGGGACAATCTCGATGAAGACGTTGAAGTAAGGCTTTGTTTCAGCTTGAAGGGGGATGCCGTGCCAAGGATGAGGTTTGAAGTTTTGTTTCAAGTAGGTGATGAGTGCATTCAAGTCGTTCACGTGTCGCTCCTCGTTCTCTCCGATGGCCAGGGACCCTCTAGGTTCATCTCAGGCATTCGGGCGTTCTAGTATACTTGCCAAAGGTCGAAAGTCCAGAATTATCGACGATTGTACGCTGAGATCGGGAGCCTGGGGAATGAAGAGAAAAGGCGACCGCGGGAAACGGTCGCTGGATGTGCTCACTGGGCCGGGGACGGGGCGACAGGCTTTTGTGCAGCTAGCCATGCCAAAAGGGCCTTGCCCTCTTCACTATCCTTAAATTCCGGAACACCAAGCGGCATAAAACCACTTGTGATGGCTGACTCAACGCTGTCGCGATGTTTGAGTAGGTCGCCTTCTGTTTCAAGCACGATATCGGCATAGGCAAATTCAGAGTTGTGACAACCGACACAGTTGCCTTCGACCACGGGGGCTATATCCGCATAGGTGGGAGACGTGACTGGTGCGGTGTCTTCGGCAAATGCAGCTGGAGAGAGGAAGATGACTGATGCACAGATCCCACGAACGATAGATGGCGAATGGAACATGCTTGACCTCCTATGTAGTGGGCCCATCATGTGCAAAGCTCGTGTAGCTGTCAAGTGAGTTCAATTCATATCCTTAGGAGGTCTGGGGGGATGTAAGCGAAGCTGGAGCAGGCTGGGAGACGGTTTCTCGTCGCCGTGTCCCTTCTGCAGCGTAGCCTGTTCGGAGACTCATTCGATCTCGCGGAGGTGAGATTGAAATTCCCGGATGTGACGATTGATTTCTCGTTTACAGCTCTCGCCAAGTTTCTCTCTGTTCGACATCAGACAGGTTTGTTTCGCTTTGAGTCGCCGCTCGTCAGCCTTGACTTCGGGACAAGTTGACTTCAATTCTTCAGCACACTCCTGCTGGACCGTGGCAAAGCTCTCGATGGATTTCTTCCACTCTGCTTCATTGATCTTCAGGAATTCTTTACACTGAGGATTGGAAACTTGCTCGATGTTGAAGTGAAGACAATTCTTTTCAGTTTCTCCATGAAAATCTTTACTTTCGCAGAGCTTTTCTTTGTCGGCATCACAGGGGCCGTAGGCTGCAGCCCTCAAAGACAGTAGCAAACAGACAGCTGAGATCAGTCCGAGGCGTATCATAGTGCTCCTTTCTTGATATCCAAACGTAGGTCTTATCGGTCGAACCTCCGGTTTATGGAGTGAGTCTTTTGTGCTAGACTGACAAAATCGATAGACACGAGTGTTGTTTGGGAAAGTGTCAGGCATGAAATTACGGAATTTCGTCTACATTTGGCTATTGATTGTCGCTGCCATGTCCTATGACTACCTCATCCTTAACAAGGTCATAAAAGGACAGGCGCTTCTTCCGACTTTTCTCTGTAAGGTATTGCGAGAATGCGCTCCCCTAAGCCCGATACCGGGTCGCCCCCTGAGCTTTTGGTTGGGGTGGATCGGCTTCTGCGTGATGGCCTTAACTAATCTCTACGTTCTGCGCAAGCGCATGCATTCCTTGCAAAGGTACGGGAATCTCCAAAATTGGCTAAACTGGCACATATTCTTCGGGCTCCTGGGCCCTACGTTCATTGTCTTTCATGCGAATTTCAAGGTCGGTGGACTGGTCAGCATCGCGTTCTGGAGTATGGTCGTATCTTTCGCCTCCGGTGTTGTGGGTCGTTATATCTACATGCAACTGCTCCAGGGCAAAGGCAGCCTGAAACAAAAGATCGAGATGCTGGAGAAGGCTTTCGATCAGTACCAGCAGGGGTCGGGGAATCGGATTCAGCCGCAGGCTATGCTAGCGGCCAAGGCCTATGCTTTCGCAATGGCTGGGGGTATTCCTGGGCCTGAGCTCAAGAATACCGGAATCGTCGGCTTTTTGATGCGCTCGACCCTAGGTGGAATGCGGATGGCTTTCTCACTGCCTCCTACTCCTTGGGTCGAGTCGCGGGCCTTCAAGGTGAAGCTTAAAGAATGGGCCATTCTACGCCGTCGGTTGATTTCTATGCATTACTATCAGATTCTCTTTGGATACTGGCGAACGTTTCATACGCCTTTTGCGGTTTGGATGTATATCGTCGCGGTGATACACATCGTTTCTTCTCTTATTTTCATGGTTCCCAATTAAGGTCTGTCCTGAAATACCTGTCGAAGCGTCCAGAGGCGATTCAGAGACTAAGTGGTCCAGTGATTGTTGGGGCCACGAAGCCTGGAGGCTGTCTTGGGGATGAGGCAAGCGGTAGAGTTGCGCTTGCACCCCGAGTTGTTCGCTGTCGGGGATGGTTTTGCTCTTATATTCCGGCGTATGTTGCTTTTCGTCTCAAGTTTTTCCCTGTGTCTGCCGATCCTCCGAGGAAGCCATGAGGTGGACGAAGCCGTATGGGGATGAAGCTCTATTATTTGTTCACGCAAACCCTTTGGTTCTGGGGCTTGGCCTTCATGGTTGGCTTAGCTGTCTGGGGCACGCGGAAACGAACGACCCATCAGAAGGTGGCCAAGCGGCAGTGGGATGACGCAGTCGCGAAGAAGATGCACGAGCCACTATCCCTCCATCCCGAAATCGATCCGACTCTTTGCGGTGGCTGTGGGGCCTGCGTAGCGGCCTGTCCGGAAGGTGAGATTATTAAGATGATCAATCATCGGGCTGTGCTGGTCGAACCGACCAAATGTGTGGGTCACGGCCAGTGTCAAACGGCTTGTCCCTTCGATGCTATCCAGCTGGTGTTTGGCACCAAGACCCGCGGCATGGAGCTGCCCCGGATCGACGGCAACTTTCAGACGAATGTACCGGGACTCTATATCGCGGGTGAGCTCGGCGGCATGGGGCTGATCATCAACGCCGTCAAGCAAGGACGACTCGCGGCTGAGCACGCAGCCAAAACAGTTCGTCCGGGAATCCAGACTCAAGTCGATATTTTGATCGTAGGAGCAGGGCCAGCAGGCCTTTCGGCAGCCCTCGCTGCTGCTGCAGGCAAGCGCAAGTACCTTTGTGTCGAGCAGAACAAGTTTGGGGGAACCATCTATAATTTTCCGAAGCAAAAGGTGGTCATGTCGCAGCCCCTCGACTTTCCGCTGATCGGCCAATTCAAATTCAACAAAAATAAGGTGTCCAAAGAAGAACTCCTGGGGCTCTGGTCTCACGTTCGGAAACAGTCGGGGCTTTCGATCAAAGAGGAGTGCCGCTTCATCAATCTGCAAAAGCGAGGTGATATCTTCGAGGTCGAAACCTCGGCGGGTCTCATCACGGCGCAGAAGGTGATCTTGGCTATGGGTGTTCGGGGAACACCGCGAAAGCTCGGACTGCCGAACGAAGAAATGTCCAAGGTCACCTACAATCTGCTCGACCCCGATCAATACCAGGGTAAATGGATCGCTGTCGTCGGAGGTGGGAATGCAGGTGTTGAGGCCGCCCAGTATTTATGCAAACCTCAGTTGCGTAACCGCGTGTTTCTCCTGGTGCGCGGTCCCACCTTCGATCGCTGTAATCAGGAAAACCAGGACATCATCTTCGATTATGCAAAGAAGGGTCTGGTGAATATCGTCTTCAACGCGACAGTGGATCAGATTCACGCTGATCACCTCATAATCAAGAAAGACGATCAGACGCTACGCTTACAGAACGATTTCCTCTTTATCTTTGCCGGAGCGATCATGCCCTTCGCCTTCCTCAAGAGCATAGGCATCATGATTGAAACTAAGTACGGCGAACCTGTAAAACAGTCCAGCTGAAAGTACACCCGAAACTTTTGATAAAGTCGCAGAAAAGTTGCTTTTCTGCTGCGGTGAAGGGTTCTTGGCGCGATTCGTGAATCTATCCCAATTCCAGCTTTGTGTATCCGATTCAAAGCCTGCTACAATAGGGGCATCATTTCATTTCATCCACCAAGAGTCCCAGATTGCACATCGACCCGCAACACATGCGAACGGCTGCGTGCAGGGTACTGATTCTGCTACAGGCCTTATTGCTTGGTAGCTTGGGTTTGCTGTCTTTACCAGCACAAAGTATGGATACACGGGGGCAGATCCGTATCGGTGCCTACACTCGGACGGTGACCTTTAAGGAGGCTGTCCTGGGTGAAACAAATAATGATGAGTATGTGATCTCAAGTCAGGTGAAGCTGGACCTTTTGAACCTGACCGAGGATCGTGGTCAAGTCCTGTTCGAAGTTCGTGATAAGATCGATAACTTTGGAAAGTTGGAAAGGGAAAATCTCCGACTTACCTCCTATAATCGTTTTCAGGTTCGCACAGCCGCGTATCGCAAACCCTGGGAGAACAACCGTTTCTACTACACGGTCGGCCGATTCCAGCTGAGCGAAGCGAATATTCGCAGTCACGATGGAGCTGAACTAGGCTATCGTTACAGTCGAGAGATTCGAACGGGACTCTTTGTGGGGCAGGGGCCTGAAGATATCCTCACGCCACTCTATGTCGATCCAGAGACCCAGTCTGTGAACAATATGCAGGCCGGCGCCTACGTCACCTACGACACTAAAGTCGGCGCAGAAGATAGCTCCTATCTCACACAAGCTATCGCCCAGGCACCCAGTTACGACATCACCGATGCTGAAAACCATGCTTACTACTATCAGCAGGGCATGTGGACGTTTACCCCGACGCATCGTCTGGTGACCCAGGTCCTCTATGATGTTTCACCCAATTCTCAGTTGCGACGGGGTTACGTTTCCTACACCTATCTTACCGAAAAATATCGGGCTATGAGCTACTTTCAACAGACAACGACGGAAGACTATCTCATCAAGCAGACCTTAGAGGATAGCTTGGTTCCAAGTGCGGTACAAAGTCTTAACTTCGAACTACGACACCGCTATTCACCGACCTTCTCCCTAGACTACAGCCTGAGCTATGGCAGGCGATCGGCTGATGGATTGACGCGAACGGAATATGCTCTAGGCACTCTGTTCCCTCGACTGTTCAGCAGTTCGGGCTCAGCTCGTGCGCAGTTCGGCATTCGCAACAACTTTCAAAGCAAGGAAAATTTCCTCAAGGTGGGCTATGATTACTGGAGTCGCTCCTTTGGTCTTGGGGTCTCTCATGTGATCAATAATGAGAACTATGAAGATGGCACCAAAAACACGCGACAGATCAGTTTGATCGATATGGGTTTCTTTTTCTTTGACGATTTCCGTGGTTCGCTTGGATATCAGCGGGAGCAGGACAAGAGCGTCCAAGCAAACGCGATGTTTGTGATGGTCGGCTACCGCTTTGGATCAGGGGCCGTTTCACCTGTCCGAACCAAACCTGCACGATTCGAGGCTATTTAGGTGCGCAACTTGCTTTTCATGGTATGGGTTTGTCTGCTGCTGCCTGCTCAAGCTATGGCGCAGGACGCAAAGCCAAAGTTCGAGGGCTTGCTGAACAAGCTGCTGGCACCCGGGCCGTTGATGATTGGACACGCTGACCTCGAACATAAAGACTGTCTTTCCTGCCATGAGCCAGCTGGCGGTGTTCCCAATAAAATGTGTGTGGATTGCCATAAAGAGATTCGTGCGCATTTAGATGCCAAGGCACACTATCATGGTTTGATGAAAGGTAAGGCATGTATTGATTGCCACAAGGATCATAAAGGCCGGGCGTTCGATGCCACAGCCTTCAATAAGGATAAGTTCGATCACAATAGAACGGGATTCGCTCTCGACGGAGCCCATGCTAAGACGGAATGTATCGACTGTCATACGGAGAAGCGTAGCAAGAAACCCATTCGTCAAAACGAGACTCGCTACTTCGGGACGGTCAACTCCTGTAACCTCTGCCATAAGGCGGACGACATCCACTACTTCAAAGGTGAATTCAAAGCTAAAGAATGTAGCCTCTGTCATACGACAGAAAAGTGGAAACCAGCCAAGGCCTTTGATCACTTGAAAGAAACTGGATATGCCCTGATCGGTGCGCATGCCAAACATAAGTGTGATAAGTGTCATGTGAAAACTGGGAAGACAGAAGTCCGATACGACTGGCCAATCAAGAATAGGCAGTGTCTGTCTTGTCACAAGGATCATCACGGCACCAATCTGAGTCCGCGATTTCGCAACGGTAAGTGCAACGTTTGCCACAGTCAAGACACTTGGAAGATGAAACTATGAGGGTCAGCATCGGCATCATCATACTCTTCGCTTGGCTATGCGGCTCAGACGCCCAAGCCCAGAAGGACTTCGATCATAGTGTAACGGGTTTTGACCTTAAAGGCGCCCACGCCTCGATCGAATGTGTCGATTGCCACAAGCAGACCCCTCAGGCGATGGCCAAGGGGCGGTCTGCTTATAATTGGACGGGCCTTAAGAAGACCTGTTATCCCTGTCACAGTGATTTTCACGGGTTTGGGCAAGAGATCAGCGCCAAACAAGGTCCGCTCCTGCAATGCGAAACCTGTCACAATGATGTTCGTTGGAAGGATGCGCTGCGATTCGATCACAACGTCCATACGATTTTTGGACTCACGGGGAAGCACAAGGACAATGCCTGCTTCGACTGTCACAAGCCCACGACCCTCACCCAAGCCTTCAAGGGCGAAAAACAGGCTCCTTACAGGGCTAAAGACAATGCGCTGCGGCGCTACGCATTTCCGACCTTAGCAACGAAGTCCTGCGAAACCTGCCATCTTACGCCCCACCCACCAGCTTTTCACAAAAAGTTCAAAGGTGTGACCTGTGAAAAGTGTCATACCACGGACGGCTGGAATGTAATGAGCCTCCAGGGGCAAATCAATGCGGACCGCAGCTTTCACGATAAGACCAGGTTTCCCCTGACGGGTGATCATAAGACGACGGCCTGTAAAAACTGTCACCTCGTGGATGGGAAAGAGGTTTTCAAGTTTCCTAACGCCGACAAGCAGTTCTGCATCAATTGCCATACCAATATCCATAAAAATCAGTTCAGCGAGCGAACCCAAGAATGGTCCTGCGCGACCTGTCATACGACGACTGACTTCGTGAAGCGTCTGCCCTTCGATCATGACAAGACAAGTTTTAAGCTGAGCGGAAGGCACGAGAAGATCGAGAGTCAGTGTGTAAAGTGTCACATACCAACCCAGGCCAAACTCCCGACCAAGCCACCTAAGACGGCCCATCTCTTCAAGTTCTCCGAGGAAAAGGACCCGAAGCTGTGTGCTAACTGCCATACGACGGTTCACAAGGAGCAATTTAATCCAGAAACACTTCGAAAGTCCTGTGCTGAGTGTCACAGCACCCAGGGTTTCGCCAAGCTTCTCGAGTTCAATCATGATGTGACTCGATTCAAGCTTACTGGCCGGCATGCTGCGATCGGTGAGGACTGTGCCAAGTGCCATAAGCCGACGAACATCACTCTGCCGACGAAGCCACCTCGTCGAGGCAATCAGTATACGTTTGAAGGACACAATCGAGGATTCTGCGAAGAATGCCATGTGAACGAGCACAAGGATATGTTCAAGCCTAAGTTTGCAAACCGCCCCTGCACGACCTGTCATGTGACGGAGGTCTTCACCAAGCGGAAGGATTTTGATCATAATGAAACCGATTTTGAGCTTCGCGGCAAACACAAGCAAGTGAAGTGCGTCGAATGCCACGAGCCAACCAAGGAACGCTATAAATATCAGCCACAGAATCGAAAGGGCGACTACCAGTTCCCCGAGATCAAGACGAAAAACTGTGCCGCTTGCCATGAAGATGTGCACAAGGGAGCCAACGGGCCTAACTGTATGAAGTGTCACAACGAGAGCGGCTGGAAGAATGCCGGGGAATTCCATAAAGACTTTCTGCTCAAGGGTGTTCACCTTCAACTCGAGTGCAAAGAGTGTCATGTCAACGATCGCGTTTTACATGGTACTAGCCAGGAGTGCAGCGTCTGCCACATGAAGGACGACCCGCACAACAGTCAGCTACAGCCCTGCGCAGAATGTCACCTGCAGAGTTTCTGGACGCAAACGACTTTTGACCACAATATGACTCGTTTCATGTTGCAGGGCGCACACCGGGTCACGGAATGTCGAGCATGTCACAACCAAGGCGTCTATCAAGGGCTGCCGAACGATTGCAGAGGATGTCACGCGCAGGATGCAGTCGGCGTTCCGAACCACGATCGGCCAGAGTATTCCCGCTGTGATGGCTGTCACAACGTTTACTTTTTCGGAGGGGCTACAGTTCAGTAGAAGCTGCTCTTTCCTCAGGAGCCCAGACCCATTGTGTGTTCGAGAACAGTCTGGGGCTTGGGATGATAAGCCTTGGCTCCTGACGGCCTCAGGTTCGTTTTAGACCATGAGTCTTAAACTCTAGCCTGCGGATACTTTGCGAGGCTCTCCTAGGTCAGATGATGAAGTATGCTCTAACATGTTCATTTTTTTGCAATAAAAACCCTTAAGCACTTGGTTCGACGTGCCGATATCTCTCTATACGAGGAGAGCTTCGGACCATTCGCAGCAGGGTCGGCAATGAAAGCATCGTCTGTCCTACGAGTTCTGAGCCCTTTCGTCTGTCTTTTCATAATCTTAATCTCGACAGCTCAGTGTGGCGTCAAACAACCGAAAGCCTCTGCGACGAAGGCCCAACCGTCCGTGGATCACGATGCCTTCAAGTTGCAGGGTATTCCTTGCGCCCAGTGCCACGAGCATAAGCGTTCTCCACCTAACGAAGATGTCAGTTCCACCGGAGCTCTCCTAAAAGTGCCCCATGGCTTCGGGCGAAGTTGCGAGAGCTGTCATGAGTTCCCGACTTGGGCAGCTTTGCCTTTTACTCACAATCCCCCGCCGTCGGCTTGTCTGGGTTGTCATTCCGTAGCCCGCGAAGCCAATCCCCATGCTGCGCGGGGTGAATGCGCCGGCTGCCACAGTTTTCCAGATTGGTCCAAGATTGGTGGAGCTTCCCTGTTCAAGTGACAGACAGACACCCCGAGCAACGGAGCCCTGGACGCAAGTGGCTGAGGTCGCCTTCTGCCTGCTTTTCTTATCCTCAAAGATCTGCGACTATAGGGGACCTTGATGTTTATGAGAGAGGCGGAACGATGAGCAAAGTCCTTCAACAGTTGGTTGAACTACTCGAACTCAAAGCTATAGAGACCAATGTCTTTGTCGGGAAAAGCCAGGACCTTGGGTTCAAGATTCTTTATGGAGGGCAGGTCTTAGGTCAAGCCCTGGTCGCGGCTCAACGAACGGTCGAGCCTGAGCGGGTTTGCCATTCTCTGCAGGGTTACTTTCTACGTGCTGGCAATGTCAATGAACCGATCTTCTACGAAGTCGACATGATTCGCAGTGGTAAGAGCTTTTCGACTCGTCGCGTGGTCGCCAAGCAAGGAGGCCTCGCGATCTTCAGCATGTCCGCCTCCTTTCATGTGCAGGAAGCGGGGCTGACTCATCAAATCGAACGTCCCAACGTACCGGGTCCAGACGGGATTCTCAATGAATTGGAACTGCTCAAGCAAGCGATTGACAAGGTCCCACTCCAGATTCGGGATAAAATGTCTGCGGAACGGGCGATCGAGATTCGAGTGGTGGATCCTGTGGATTACTTCAAACCTCATAAACGACCACCCTTGAAATACGCTTGGTTGCGAGCTAACGGCCAAATGCCCAACGATCCTCTGATCCATCAGGCCATGCTCGCTTATGCCTCGGACTTTGGTTTAGCGACGACTTCACTCTTGCCTCATGGCCTGACCTTCTTTCAACCCGAACTGCAAATTGCAAGTCTCGATCACGCGATGTGGTTCCATCGTCCGTGTCGACTCGATGAGTGGCTGCTGTATGTAAAAGATAGCCCTTCGGCCCATGGTTCTCGAGGATTCAATCGTGGTCAAATCTTTACCTTGGACGGCACCCTTGTTGCTTCAGTCGCGCAGGAAGGCTTGATCCGCGTTCAGCAGCAACCACGGACCAACAAGGATTCTATGGATGGACTTGTCACCTGAAGTTCAGGTGATCATCTGCAGGTACATTCCAGGTTGGGTGGGATCCGGGAGATAGACCACCGGTTGGCCTCTTTCGTCTTTAATGAGAAAGCTGCCTCGATACCGAGGAATTGCGACCCAGCCATCGTCGGTGTAGATGTTGTAGGTACCTTCTACTTCAAGGCCCTCGAGGAGGTTTCCCGTGTCGGGTGGGACATGAGTGGCCGCTGCTACAGGCTGTGGAATCACTTCGAACTTGGCGTTGGGAGCTAGGCGACGTAAAAGCTCCAGCTGCTGTCTCATGATTTCGAGCTGTTGATCAGTAATTCGAGCCACCACCTGTGCCGTAAGCTCTGATGTGTCGAGCTGAGGTGAAGGGGGAAGTTTCCTGTCTTGGATAGAAGATGCTGCTTGAACCGTGGCTTGTGTGTCCTGGCACAGTTCGGGTTTGAGCTCGAGAATATGATGGACCAGGGCTTGGAGATGAGGAATGTTGCTCTGAAGTTTGGTGAGATTCATATCGATCTGAAAGTCCCTTTGAATCCTTAGGCCCCATTGCATCAGCAGAAGCGAATCGAGTCCGAGTTCGGCCCAGGTGCGTGTCGGTTCGAGTTGTTCGGGTCGGATTCCACTGAGGTCAGCCAGTCGGCCCTGGAGCTTTTCCATGAAAGCCGTCTGCCCAGCTTGCTGTTCCAGAGCGGGTTCATTTGGAGACCTTCGCTCAGTCTGAGACTGGGTCTGGGGTTCGAGCCAAAGTCGCTCACCATAAAAAGGATAGACGGGTGCAGGGTAAACGGGTCGAGGATCGGGACTGAACAGCTGGTGACCATCGTTCCAAAGTTCGGCAATCACGTCTGCCAAGGATTCCGTTTCGCTGCGCCGTTGAGTGTCTAAACATGCTAGCGCTTGGATGGAATCATCGCGATGAATCCGCTGAATCAATCGAGTCAAGGAATCTCGAGGACCAATTTCGAGACAGAGCGTACCCGATGCTGAAAGGCTGGCTATAGCCGGTCCGAAGAGGACAGGCTTTCGAATCTGCTGCACCCAATACTGAGGATCCGTTGCTTCCTCCTCTGTTAGCTCGCGGCCTGTCACCGTTGATAGAATCGGTATCCGCGGACTATGCAAAGTGATGGTGGCAAAGACCTTGTGAAATTCTTTCAGGATGCCATCCATCATGGGTGAATGAAAGGCATGCGACGTGGCGAGCTCTTTGACACCAATGCCTTGGTATCTGAGGTGTTCTGCAGTGATTCGAATGGCTTCTTCAGGTCCGGCGATGACTACGGCTTGGGGACCGTTGATAGCAGCCAAAGACAGGTCCTGGTGCAGCTGGCTCTTGATAGTCTCCCAATCGGCTCGAACTGCTAGCATGCGTCCCGAGGGGGCCGACTGCATGGCTTGCGCCCGGGCTACCACCAGCTTGACGGCATCGTTCAGTGTTAGGACCGAGGCGAGGCAAGCGGCGGCGACTTCGCCGATGCTATGCCCTACGAGGCCTTTGACTTTGAGTCCTGATTCAATCCATGATTGCCCCAGGGCCCACTCCAGACTAAAAAGAGCAGCTTGCGTATAGAGGGTTTGATCTAACAAAGCTTCGTCCTCAGCTCGACTCGGATCGATTGCAGCCAGAACATCCAGTTGCCCTTGTGAGAGGAAGACGTCGAGACAGTGGCGAAAGTGTTTGCTAAATCGGGGCCAGGCTTGCGCCAGGTCCATGCCCATCCGGAGATACTGGGAACCCTGACCGGTGCAGATCAGGATCACGGATGATGGGTGCTGGTTCGAACCAGCCTTCTCGCGAGGGCGCCGTGGAGTTTTGAGAGCTTGCAGCAGCTCCTGCTTATTGCGGCCGACGACGCTCTGCCGCCATGAAAAGGTCTCCCGACGCAGGGCAAGGGTGGCTGAAAAATCCAATAAGGCGAGCTCATCGTCCGGCAAAGTTCTCCCTATCGATTCGCATAGTCGCAAACAACTCGCCTGGTCTTGAGCTGACCAGGGGACGACGATCCATGGATCTGCTCTAAGCTCGGTTTTGAGGGAAGGGACTTCGTGGACCGGAGCACTTTCCAACAAAACGTGTGCATTGGTTCCTCCCACCCCGAAGGAACTCACAGCTGCTCGTCGTGGACCGGGTCCTCGCCACGGCATCAATTCTGTAGGGATAAAAAACGGGCTTTGCTCGAGTTGAAGAGCAGGATTTTGGGGCATCGCATGGAGCGCTGGAGGAATCCTTCCGAAGCGGACCGCGAGAGCGGCTTTCATCAAGCCAATCGTACCTGCTGCGGCCGTCAGATGACCGATGTTGGCTTTAACGGATCCTATCGCGCAGAACTGGTTCTCTGCCGTTGTTTCCCGGAAAGCACGGCGCAGCCCTTCCATTTCAATCGGGTCACCGATCGGCGTCGCCGTACCGTGGCACTCGACGTAGCTGATCGAGCGAGCTGTCCATTGCGCGCGATGCAGAGCAGCTTGTATAGCGGTCGCTTGCCCTTTGACGCTCGGAGCAGCGAAGCTACTCTTACCAGAACCATCGTTGTTGAGGCCCCAGCCGCGGATGACAGCGTAGACGTGATCATGATCCCGCAGCGCGTCGGACAACCTCTTCAGTACAACCACCGCCGAACCGTCAGAAAACATTGTACCCGTGGCTTCACTTGAAAACGGACGACAATGACCATCGCGACTGAAAAGACTCCCCTGCTGATACATATGTCCGCTCGCCATCGGAGCATGGACAGAGGCGGCCCCTGCCACGGCGAGGTCAGCGTCTCCACAGCGTAGGGCTTTTATCGCCTCAATGACAGCCACAAGAGAGGTGGAACATGCGGTGTGCACCGAGACCGCTGGACCTTGCAGGTCGAGGGCGTATGCAATACGAGTCGCGACGTAGTCTTTATCATTGGTCAAGAAAGCGAGGTATTCCTCTTCCGAATGCGGTACGGCGTGACCCGCCATGATATTGCGAGAGAGATAAGTATTTTGGCCAACACCGGCATAGACGGCAACCCTGTGCTGCTGGCGCACATGAGAGTATCCCGCGTCTTCTAGAGCCTGCCAGCAGGTTTCGAGGAGGATACGCTGCTGTGGATCCGTAAACAAAGCCTCTTTCCGGTTGATTTTGAAAAATTGAGCGTCGAAGCGATCACCCTCGATCATGCCTCGGGCGGTGACATAGTGAGGATGAGCTCGGAGTTCCTGCGGTAGGCTTGTATCGAGCTCCTCAGGATGAAACCGACGAATAGCCTCGCGTCCTTCGAGGACCATCGACCAAAAGTCTTGCCAGGTCTTCGCCCCAGGGACATGACAGGCCATACCAATCAGGGCGATAGCCTCGTCATCGGTCTGCGAGCTTGGGGGGATAGACGTGCTGGGCGGATGAGGAGTTGCAGGATGGATGATTCCATCGGTCCTAGCATGCTGCAGACCATGGGCCAAGTGCTTGGCTGAAGGGAACTCATAAAGATCAAGTACGCTCACCTCGAGCTTGAGCGCTTCACTCAGAGTCGCTGTAGCCCGAGTTGCGAGCAGCGATGTTCCACCAAACTCAAAGAAATTATCATCTTCTCTGAGGTCGGGAGCGTGAAGGATGCGACGGAATGTGTCGAGAATGAGCTCCGAAGAGATCTCAGGCCTGGCAGACAGCTGCGGCTGAAAAGGAGTCCCCTTAGCTGTCAATTCTTCCCCTGGATGCTTTGTGGGGTTCGCTACGGTAGGCGTGTGAGGCGCTTGCGCAGTGAAGGCGGATGGCGTAGCCTCCTGAATGGGGATGGCAGGGGGTGCGACTGTCTCTCGGTTAAAGTGTTTAGAGAACCACGTATCGATGGTCTTTAAAAATTCCATGCGATCTTCGATCATGGTGAAAAGATGGTCCGTCTGAGGCCAAACCTGAATTTCGAAGTGTTGACGGAAGGCTGGGGCGCCCAGCATACTCGCGAACTGAGTGGGGTGAGAGAAGTAAGCTCCAAATCCCCCAGTATAGATCACCAAGAGCTCTGTGCCTTGATTCAGCAGTGATTCGATATCACGACGTGCTTGGGCAGGAGAGGGATAGTTGCCCTCGAAGTAGTCGTAAGGAATAGATTCCTTGTTTTGAAAGGGAAGCACCAGGCGACGATATAGATAGCGCTTCCAACGGTGAGCATTCACCAGTCGCTGTAGAAAGTAAGTGACCCGATGCCGAAAGGTCGGAAATACAAAAGTATCGACCATCACCAGACCTGCGATGCGCGGATCCTGGCGAGCACAGTAGTAGGCGTCCACGGCACTGGAACAAAGTCCGATCAGGATGACTTTTTGAACAGAATACTGCTCAAAAAGGACAGTGATAGCGTCCTCGATATCACGAGTGTTGCGCTCCTGAAAATCAGTTTCATCCGATTTGTCGTCACTATCTCCAAGACGAGAGAGATCGAAGCGCATGACGGTGAAGCCGCGACTCGCAAGATGCTCTCCGACTTCGACATTGAGGCGATAGGGGCCGGCGCGATGGGAGATCCCGGTATTCCAGAGCAGCACGCCGTATGACTGTCGAGCTGCTTGAGGTTCATGTATCACACCGATGAGATGCTGTGCTCGTCCAAAGCGTAAGGCGCGACGGGTCATGTAGCTCCGCCCCCCATGAGCTGACTGATGGTACGCAGGGTTTTACTTGGAAAAGCGCGGATTTTCATATAGCGCTCGTCCGTCCAGTGCATGGGCTCGTTGACCACGCAACGTTCCACTTGAACACCTTGCTTGCTCAGTTCGTCGACGTGACGATCCCAGCGACTATCGGGCTCACTTTGGACCAGGATCAGTCGGCGGCAGTGGGTTTCTAGGGAGGCAGGACTTACTCCGGCGATTTCCTCGCGGAAACGCACGGGCCAGCGAAATCCTAAACACTGAGCTTCCGTGTAGCGATCTAAGTTGAAGGGGGGATCTACGGGATCACGGGTCAGCATCTGCTGATGCGCCGCTTCAAGGCCAGTGATGTATTGGACTCCGTCAAAAATTGGATCCCAGAGCAGCATCTGTTTCAAACCAATCTGACGGCTGACACGCAGGACCAGAGCTGCTCCCAGTCGCGTGCCAATCAGGGAAAGCCGGGGGACGGCGTTACGTTTCTTGAGAGCGGCGGTAGCATGCAAGAGATTAGCTTCCCATCTTTCAAGGGACAGGTCGCTGCTTTGACCCTCGGAGTCACCCGTTCCTGCATAGTCAAAGCGCAAGACGGCAAAACCTTGCTGAGCGAGGAGTCGAGCTAACTGAACATGAGCCTGGTAAGAACGCATGATGTCTTGGGGAGCAGGATAGCAGATCACAACGCCCTCTCCACGAGGTGCACCCTGAGGCGGATGATAGATCGCAAATATCTGCTGGTCCTGCGACTCATAGAAGAAGGGTTCCGAAGCATGCATCATAGGTTATCTCCGGCATTTCGTTCTAAACGTGAGGCCAGTTGTTTGATGTTGAACATGAGTAGATCCCGAATCTTAAGGTCAAGTCCTAGATCCTCTTTAAGTCTGTGTAAGACTCGCAGAGCCAGAAGCGAGTGGCCACCTAAGTCAAAGAAGTTATCTCCCCCACCGACCTCTTGGATTCCTATATGCGATCTAAAGATACTTGCAATACGTTCCTCAGAAGGACTCAGACTTTGGCCTCTCTCTCGATCTTGAATCGCATCTTGTACGGGCTGTGGTAGGGCTTTCCTATCGATTTTACCGCTTCCTGTCAGGGTGAAGGAAGGTAGCTTCACCAGATGGTTGGGCAGCATGTAGGCTGGTAGCTGTGCAGCGAGATGCAGATGCAGCTCGGGAAGCTCGAGGCTCTGTCCCTCATGTAGGACAACATAGGCGACAAGTCGTTGGTCACCTGGTTGCAGCTCCCAGACTTGACATACGGCTTGCTTCACAGCGGGGTGAAAGCTCATGCAGGACTCGATTTCACCCAGTTCGATACGGTAGCCTCTGAGTTTGACCTGATTATCCCGTCGAGAGACATACTCGAGTCGACCATCGGGACGCATACGGACGAGGTCTCCTGTGTCATACATTTTCTCCCTAGGTTTGGCCCAGTGGGGAACGAAGCGTTCTTCAGTTAAATCAGAGCGAAAGCGATAGCCACGAGCGAGTCCGGGACCAGCGAGATAGAGACTCCCAAGGGTGCCCAGCGGCAGTGGCTGACGATTGCTATCGAGGATGTAAGCTTCATAAGAGGGCAGTACTTTGCCGATGCAGATCGGAGCTTGAGGATCGACAATACGTTCTGCGGTGGCCCATACTGTCGCTTCCGTTGGCCCATAGACATTCCAAAGTGCAGCCAGTCGCGGAACGAGGGCTTGAGCCAGATCACGATTTAGCGCTTCGCCCCCACACAGGCCAATGAGCTTGGAATGTCCATGCCAAGCACTCTCAAGCAAGAGTCGCCAGCTTGCGGGTGTTGCCTGAAGCAGCTGAATCTTTTCCCGGTCGAGTGTCTCCCGGAGAATGTCACCATCGGTAGCTTGTTCCTGATTCAGGAGAATGATGGTACCTCCAAGACTCAGGGTGACAAACATTTCAAGGACCGAGATATCAAATGAAATGGTCGTGATAGCGAGCGTGCGGAGGCCTGCAGGTAGATCTAATTCCTGCCGAATGGCTGCGATAAAGTGCATGACAGCGCTATGTTGGATTTCAACGCCTTTCGGCTTGCCTGTAGAGCCTGAGGTATAGATCACATAGGCAAGATCATCGGGTCGTGGTCCTGGCACCCCATGATCCAAGGGTGTGGATCGATCCAGCATGATCCGATCTCGATCGATCAGTACTAAGGGAATGTCACCCGCTTCGAAGTATCCCGAGAATTCAAGTTCTGTGATAATCATCCGAGCCTTGGCGTCATGTGCCATATACTGCAGGCGATCCTGTGGATACTGAGGATCAAGGGGCAGGTAAGCAGCCCCTAGACGTATGACGGCTCGCAATGCGACCAAAAGATCGATGTCTCGATTCAGACAGATTCCGATCACATGTCCCCGACGAACACCCTGATGAAAGAGAAGTTGGGCCCAGCGAAGGGCCTTGGACTCGAGCCCGTGATAATTCAGCTCTCGTCCCTGCAGAGTTCGTACAGCGGTCTGCTGTGCATGAGACTGTTGAACTTTGTGTAGCATCTGTTCAAGTGTCATGCTCGACAGAGCTTGAGTCAGGTGTCTCTCCCCGAGGCTGCGGATGACTCTCGTTGTCTCTTGATCGAGTAAGGGAAGGCTTTCGATCGGCATGTGGGCTTGAGTGAGAAGCTGGATGAGGAGACTGCTAAAGGCCTGAGCTATGGCCTGGACCGAATCCTTGCGCCATAGATCAGTCCGAAAGTTGATGCCAGCGACGGTTCGCTGTGCGTAACGTTCGAACCAGATGATCATATCAGTATCAACAGTCGCACACCGTAAAGGGAGGGGTTCGACCGTCACGTCGCCAAGCTGGGTCCTAGACTGACTATGATCCTGGAAGAATAACATGGTCGTGTAGAGTGGTGTCCGGCTCGGGTCCCGGGGTAATTTTACACTGGCGACAACTTGCTCGAAGGGTATATCTGTATTGGCAAATCCTTCGTTTGCCGTATTTTTCACCAGTTCGAGGAGCTCTAAATAGGTGGTTTGTCGCTCGCAGGTCACACGAAGGGCTATGATATTGATAAAGTTACCGAGCAACTCAAAAAGCTCGATCTGCTGGCGACCATGAACTGGTGTGCCGATGACGAGATCTGACTGACCACTGAGTCGATGCAGAAGGACAAAGCTTGCACTGAGCAGCACATGATAAAGTGTCACTCCTCTTTGCTTGGCAAAGCTGAGCAAAGCTTGTTCGAGATTCGCGTCCCAAGGAATCCAAACCGTATCCGCCTTGTGGGTCAGGTCTCTGGGGCGAGGCCAGTCCAGGGCTAGTTCCAAGGGATCGGGAGGAGGTGTGAATCGCTTTTGCCAGTATTGACGCTGCTCGTCCTGTTCCGGGAGGCGGAGCTCTTGCTGGCGACGGAGGGTGTAGTGAGTGTAGGGAACGCTTGGAGGTAGCACTGTTTGCGGCTGTCTACTCTGAACCGCTTTGTAATGCTTTTCCAGAGAGCGCCAGAGCACGCTGTAGGAAAATCCATCCCAGAACATATGATGAGTCGAAAGGCCCAGGATCGAAAGATCAGAACCGAGACGCAGAAGTTTAAACCGCGCGTGGGGCGCTTGCGTGATATCCAGTGGACCTTGACCCCAAGCGATGAGCGCTTCAATCGCCTCTGTCTCATCCAACTTGATCGTTTCGATTTCAAGAGGGGCTGAACAGGATGGAATGCAGCGTATCATCTGCTGACCGTGCAGGGTGACGATATAACAACGCAAGGCTTCCTGCTCGATCATCAATGCATCCAGTGCCTGATGAAAGGCCTCGAGATCGAGTGCACCACGTAGAGCCCAGGCTCCCAACAGGTTATGGACTAGAGTACCAGGATTCAGCTGCTCCACATAGAGCATACGGGCCTGAGAGGGGGTCAATGGCCACGGACCAGCATCGGCAGCCTCCGAGGGTATGGCACGAAGATGTTGGGGCTGCATCCTAGCGCTAAGCGTCGTAGGAGTTTGAGTTCGGCTCGACGTGTCAGCTCCGACAATTTTTTGCAGAGGTAAGGAGGGTGAGACGACGACGAGCGCTCGGGCGGACTGCTGATCACGGACTGGCAACGAGAGATCCTTCTCCTCGGGTGTCTGCAGAGGGTGAGGCAATTGCTTTCGATCGATTTTGCCGTTGGGAAGAAGGGGGAAGCGCTGCATGACCACATAGTGTTGGGGCAGCATGTAAGCCGGCAGGATGTTTTTTGCAGCCGCGCGTACGGCTCGCTCATCCCAAGGTGCCGAAAGTGTGACATAAGCGACGAGTCGCAGATCATCAGCACCAAATTCTTGTACCGCTGCTACACAATGATCAAGACCCGGTAGACGACTCACGACAGCTTCGATTTCGCCTAGTTCCATCCGATAGCCACGCAGCTTGATCTGATGATCGGCGCGACCAAAGATCTCAAGAGTGCCGTCCCATCGAAAGCGACCGATATCGCCTGTACGATAGGAGAGCTTGTCGATATGGGGTAGGGTTACAAATCGATCATCCGTGAGATCCTGACGACCGAGGTAGCCCAAAGCCAGACCTTCACCTCCGATGTAGATCTCACCCTTCTGTCCTGGCAGCACGGGTGCCCTGTGTTCATCAACAACATAGATTGTGGTGTTAGCGATCGGACGACCGATGGGAATCATCGTTTCATCGCCTTGCACTCGATAGAGACTGCTCCAGACCGTGGTCTCTGTTGGACCATACATATTCCAGATCTCGGGGATCAAGGGGCTCAGCCGTCTGGCGACGTCGGCTGGAAAGGCTTCTCCTCCACAAAGGGCTTTTCTGAGCTTGCCGCCCTGCCATCCGGCATCGAGTAGCAGCCGAAAGGTGGAGGGCGTCGCTTGAAAGTGAGTGATGATCTCTCGATCAAAGATCTCGCTCAATCGTTTGCCGTCTTTGGCCTCTTCATGAGTGGCTAGATAGATACGACCACCGACCAGAAGGGGTAAAAGTAGTTCGAGGACAGCAATATCGAACGAGAGTGTGGTGACAGCTAGGATGGTATCACCGGCCTCCATACCCGGTGCCTCTCGCATGGCCAAAAGAAAGTTGACCACCGAGCGATGGGATAGCATCACTCCCTTGGGTTGACCAGTCGAGCCGGATGTGTAGATCACATAGGCGATAGATCGCGAATCAAGGGCCTGGTCCCGCCAGGTCTCAGTGGCAAAGTCTTGGAGCTGCTCGAAAAGCGTCTCATAGACCAGGACCCGAGCTCCAGCAGGGGCTAGCGTAGCGATCTCCTGGCTTGAAAGGAGTGCATGGACTTTAGCATCGCTGAGCATGTAGCGGAGCCGCTCGGGTGGGAAACTTGGATCCAGCGGCACGTAGCTTCCACCCGCGCGGAGTATACCTAGCAGGGCAACTACCATCAGAGGGCTACGGGGTGTGGCGAGCCCAATCCGATCACCAGGTTTTACGCCCAGTGTGTGGAGATACATCGCCATAGCTCGCGAAAGTCGATCGAGTTCCTGATAACTCATGGACTCTGTGCTACTTTTGACGGCGATCCGATGCCCATGTTGTTGCAAACTCGGTGCCAGGATCTGTGGAAGCGATTGCTCGAGTGGGTAAGCTCGTTCCGTTTGATTCCAAATGTCCCACAGTCGGATCACGCTCGCGGGATAACGAATCCTTTCTATATTCTCATCGAGCAGGGAGTGGAGCCGACTGAGCATTTCTTCCAGCATTTCAAGCCAGGTTGCGACCCGTGTCCGATCCAAAAGCCCTTCTCGTACAAAGAGGAGATTGGGAGCATTCGCATGCCCATGACAGACAAACCAGACATCGGCTGGACTTGCTGGGATGGCCTGCCACGTCAACCCATGACGGGTTCGATGGACCAACTCGGGGGAGATGTCCCAGGTGCTGATAGCGAGTCGAGGAGCACGAAGCGAGGCAGCATGATCTGCTTCCTGCAGCTCGCGCTCTCGCTGTTTGAAGAGGAGACGGAGAGTGTTGATAGATGAAGCAGGGCGTTCAAAGGCAAGACCCCAAGGATGACTTTGGGCTCGATCACCTTCGTGAGTGCTGGAAAACCAGTACATATTGTAGTCAGGCAACAATCCCGCCTGTTGTGCGGTCAAGGGAATCAGGCAGCTCCAAAGCACAGGAAGTGGGATGTCATCCTCAAGAGATTTCAGTGAGGCCCATGCTTCCTGGGACCAGCTCCAACTTAAGGTGTGCCACGAGCCAGGTGAGGGTGCTGTGGGCTGTTCAAGCGTCGAAGTACGAGAATAGCGACGCAACCATTCTTGATCGATGACTGCCGTTGGATCGTCTTCATCAGGTTCAAATACTTGTTGGAGTAGATCATGCATGAGTTGAGCAACATCCTGCAAACCAGCAAGCGCAGGATGGATAGCAAACCAGATGCGCCAGACCCCGTCGGCCAGGGGTTCTACAGCAATCTGCCACCAGAGTCCTGCGGTGGGATCCCAGCGGAGGGAGGCTCGAAAGGACCCGAGCTTTTGCCTGTCAGACCTTTCATCGATGGGCCAGATGGCAAAGTTCGCCTTTTTCTTTTGATGGAGGCAAAGGGCTCGGCCACTGGGGGTGAGGCTCGTCCGAAGGATCGGATTGCGTTGAATCCAAGCTTGCAACGCTCGGCGAAACCGCTGTTCTTCCCACTCGACTCTCGGTTCGCAACTGACGATCCAAGCTTGATCCGCCCCATGAGCGACATGATAAGCCATCTGGGGGGGGACAGGGACGGATCCCTGCAGAAGATCCATTTCGCGGCGTGGATCGACTCCAACTGGCTGTAGGCGCACTTGTTTCACAACGTGATGACCCCTATCTTCTCATTTCGGTCCCTCACGTGTATCGTCGAAAAGAGAGAGATCTTTACAGAACGGGCAGAATGCACGTGCTGAAAGCGCTTGAATCCATCTCCTTCAGACCTAAAATTTTCAATTTGTCAAGGATACGCTGAAAGAGCTAAGCCTCCAGCTTCGTGGGCGTCCCTCCACAAGCTCGAGGCGTCGTTGCATAAGCTCCAGTCCCCCACAGACGGCACGTCTCTAGCCTCAGAACCTGGACTGAATGCTTCAAAAGGCATTTTAGGACCGACACTCTCTCAGCGAAACTGATCCTTGCGCCTCCGCACCTCGGCAAACACTGCAGTGGGGTCAGCTGCCTGCAGTCCGAGCTTTCGGGCCCAATCCGGATCGTCGGCCTTGAGGAAGGGATTGAACCGCTTTTCCGTCGCCAGAGTGGAGGGAACAGTCGGCAGTAGGGTCGATCGCTTCAGATTGAGCTCATCCAGATAGACCTGAAACTCACCGTCGATCGGCGCGAGGCTTGCTAGGAAGCGGGCGTTAGCAAGGGTGTATTCATGGGCACAGAGGATCAGCGTGTCATCGGGAAGTTCAAGAATACGACAGAGACTCTTCCACATCTGCTCGGCGGATCCCTCAAATAGCCGTCCACAACCCAATCCGAATATGGTGTCGCCACAGAAGAGCAACTGATGTTGGGGAAGATGGTAAACGATATGGCCAAGAGTGTGACCGGGGGTCATGATCACTCGAATCAGATGACGTCCAAATAGGAATTCGGCTCCATGATCCACATTCTGAGTGATACACGGGATCCGATTGGCATCATGTGAACTGGCAAGGACCTGACAAGCATATTGATCGACTAATTGCGAGTTGCCCCCCACGTGATCAGAGTGATGATGGGTATTGTAGATAAACTGGAGTGGCCAATCGCGAGCTGTCAGGAAATCAATGACAGGTGTGGCCAAGCCTGGGTCAACCACCGCCGTAAGGTCTGCAGACTCATCACGCAGGATGTAAACATAGTTGTCTTGCATGATTGCTAACTGATAGACACTCAATTCGAGTGCATCATAGACTAAGAGACTGCTGCTGACAGACATAGGAGCTCCTTGACGATCAAGATGAGAGTCGATCCGATTGCAATCGAGGAAACAAGCTTGCGAGATTGCGCCGCTGTCGGTTCATGACCTCCTCAGGAGTTTCAAGCCAGAGAGTGGCTGCATGCTCCATCGCCTGGCGGGCCAAGAGGGGGGTCGTGACGGCGCCGGTCGAAGTCGAAAAGGGGGCGTCTGATTCGAAGACGATTTGCTCGCGTGGAAAGTGCTTGAGAATGCCATGTGGGTCCGTGCGAAGCAGTCGAAAGTTTGGGGACAAAAGCCAGCCTGCATCGAGGAAGGGTCGCGCTTGATCGAGGGAGGCCCAGAAACCGTGAATCATGCCTCGTGCTTCAGGCTGAAAGCTTCGCAGGAGGTGCCAGACATCAGGGTAAGCTCTGACGATATGGAGGACCAAAGGCTTCTGGTATTCGATAGCCAGCTGCAGATGTTTTTGTAACCACTGCCTTTGGCGTTGTCGATCGTGGGCAGAAGGACCTTTGTGAAAGTCGAGACCCGTTTCACCAAGACCATCGGCTTCGGGCAGCAGTTCCGTGAGTCTACGCCAGTCAGTAGCTAACTGGGTGTCGCTCCGATTGAGCACAGTCCAAGGATGGAGGCCGAACACGCGAATGATTCGCAGATGCTGCTCAGGTAAGCGACGCTGAGCTTCCCACTCTTCTGGTTCAATGCCGCCCATGACCAAGGCTTCACAGCCTTCCGCAGCCAAGTTATGGAGAAAGCTGTCTATGGAGTCTCTCCAGACTGGATCGGTGCCGTGACAATGACTATCGATCCATCCCACACTGCTCCTCATCCTGTAAAGAGGGACGCTGAGCTCTCGATGGGGCAGAGTGGATCGAGTCATATCCCGTACACTCAACGATCTGCCTTCTCTCGATTCACAGCGATCCATCAAGTCATTCCGCTAGAATACGTAGACCTGCGGAAACGGCGGCAAAACCGAAGCTACCTGTCACAAAACTTGCGGAGCCATACCCGGACTCGCAGTCCAAACGCAAGTTTACGCCATCTTCCCTTTGATGACAAACCTCACCGTCCGACCCCGGAAACAGCGGACGTTCGATGCTGAAGACCGCGGGAATACCCCAAGGTCCTTCCGAAGGGAAGTTATGTTTTTGGCGCAAAACCTTCCGAGTTTGGCGTAGGAGTGCATCGCTCGTGCTTTGGGTGAGATCAGCCAGGCGAATCTGAGTCGGATCGAGGCGTCCCCCTGCTCCTCCGACCGTCACGATCGGGATCTGACGATCTCTGCAGAGAGCCAGCAGAAGGCACTTATTCTGCAAACTATCGATTGCATCGATCACAAGGTCGTAAGGCTTATCGAGCAGCTGCTGAGCGGTCGACGCGGTAAAAAAATCGACGATTGGCGTCACTCGAGCGTCAGGATTGATGAGCTGAAGACGGGCGGCCATCACTTCAACCTTGGGTTGTCCGATCGTGCCTTCCAAGGCATGGAGTTGCCGGTTGCTATTGGTGATGCAAATCTCGTCGAGGTCAATCATGTCAATGGCGCCGAGGCCACTCCGTGCCAGGGCTTCGGCTGCCCAGGAGCCCACACCACCGAGACCGATCACGGCCACTCGTTTGGAGCGGAAGGTTTGCCAGGCTTTGCGGCCAAATAGGCGTGCCATGCCGTTGAATCGAAGCTCGTAGGAATCCATAGGGACCTCTCGTGACCAAGACTTGAGTGACGGATTTTCGTAAAGGACCGCGTTATTTTTGTCCAGAGCTAATCCTTGGAAAGTGTCGAAATGGCTTTTTCGATCGCTTTTTTGGGGCCTCGCTCAAAAATTAAGCAATCCTGCCAAAGACCAGAGGAGAAGGCTTTCCATGCCGTGAAGTGGACAGTTTTCCACTGATCTTGTGGATAACGTGAAATTCAAGATGCTTTATTGGCATGAATGAGCTGTTCAGGGGGTGTGTGCGTTCACAGAACACATTGTTCTTTTAACCTTGGTTCTGCTGTCAGGGTCGGTTACAAAGAAGATGTCCTTACACATCGCACCCGGGAGATTGCTCATGAAAACTATGATCACCACAGCCGCCCTTTTGTTCAGCACCTTTGCTTTTGGCTACCAGCCACAGGAAGCCCTTCAGTCGGTTCAACTCAATGGCACGGGATGCCCTGTGGGGGATTACCAAGATTACCACTGGGAAGGATCCGAACTTGTCATCAACTTCAGCGACATGGTGGTGACGAAGGGCGCTGGCCAAAAGCTGTCGAATGCCCGTCGCAATTGTGTGGTTGTCCTTGATTTGGATCGTGCGAAAGCTTGGAAATACAGTCTCGATGGCTTTGCCGTGCAGGGATTCGCTGATGTTGCTGCGGGGGACGGACTCAAACTTAGCTTGTCGGGTAACGTTCAAGGTGGAGCGGCCACCAAGAGCTACAGTTTCGACACGCTGGGACGTTCAAACGCGGACTTTGAAGCTGATGTTACAATCTCTCCAGCCGATAGGGTTTGGACACCCTGTAATTTGGATCGAGCTCTGGTATTCAACACGTCGGCCCTCGTCACCAATGATAAAGCAAAGGGATCCCGCGCTAGCGAATCCTATGCGACCCTTGATCAGATCCGCCTTCGACTGGCTTTCGCCCGCTGCTCCTAAGGCGGGATCGTTACGGATATTCAGCCTTTCCATGAAGTAAAGGCCCATACCTGGTGGTGGTATGGGCCTATGTTGTTTCGGTGAACGGACGCGAGTGCCTCCGAAACGTGCCTTGGGTATCGACAGCGCAACATTCTGATTTCGTTCTAGACGCAAGGTTCATCGAGCCGTTTGGAGTTCGAGACACCTCACGAATGGCCGCTTTTGGAACACGACAGGGGAATATCGTGCTTCGTAACGTCAGCTATCCTTGATTGTCGACAAGCCTCGGATCCTGTGCTAGAACCATGCCTTTCTGGTTTAGTGTGGAACGAGCATGCATCCTTATCCTCAGCCTCGAATGAACGAGCTCTTTCAGCACCCGCTGCTAGCACGGCTGTCTGTACAAGGGCTCGACCTCTTGCATCGAGACACTTGGCCCGAACCAGATGACTGGAATGCCCAGGCCCCATTTTTTCCCGACCTTCGCTTTGCACCTGAGATTCGACCTGGATCGCGACGGAGGCGCAAGGAGAAGAAAGAAGCTCGGAGCCGGCCTGGACTAAGGAGCTACGAGGCACAGATCTTCGAGGCTGCCAGGATTCCGACACGGCTGGGACATCCCCATGATTTCTTCAATGCCATGATGTGGCTTAGCTACCCTCAGAGTAAATTGGAACTGCATCGGAAGGCCTACTGCCTGCAGAAGGATAGCGAAGCATTAGCGTCACCGAATCGGCGATCTCCGCTCATTGATCGCCTGACCTGTTTCGATGAGGGTGGGGTGTTTTTTGTACTGGATGCCCAGCTCGATGACAAAGCGATCGAAGACCTCCTAGGATCGCGGCTGGATCACGAGAAGTTTCGCTTGATTCAAAGATATCGGACGGACTTTCACGTCTTTGGTCACGGACTGCTTGAGTGTCTCCTGAATGGGCAGATCGACTTGAACGTCAGCTGTCTTATTCTTCCCACCTTGACCACGAGTCTATCGCTTGATGAGCACCTAAGGGCTGGTATCAAAAGCCTCGAAGCTGAATCCAATAACTTTGGTACCATCCCCTTCCGTGCGCTTTGGGATTGTATCGGCTGAAATACTCTTTCAGACGATGTCAGAATTTGTCTTGCGCCTTCTGTCGCTGCTTCGTAAAATGGCAGCACATAAGCTGCGTAGGAGATGAATAATGAGTGGTGGCTTCCCGGGAAGGCGCTGGCTTGCGCCTGATGAAGTATCGTGGCTACAACTCTTCCTTGCACTTTTTTGTGGCAGCCTCCTCGGTTGGACGCCGACACTGGTCACCTTGCATACGATAGTCCTACTCTTGCTTCTGGTGTTCATTCGCGTGCCCCTTTTGCTCCTTGTTATCACAGCCGCTATATGCTGGATTCTTGGTGCGTTTGCCATCGATCCGTGGATCGATGCGCTCGGTCAAAGACTGTTGACAGCAAAGGATCTACAAGGGCTCTGGACTCAGTTCTACAACGCCCCGGTTCTGCCTTGGACTCGCTTCTCAAACTCCATGGTGACAGGTGCGGTCGCTTTGGCTCTTGCTTGTAGTCCTCTGTGGTTCATCCTCAGCTGGAAGTTGAGATCGATGGTACAATCCGCAGCGAATTGAATCACAAAAGGAACAGTCGAAGGAGGTCCTTCCGTGAGCCGATATGGTGGTCTGATCCGCTGGAAATTTGCAATACCCCTCGTCGGGTTCATCGTCGCTGTGGTCGTCTACGTGATGATGTTTCTCGATGCGCATGTGAGGGATGCCGTCACCCATTATGCAACGCGCTTGAATGGTGCTGAAGTCAATGTGGGGCGGCTGCGAACCAGCGTCTTTGGTGGCTTCGTAGAACTGGAGAAGGTACAACTCACCGACCCTGAGGCGCCAGAGTTCAACCGCCTTGAATGGGCCAAAATGCGTTTCGAACTGTCTGGATCGGCTTTGCTTCGCGGCAAAGTCGTGATCCAGGATGCAAGTCTTCAGGATATTCAGATTCGCTCGAAGCGCGAGAGGCCAGGGTATGTCCTACCTCCCCCACCCCCCGAGCCCGAAGGCCCTGGTCTCAAAGAAAAGACCATGGTGCTCCTGCAGCCTGTGAAACAGGAACTGATGCAGAATGCAATGGCCTTCCTGAAGGAGAAGAATCTCGATAATCCCTTGAAGGATGTGAACTGGGAGGAGCTTCCCTCCACCCTAGCGGTCAAGGGTCTGCAGAGTGAGCTGCAGGCGAAAGGAGCGAGTTGGAAAGGCATGTTAGGCAGCTTACCTGACGCTCAGACTTTTGCGAGCATGAAAGCCGATCTGCAAAAGTTAAAGCCGCCGACAGATCCCAATCAGATTCAGACAGCGATCGGTCAACTTGAGTCCATTCGGGCCCAGGCTCAAGTGAGCGTGATGCAGGTCGAAAAGTTGGCCCAGCAACTACAACAGGAAGCTGCCACGATCCAAAGTCGTATCCAAAATCTTGACGAGCTTGCCAAGCAAGATCTGGCTATGCTGGGTCAAAAGCTTAAGCTTCCCGATCTTGATTTCAAAGGTCTCGCCGAAGAGCTGGCGGGGCCTGAGATCAAGCGATATGTCCGTATGATCGAAACCTACTATGCCCAGATCAAGCCCTTTCTCGAAAGCAAGGAGCAGGAAGCTCCTAGCAAACCACTGCGGCGAGCTGGGCGTGACTATAGTTTTCCGCTAGCTAACGGATTGCCGAGTTTCTGGCTACAGTCCGCGCAGATTTCCTCAAAAGAAACGGCCGAAGGTCCTCTGGGCGATATGAGTGGCAAAATCACCCATGTGAGCACACAACCGGAACTGATCGCTCAGCCGACTCGAATGAGCTTGCAGGGGGGCTTCCGACAGAGTCAGATTCAGGGGCTGGAAGCTGAGGTGCTGCTCGATCATCGAAATCCCGACCGTAGCGAGGATAGTCTCCAACTCAAGATTGCATCTTATCCTATCAGCGAAAGAGTGCTCACTCAGAGCCAAGACTTCACCCTGGGATTTCATCAGGCTAAGGGTCAGTTAGACATGCGTTTTGCCTTGATAGGGTCCGAAGTCGAGATTGGGATCACGAACCGATTTACGGGAATTGCTTACAAGGTCGAGGCGAATTCTGAGAAAGTGAAGAGCATCTTAGACGGGGCCTTAGCACCGCTGCAGGAAGTTAGTATTGAGGCCAAAGCGAGAGGGCCGTGGACTGCTCTCGCATGGACCATTCAATCTAACCTTGCCGATCAGTTGAAGCAGGGTCTTCGTGCTGCAGTCGGCAAGGAGCTAGCGGCCCTCCAGGATAAGATCAAATCAGAGGTCCAGATTCGACTGGAAGGTGAAAAGAAAAAACTCGAAGAACGGCTCAAAGCCGAGCTGAACCCTACCCAGGATCAGGTCAATGGCATCAAGGGTCAGGCTGAAGGCGTAATGAGTTTGATCGATGAGCAGAAGGGCAAGATTTCTAACATTGTTGATGCACAGAAAGCAGAACTTCAGAAAAAAGCGGATGAGGAAAAGCGACAAGCCCTAGAGAAGGCCGAAGCAGAGAAAAAGAAGCAGGAAGACAAAGCCAAGCAGCAAATCAAAGATAAAATTAAGCTACCTGGCCTCGGGCGTTAGCAGTTTCTTAGCGTTCGACGTACTCTAAGGTGAAGTTAAGATTCATGTCCGTATGATAGCAGTCTCGGTCATCATTATCGCCAGTGGCAATGAGACTGAAGTTCATCGTGCGCTTGTCGATGACTTTATCAGCGAGGTGAATCAGACTCTCTGGATCGACGCTGAACTGAAAGCGGCCTGGTACGTCCGTGACCGGTACGGTGCACTCTGATGCGGCTGCGCCCATACAGTAGGCGGGACTGTTAAAGTCTATGGGAATGCCACGAATGCGACTAAAATCCCATTTATAGCTGGTATCCTCGGACCCTTCAAGTCCGGCTAGGATCTGCTGATTGCTACTAAGCAGAACGTGTCCATTTAAAGACAGAATGATGAAATCATCGTAGTGGAGGGTTGCCTCCTGGGAATTGATCTTCAGGCTACAGAGCTGAGCACGTTCGGGTAAGGTGATCGTACTGGTTTGGACTTCCATAGCCTGTAGAAAAGCATCCTTTCGACCGAGGTTTCCCGCAGTATTCCAGCGACAATTCCGGCTTTCAGGGAAGCGAATCGCTTGAGTGAGAGTTTTCTTTGTTCCCTGCTCGCAAACAGAGAGCAGGGCCTCCTGAGCGGGAGCAGGAGCAGGAACGGGAGCGGTTTGGGAGGCTGCTGATTGGGTCTGGGACTTGGCACCGTCGACACCATCAGCTGAAATACCTTCTGTCGCCACGCTGGGATTGTCCTGGTTGATTGAGGTCTCTTCGGACAGACTTTCGTCCTCGATGACTTGTCCCAGATTTTTCTCACTGAACTGAGTTGCATCAGAGCAGGCGCTTAGGCTGATCGTAAGACTGAGGGCAAGATGATACCTTTTCATGGGCGCTTTTCCTCTACATCCAGCCCAGCAGGGGCTTGGTAAAGTTCTCGGTCGCGTTCTGATGTCGACTTGAGCTTCTGATTCTTTCAGAAAGGGTACGTTTTTTTTCCTGAAAAATCAGATATCTGTTGGCGAAAGGTAAGGATTGTCGGAGAGTATTTCTTGAGGGCCGAGCGGATGGGTTGGTACGGCTCCTGAATTCAGGATGCCGCTTTTTTGCTTTTGCTGAGCTCTTCCAGAAGGTGTCCCTTGTCACCCATTACGATAATCCGGCCTTTATCCTTGACTTGTTCGCGATAATGATCCAGAGCTGTGTAAAAGTCGATTGACTGAGTCAGGCTGAGCTCGAATTTATGCCAAATCATGGGGTCGTAATCCGTAGCAGCAAGACTCCTCATAATCGCTAGGGAACGCTCTTGATCGTATGCTTCCTTGTACACTCGTTTCATAAGGAGGGCCGAGTAGACGTCAGCAATCATGACCACACGAGCGTAGGGATGTATCCCTTGGGCGTGTTCTTCAAGCCGTCCCCTTTTGCCCATCGGATAGCCGCCACCATTGAACTTTTCGTGATGTTCTAAAGCGACGCGTGCGACTTCTGGCTCAATCGGTGCTCCTTTATGGATGGCTTTGATCAACTCGTCATGTCCCAGATGGGTATGCTGCTTGATAACTTCGAACTCCTCCGGAGTGAAACGCCCAGGCTTGTTCAGAATCTGCCCGGGGACACAGGTTTTGCCGACGTCGTGATAAAGACCAGCGCGAGCGATCTTTTCGGCCTCTTCTCTAGACATGCGGAGTAAGTCGCGAGAAATGATGCCAGCAATCATGGCGACGGCAGCGCTGTGGTCATAAAGAGTCTCATCAGCGAGAATCATCCGGCTGAGGGTGCCAATAGCGACGTGACTGTCCATGAGATTCTCGATGAGGCGACCTGCTGCTTCTTTGGCTTTGGCTGCGACTGTTTTGTTGATACCACCGCGAACGATCATCTGACTGGCGGCACTCAGATCTGCGAAAGTCATGATAGTTTTGCGGTCCAGACTCGGATCACTTTTGAGCAACTGCTCGATTTTGCGGTCGCGAACATTCTGGATAAGTAGCTCAAACTTAGCGTAGTCCCTGCGTTCGACGCAGATTTCGAGGTTGGCATAATCGATATTCCGTGCCGAAATCACCAGATCGATTTGGTCGTCAGAGAAATTTTTGGGGGTGATGATTTCAACCATTTCAAAGTCGACGCGGAAGTAAACTTTGAAGTCAATGCTCTTCACCTCTTTGAGGTAGGGGAAGAGTTCGAGGCTTATATTCGCGAATTTCTTGAGGTCGCCCTCCTTAAGCTCGAAGACCTTGTACTCCTCTCGGATCGCCTTGGATATGGTGTACCGGGGTCCGGCCATAGGGTGACCATCCTACACTAAACGTTAACACTCACTCTGGTAGGTTCGGCATCCTGCTTGGTAATTATGACAAAGTGGCTAGTAAAATGCCTTATAGCCATGGAATTTAAGGGACTTTTTTTTGGTAAGAATGGGGTTGTACCGGGTGGCCTCAGAGGTGGTTGCAGGGACATTGCGAGTCATGTCTCGGATTCTTCAAAAAAAGCAGTTGACCCCGCTAGTTAAAATACGTAAACAGATGGCTCACCGCTAGCGCGGTCTCAAGTGGGCTCTTAGCTCAGCTGGTAGAGCAGCACACTTTTAATGTGCGGGTCGATGGTTCGAATCCATCAGGGCTCACTTCTCGAATAGTCTCTGCTTTTTGCGTCCCCATCGTCTAGCTGGCCCAGGACACCGCCCTTTCACGGCGGCGACGGGGGTTCGAATCCCCCTGGGGACGCCATCTTTTCTTTCCTTAAATTCCCAAAATTTTTAGCTTTCTTGATCATGGCTGATGCTCGTTGGGCATCTTCGTCGATTTTTCTGGGCCTTGCCTGGGCCACCTTCTGGGCCACTCTGTTCAAATTATATATATATGTCAGTGGTTTATCAAAAGTAAGACTGACGTCACCGCCGTGAAGCGGCGGTGACTGGGCCGTACGATCGTTATCCAGGCTGGATTCGGTGAATATGCCCAAATTTCCTCAGAAAGAGACTCACCTCAAAGTTCTGACTTGATCAACTTCAGCTGATGCGGCTTTTTTTTAACCCAAGCTTGGCCGACATCGAAAACCCTCGCTGTTTCTTGAAGCGGTGTCGACATTTTGATGGGGCTGCAAGGCGCATCTCCCAGACGCCAAATCATTTGAGACGTCGGAGTGCTACGATCTAGCATCGCGTCAAGCAAATGCAAAAAGTCGTTCATTGATCCCAGGACTTGTCTGCTTGCCGTTTTTGAAATGACCACACTCTCCATCCCAGTGAGTTCAGTCGCGATCTTTTGATCACTTACACCAATTTTTGCCAGAACCTCGCCCAACTCATTCCTAAGCCGATCGGGAAAGCTCGCAAAATCTTTGGCAGGTAAAACAATGGGGAGCAAAGTTTTTTGACTCACACATATCAGCAAATGTTGCTTTTGAATAATAGCAAAATTGCAGTACCAATCTCCTAAAACGCCACTCGATTGAGGGGGATTCTCTACCACCTCAGCCTTGAGTTTCTTCAATACCTTCGCCGTCGCTCTGATCACAACTATTTTACGTCCTTTGGGGATTCAACCACCGAAGGCTTCATATCAATAAGATCCCATAACAAACATCCTTAATCTCGCAAATCAGGCTCGCTTCTTCAAAAAACTTGCTTCAATACACTTTTGACAAAGCCGCCATCAAGACTAAGCCCATTAATGATTTCCCGCATTCTGCTGAGAGTGGCTTCTCTCCGACCAAGTTTTTCCCCAGCAAGCAAGCACGTTCGAAATGCATCCAGTACATCGAGACTTGTGATTTCATAACCATATCCTTCACAGAGCCAACGGAGCGATATCTGTGCGACTCTCGTCGCAAACTCTGGATTGGATTCCAAATATTTCATGGCCGCGCGATTCAGAGTTTTCGGGTCACATGGGCTCTTATCTGCCAGTTCAAGAGCAAGATCAAACTCGCCAATATCCTTGGCAGTGGCAAACCAGCTTCCCTCATTTCCCGGACTCTGCGCGATAAGATCCTCGAGTATTCGGCGTCGATCAAACGAGGGGTGTTTTTTGGCAAGAGCCTTGAAGGTTGCCAGGTTGGAATTTCTCCGGGTTCATCCCAGTCCATATTTTTGGTAGGCTTCCTCGTAAAGACCCGATGACAGCAAAACGCTCTCACAAGCCTCGTTGATCATGCCAATCGGTTGGTTGATACCAGTGGCCATTTGCTCGGCATATCGAATGGCGTCCGCTTTTTTACCCTGGGCCAGAAGCGAATCGAAGCCGTACTTTGCATAATTCCACATTTTTACAGGACACAGCTGCATTAGCTCCCAAAGTTCCCTGTGGCGGTTGGCCTTGAGAAGGGCTGACAGGCAGGGTGTTGTTCCGGAAAAGTAGCCCTGATATTTTCCACCATCCCACGTAAGTCTGACGGTAGAAATCAGCTGGTCAGCCCACTGTGAAGCAATCTGTTCAGTGGCGCAGAGGTCCCCCCAGGCATCTGCCAGAGGCGCAAGATAGGAAACTCCATCTTCCTGGATCGCCTCAAACAGCCTTTCAAGCAGAGCTTGCCGGTCCTCGACTGACAGCCTGGCATTGGCAAAAATCGGGATACAGGCGATTAGTACGTTGCGGACCGCTGTGCCAAGCATTCCGGATGAAGAATCGATGGGCTGAAGTACCGGCCAGATCCGTTCCGCCAGTTCCACAACGCCCCGGGCTGCGAGCCCGGAGTCGTCCTTGGCCACAGCTTTAAGTTCCGAAAGCGCTTCCTTCAGGCGTTTTGAAGCAAGAGCTGACGATTTCCAGCTGAAAGTGTTTGGCTTGAGATGTCGTTTGAACATCCAGGAATGTCTTGCTTGAGCAGCCATAGGCAATCACTTTGCTTGCTTTTGAAGAGTTAGCGGAACAGACTGTCGATCTTTTTTTGATCGATGCGGACAAATTTCTCGCATTCCTGTGCAACCGGCAACAGAAACCTGCTGTTTGGCAGAAGTTTTGTGAACTGCTGACTGCCGTTTTCGTCGAGGAAGAATATTTTGAGCTGGTCCTGCTTTCTGTTGAAAAACAGAAAGACCCATCCGTCGACCGGGTCGAGGCCCATTTCCTCCCGGCATACTTGCAGCAATTTTTTTTCGCCCCAGTTCATAGGGACGGGCTTTGGGTACATGAAAATCTCTTTGACGTCTGGTATCTGCAGCATGAAGAACCTTGCTTAATTAAGTGACTTCAAAAGTCTCAGATGTTCTTGCAAACCCTGGCTGGTGACCAGGCTGGGTGTATAAGTTCGGGCATGTTATTGTTCCTTACTTACGCCCCCTTCTTGAAGTTTCGAATCAGCTCTGGCTTGAGTGCAAATACTTGGAACAGTCGCCTTGCAGCACCAGAAACGGGTTGCTTTCTCTCCTTGCTTTCCCATGACTTGACTGTATCTAGCCCTACAGAGAAAAGCTCCGCGAGTTCCTTCTGAGAAAGCTCATGCTTTGATCGAAACCACTTGATAAAGTCACGATCGACGCGGATCGTCGCGACGAACTGATCAGGGTTGACCTTCGAGATTCTAACGGGAACATCCTCTCCCTTAGTATGGGCGATGGCCTCTTCCAAGGACTCGGTCAGTTTCTCGAAAGAAAATTCAGCTTCTTGTACAGCTTTTGTTTTCTTTTTCATTGCTTTGCCCTTTTTTTCATGAGCTCTTGCCTCAGTGCGCCTGAAAGGTTTGATAGCGTCCTCTGCTACTCGGGAGTGATGTTTTCTAGGTCATTCTTTGCATAACAGATCAGCAGATAGATGGCGCCAAGTTCACGGAAATCAGCATAGATCACTCGAACTCCACCACGCTTACCTCGACCAGTTATTCCAAGTCGTATCTTATAGAGGCCACCACCCAAATCTACCGCTTGGTTCGGGCGCGGTATGATCTGGTTTTGAAGCTGGCGCAATTCCTTGTCAGTGAGGCCAAGAGCTTTCCAATCCTTCGAGAACCAGCTTGCTTCTATGAACAGATACATTCAAAGGGATACTGGGTGTATTTTTCACACTCGACAATCGCATTTCGCGGGGGCGCTGTAAAGTGTATAATCAACACCTATCGAGTTTCGAGAGTGCTGAGAATAAAAACGTTGCGGCCCAGCGCGCACCTGTCAAAGCAACGCCAAACGAGAACCTGAGCATAATTCCATATATAACCTTGCAATTATAATGTTTTACGAATATCTTCATTCTACTGAAGAAAAATCTTCAAAGGGGCGAAGATAGTATGTCTGGTGAGTTTTTCAGGAGTGAAGTCAATATATTAAGTCAGAGGCTCCAGGCTGACTCCGCAAGAATTCAGGTGCTTTTTGGCCCCCGTCAGGTTGGGAAGACGACCTTGGCTCGACAAGTCAAAATGATGCTTGGCTGGCCCTCCCATTCCGCGACAGCAGACGCAGTCGGAACAGCAACACACACCTGGCTTCTCGCGCAGTGGGAGCAGGCTCGACTCATCGCTCGACTCTCACCAAAGTCTCCGACTTTATTGATTCTCGATGAAGTGCAAAAAATCCCAAACTGGTCGGAACTGGTTAAGAAGCTTTGGGATGAGGAAAAGGCTCAGAATTCCGATCTAAGGGTCGTTATTCTCGGATCATCTCCACTTTTGATGCAACGAGGATTAAGTGAAAGTCTAGCAGGTCGATTTGAGATGATTCCGATCACGCACTGGACTTTCGATGAAATGCGGCAGGCTTTCGATTGGAGTTTGGACGAGTACATTTATTTTGGTGGATACCCGGGCGCTCATGATCTGATATCTGATACGGAGCGATGGTCGCGCTTCATTATGGACTCCTTGATAGAAACCACGCTTTCTCGAGATATTTTCCTCATGGCTCAGATTAATAAGCCTGCACTTTTCCGTCAGCTGTTTGAACTTGGTTGCCTGGCATCAGGGCAAATCTTGTCATTTCAAAAGATCATGGGGCAATTGCAGGATGCTGGCAACGCCACAACTCTTGCTGGCTATCTTCAATTGATGGAGGGGGCCGGTTTGCTCGCCGGTATTCCCAAGTATGCGCTTACAACTATTCGTCGCAAAGCCTCGAGTCCAAAATTTCAGGTTTTCAACAATGCCCTTTTCACAGCTTGGCATGCAGTCGGACTTAAGTCAGCGAAATCAGATCCAGAGTCTTGGGGACGCCTTGTAGAAAGCGCTGTAGGATCCCATCTGATTAATGCCAGTCGCTCCGAATCATTGAAAATAAGCTATTGGAATGAAAGTAATCTCGAGATCGATTTTATCGTTGAGTTTAGAGGTGAGGTCCTTGCTCTCGAAGTCAAGAGTGGTCGACGAACTGCCAAATTCTCTGCGGCAGAATCCTTTGCTAGGCAACAGCCACGAGCTCGATTTCTGACTATTGGGAGTGGTGGTCTACCTTTGGAGGATTTCTTTTCCATGTCACCGAGGAAACTCTTTTCCCCATGATGGAATTACCATCCCGTACATTCAGGATGGGGCAAGGACTGATGTTGCAGTCTGCTTGCTCCTTTTTGTTTGCTAAAGGGAATGATGAAGACGTCGTATAAGGATGACAAGGAGCATTCAGAAAATAGGACTGACGTACTCCTTTTGCAAGCTTCCACTCAAGATAAGATCTGCAGAGTCTTTTCAATGAGCTTTCGCATCTTCACTCGCTCGGTATGTAAACAAGGCAATTTCGTCAAAACAAGCTGATAAGGGGAACCCTTTCGAGTGGTTTCATGGCTCACAGGTACACCAAGCAAGGAAATTGTGTTATGCAAATGACGTCGCCTTTCTTTGGCTAGCGGTAAGGTCAGGGTGATCAAATCCGACTTCCTGAGAAAATCGTTAAGCACTTTGCAGTTCTGACAAGTACATTCATTCTTGATCGGAATGCTCCAGTCCTTGTCAGGTGGAAGAGAATTAAGTTCCTTCTTCAGCTGCAACTTAGTCATATGAACGAGCGCGTGGATTTGGGACTCAAATCTTTGTCTGAGACTTGCATCTTTGGACACGTTCACCAGCCAAGAACTTAGCACATGGCCGGTAAAATTGTTTTGGTAGTTTGAGATCAAACTAAACAGCTTCGTCGAAACAACCTGTCTGTCCTTTGCGCTGCGAGATAAGACCGTTAACAGAATCTTGAACTTCTTTAAGAGATCCTCTTGACGTGAGACCTGTGTCACAGGCGTGGCACTGGCCAAAGATTGACTTAAGGAATCCAATGCGTGCAAGGCGCTCTTGAGAAGATCTGAGATAAAGGATTCAGCGAATCCTTCGATATCTGAGAGGTGGGGAGTCAGGAGTTCAATCATCTCGAAGAACTCATCATGCTCGAATCTATCGCAATGAAAAATAGCTTCTTTGAGCCATTCTTCGCCTAAGACTTTGACGGTCTGCTCCAGCTTATTCACGTTTTCTGGTCGCAGGAGCGCAGCAGCGATTCCTTTAGCGATTCTCAAAGCAAACTCATGCGATTCAGAGCGCTCCATCAGGGTCAATACCTCATTGGGAATTCGATCTGCTTGCGAATTGCAGTAATCTATGATTTCTGGAGCAAGGAGATCGAGCAGATCAGGCTGTTTGAGGAGTGTTGATTCCCACAGGTTAGGTAACTTTTTGAGAGTTTTGCTAGGACTTTGCAGGAACTCATAATAAATGGAATACGATTGTGGCCAGACGAGAAGAGCGGTCCGGTGGTACCAGGATTCCATGGTTTCGCCCCAGTTACCCATATAACCTTCATATTCCGTGTCAAAGGGCTCAAATTCTTGGCTGTCGACAAGGCTAACGACGTGATGCTCAGAGATTAGAATGTCAAATCCTTTATGACCCTTACCCTTTTCATCCTTGGAATAGATCACTTCATAATCGATATCAATCAAATCTCCTGTTTTGATTCGAGCTTTTTTCTTCGAAGGAGATTTCGATCTCCGAGTTCCTCTTCTTGCTCGATTGGCAGCCTTCTCCCACCGTTCCTCGATGAATTCCTCATTGTCATCGTCAAGAACTTCATCCTCAAGATCTTCATCGTCATAATCATGCCTTGAGAGACTCTCCGGCATGGCTTCGCGAACTTCATGTACGTCAATGAGGGCGAGTGAGAAAGCAAGCTCACAGGCGTCTCGATTCGCAAGAAACTCTTTGACCAGCTGCCGATCCCGTCCTTTGAGAGCGTTCCAATCTAGACTTTTCTGAGTGTATTGATGGTCGAGGAGCACGACTAAAAGATGAGGCTTTTCCCCTTTACGGCCAGGTCGACTGGTAATCTGACCTGAAAAAAACTGAATGAGAGGCAAAGTTAAGCTATTCTTGGCTGCGATCTGAGGTCGATCTCATTGCTTGACGATGACATTGTAGGTCAGGGCGAGCCTGTTTCCTGTTCGGACTTCTTTGACGTGGTGATGGCAGTCAGCATAAAAGAGCACGAGCATAGCTTTGTCGCGCCCTAGAGAGGGCAAACGGAAGGACTTGATTTCGCCCTTTTTCTCAACGACGAGTTCCCCACCGCTATGTTTAGTGGGCAGGACGATGACGAGGGTCGCTTGCATACCGGGCACCTTCTCTGTGTCTTGATGCCGGGCAAAGAATTGGCCTTTTTCATAGAGAAGGAGATTGTGGAGCTGCAATTCCAGATCATCCTCGGCTTGAAGGCCCAGGCGAGCACCCATGTCGGCAACGCTAGATTGGAGAACCTTAGACCATCGCTCACCGAGTAGTTCTAAACGTTCAGCTGGGATCTCCCAGGTGTTCCGAATACTTAAATCCTGAATAGTCTGCTCCTTCAGGCCAAAGCGAGCAAGATGAGCTTTTTCGATCAAGGTACGACGGTTTTTGAGATTCATGTCGAACGGAAGAGTCCAACTCTTATCGATGCAAATCTTGAGCTCTTCTATATCGATCAGTTGATGAACAGCAAAATCATAAGCTGTGAGACGATCTGTGAGTTGTCGGAGAGCTGCCGTTATATTCATATATTAATGCGAATAGTGGGTTAAATTTTAAGCAGGCAGTTTAGGAGAAGTAAATAGGTGACGAGCCAGAAAACAGCTTTTCTATTTTTGCGAAAAAAGCAAAGAAGCTTTCTT
>Ga0209985_10000221_pt1 | contig 64586 bp, 58 predicted proteins | sample NOAtaG_FD_187305 | JGI IMG/M metagenome (GOLD analysis project Ga0209985, IMG submission 187305) | Freshwater lake microbial communities from Lake Erie, under a cyanobacterial bloom - NOAA_Erie_Diel6S_1000h metaG (SPAdes) (version 2) | ecosystem: Environmental > Aquatic > Freshwater > Lake ... | reverse complement strand
CGCGGACGGCCGGCCCCGAGTCCAGCACCGCGACGGGCACCGCCAAGGCGCGATCCGGACTGCGCACGACGACCTGCGAGGGCACCTGGGCGACCCCGACGGCCGTCCAGCCGGCCGCCGCCACCGCGAGGCGGCACGCCGCCACCGCGAGGCGGCACGCCGACCGTGCCGCGCCCATCACCGCCACGCCCGTCATCGCCGCGACCGGAGTGCCCGCGCGATGTCGCGCGCGGCCTCCTTCGCCTTGAGGTCCTCGCGCTTGTCGTGCGCCTTCTTGCCGCGGCCGAGTGCCATGCGGACCTTCGCGATACCGCTCGGCGCGAAGTAGAGCTCCATCGGGACGAGCGAGAGGCCCTTGCGCTCGAGCGCGCCGATGAGCTTGCGGATCTCGCGCTTGTGCAGGAGCAGCTTGCGCGTTCGCGTCGGCGCATGGTTGACGTAGCCGCCCTTTTCGTACGGCGCGATGTGGGCATTGAGGAGCCACAGCTCGCCGTTGTTGACCACCCCGAAGGCATCGGTGATGTTGGCGCGGCCGTCGCGCAGCGACTTGACCTCGCTCCCGGTCAACACCAGTCCGGCCTCGAAGGTCTCGAGGATCTCGTATTCGTGCCGGGCTCGGCGGTTCAGGGCGACGGACTTGCGCTCCGGCGCCGTCTCGGGAGTCGTTGCCACGCCGCAAATTACATCGCGCCACGGGCGATTTGACGCGGCCCCGCCGGCGCGCTAGGTTCCGCCTTCCTGCCGGAGTGGTGGAATTGGTAGACGCGCTGCGTTCAGGGCGCAGTGGGCGACAGCCCGTGTGGGTTCGAGTCCCACCTTCGGCACTTCGACGCGGCGTTCGCCTCCGGGCGGGCGCCGCGTCGTGGCGTTCGCCCCGGACTCAGCGCGCGAGCTTCGAGGGCGCGACGTCGTCCGGCAGTGCCGCCGTCCCGTATGCGGCGCGCAGCGCATCGGCGGCCTCGAGCATCCCGGCCGCCAGCACGGCGCCCGCCCGCGCGATGGCGCCGGCGTGGTCGCCGGTGATCGCGCCGGCGAACGTGAGGATCTCGCGCGCGAGGCGCGACTCAAGCGGCTCGCGCCCGTCCTTCTTGGCGACGGCCGCGCGGTAGGCGGCCAATCGGGCCTGGTACTGCCCGACGGCCACGGAGAGCCGGTCGGCGGCGATGTGCGGGTCGCGCGCGAAGGCACCGAGCACCGCCTGCGCCACCTCCTGCGCGGTCCGGTCGTTCAAGGCATCGCGTTCGGCGACGAGGACCCCGAGCGCCCGGCGGGCATAGCGCCACTCCCACCGGGCGTGGTCGTCGTCGCGGCGGAGCATGAGCGAAGCGAGCCATGCGACATCATCCTCGGTCGGCTCGGCCTGGAGTGCGACCACGACCCGTTCCGCCGCGGGATGCCGCGACGCGCCCAAGGCGCCGCCGAAGAGGCCACCCGCCACCGTGCCCCTCAGTTCTGCAGGACGGGCAGGGCGCCGCGCTCCGCGAGGCCAACCTGCTGCCGCACCGACGATTCGGGCTGGAGCAGGTCGGCCAGCGACACGCTCGCCAGCACGTCGTCGATCCGCCGCTGCAGGAGCTGCCAGACCGGCCGGATCGAGCACTGCGACGCATCCCCGCAGCGCTCGTCCGAGACGGGGTGCGCGACGCAGTGCAGCTCGAACGTCTGCAGTTCGGACGCCGCGATCACGTCGCGAACCGTGACGTCCGCTGCCGCGCGCGACAGGGCGTACCCGCCGCGCGCCCCGCGCGTACTCGCCACGATGCCCGCCCGCCGGAGCCGGAGCAGGATCTGCTCGACGTAGTCGGCGGGGAGGCGCTCCTGCGTCGCGATGTCGCGCCCCGTCACGGGGCCCTCACCGGACCGGCGCGCGAGGTGCAGCGAACAGATCAGGCCGTACTCGGCCCACGTGGTGATGCGCATGGGTGGATCCTAGGGCGATCGGACCGGGCGTACAAGAGGCGCGCGCCAGGGTGGCGTACCCGTCCCCGTCGTTCAGCGTGTGGGCGGGATTTCGAGTGCGTTCGCGAAGCGATTGAACAGGTTGAACGCCGCCGCCACGGCCACGAGCTCGACGGCCGCCCCGGCCGGCCACGCGGCCGATACCGCGGCGAAGACCGCGTCCGGGACGTGCCCGTCCCCGGCGGTCATGGCATCGGCGAGCGCCAGCGCGGCCCGATCCGGTTCGGCGAACCCGGACAGGTCGCCGCGCGCGAGCGCCTCGAGCTCGGCGTCGGTCGCACCGTAGCGCCTCGCCAGCATCGTGTGCGAGCCGAGGCAGTAGTCGCACCGATTGCGATGGGAGACGCGCACCGCGACGAGTTCCTTGAGCCGCACCGGAGCGGCGCCCTCCACCATGAGTCCGGTCAGGAGCCCCCGCAACGCGTCATGCACCGCCGGGCTGTGCGCGGCGATGCGGAACAGGTTGGGGATGTTCCCGCGCTCGCGCAGGAAGGCCTCGAAGATCGCCTTCTGCCTGGGCGGGACGTCGTCGGGGCCGAGCCGCGGCAGCCGCGCCCCGTCCTGGTCGGCCGCGCCGCTCACGGGTCCACCGGTCGGCGGGCAGGCCACGCCCCGGCGCCGAGGGCGACCAGCGCGCCCACCATGCCGAGTCCCATGAAGGCCACGCTCACGCCGTGCAACTTGCCGAACTCGGCGCGTCGCGGGTCGGTCACCGGCACCTCCTCGAGGTTGGCCGGCAACTCGGCGCGCAATCGCTGAATGCGGGGACCGATCGCGAACTGCGCAACGGCACACCCGGCAAAGAGCAGGGCGATCCCCACCCGCCATGGCCACGACCGGGTCGCCGCGCTCCGTCCGCGGAGCAGCCCCGCCGCTCCGGCGACGATCATCCCGCTCACGAAGACCACGGGCAGCACGCGTCCCACGACCGCCCCCGCCAGCATCCGCTGCGGCAGCACGGCGAAGGCGGCCGGGGCGACGACGGTGGTGAAGAGCAGGGCCGCCCCGCCCCACATCGCCACGAGGAGCAGCGACACCGTGGCGCGCACGTCGCCGACCGCCGCATCGGTCCGCGGCGCGTCCGTCACCACGAGCCCCCCGCTCACGCGCCCACCACGCGGGCCTGCCCGCTGAGAAAGGGATTGGCCTGCCGCTCGCGACCGATCGTCGTCGTGGGCCCGTGGCCGGGAAAGACGGCGGTCTCGTCGGGGAGTTCGGCCGCCCGCGCCAGCGAGGCCTGCATCGCGACGGGATCGCACAGCGGGAGGTCGGTGCGACCGATCGACCCGGCGAAGAGGAGGTCACCGCCGAACATGAGCCCGTCGCCGACGAACATCACGTGGCCCGGCGCGTGGCCGGGTACGTGCTGCACGACGAACTGATGGGCGCCGACGAACAGGCGATCGCCTTCCGCGAGCGCCACGTCGGGTTCACCGGCCGGCGGTTCGAAGGGCACCCCCCAGCGCGCGGCGGCCGCCCCTGCCATGCGCCAGAGCGGAAGGTCGGCCGGATGCAGATGCACGGGGACATCGGGATGCGCGCGCTTGAGGGCGGCGACTCCGCCGATGTGGTCGAAGTGCGCGTGCGTGAGCCAGATGGCAGTCAACGTCCCGCCCGAGGCCGCGACGGCCGCGAGAATGCGGTCGGCGTCGTCGCCCGGATCCACGAGGACGACGTCACCGGAGTCGGGGTCCGCGAGGATCCAGCAGTTCTCCTCGAGCGGCCCGACGGCAAGGCCCCGGACCTTCACGCGCCGTGCCCGGCCGCGGCCGGCATCGGCACGGCGTCGCCAAGCCCGTGGTGCGCCAGCCACCGCTCGGCCTCGAGGGCGGCCTGACATCCCGACCCGGCGGCGGTCACCGCCTGTCGGTAGTAGTCGTCGGTCACGTCGCCCGCGGCGAAGACGCCGGGGATGCTGGTCGCCATCCGGCCCGGCTCGACCCACACGTACCCGTTGTCCTTGAGCTTGAGCTGCCCGTCGAGGAACCCGGTCGTCGGGGTGTGGCCGATCGCGACGAAGAGGCCGCCCACCGCGAGGTCGCGCTCCGCACCCGTGCCGATGTCGGCGATCCGCAGGCCGCGGATTTCCTGTTCGCCGAGGACCTCGACGACGCGGGTGTTCCAGAGCACCTCGACCTTGGGATGCTGCATCACCCGCTCGGCCATCACCTTCGACGCGCGGAACCGGTCGCGCCGGTGGAGGACGTACACCTTCGACGCGAACTTCGTGAGATAGAGCGTCTCCTCCATCGCCGTGTCGCCGCCACCGACGACGGCCAGCACCTTGTTGCGGTAGAACGGGAGGGCCCCGTCGCACACCGCGCACGCCGACACGCCGCCGCCCGACTGCGCGAGCCGCTCCTCGTGCGGCACGCCGAGCCATTTCGCGTAGGCCCCCGTGGCGACGATCACCGTCAGCGCCTGCACCGGCTCGCTGTAGTTGGGGGTGATCGTGAAGGGGTGGGTCCCGAGCGCGACCGCCTTGACGTCCTCCGACATCACGCGGACCCCGAAGCGCAGCGCCTGCGCCTTCATGCGCTCCATCAGCACCGGGCCGGTCACGCCGTCGGGGAAGCCGGGGTAGTTCTCGACCTCGGTGGTGGTCATCAGCTGCCCACCCGGCAGGACGATGCCCCGCGGTTCGCCCTCGTACACGAGCGGGCCCAGGTTGGCGCGGGCGGCGTAGATGGCGGCGGTCCAGGCGGCCGGGCCGGAGCCGATGATGACGACGTTTTCCACGGGCATCGGGGTGGGTGCGGGACGCGAGACGAGCCGTAAAGCTAGCCGGATCGGCCGCTCAGGGTTCGGCCGCCGGGCCGACCACCAGGCGGCCGAAGGCCCCGTGACAATGCGACACCGTTCCCACGAGGAATTCGCATGGCCCGGCGGCCGCCGCCTCGAGCACGGTCGTCCCCGCCGACCGGACCGCCGCCGTGTCGAACATCCCCACCCCCCACGCCCGGTGCTCGCAGTGGAACACGAGCGGGCCGCCGATCGTGTCGCCCGCCGCGCGGCGCGCCTCGACCCACCGGGCGGCCATCGCGGGCATGCTCCAGTCACGCGGCCCGCGTGTGTGCGGGCACCGGGCGGGCTCGATGCAGTTGACCGGGCAGGTCCACGTGGCAAAGCTGGCGTAATGCGGGGCGTCGCCATTGGCCTGCTGCCACGGGACGTCGAGCGGCGCGGGGAGCGCCCGAAGGCCGACTGTCCGCGCGGGCCACGCGTCGCGCACCCGATCGAGGATCCACTCGACCATCAGGTGCGGCATCAGCGGCGACGGGACGACCGCGTCGTCGGGGGCTGCCTCGGCGATCGCACGCCCGAAGTGGTCGCGCCAGGTGGCCACCACCAGATGCGGCGCGGGCGCCTCGGGCCCGGCGTCCCGCCAGGTGGATTCGCGCGTCACGAGGCACGCCGGGTCGCGATCCACGACCTCGAGGCACCGCCAGCCGATCGCCCCGGCGGCGGCGGCACGCTGCAACTGGCGCACGTAGTAGCGCCCGTAGCATCCACCGCCGACGACGGTGATCGTGCCGTAGTGCGCGCGCGGCCGCGCCTCAGCGACCAAGGTGGCGTCCGCCGTCCACGTGCAGCACCTCGCCGGTCACGTAGCGCGCCGTGGCGAGGTACCGCACGGCATCGGCCACGTCGTCGGGCGACCCGATCCGGCCGAGCGGCGTCCCGGCGGCCAGCGCGTCGCCGACGGCCGGCTCGGCGCCGTCCGGAAGCAGCACCACGCCGGGCGCCACGGCATTGACGCGCACCGCCGGTGCCAGCACGCGCGCGAGGCCGCGGGTGAGGTGTTCGACGGCGCCCTTCCCCACGCCGTGCACGAGGTAGGGTGACGACCAGTCGTACGCGAGGTGATCGGCGATGTTGACGATCGCGCCGTGTCGCGCCGCGAGGAACGGTGCCGCCGCCTGCGCCAGCAGGAACGGGGCGCGGACGTTCATCGCAACCGACGCGTCGAATTGTCCGGCGGTGACCTCGCCGACGGGGGCGCGCAGCCACGAGGCCGCGCTGTTGACGAGCAGGTCGAGTCCGCCGGCCTGCGCGACGACGTCGGCCACGAGCGCCGTCGGCGTCGCGGGGTCGGCAAGGTCCGCCCGGCAGGCGAAGGCGCGCCCGCCCGCCGCCGCGACCAACCGCACGGTGTCGTCCGCTCCGTCCCGCGACCCGTGGTAGTGCACCGCGACGACGTAGCCGGCCGCCCCGAGCCGGTGCGCGATCGCCTGCCCGACGCGCCTGCCCGCCCCGGTAACGAGGGCGACCGGGGGGCTCATCCTCGGCGCTCCGGCATCGGCGCCGGTCGCTCAGCCGGCGACGGCCGCCGCGCGAGCGGCGACGGCCGCGTCCTGCTCGTCGAGCCAGGTCTTCGGGACGTGCTGGTTGCCGAGTTGCCGCGGGCCCTCGAACTGGCCGTGCCAGTCGGACCCGCCGCTCCTGAGCAGGCCATGCCGTTCGGCCAACTCGGCGAAGCGCACGCGATCGTCCGCGCTGTGGCTGGGGTGCGCCACCTCGATGCCGTCCATGCCGGCCTTGGCCACCTGCCGCACGAGGTCGGGGGTGCCGAGCCGCCCCGGATGCGCCCACACGGCGAGGGCACCGGCGTCGTGCAGCATCGCCAGCGCGTCGTCGAGCTCGAGCCGGCGCTTCTCGACGTACGCCGGGCGTCCGTTGCCGAGCCAGCGGTCGAAGGCCTCGCGCAGGTCGGACACGTAGCCGCGCGCGACGAGCGCCTTGGCGACGTGCGGCCGGCCGAGGGAGCTGCCGCTCGCCTGCGCCCGCACCTCGTCCATGGTGACGGTGACGCCGAGCGCGCCGAGGGCGCGCACGATGCGCTCCGCGCGGGAGACGCGGGCCTCGCGGAACGCGACCAGTGCCGCCTCGAGGCCGGTCATGTCGCGCACGTGGAGCCCGAGCACGTGCAGTTCGCGGCCGTGGAAGTGCGCGCTCAACTCGACGCCCGCGACGACGCGGACACCGAGCGGGGCGGCTGCGGCGCGGGCGGCCTCGACGCCGGCGAGCGTGTCGTGATCGGTGAGGGCGAAGGCCACGAGACCCGCCGTCGCCGCGCAGCGCGCCACGTCGGCGGGCGGCAGGGCCCCGTCCGACGCGGTGGAATGGACCTGCAGGTCGACGAACGGTCCCGCCGGTTCCACCGGGGTGGCCGCGTCGTGGGTCATCGCCGGTATCCGAGTTCCGGCGACAGCTCGGCCGGCTGCGACTGCGCGAGGAGGGCCTCCAACTGGGCGTCGGAGAGCTCCGCGAGCGCCTGCTCGCGGGCGCGGCTGCCGGTCGGGGAGAAGCGCGTGGCGCGCTGCTCCGAGCCGTCGTGCCGGGTGAAGATGAGACCGATCTCGTCGCGGTCGTATTGGGTGATGCGCCCCGACAGGGTGACGCGCCACTCGATGCCGCCGACCACCACGCGACGCACGGGCATCAGCGGGGCTCCACTTCGACGTACGGCCGGTTGGTGCCCGTGGGCGGGTCGGGCGCGGCGTTGTGCGCGGCGACGAGGGTATCGGGGTCGGTCGCCTCGCAGAACTCGACGAACGCCCCCGGCAGCGAGGCCTCCTCGAAGACCCAGTAGCGCACGCCCGCCTTGGCGTAGTGCGTCCGCCGCGCCGCGACGCGCGCGAGGAAGGCCTCGCGCTGGTCGGCGGCGACGGTGGTGCGCCCGATCGTCAGGACCCGCGGCATGCGGCGCTCACGATTCGGGGAAGGACTCGCACCACTGCTTGACGTCCGTCAGGAAGCCGTCCGCGTCGGCGCCGTCGATGATGCGATGGTCGAACGAGAGCGCGAAGTACGCGCACGTGCGGATCGCGATCGTGTCCTCGCCGTCCGGGCCGGTGACGACCTTCGGCCGCTTCTCGATCGCGCCGAGCCCGAGGATGGCCACCTGCGGCTGCGGGATGATCGGCGTGCCGATCAGCGACCCCTTTACCCCGTAGTTCGTGATGCTGAACGTGCCGCCCTGTACCTCGTCCGGCGAGAGCTTCTTCGTCCGGGCGCGCTCGGCGAGGTCGTTGATGCCGCGGCCGAGGCCGAGGAGCGAGAGCTCGTCGGCCCGCTTGAGCACCGGGACGATCAGCCCCCAGTCGAGCGCGACCGCGAGGCCGATGTTGATCGGCTGCCGGTAGATGATGTCGCTGCCGCGCACGGCGGCGTTGAGCACCGGGTGCTTGCGGAGCCCGCGCGTCACCGCGTGCACGATGAACGGCAGGAAGGTGAGCTTGACGCCGGCCTGCTCGAACTCGGCCTTGCGCTTCGCGCGGAGGCGCGCGATGCGGGTGAGGTCCACCTCGAAGACGGACGTGACGTGCGCCGAGGTGTGCTTGGACTCGACCATCCGGTACGACGTGATCGCCCGGATCTTGGACATCGGCTCGACGCGGTCGCCCGGCCACGGTTCGGGGAGCGGGGTCGGGTTGACGTTGCCGGGGTTCGCGACGCCGGCCGGAGCGTAGTGCGACGCCCCGGGCGCCGGCGCGAGGCCGGCCGTCGGCGCAGCCCCGGCCTTGGGGGCCGTCCCCGCCTCGAGGGCGGCGACGAGGTCCTTCTTGGTGACGCGGCCGGCGATGCCGCTGCCGCGCAGGCCGGCGAGGTCCACCCCGGCGTCGGCGGCCATCTTGCGGACGAGCGGCGACGACCGGGTGCGCAGCCGGTCCTCGAGGCCGTTGCCGCTCGCGGCCACCGGCGCGGCGGGGGCGGCCGCGGCCCGCGCCGCGGGGGCGGCCGCGGCCTGAGGCGCTGCGGACGCTGCAGGGGCGGCGGCGGCCGGGGCGGGTGCCGCGGCGGTCCCGCCGGCCGCGAAGGCGGCGACGTCGGTCTCGAGGCGCGCCACGACCGTCCCGACGGGCACGGTCTGGCCCGGCTGCACGAGAATCTCGGCGAGCACCCCGGCCGACGGCGCGGGAATCTCGGCGTCCACCTTGTCCGTGGAGATCTCGAAGATCGTCTCGTCGCGCTTCACCGCATCGCCGACCTGCTTGACCCACTTCGAGAGGGTGCCTTCGGCGATGGATTCCCCCATCTGGGGCATGATGACGTCAACGCGGGCCACGCAGGACTCCTCTACGGGGAACGGTCGCCGCGCGCGCTCGCGCGCAGGCACCAGAAAGCTAGCGACGGAACGAGCAGGACGCCGATCAGGACGCCGATGCCGGCGTACACGTGCCAGTGGCACGCGGGGAGCCCTTCACCCGGATTGCAGTCGTTGACCGAGCCGACGATCTTGGCGACCATCGTGCCGAGGATGCCGCCGCCGGCGGCGCCGGCGATGGCGGTGAAGCAGCCGAGGGCGACCCGCGAGGCGATCGCCTCGGTGCGGGTCGGCTCGTACGGAGGGGTGGGCGACGTCATCGCGGGCTCAACGCCTCACCACGCCAGCAGGTGCCGGACGGCGCGGACGACGTCGGCGACCTGGGGCAGCACGTAGTCCTCGAGCGGCGGCGAGTACGGCAGGGGGACGTCGGCGGCCGCGACGCGCAGCACCGGGGCGTCGAGCCAGGCGAAGCTGGTCTCGTTGATGCGCGCGCACAGCTCGCCGGCGATGCCGCCGGTCCGCGTGTCCTCGTGGAGCAGGAGGACGCGGTGGGTCTTGCGCACCGTCGCCTGGATGGCCTCGTCGTCGAGGGGGAGGAGCGAGCGCAGGTCGAGCACCTCGACCGAGATGCCCTCGGCGGCGAGCTGCTCGGCGGCCTCGAGCGCCTTGTGCACCGTGGCCGCGTACGTGATGATCGAGGCGTCGGTGCCCTCGCGCGCCACGCGCGCCTTGCCGATCGGCACGACGTGGTCGCCGGCGGGCATGACGCCCTTCACGCGCCGATACAGGTACTTGTGCTCGAAGAAGAGCACGCAGTCGTCGTCGCGGATGGCGCTCTTGATGAGCCCCTTGGCGTCCTCGGCGGTGCTGGGATAGACGATCTTGAGGCCGGGCGTGTGCAGGAAGGCGGCCTCGGGGTTCTGCGAGTGGAACGGCCCGCCGCGCACGTAGCCGCCCGACGGCCCGCGCACCACCATCGGGCACGGCAGGAACGCGCGGTAGCGCGCCGTGGCCACGTAGTTGGTGAGCATGTCGTACGCGCACGAGATGAAGTCGATGAACTGGAGTTCGACGACCGGCCGCATCCCCATGTGGGCCGCGCCGGCAGCCGCGCCGACGAAGCCCGCCTCGCTGATCGGCGTGTCGAGCACGCGGGCGTCGCCGTACTTGGCGAGCAGGCCCTCGGTGACCTTGAAGGCGCCGCCGTAGGCCCCGATGTCCTCGCCCATGCAGAAGACCTCGGGACTGCGCGCCATCTCCTCGTCGATGCCCTCGCGGATGGCCTCGAGGAAGGTGATCTCATTCGCCACCGGAGGTCCCCCATGATGCCGGCCGCTCGTGGCGCTCGACGGCCTTGGTGACGCCCTCGCGGTACCACTCGGCGGGCACGACCGGCGGGTCGGCGTACACGCCGACGAGGGCATCGGTCCCCTCGGGCATCGGGCTCCGCTCGGCCTCGTCGGTGGCGGCGTCCACCTCGCGCTGCACGCGAGCGTCCATCTCGGCGAGGCGCGCGGCTGGCACCCGGAACTCGGACATGAGCCGCGCCACGTAGCGGTCGAGCGGGTCGTTGTGCGCGGCCCACCATTCGAGTTCGCCGGGCGGGACGTAGCTCTGGTTGTCGTGCTCGGCGTGCCCCTTGCGGCGGTAGGTGACGAGCTCGACGAGGGTGACCCCCTCGCCGGCGCGCGCCCGCTCGACGGCCGCCCTCGTGACGTCATAGACGGCGAGCACGTCGTTGCCATCGGCCTGCACCCCGGGGATGCCGTAGGCGGCGGCCTTGTCCTTGAACCACTCGCCGGCGAACTGGCGGGGGTTCGGCGTCGAGTAGGCGTAGCCGTTGTTCTCGACGATGCACACCAGGGGGACCTTCTGCACGGCGGCGAAGTTGAGCCCCTCGTGGAAGGCGCCGGTGCTCGTGGCACCGTCGCCGACATAGACGAGCACGACCCGCGGCTCGCGCCGCATCTTGAAGGACAGCGCCACGCCGGCCATGACGGGCACCATGTCGCCGAGGTGCGAGATCTGGCCGACGAACCCGCGGTCGAGGTCGCCGAAGTGGATGTTGAGCTCGCGCCCGCGGGTGGGAGAGTCGCCCTTGGCCATGTACTGGCGGATCACCTCGAGCGGGGTCGCCCCCTTCACGAGCATCGAGCCCATGTTGCGGATCAGCGGACTCAGGATGTCACGGCGCTCGAGCGCGAAGGCCGACCCGACGGCGTCGGCCTCCTGGCCGAGCGAGCGGAAGAGGCCGCCGACGACCTTCGTCTGCTTGTAGAGTGCGACCAGACGCTCCTCGAGGGTGCGCGTCAGGCGCATCCAGTAGTAGAGCTCGAGGCGCTGCGCGTCGCCGAGGGCCCGGGCGTGAGGCCCGAGCGGGGTGGCGCGCGGCTCGCGCGCGAGGATGCCGGGTGGGGCGGCCGGCGTCGTCCGCTTCGGCATCAGTAGGACGCCTCGAGGGCGTGCCGGGGATCGGCCGCGCGATGCACCTGCACGAAGAACTTCTTCACGTTGCGGTCGAGGCGGCTCTCGCCCATCTGGTCGGTGTGGACCTCGATGAACGCGTAGTGACCGCCCTCCATGGCGACCGTCAAGGCGAGGGTGCCGATGGGGCCGCTGAAGCCGCGGGCCCGCTTCTCGCGCGTGGTGGCGGCGAGGCCGATCGTCGGGAAGAAGCCGTCGGCGAGCTCGAGGACCCGGTCGGGGTCGAGCGAGGTGCGGTGGAAGTGCTTCACGAGGGCTCCGTCAGGTCCCGTTGGGCTGCGGCGGACGACGCACTCCCTGCATCCAATCCACCCGTTCGAGGCGCGAGAGCGAGTCGCGGCGGAACTGGATCGCGATCGCCCAGTCGCCGGCGGTGAGGTAGTTGAGCTCGCCGTAGTACGCGCCCGGCTCGGCGCCGGGCAGGAGGGCGTCCCACGTGTTGACGCCGTCGCGGCTCGTCGCGAAGATGCGCCCCTCGCCCCTCTCGATCGGCTGGCCGGTCTCCTTGTCGCGCACGACGACCTTGTAGCGGACCTTCGTCCGCGCCACCGGCGGCATCGGGTCCATGGAGACGCGGAACGAGAGGTCCTTCGTCCAGTGCCGCAGGTCGCTCGCCTTCTCCTGGCTGCCGCAGGCGGTCACGACCGCCGCCGCGAGGACGAGCGCTGCGGCGGCGGTCACCCGACGGAGGGTCATGGCGCGTACTCCGTGCCGAGGTGGGTGACCTGCTCCTCCCCGATGAGGAAGCGGATCGTGTTCTTGAGCTTGGCCTGCTGGATGAACAGGTCGTGCTCGGGCGTCAGGCCCGCGGGCGCCATCGGGCTCTTGAAGTAGAAGGAGAGCCACTCCTGCATCCCGCCCAGGCCGGCCCGGGCCGCGAAGTCGAGGAAGAGGGCCAGATCGAGGACGATCGGGGCCGCGAGGATCGAGTCGCGGCAGAGGAAGTTGACCTTGATCTGCATCGGGTAGCCGAGCCACCCGGTGATGTCGATGTTGTCCCACCCTTCCTTGTTGTCGCCGCGCGGCGGGTAGTAGTTGATCCGCACGACGTGGGCGAAGTCGCCGTAGAGCTGCGGGTAGAGCTCCGGCTGCAGGACGGTGTGGAGCACCGACAGCTTCGACGTCTCCTTGGTCTTGAACGACGCGGGGTCGTCGAGCACCTCGCCGTCACGGTTACCGAGGATGTTGGTGGAGTACCAGCCGGTGAGGCCGAGCATGCGCGCCTTGATCGCCGGGGCGATCGCCGTCTTCATCCACGTCTGGCCGGTCTTGAAGTCCTTCCCGGCGACGGGGACGCCACGGGCCTCGGCCAGCGCCTCGAGCGCGGGGATGTCCACGCTCAGGTTGGGCGCGCCGTTCGCGTAGGGGACGCCCTCCATGAGGGCGGCCCACGCGTAGAGCATGGACGGCGCGATCGCGGGATCGTTGACCGACATCGCCGCCTCGAAGGCCGCGAGCGACTGGTGCGCCGCCGTCGGTGCCACGAAGGCCTCGGTCGAGCCGCACCAGATCATCACGGCGCGCGCAGAGCCGTGCCGGGCCATCGTGTCGCGGATGTCCGCGCGCAGGGCCTCGGCGACGTCGCGCATCGTGGCGTCCCGCTTGACGTTCGGCCCGTCGAGCCGCGTGACCCAGCGGGGATCGAACGCCGCCGGCATCGGGACGAGGCCGGCGAGCGCCCCCGCGACCTCGTCGAGGTGCCGCGGCTCGAGCACCCCCGCCTTGCGCGCCGCCGTGGCCGCGTCGTCGGGAATCGGGTCCCAGGCGGCGAAGCGCAGGTCCTCGAGCCCGGCGAGCGGGATGACGTCGCGGATGCGCGGCGACCGGCGCTCCCCCCGCTGGCCGAGGCGGATCGTGGCGAGCTGCGTGAGCGCCCCCACCGGCTCGGCGTGGCCGCGGCGGATCAGCTCGACGCCGGCCACGAACGTGGTGGCGACGGCCCCCAGGCCGGGCAGGAAGACGGTGAGCGGCCCCTCGGCCGGGGCGATGCGGGCGGGACGGGTGTCGGGAAGTGGCATGGCGGTTGGCGGCGGTTCAGGTGACCTGGCGGCGCATTTCGGCCATGCGCTGCCAGACGGTGACCCACGAAGTGATCGCGAGGAGCAGGACGACGGCCTGCAGGACCCAGCCGTCGAAGTCGGCACCGAAGAAGGCCTGCGGTGCCGCGAGAATAGTGATGCGCTCGGGGCGCTGGAGCCAACCGGTCTTGAGGTCGGCCCCGAGCGCCTCGCCCCGGGCTCGGGTGTAGCTGGTGACCTGCGCCCCGACGAGCGCGGCGATGCAGAGGGCGACCATCGCCGGGCTCCGCAGCGGGCCCGGCTGCGCGAAGAAGACGGCGAGTCCTCCCAGCAACGCCCCGTCGGCGACGCGGTCGAGCGTGCTGTCGAAGAACGCCCCGAAGGTCGAGGCCGTGCCCGTGCGCCGCGCGACGGTGCCGTCGAGGACGTCCCACAGTGCGGTGAGACCAAGGAACCAGCCGCCGGCGCGGATCTGCCCGAGGGCGAAGAGCACCCCGGCCGCGCCGCAGCAGACGGTGCCGATCACCGTGATGGTGTTGGGCCGGACGCCGCGCGCGACGAGCCAGTCCGCGACCGGCCCGATGAGCCGCAGGTACCCGCGGACGATGGTTTGCCAGATCATCACGTTCCGCGGTACAGCAGGTACGGCGCGACGCGGCGGCGAAAGGCGGCCACGGCGGCGGTGTCGCGGGCCATCACCGTGCGCGGCGACTCGCCCGCAAGCAGGGCCAGCCGCAGCGCGGCGGGGCCGAACGTGCGGTCGAAGCCCTCGTCGCGGACCTTGAGCGAGTCGCGGTGCGCCTTCGCGATGGCCCAGAACATCGCGGCGAAGAGCGACGTGCTCCGCAGCTGCTCGCGGTCGGTCACCGTGATGCGGAGGCCACGCACGCGCTTGCCGGCGTACTTCGCGTCGCCGGGCGCGACGGGGGTGAAGTCCTCCGGCGCGAGCCGCACGCCCGGCAGCGGGATGGTGTCGAGCAGCGCGAGGACCCGGGCGGGGTCCATCCACGGGGCGCCGATCAGCTGGAACGCGGCGGGCGTGCCGCGGCCGACCGAGACGTTCGTCGGTTCGAAGGCGACCATCCCCGGGTACAGCATGGCGCTCGTGAGGTCGGGCATGTTGGGACTCGGCTTCACCCACGGCAGCCCCGTCCGGTCGAACCACTGGCCGCGCGACCATCCGGCCGCCGGGACGACGTGCAGGTCGGCCCCGAGACCCAGCACGCCGTTGTAGAAGCGCGCCTGCTCGCCCATGGTGAGGCCGTGCCGCAGGGGCACGGGAAAGAGCGCGGTCGGGCGTGCCATCTTCGGCGGCGCGTGCACCTCGTGGTTCGTCAGCGCGCTGTCGGCGATCGGGCCTTCGACGATGTGCCCGCCGATCGGGTTGGGCCGGTCGAGGACGACGATGCGGATCCGGTTCTTCGCGGCGGCGCGCAAGGCGTAGAGCATGCTGGCCGGGAACGTCCACGGCCGCGCCCCGAGGTCCTGCAGGTCCACGACGAGCACGTCGAGATCGCGGAGGAGCGAGTCGGGGGGCGGCATCGGCACGCGGCCGTACAGCGAGACGACCGCCAGCCCCGTCCGCGGGTCCGTCTCGTCGGCGAGGTTGATGCGGTCCTCGGTGCCGCGGATGCCGTGCTCGGGGGCGAACAGCCGCACGAGCCGCGTGCCGGCGGCCTTCGCACGCGCGTCGGTGAACAGCCGGTCGATCGTCGGCACCCCGCGCTCGTCAATACCGCTCTGGTTCGTGAGCAGCCCGACGCGCTTGCCGGCGATGAGGGCGAGCGAGTCCGCGAGCAGGACGGATATCCCGGGGCGCACGGTCGGCGCCAGCTTGAGACTGTCCACCGGGAAGGGGCTTGGCGGCGCCGGCCGGACCTGCGCCTGGCCCGCCCCGGCGCCCGCGGCGGAGAGCATCAGCAGGGCCGCAGCGGCACCGCGCCGTGCCGTCGAAAACTGTTTCGTAATCACGGTGGCCAATCTAGTGGGAGGGCAGGGGCCTAACGGACGGGGTGTGAACTTTCTCTCGCGGCGAGGGCTAGTTCACCCGGCACCGCGTCGTGGTCGGTTCGGCTTGTGGCCGAGGAACCCGAGCCATAGATTCGGGTATCAGAGCGGTGAACCTGCGACACTCACCACGGAGACGCCCCGCATGAGCACGATGAATACCCCGGAAGTCCAGATGACGTTGACGGCCGCGGCCTGCGTCGAGGTCAAGAAGTTCATGCAGCAGGAGAACGTCGCCCCCGAGGTCGGCGGCCTGCGCGTGAGCGTCCAGCCGGGCGGGTGCTCGGGCTTCAAGTACGGCCTCCTGATCGAGGACGCGGCCGCCGAGGACGACATGGTGATCGAGTCGGACGGCTTCAAGGTGTTCGTGGACCCTTTCTCCGCCCAGTACATCTCGGGGGTCACGATCGACTACGTGACGTCGATGCAGGGATCGGGCTTCACCTTCAAGAACCCGAACGCGACCGGCGGCTGCGGCTGCGGGTCGAGCTTCTCGGCGTAGCACCGTCCCGCGTCCGGGCTGACGGCCCGCGCTGCCAAACGGCGGCGCGGGCCGTAAGCTTTCCCGGCATGCACTCCCCCGCCCTGCTCTCCCGCGAACGGCTCCGCACCGTCGTCGTCCCTGACCACGCCGACCTGGCCCGGCAGGTCGCCGCGCGCATCGCCGAGGTCATCCGCCGCGCCAACGCCGAGGGGCGGCATGCGGTGCTCGGCCTTGCGACGGGTTCGACGCCGGTGGGCGTGTACCGCGAGCTGGTACGGCTGCACCGCGACGAGGGCCTCAGCTTCGCGCGGGTGATCACGTTCAACCTCGACGAGTACTGGCCGATGGCGCCGGACTCGCTGCACTCGTACCGCCGGTTCATGCGGGAGCACCTGTTCGACCTGGTGGACCTGCCCCCGGGCCAGGCGCACGTGCCCGACGGCACGCTGGCCCGCGACGACGTCGAGGCTGCCTGCGCGGCGTACGAGGCGGCGATCCGCACCGCGGGCGGGATCGACTTCCAGCTGCTCGGCATCGGCAAGACGGGACACATCGGCTTCAACGAACCGGGGTCGGGGGCGCAGAGCCGCACGCGGCTCATCCGGCTCGACGCCGTCACGCGCCGCGACGCGGCCGCCGACTTCTTCGGGGAGGCGAACGTGCCGCGCGAGGCCATCACGATGGGGGTCGCGACGATCCTCGAGGCGCGGGAGGTCGCCCTGCTGGCGACGGGCGAGCACAAGGCCGCGATCATCCGCCGGGCGGTGGAGGGGGACGTCACTCCGACGATCGCGGCGACCTTCCTGCAGCGCCACCCGAACACCACCGTCTGGCTGGACGACGCGGCGGCGGCCGACCTGACGCGGGTCGCGACGCCGTGGCTGCTCGACGAGGTGCAGTGGACGCCGGCGCTCACGGAGCGCGCCGTCACGTGGCTCTCGCGCACGGTGGGCCGCGCCATCCTCAAGCTCACCGCGCACGACTATGCCGAGCACGGGATGTCGTCGCTGGTCGCCGAGCACGGGACGCCGGGAGCGGTCAACGGCCGCGTCTTCAACGTGCTCGGGGCGAAGATTCGCGGGAAGTCGAAGCTGCCGCAGGGCGCCCGCGTGGTCTGCTTCTCGCCGCACCCCGACGACGACGTGATCTCGATGGGGGGCATCCTGCGGAAGCTGGCCGAGAACGGCAACGCGATCACCGTCGCCTACATGACGAGCGGCAACATCGCCGTCTTCGACCACGAGGTGCGCCGCCACCTGGACGTGGCCGACCGCCTGCGGCGCGAGCGGGGCCTCGACGACGGCGCGTGGTCCGCCCTGCGGCGCACGGTGCTCGACGCGCTCGCAGCGAAGGTGCCGGGCACGGTGGACATCCCCGAGGTGCAGGACTTCAAGCGCGTCATCCGGGAGGCGGAGGCCGTCAGCGGGCTCGAGGCATCCGGGCTGTCCGCAGCGAATGCGCGGTTCCTGAACCTGCCGTTCTACCGGACGGGCACGGTCAAGAAGGATCCGGTCGGCCCGGCGGACGTCCGGATCGTGCGGGACCTGCTGGCGGCGCTGTCACCCGAATACGTGTTCGTCGCAGGCGACCTGAGCGACCCGCACGGCACGCACCGCATGTGCAAGGAGGCGATCGACGGGGCGCTGGCCGAGCTCTGGCCGGCCCGGCCCCGCGGTCCGCACCGGACCCGCGACGCGCGGCCGGTGGACACGCCCTTTGCGCTCGGCGGTGCCCCCGAAGTCTGGCTCTACCGGGGCGCCTGGCAGGAGTGGCCGGTTGCCGAGGCGACGTGGCTGGTACCGCTCTCGGCGGAGGAGCTGGGCGCGAAGATCCAGGCGATCTTCAAGCACCAGTCGCAGAAGGACAGCGCCCCCTTCCCGGGCCAGGACGAGCGTGAATTCTGGCAGCGCGTGGAGGCGCGCAACACCGACACCGCGCGGGTGCTCGACCGGCTCGGGCTGGCGGAGTACTACGCGATGGAGGCGTATGTGGTAGACTAGCCCGCCATGACCGATCCGACGATGGCCCGATTCGGCTGGCTGGACCTGGGCGTGCTGGTGGCGTATCTGGCGGGGACGACCTGGCTGGGGCTGCGCCTCGGCGCGACGCAGAAGGACGCCCGCGACTACTTCGTCGCCGACCGGGCGATCCCGTGGTGGGCGGTGTGCTTCTCGATCGTGGCGAGCGAGACGAGCGCCCTGACGTTCATCTCGATCCCGGGGCTGTCCTGGGCGGGGAACCTCGGGTTCCTGCAGGTGGTGGCGGGCTACATCCTCGGGCGGATCGTCGTGGCGCGGGTGCTGCTGCCGCGCTACTTCCAGGGGGAGATCGTCACCGCCTACGCGCTGCTCGAGACGCGGTTCGGTCCGGAGACGCGCCGGTTCACCAGCGTGGTGTTCCTGGTGACCCGGGCGATGGCGGACGCCGTGCGCGTCTTCGCGACGGCGATCCCGGTGGCGCTGATCATCGGGCCGGTGGTGCCGCGCGAGTGGTCCATGCCGCTGGCGGTGCTGGTGCTGGGGCTCCTGACCGTGCTCTACACGTACCGCGGCGGGATGCGCGCGGTGGTGTGGACGGAGCTGGTGCAGGCGGGGGTGTACGTGACGGGGGGCCTTGCCGCGCTCGCGCTGATCGGCGCCGCGCAGCCGGACGGCTGGGGCGGCATCCTCGCGAAGGCGGGCGATGCGGGCAAGCTGGCGATGCTCGAGTTCTCGCTGGTGAAGACCCAGCCGCACAACGTCTGGGCCGGGCTCCTGGGCGGCGGCTTCCTGGCGATGGCCTCGCACGGGACCGACCAGCTCATCGTGCAGCGGCTGCTCTCGAGCCGGTCGCTGGCCGACGCGCAGAAGGCGCTCGTGACGAGCGGCTTCATCGTCTTCGCCCAGTTCACGCTCTTCCTGCTGGTGGGCGTGGGGCTGTGGGCGACCTACGGCGACCGCACCTTCAGCGCGCCGGACCAGGTGTTCCCGACGTTCATCGTGGAGTCCATGCCGAACGGGCTGCTGGGGCTGGTGCTGGCGGCGATCGTGGCGGCGACGATGAGCACGCACGCGGGGACGATCAACGCGCTCGCGGCGGCCACGACGCACGACCTGTACCTGCCGCTCACGGGTCGCTCGGCGGACGACCCCCGCACGCTGCGCACGGGGAAGCTCTTCGCGCTGCTGTGGGGGGTGGGGCTGACGCTCGGGGCGCTGCTCTTCAAGGAGCAGGGGACGCCGGTGGTGGTGATCGCGCTCTCGATCGCTTCGTTCACCTACGGCGGGCTGCTGGGCGGCTTCCTGCTCGGCATCGTCTGGCCGCGCGCGCGCCAGCGCGACGCGATCGCGGGGATCGCGACGGGGATCGGCGTCATGGCGCTGGTCGTGTTCGCGAAGCAGCTCTCGGGCGTGCTGCCCGCCCTCGCGCCGTTCGTGGGGATCGCGTGGCCGTGGTACGTGCTGATCGGCACGGCCATCACCGTGACCACGGGAGTGCTGGTGTCGTTCCTGCCGCGCGGGGCCCCGGCGGCCTGAGGCGCGTCGGCCGCGCGGCTACGCGCCGATCAGGCGCAGCGCCGCGCGCACCGCGCCGCGCACCGGCACCACGTCGCCCGACTTCACCTGCGCCCCCGGCACGAAGCCCTTGAGGCGATGCTCGAGCTTGCGGCGCAGGAACGCGCGCGGGCCCAGCAGGCCGCCGGTGAAGGCGACCGGGCAGGCCGCGCGCTCGTCCACGAAGAGCTCGCGGGCGAGGGCGCGGACGTGCAGGGCGAGCTCCTCGACGGCGAGCGTGCAGAGCGTGTTCGCGCGCACGTCGCCCTGCTCGGCGCAGAGGATCACCACCGGGGCGAGCGCCGCGAACTGGGCGCGGCTGGCGTGGGCGGCCCAGTGCACCAGCCCCTGCACGTCGTCGCACTCGGTGTAGGTGAGGACGGCCCCGGTGAGGGCCGTCTCGGGCTCGCGGCCGTCGCTGGCGGCGCACACGCTGGCAAGGGCGCGGTGGCCGAGCCACGTGGCGCTCCCCTCGTCGCCGATGACCGGCCCGAATCCCCCCGCCCGCGCCGAACGGCCTGCGGGGGAACGGCCGACGGCGATCGACCCCGTACCCGCGGCCAGCAGGATCCCCGGGCCGTCGCCGAACGCATCCTCGAGCGCGACCTGGGCGTCGGTCTGCACGAGGAGGTCGGTGGCGAGTTCGTGCTCGAGCAGTGCGCGGCGCAGCGCGTCGCGATCGGCTTCCCGCCCCGCGCCGGCGATCCCCACGGACAGCACCCGCGGGGTCACGTCCGCGATGCCGGCCTCCGCGAGCACCTGTTGCACGGCGGCGGCGACGACCTGCGCCGAAAGGGCGGCCGCGCCGGGCCGCACCGCGCTGCCCGGCGCGGTCACGCTGCCGAGCACCTTGCCGTCCTCGTCGGCCACCTGCACGCGTGTCTGCGTGCCGCCCCCGTCCACCCCGATCACGATCGCGCTCATAGGCGGGGAAAGGTAAACGGGTCGCCCCCCGCATGCGGCCCGACCGCCGGGGACGCCCCGCGGGTGCGCTACGCCGCCGGCGGCTCGGTCGCGCGCGCGGGGTCGGGAAACTCACCTTCCCATCGCGCCATCACGACCGTCGCGAGGCAGTTGCCGAGCAGGTTCACGGAGGTACGCGCCATGTCCATCAGGGCGTCCACGCCGAGGATCACCGCCACCGCCTCGAGGGGCAGCCCGAACATCGTGAGTGTCCCCGAGAGGATCACGAGGGCTGCTCGCGGCACCGCCGCGACGCCCTTCGACGTGAGCATGAGGGTGAGCAGCATGACCACCTGCTGGCCGACCGTCATCTCGACGCCCGCCGCCTGCGCCGCGAAGACCGAGGCGAGCGCGAGGTACAGCGTGGTGCCGTCGAGGTTGAAGCTGTACCCGGTCGGCATGACGAACGCGATGATCCGCTTGGGGACCCCGAGCTCCTCGAGCCGGGTCATCGCCAGCGGCAGCGCCGCCTCGCTCGACGCGGTGCTGAAGGCGAGCAGCCACGGCTCCTTGACCTTCTGGAGGAACCGCCGGATCGGGACCTTGGCGAACCATGCCACCGGGAGCAGCACCGCCAGCACGAACACGACCAGCGCGCCGTAGAGGGTGAGCACCAGCTTGCCGAGCGACAGCAGCACCCCGAGCCCGCTCTTTCCCACCGTGTACGCGATCGCCCCGCCGATGCCGATCGGGGCGAAGGCCATGACGTACCCGGTGAACTTGAACATGACCTCGGCGATCCCCTCGAAGAACGCCAGCAGTGTCTCCTTGCCGCGGCTCGCCGGGATCGTCGCCAGCCCGGCCGAGAAGAGGACCGAGAAGAAGACGATCTGCAGCACCTCGTTGTGGGCGGCGGCGTCGAAGAAGCTCGTGGGGATGGTGTGCTCGAGGACGCCGCCGAGCGTGACCTTGTTGCTGGCGAACTTGGCGCCCTCCTCCGCGGAGGCCTTGGAGAGGTCGATCCCGACGCCGGGCTTGGCGAGGTTCACCGCCAGCAGCCCGACCACGAGCGCGAGCGTGGTGACGACCTCGAAGTAGATGATGCTCCGGAGGGCGAGCCGCCCGACCTTCTTCATGTCGTCGCCGTGCCCGGCGATGCCCACGACGAGGGTGGACAGGATGAGCGGCACGACCAGCAGCTTGATCATCCGCAGGAAGAGGTTCGACAGGACCTTGGCCCCGTCGGCGGCCTGCGGGAACTGCCAGCCCACCAGCGTGCCGACCACCATCGCGATGATGATCCACGTGGACAGCGAGATCTTCTTGAACACGGTCGCTCCGGTCAGTGCGGCTCGAGGTCGGGGCCGGCCTCGACGGGGCGACCGGTGCGGAGCACCGAGTGCCGCCATCCGTAGGCGGCGTACACCGCCAAACCGATGGCGAGCCACGCGCCGAAGGCGACCCACGCGCTGGTGGGCAGCCCCTGCATCACGAACAGGCAGGCCGCGACGCCGCCGAGGGCGACGGGCCAGACGAAGGGCACCCGGAAGGGTCGCTCGCGCTGCGGCTCGCGTACGCGCAAGGCCAGCACGCCGGCGCACACGAGCGTGAAGGCGGCGAGGGTGCCGATGTTGGTGAGGTCGTACGTCGCCGTGTCGTCGGCGACCAGCGCGCCCAGCGCGACCAGCACGCCGGTGAGCAGCGTCGTGACGGTCGGGATGCGGCGGACCGGGTGGATCCGCGCGGCGAAGCGCGGCAGCAGGCCGTCGCGCGCCATGGCGTAGAAGATGCGCGGCTGGCCGTACTGGAAGACCAGCAGCACCGCCGACATGCTCACCACCGCACCGGCGGAGACGATCCAGCTGACGGTGTCGAGGCCGGCCAGCGTGAGGGCGCGGGCGATCGGGTCCGCCGACTTGAGGTCGGTGTACGGCACCATGCCGGTGGCGACCGCACCGACGACGACGTAGATGAGCGTACAGACGGCGAGCCCGCCGAGGATGCCGCGCGGCAGGTTGCGCTGCGGGTCCTTCGTCTCCTCGGCCGCCGTGGAGATGGCGTCGAATCCGATGTAGGCGAAGAAGACGATCGCCGCCCCCTGGTGGATGCCGCGGAAGCCGTTGGGGGCGAAGGGCTTGTAGTTCGCGGGGTCGACGTGCTGCACGCCGACGATGACGAACAGCGCCAGCACCGCCAGCTTCACCACCACCATCGCGTTGTTGGCGCGCTTCGACTCGCTGACGCCCAGCATGAGCAGCCACGTGATGGCGGCGACGATGCCGAAGGCGGGGAGGTTCACCACGACCGGGATGCCGGCGACGCGCGGAGCGGTATCCACGAGGGCTCGCACGGCCGGGTCGCCCGCCTTGAGGGCCTGGAAGTACCCGTGCGTGAGCCAGCCGGGCAGGTGCACCCCGAATCCGCTGAGCAGCGAGGTGAAGTAGCCGCTCCAGGCGATCGCCACCGCGACGTTGCCGACGGCGTACTCGAGGATGAGTGCCCAGCCGATGATCCACGCCACCACCTCACCGAGGGTCGCGTAGCTGTAGGCGTAGGCGGATCCGGCCTGGGGTATCATCGCGGCCAGCTCGGCGTAGCAGAGCGCGGCGAGGCCGCAGACGAGCCCCAGGAGGACGAACGAGACGACGAGCGCGGGGCCGGCGCCGTACCGCACCACGGTGCCATCGGCGAGGGTCTCCCCCGCCGCGGCGGTGCCAAGCGACGCGAAGATGCCGGCGCCGATGACGGCGCCGATGGACAGCATGACGAGGTCGCCGGCCCCGAGGTCCCGCTTGAGGCCGCCCGCCGCCCCGGGGTCCGGGGCGGCGATCGGCTTGCGGGCGAAGAGCGAGACGCCCACCTAGATGAACAGCGGGGCGAGGACGAGCGTGATCGTGGACAGCAGCTTGATCAGCACGTGGAGCGACGGACCGGCGGTGTCCTTGAACGGGTCGCCGACCGTGTCGCCCACGACGGCCGCCTTGTGGGCGTCGGACTTCTTGCCGCCGTACACGCCGGTCTCGATGTACTTCTTGGCGTTGTCCCAGGCACCGCCGCCGTTGTTGAGGAAGCCGGCCATGAGGATGCCGACGACGGTCGCGATCATCAGGAAGCCGGCGACGGCCTCGGCCCCGAGGCGCTCCGACGGACCGGAGAGGTACTTGAAGGTCACGCCGACGATGATCGGGAAGAGCACCACGAGCGCGCCCGGCAGCACCATGGCGCGCAGCGCCCCCTGGGTCACGATGTCCACGGCGCGGCCGTAGTCGGGCTTCTCCGTCCCCTTCATGATGCCCGGCTTCTCCTTGAACTGCCGCCGGACCTCGGTGATGACGCTCTGTGCGGCCTTCGAGACCGCGGTCATGGCGAGGGAGGCGAACCAGAAGACGAGCATGCCGCCGAGCAGGGCGGCGACGAAGACCTGCGGCTTGGAGAGGTCCACCTGGAGCGGCGAGCCGGTGTAGTTGCGCACCTCGTCGAGGTAGGCCGAGAAGAGCAGGAAGGCCGCCAGCGCCGCCGAGCCGATCGCGTAGCCCTTGGTGAGGGCCTTGGTCGTGTTGCCGACGGCGTCGAGCTTGTCGGTCTTGTCGCGGATGGACGCCGGCTGCTCGGACATCTCGACGATGCCGCCGGCGTTGTCGGTGATCGGTCCGAAGACGTCCATGGCGAGGATGTAGCCGGCGGTGCCGAGCATCCCCATCGTGGCCACCGCCGTGCCGAAGAGGCCGCCGATGGACTCGCCCGCGGCGTTGACCAGGCCGCTCGCGCGGCCGAGGGCGAACGACGAGACGAGCGCCACCGCGATCGTGATGACCGGGAGCACCGTGGACTCCATGCCCACCGAGAGCCCCATGATGACGTTCGTCGCCGGACCGGTTTGCGAGGCTTCGGCGATGCTCTTCACCGGGCGGTAGCGGTACTCGGTGTAGTACTGCGTGATGAACACGAAGGCGATGGACGTCACGACGCCGATGACCCCGGCGCCGAAGAAGTACTGCCACGCCGCGGGGTTGTCCGGCGAGACGAGCAGCCACTTGCAGGCGACGAACAGCCCGATCGTCGCGAGCACCGCGGTGACGTAGAAGCCGCGGTTGAGCGCCGCCATCGGGTCCTCGACGCCGTCGGTCTTCACGATCATCACGCCGACGATCGAGGCGACGAGACCGAACGCGCCGATCACCAGCGGGAACAGGATCCCGGCGACGCCGAACACCTTGAACAGCGTCACACCGAGGATCATCGCGCCGATGTTCTCGGCGGCGGTGGACTCGAAGAGGTCGGCGCCGCGGCCGGCGCAGTCGCCGACGTTGTCGCCGACGAGGTCGGCGATCACGGCCGGGTTGCGCGGGTCGTCCTCGGGGATCCCGGCCTCGACCTTGCCCACCAGGTCGGCGCCGACGTCGGCCGCCTTGGTGTAGATGCCGCCGCCCAGCTGGGCGAACAGGGCGACGAACGAGGCGCCGAAGCCGAAGCCGACGATCAGGAAGGGGATCTTCTCCGCCCACAGCAGCGGATCGGTCCCGGCCGGGGCGAACAGCGTGAGGAGGGCGTAGAGTCCGCCGACGCCGAGCAGCGACATCGCCACGGTGAAGAGCCCGGACACCGCCCCGCCCCGCAGCGCGGTCTGGAGCGCGTCGTTCAGCGAGGTCATCGCCGCCGCGGCGACGCGGATGTTCGTGCGGATCGAGACCCACATCCCCATGTAGCCGGCGATGCCCGAGCTGAGCGCGCCGAGGAGAAACGAGAGGGTCACGAACATCGCCAGCACCTTGGCGTCCTCGACCGGGTCGGCCGCGGTGGTCTGGCGGACGAAGCCGTAGCCGATCGCCAGCACCGCCGCGACCGCGACCGCGAGGGCCCCGATCGTCTTGTACTGGCGGGCGAGATAGGCTTCGGCGCCCTCCTGGATGGCGTTGGAGATCACCTGCATCGACTCGGTGCCGCGGCCCTTGGCGAGCACCCAGCGGGCCAGCCAGAGCGCGAAGGCGAGCGCGAAGACGCTCAGGCCCAGCACGATCGCGAGAAGCGTGGACTGCGAAGCGGACATCAGACGGGTGGTGGGACGGTCAGCCGGCGGCCGATGCCGCCGAGGGTTCACGCCGGGCGGAGCGCCAGGCGAAGTACACGGGCACGCCGAGCAGCACGAGCACGAGCCCCGAGAGCGCCTGCGCCCGCGTCTTGTCGGCGATCAGCAGGATCGCCGCGACGCCGGTCGCGAGCACCACGTAGATCGCCGGCAGCACCGGGTAGCCCACCGCCCGGTACGGGCGCGGCAGGTCGGGGCGCGTGCGGCGCAGGATGAACAGGCCGATCGTGGTCAGCGCGTAGAACGCCAGCGCGGCGAAGATCACGTAGTCGAGCAGCTGGCCGTAGGTGCCGGTCAGGCACAGCAGCGAGGTCCACACGCTCTGCGCCACCAGCGCCCACGCCGGCACGCCGCGCGGGCTCAGCTCCCCGGCCTTGGCGAAGAACAGGCGGTCGCGGGCCATCGCCCAGTACACGCGCGCGCCGGCGAGGATGAGGCCGTTGTTGCAGCCGAAGGTCGCCACGAGGATCGCCCCCGCCATGAGGGCCGCCCCGACGTTGCCGAACATCGTCTCGGCCACCGCGACGCCGACGCGGTCCTGCGTCGCGTGGATGATGCCGCGCGCCATGGTATCCGCGCCGTCGGCGCTCCCGGCGAAGGGGAGCACGTTCAGGTACGACAGGTTGGTCGCGAGGTAGAGCGCGGTCACCAGGCCCGTGCCGAGCACGAGCGCCCGGGGCAGGTTCCGCGCCGGCTCCTTCACCTCGGCGGCCGCGAAGGTCACGTTGTTCCACGCGTCGCTCGAGAAGAGCGACCCGACCAGCGCCGCGCCGAAGGCCACGACGAACGACGGTCCCATGGCGGCGTCGCCGAGGAACCCCGAGCCGAAGTTGACCGCCGCCACGTCGGCGTTGCGGCCGAAGGTGAAGCCGAGCAGCAGCAGGAACGCGAGCGCCCCGGTCTTGGCGATCGTGAGCGTCGTCTGGACGATCTTCGCCTCGCGCACCCCGCGAAGGTTGATCCACGTGAGGATCCAGATGGACACGAGCGCAACGAGGCGCTGCGGGTTCAGGCCGAGCTCGATCACCCCGCCGGGTGTCGTGACGTCGAGTTGCGGGAACCAGCCGAACCGCTCGGGCGAGACCGCGGGCACGAGCACGCCGAGGAACCGCCCGAAGGCGACGCCGACGGCGGCGATGGTGCCGGTCTGGATGACGACGAAGAAGGTCCAGCCGTAGAGGAAGCCCATGAGGGGCCCCATGGACTCGCGCAGGAAGACGTACTGCCCCCCCGCCTTGGGGTACATCGCCGCGAGCTCGCCGTACGCGAGGGCGCCGAGCAGGGTCATGACGCCGGTGAGCACCCAGGCCATGAGCAGCCAGAAGGGGGAGCCCACCGACCGCCCGATGTCGGCCGAGACGATGAAGATCCCCGAGCCGATCATGGACCCCGCGACGAGCATCGTCGCGTCGGTCAGGGTGAGCGCCTTGACGAAGCCGTCGGTGCGGGTCGTCTCGGTGCCTGCCGTGCCCTCGGGAGGGGCAGCTGCGGACATGCGGATCGGGGCTGGAGTGAGCCGCACCCCGTCCGGGGCCGGCGCAATCCGCCAAAGCTATTCCCGTGTCACGTCAGGGCATAGGGCAAGCGGACCGGGCCGCCGCCCTGGGCCGTCGCCCCGCGCACTCGCCCCGCGCAGTCGCCCCGCGCAGTCGCCCCGCGCAGTCGCCCCGCGCAGTCGCCCCGCGCAGTCGCCCCGGGCAGTCGCCCCGCGCAGTCGCCCCGCGCAGTCGCCCCGGGCAGTCGCCCCGGGCAGTCGCCCTGGGCCGTCGTCGCGGTCAGGGCGCCTCGGCCACGATCATCGCCGTGTCGCGCACCGCCGTGCCGTCGCGCCGCTGGGCGGGCCGGAAGCGGATCTCGCCCAGCATCTCGCGGATCCGCCGGTTGTAGCCGCCGTCGCTCGACGGGTTGAAGGAGAGGAGCTTCGCGTTGCCCTTCTCGTCAACGTCGAAGTAGGCCACCATACGATACGGTCGTACGCCGCGCGGGACCGGGATGGGGAGGATGGCGAGGTTGGTGACGACCGGAGGATCGTGTTCGGCCCCGTCCCCCCCTGTCCCGGGCCCGGTGGCGCTGCCGCTGCCGGTGCCGGCCCCCGTGCCGGAGCCCCCGCCGGTGCCCTGCCCGGTCCCGTTGGTGGCGTCCGCCCCGGTACCCGAACCGCCCGTGGTCGAGGGCTGTGGCTCGGCGGCGGGCGGCGGGATTGTCGCGGGCTGGGGAGGCGGGACGACCTCCGGCTTCGGGGGCGGCGGGACCGGCACCTCGGGGACCGCCGCCGGGACGGGGGTCGGCGCGACCCGGATGAACTGCAGTCGCTCCGGTTCGGCCGAGAGGCCGGCCCCGCGGCGCCCCCCACCGCCGCCGCCGCGCGGACCGGCATCCCCGGGGGTGAGCATGTCCGCTGAGATGACGCCCGTCATAAGGGCGGGGAGGAACAGCGCGAGGATGATCGCCCCGTGGAGGGCGACCGACAGCAGGAAGCCCTGCCAGCCGCGCCGTTCGCCCCGGAGGGGAAGCCCGACGGGCGGCCGGTAGGGACGACGGACGCCCCGGGCTGGCGGCACGGGGGCATCGGGTTGGGCGAAGGGGGGGTCGGTCATGACGGGTGCGGCCATGAACGTAGTACGGCGGACGCCCCCGTTTGGGTTCGTCCGCCGTCCGCTACGCTGTCGGCCGCCAGATCAGGGCGCAGCCGGATCCTTCGGCGTGATACCGATGACCTTGATGCCTGCGCCGCGGGCCATGTCCATCCCGAAGATGACGTCCTGAAAGGTCACCTTGGCATCGCCCTTGATGAAGATGAGCTTGTCGGGTCGCGGCTCGAAGATCTCCTTGAGCCGTTCGCCGAGCCGCTCCTTGGGGACATTCTCCTTGTTCACGAGGAACGTGCCACCGGGCATGACCTCGAGGACGATCTGCTGGTTGACCGACCCCGGCGGCGCGGGGGCCGGGTTGGGATCGGGGAGCTGCACGTCGATCGCCTTCCGGCTCATCGGCACCACCATCATGAAGATGATGAGGAGCACGAGGAGCACGTCGATCATCGGCGTGACGTTGATCTCGTTGTTCAGGGCGGCCTCGCCGCCCCCGCCTGCGGACATGCCCATGGGTCAGTCCTCCGGGGGCTTCGAGGGGGCCTTCGATTCCACCGGATTGTCCCCGGGGACCGTCGAAGCGGTGCCGGGCACCTGCTCGGAGATCACGCCCGTCATGCGGACGCCGCTCTTGCCGGCGATGTCGAGGGCGTCGAGCACCTTGCCGTACTCGAGACCGCCGTCCGCCTTCAGGTAGATGATCTTGTCGGTGGTGCGCGTTTCGTAGATGCCCTGGAGGAGCTCGGCGAGCTTCTCGTTGGGAATCTCCTTCTTGTCGAGGAAGTACTGGCCCTTGGAGTCGATGCCAAGGAGGATCTCGCCCGGCTCCTCGGGGCGCGCCTTGAGGTTGACGCCCTTCGGCGGCTGCGCGTTGAACCCGGCGTTGATGGCGGGCACCACGATCATGAAGATGATCAGGAGCACCAGCATCACGTCGATCATGGGGGTGACGTTCGGCTCGGCCTTGACGCCACCCCCGCCGCTGACTGCCATTCCCATCGGACTGACCCGGTTGGGGTGAGGGACCCGCGCTTACTGCGAGAGCGGCGCGCCGGCGGCGGCCTGCGTGTTGAACTCGCGGGTAAAGCGCGAGCGGCCGAACTCGCCCGAGACGCCCTTGATGAGGTAGTCCACCATCTCCTTGGCGGAGTAGGTCATCTCGGCGGCCAGATTGTCGTTCTTGGTCTGGAAGTAGTTGTAGGCCCACACCGCCGGGATCGCGACGAGGAGGCCGAAGGCGGTCGTGATGAGCGCCTCGGCGACGCCGGCCGAGATGGACGCGATGCCGCCGGAGCCGGAGGCGGCCATGCCCGTGAAGGCGTTGACGATACCCATCGTGGTGCCGAGGAGACCGACGAACGGCGCGGTGGCGCCGACGGTGGCGAGCACGGCCAGGCCGCGCTTGAGCTTGACGAGCGTCATGAGCATCTCGCGCTCGATCGCGCGCTCGGTGCTGTTGATGTCACCGACGGTGACGGAGCCGTCCGAGATGAGGGGCTTGATCTCCTCGAGCGCGTTGCCGAGCACGGTGGCGACGTGCGACTTCTTGTACTTCTGCGCCAGCGTGATCGCCTCGGTGAGGTTGTCCTCCTCGAGGAACTGCGAGAACTCGGGGGCGAACCGGATCGTCTCGGCCTGCGCCTGCTTCAGCAGCCACCACTTCTGGATCATGATGGTGAGCGAGTAGATGGACATGATCGCCATGGTGAACACGATGCCCTTGGCGAACAGGCCCATCTGGTTCCAGAGATCCATCATCGAGAGTTCCATCGTTCCTCCGAAATGCGTGCGGTCAGGTGGGTGGACGCTACTTCTGGATCGCGAAGACGAACGGCTGCTGCACGAGCTGCTTCACCTTGCGCCCGCCGACTTCCGCGGGGATGAAGCGCATGTTCGGCAGCGTGTTGCGCACCGTCGCCGCGAACAGGTCGTGGGTCGAGCGGAGCACCTTGAACGTGTTGAGCTCGGCGCGGCCGACCGTGTCCACGACGAACTGGACGAGGGCCTCGCCCTCGACGCCGGCCGACCGCAGGATGTCGGGATAGCGCGGGGACGCCGACCCGGGGGCCGCCATCGCCGGCTTCTCGACCTGGAACTCGAAGAAGGGCTGGTCCGTGTCCGGAGGCGGGCCCGAGCCCACGCCCTTGGACGTGCCGCCCGCGACGCCCTTGCCCGAGAAGTCGGCCTCGTCGATGGCCTTCTTGGTGAGGTCCACGTCGGGGATGACGTCCGGGATCTCGATCGGTGCGGTCAGCACCTGGAATCCCTTGGGCGGGGTGACGACGGGAACGTCGGGCGGCGGCGGCTTCGGCTCCTCGGGCTTGGGTTCCTCGGGCTTCGCCTGCTCGACGAACTTCACTTCCTCGACGCGCGGGCCGTCGTCTTCCTTGCCCGCGTTGGCCGTCGCGTAAACGGCGGCCACGATGAGGACCGCGTGCAGGACGAAGCTCGCGATGGCACCGCCCGTGGACCGTTGCTTCTGCGGCTTCGACTCCAGCAGGTTGTTGAACACTGGGCCTCCGGTGGATGTCGCGGGACTCGCTGCCTCGTTCGAGGCGACAGAATCGTACCGGTCCCGCGTGAGGCCGGAATGGGAGCGCCATTAGGTTTCCATTACGCCCGCATTAATCTTCGCTGACGGCCCGCGCGCGGGGGGGGGCGGCCCCGTCCGGCCGGGCGGGCCTCAGTCGGACCCGGGGTCCGGCGCCTCGGGGAAGGTCGCCGTGAACGTCGAGCCCCGGCCGAGCCGCGACTGCACCGTCAGGGTGCCGCCGTGCGCCTGCGCGATCCACTGGGAGATCGCGAGCCCGAGTCCCGTGCCACCGCGTTCGCCGCCGCGGGTGCGCGCCCGGTCCGCCCGCCAGAAGCGGTCGAAGACGAAGGGGAGGTCGGCGCCGGCGATGCCGATGCCGGTATCCTTGACGATGAACGCCACGCCCTCCGGGCGACGCGTGAGCGAGAGCTCGACCGTGCCGCCGCGCGGCGTGTACTTGATCGCGTTCGTCACGAGGTTGAGGCAGAGCTGGCGCAGCCGCTGCGCGTCGCCGAGTACGGCCGCCGGCTCGACGTCCGGCGCCGGCACGACGAGACCGGCCTCCTCCCCGAGGATCAGCGCTGTCTCCCAGACGTCGCGCACGAGCGGCTCGAGTTCGACGCGCTCGCGGACCACGTCGAACCGCCCCTCGTCGGCGCGGGCGAGCGTCAGGAGCGACTCGACGAGGTCGGCCATGCGCGCCGTCTCGGCCAGGGCCTCCTCGAGGGGCACCAGCTGGTCCTGCGGGGCGCCGGGCGTGGCCATCGCGCGCTCGATGTCGGCCCGGAGCACCGTCAGCGGCGTCTTGAGCTCGTGGCTCGCGTCGGCCGTGAAGCGGCGCAGCGCGGCGAACGACTGCTCGAGCCGCTCGATCATCTGGTTGAGGGTCGTGGCCAGTTGCGCGACCTCGTCCGCCGTCGGGTCGGCCCCCTCGGGGACCCAGAGGCGCCGGTGCAGCGAACGGCCGTCGGTGATCGCTTCGGCGTCGCGGCGGAGTCGGACGAGCGGGCGAAGGGCGCGCCCCGCGGCCGCCCAGCCGAGCACGGTGGCGAACCCGAGCACGAGCACGCCGAGGCCGAGCATGGGCAGGACCAGCTCGGGGGGGGCGAAGTCGAGGGGACGCGTGGAGGCGCCGGCGACGACGCGGCGCGAGCGCCCGCCCCCCGCCCGGGGCACCTCGCGCGCGACGATCAGAAGCTGCTCGCCGGTCAGGCGCACCTTCACCGCCGGCCGCTCGGGGGTCAGCGAGAGCGACGCCGACAGCAGGGCGGCGAGATCGTCCTGCCCGAGTTGGCGGACGGCGAAGCTCGCGTAGCGCGCGCGACCGGAGTCGTCGAGCACGACGAGCCAGCCCGGGAAGCCCTCGAGCGTGCTGCGCAGGTACCCCCGCGTCGTCGGGCGCGCGCTGTCGCCATCGGCCTGGAGGGCGGTCTCCTGCCCGAGCAGGCGGACGGCGAGGTCGGCCTCGTCGAGTACCTGGCGCTGCAGCTGCACGGTGGCCTGCTCGCGGCGCACGACGCCGAGGAGGGCCGAGTAGGCGAGGAGCGCCACCGCGACGATCGCGGCGACGGCGACGACAAGCCGCGCGCGCAGGGTCCGCACGCGGCGCCCCTAGGGCTTGAGCACGTAGCCGACGCCGCGCACGGTCGTGATCAGCTTGTGCTCGTGGCGCGCGTCCACCTTCTTGCGCAGGTGGGTGATCACCACGTCCACGATGTTCGTGCCGGGGTCGAAGTGGTAGCCCCACGCGTACTCGGTGATGAGCGTGCGGCTCATGACGCGGCCGGCGTGGCGCATGAGATACTCGAGCACCGCGAACTCCTTCGGGGTCAGCTCGATCCGCTCGCCGGCGCGGGTGACCTCGCGGGACTCGACGTCGAGCCGGAGGTCGGCGACCTCGAGCACCGGGCGCGCGATCGCGCGCGGACGGCGCGCGACCGCCTCGAGGCGCGCGAGCAGCTCCTCGAACGCGAAGGGCTTGGTCACGTAGTCGTCGGCGCCGGCGCGCAGCGCGGAGACCTTGGCGTCCACGGCGTCCTGCGCGGTGAGGACGAGCACCGGCCGGTCGATCCCCCGGGCGCGGAGGCCACGCAGGACCTCGAACCCCGACTTGCCGGGGAGCCGCATGTCGAGGACGACGACGTCGTACGCCCCCTGGGCGGCCAGCGCCTCGCCGGTCTCGCCGTCGGTGACGAGGTCCACGCCGTAGCGCTGCTCCTCGAGCCCGCGCTTGACGAACGCGCCGACGGTCGGGTCGTCCTCGATGACGAGCACCTTCATGCCAGCCCCGCCCGCATCAGCGGGAGCCGCCGGGGCGCTCGAGCCCGTACTCGCGGATCTTGCGGTAGAGGGTCTTGGCGGAGATGCCGAGCGTGGCCGCCGCCCGCCCCTGGTGCCACCCCTGCCGCTCGAGCACCTCCGCGATGTGGCGGCGCTCGATCGTGTCGAGCGAGAGGGTGGCGTCGTCCGCGTCGCGAGGCTCGATGACGACCGGGACCACGCCGAGTTCGTGCGCCTCGACGACCGGGCCGGTCGCGAGGAGGGCGGCGCGCTCGATGACCGTGCGCAGCTCGAGGACGTTGCCGGGCCAGCCGTACTGCGCGAGGGCCGCGAGGGCGGCGTCGGAGAGGCGCTTGCGCGCGCCGCCGTACACGTCGAGGAAGTGACGGGCGAGCACCGGTACGTCACGCAGCCGCTCGCGGAGCGGCGGGATCGCGATCGAGAACCCGCCGAGTCGGTAGGCGAGGTCGCTCCGGAAGGCCCGGCGTTCGACCGCCCCGGACAGCCCGTCGGGGGCCGCGGCGACGATCCGCACGTCCACGTCGAGCTTCTGCGTGCCGCCGACGCGGGTGATGACGCCGTCCTCGAGCAGGCGCAGCAACCGGCCCTGCACGCGCGCGTCGAGCCGCTCGACGTCGTCGAGGAACAGGGTGCCGCCGTGCGCCTGCTCGAGCAACCCCGGGCGGGCGGCGACCGGGCCCGACCCCACGCCGCGTTCGGCGCCGAACAGCGCGACCTCGACCTCCTCGGCCGGCAGGTCGCCGACGGCGAACTCGACGTAGCTCCGCGCCGCGCGCGCCGAGAGCCGGTGGATGGCGCGGCCGATCGACCGCTTGCCCGTACCCCGCTCGCCGCTGACGAGCACGGGCGCGGCGGCGCCGGCGACGCGCTCGACGAGTGCGAGGACGTCGCGCATCGCCGGGTCCTCGGTGACCAGTTCCGCCACCCGCTCGGCCCGCTGGAGGCGGTCGGCGAGGAGCGAGTTCTGCCGGAGCAGCTCGCGCTTCTCCCACGCCCGCCGCACCTGGATCTCGATCTCGAGCATCCGATAGGGCTTCGACATGTAGTCGTACGCCCCGAGCTTGAGGGCCGTGATGGCGGTGTCGATCGTCCCGTTGCCGGTGATGATGATGGCCTCGGGGGGCTCGGAGCTCTCGCGCAGCGCGCGGAGGACGGTGAGGCCGTCGGCCTCGGGCATCACGATGTCGAGCAGGGCGACGTCGAAGGCGCGGGTGGCGAGCGCGTCGATCGCCGCGCGGCCGTCCGCGACGTGCGTGACGTGGTGGCCGCGCCCCTCGAGGTAGTCCCGGAGGATACCCCCGAGGGCGGGCTCGTCCTCGGCGAGCAGGATGCGGATGCGCGGGTGGTCCGTCACACCCCCTCCGAGGCGGGGAGGATCACGCGGAACGTGCTGCCGCGTCCCGGGGTCGAGTCCACTTCGATGCGTCCCTGGTGGTCGTGGATGATGCCGTAGCAGATCGACAGGCCGAGGCCCGTCCCGCGGCCCGGCGCCTTGGTGGTGAAGAACGGCTCGAAAATCTTGTCCTGGTCGCTCCGCGGGATGCCCATGCCGTCGTCCACGACCTCGAGGAGCACGGCCTCGGTGGCGGTGCGGCCGGCGCGGGTGCGGACGATGATCGTCCCCTGGTCGGCGACGGCGTCGATGGCGTTGAGCAGGAGCGCGAGCAGCACCTGCAGGAGCTGCTCGCGGTTCGCGTACACCAGCGTCGTCAGCTCGGGATCGAGGTGCGTCGCGACCTGCAGCTTCTTGAAGCGGACATGGTGCTGCAGGAGGAAGAGGGTCTGCTCGACGATCTCGTTGACGTGCAGCAGCTCCTTCGCGACCGTCTTCGGGCGCGAGAAGTCGAGGAGGCCGTCCACGATCCGCTTGCAGCGGTGCACCTCGTTGTCGATGATGCGGAGCAGGTCGCTGTGGTCGGGCGTGAGGGGCCACCCGTCCTGCCGGAGGTCGTCGAGCTTGAGCTGCAGCGACTCGGCGCACGCGGCGATCGTCGCGAGGGGGTTGTTGATCTCGTGCATGACCCCCGCCGCCAGCTGGCCGATGGCGGCGAGCTTCTCGCCCTGCATGAACCGCTTCTCCGCCTCCTTCCAGTCGGTCACGTCCTCGCCGATGGTGATGACGTGCGTCACGCCGGCGTCGGAGAGCCGCATCGGAATCTTGCTGATGCGGAACGTGCGCGTGTCGCCGGTCGCGACGGACTCCATCTGGAATTGCTGGATGCGCCCGGTGCGGAAGGTCTCCTCGAACTCGCTCCGCAGGAGGTCACCCGGCTGGCGGTGGAGGATCTCGAAGATCGTGCGGCCGATCGCCTCCTCGCGGCTGACGCCCTGCGTGCCCGTCTCGCGCTTGCGGTTCCACGCGCGGATGCGGAAGTCGCGGTCCACCACGTAGAGCCCGAGCGGCAGCGAGTCGATGATCTTCTCGGTGAAGCGGCGGGCCTCGTCGATCTCGCGCGCCCGGGCGGCCACCTCGGCCTCGAGCTCGGCGGCGTGCTGCGCGTGCCCGATCAGCGGCGCAAGGACCGCTCCGAGCGTCCGGATGTAGGGGAGCGGGTCGGGGTCGGCGCGGGCCCCCCGCACGGCCAGCGCCCCCAGCCGACGTCCGGCCAGCACGATCGGCACCGCCAGCACCGAGGTAGCCCCCGGGGCCGCCAGTGACGCTTCGACCGTCGGGCGGTCGGTGAACAGATCGCCGTCGGCCGTGTGCAGCGCGAGTCCCTGCGGGCCGTCGAGCCACAGGCCGGCCTCGGACGCACCCAGCGACTCGCGGAAGGCCGCGAGCATCGTCGGGGCCGTCTCGTCGAGGGACGGCGAAGAGGCCAGCTGAAGGGCAGCGGCGGTGACTACCCCCAGCGCCCCTTCGGCCGTGCCGATGTGCTCGCGTCCCGTACTGCCGAACGTCGCGCCCAGAGCCACCCCCCTCGTGTCTGCAGACAAACCTATGCGCAGGACCGGAACGCGTCCACGAGGAATCGTGTCGGGGATAGTCGCCGGGGAGGTGGCCGGCGGCGAACGCCGCCGCCGTGGCCGCCGCCGTGGCCGCCGCCGTTCCGACGCGGTCGGTGTCGAACCGGCAGCTTCGCCTGCCGAGCGGGCCAGTCTCCGCTGGTACGCGGCCTGCCCTTCGGATGCCGCGACCGGGCCGCACGACCCGGCACGACGAACCAACCCGACTCCGAGAGGAAGCTGAGATGACCTACCGCTTCGCCGTTCCGTCGCGCCGCCTTGGCGCGGAGTTCGACCCGCTGTTCGATGCCGTCTTCCCCGCCCGGCCGGCCCGCGACGCCCGACCGACATCGTGGGTGCCCGCGGCGCACGCAGTGGAGGCGGCCGACCGCTATGTGGTGTCGCTCGACCTGCCCGGGGTCCCGGCGGAGAAGGTCCGCGTGGTGGCCGAGCAGGGTCGGCTGCGCGTGTCCGGCGAGCGCCCCGCCCCGACGCTCGAGGGGACGCCGCAGCTGGTCGAGCGGCACCATGGCACCTTCGAGCGCACGTTCCGCCTCCCCGCATCGGTGGAGGTCGGGAAGATCGAGGCGGCCGCGGCGGACGGAGTGCTGACGATCACCCTGCCCAAGCGGGACCCGGCGATCGCACGAACGATCGAGATCAAGGGGGCCTGACCGGCCCCCGCGAGCTCAGCCGAGCTTCGCCACCTCGGCGAGGATCTCGGCGTTCTCGCGCATCTTGCCCGGCGAGTCCTCGACGTGCGCCCAGCGCACGATCCCCTGGCGATCGATGAGGAAGTAGGCGCGGTTCGCGAAGAAGGCGTCGGCGAAGAGCACATCGAAGGCCGCCGACGCCTGGCGCTTGAAGTCGCTGAGGAGTTCGACCTTGAGGCCGGACTGCTTCTTGAAGGCCTTCAGCGAGGGGATCGCGTCGGTGCTGACGGGAAGGACGACGACGTCCTGGCCCTCGAAGGCCGAGTAGTCGTCGCCGAAGGCGCAGAGTTCGGCAGTGCAGACGCTCGTGAACGCCATCGGAAAGAAAGCGACGAGGACGTTCGACGTGCCGCGGAACGACGACAGGGTGACGTCCTGGTCGGCGGTGTTCTTGAGCGTGAAGTCCGGCGCGGCGTCCCCGGCCCTGGGGCGGGTGCCGATCGTGATCGTGGGAAGAATCGCGGTCGTCATGGCGCGTGGTCGGGTGAAGCGGTGGAGGACGACGCCGGCAGCCGCCGAACAGCTGGCGGCCGGCGCGAGTGGAGCCGAGGGGGCTCGAACCCCTGACCCCCTGCTTGCAAAGCAGGTGCTCTCCCAACTGAGCTACGGCCCCGTGTGGGGCAATCTAGCGGGTCGCGGCGCGAATGGGCGGCCCGGGTCCCGTCACCGCCCGGGGCGTCCCCGCCGGCGGCCTGTCCGCCACGTCGGGATCGCGCGTGTGGCGGATGCCGAAAGGGGCGCCCCGGCCGAAGCCGGGACGCCCCCTCGAGGTACGTGGTGCCGACCGGTCACTCGTGCGCCGGCAACGGCTCCATGGTCTTCGGGTTCACCGGGACCTGCACCTCGTCGCGGAACTTCGAGGTCATCATGAAGACGCGCATCTTGGGGAAGGCGTCCATGAACTGCATGTAGGCCCAGGCGTGGAGCCCGAGGAAGCCGAGCCCGATGCCGATCTCCCAGATGCCGAACGGCAGGTGGTCGATCTCGCCGTAGATCGAGGGGTAGATCTCGATGTAGCGCTGCAGCCAGATGCCGACCAGCGAGAAGCTCGCGAAGAGCGCCATCGTGGGCGTGAAGAGCTTGGGGGCCTTGCCGAGCAGGCCGAAGAACGGCGCGGCGAAGGCGAGGGCGGCGATGGAGAACGTCATGTTCTTCCAGACGCCCGAGAGGCGCAGGTTGAAGAAGTGCGTCTCCTCGTACCAGTTGCCGTACCAGATCACCAGGAACTGCGAGAAGGTGATGTAGCCCCAGAAGGCCGTGAAGGCGAAGCAGAGCTTGCCGATGTCGTGCAGGACGTTGTCGCCGACGACGTCGGTGGAGGCCCCGAGGTGCTGCTTCCACCACCGGACGAGCAGGGCGAAGAGCATCATGTTGTTGAGCCAGCCGCCGAAGAACACCTGCCAGCCGTACATGGTGGACTGGAAGTGGACGTCGGCCGACATCGAGAGGTCCCACGCGAGGACGGGCATGCAGATGCCGAAGCACAGGATGACCGCGACGGCGATCTTGCCCTGCACCGAATGCTGGTCGTGGAGCTCGCGCCGCTCGTCGCCGGACCACGCCGCGCGCATCTTCGCGCGAAGGCCGGCGGCCCACGACGCGCCGTCCTCGGGAAGGACAGCGACGTCCAGCTTGACCGAGTTGTACACGAACCAGACGCCGAACAGGGTGATGAGCCCGAACGCGACGATGTCGCGGGGGATCAGGAAGCCCTTGGCGAGGTAGAGCGCCTTCTCGGGGACGCTCGGCGGCGTCGTGGCCCACGGGAAGACGTGGTCGAGGCCGAAGAGCAGCATCACCAGCAGCAGCACGAACGAGAACGGCAGGAAGGCGACGTGGCCTTCCATGAACCGGATCGTCGAGCGCGACCAGCGGGCGGTGACGATGCGCTGCACCGCAGAGAAGGTGACCCCCGCCGCGGCGAGGATCGAGAAGTACATCCAGTTCATCTGGTACGCCTGCCACGCGCGGTTCTCGCCCGTGGCGGCGCCGAAGACGAACAGCCCGAAGCCGAGCGCCGCCATCGCGAGGGCGACCGTCTTGTAGGTGCCCGGGATGGGCTTGTTGACGACGAGCTGCGTCAGCTCCTCGCGCGTCGGCACATGGCCGTGACCGTGTCCGCCACCCATGTCAGTTCTTCTCCTTGGCCTGGCCGGCCGGGGCTGCGGCATCGCCCGCCGCCCCGCCGCGCACGTCCATCCCCGTGACGAGCTTCGGCATCCGGAACGGCGCGGGGCGCGTCGGGGCCATCTCGGTCGCGCCGGGAAGCGCATCGCCGGTCTGGCCGGGGTAGCCCACCGGCCCCTGCGCCACGGCGTACTTGCCCTGCAGGCCGCGCACGTAGTTCACGACGTGCCAGCGGTCCTCTTCCTCGATCCGGTTGTAGCTCGGCATCAGGCCACGCCCGTTGCGGATCATCCCGTAGAGGTAGCCATCCGAGCGGTTCTTGGTCATGTCGGTCGCGATCGGGAAGGCGAGACCGTACTGGGCGACGATCGTCTGCGCCCCCATGCCGTTGTCACCGTGGCAGACCGCGCAGTTGATCTGGTAGTACTTGCGGCCGAGCTCGAGCGACTGTGGGGTCGGGGCGACGGGGTTCTTGACCGCGTTGCCGATCGAGTCGATCACGTTGGGCAGCGCGGCGTAGGAGACCTGCCACGGGGCGAGGTAGGTGCCGGTGACCGGCACCGACTCCGACGGGTTGCCGCGGAAGGTCAGGTTGACGCTGTCCTCGTCGGCCGACACCGGGAAGACGAGCCCCTGCCCGTCGCGCCAGTAGAGCTTGGCGCTCGTGTCGGCGGAGATGGTCATGTTCTCCCACGGCTCCAGGCGGGGCTGGTGCCGGAAGGTCGTGAACCAGTCGCAGGCGGTGAGGGTCGTGGACAGGGCCACGAGCGCGGCCGCGCGGAGGAAGCGATCAGCGGGCACGCTGCACCTCCGACGCCCCGGCCTTCTTGAGCAGTTCCATGGCGGCGCTCTCCTGGTCGGGGGCGCAGTCAACGTGAATGCCGTAATCGCCGTGCGAGAACGGCGCCCGGTAGGCGGGGTCCACGACGATGCGCGGGATCCCGTTGAGGATGAACATGCCGAAAACGGTCGAGAGGGCCCCGACCATGACCATCATCTCGAAGCCGATGATGGTGTAGGGAATCCAGCTCGCGATCGCCTTGCCGCCGACGACCAGGGGCCAGTACTCCGACGTCCAGATGGAGACCCAGTAGCCGAAGCTGGCGCCGAGGAGGCCGCCGATCAGGGTGAACCGCCGCACCTTCGAGGTGCCGCCGCCGATGGCGTCCTCGAGTTCGTGGTGGATGGTGGGCGAGTAGACGGTGAACTTGCCGACCGAGGCCTTCTTGAGGGCCCCGACCGCCTCGACGACCGCATCGAGTTCGCGGAAGTTGGCCACGACGCCGTATGCCATCAGTGCGCCCCCCCGTGCCCGTGCACCGCCGCGTGCTTGCGGCGCGCCGGGACGATCTCCTTGATCTCCATGATCGCCATGACCGGCAGCTGCCGGACGAAGAGCAGGAACCACATGAAGAACCAGCCGAACGATCCGATGATGAACGCCACGTCCACCCAGCTCGGCAGGTAGTTCGTCCACTGCCACGGCTCGAACTCGTGCGAGAGCGACGGCACGACGATCACGAACCGCTCGTACCACATGCCGATGTTGATGAAGATGGACAGGATGAAGAGCCAGGTCGGGTTGCGCCGCAGCTTCTGCGACCAGAGCGACATCGGCAGGGCCATGTTGCAGATCAGCATGATCCAGGCGCTCCACCACCACTGGCCGAAGACGCGGTTCCAGAAGTAGCTCTGCTCGACCTCGACGCCCGAATACCAGGCGATGAAGAACTCGATCAGGTAGGCCGAGCCGACCACCAGCGACGTGAACAGCACGACCTTCGCGGTCGCATCGAGGTGGTTGAGCGTGATGTAGTGCTCGAGCCGCCACCACTTGCGCATGGGGATCGCGATCGTCCACACCATCGCGAAGCCCGAGAAGATCGCGCCCGCCACGAAGTACGGCGGGAAGATCGTCGCGTGCCAGCCCGGCGTCAGCGCCATCGCGAAGTCGAACGACACGACGGAGTGCACCGACAGCACCAGCGGGGTCGAGAAGGCGGCGAGGAACAGGTACGCCTTCGTGAAGTTCCGCCACTCGACGTCGGTGTTGCGCCAGCCGAGCGAGAGGATGCTCAGGATCAGGCGGCGGGTCGGGTTCTGCTCCCGGTCGCGCAGCACCGCGATGTCCGGAATCAGGCCGATGTAGAGGAACGTGGTCGAGATCGTCAGGTAGGTCGAGATCGCGAACACGTCCCACACCAGCGGCGACTTGAAGTTCGACCAGAGCAGCCGCCAGTTCGGGTACGGGATCAGCCAGAAGAACTTCCACGGCCGCCCGATGTGGATGATCGGGAAGAGCCCCGCGGTCATGACCGCGAAGACCGTCATCGCCTCCGAGACGCGGTAGATCGTCGTGCGGAAGCCGGCGCGGAAGAGATAGAGGATCGCGGAGATCAGCGTCCCCGCGTGGCCGATGCCGACCCAGAACACGAACGTGATGATGTACACGCCCCACATGACCGGCGGCACGTAGCCCGCGTGGCCGAGGCCGTCGTAGATCTGGTAGGTCCACGCCCCCGCGCCGACGAGCATCGCGGCGACCGAGAGGGCCAGGCCGAGGAACCACCCCTTGCTCGGCCCGAGCGTGGCGGCGATCTCGTTGTCAACCTGCTCGAAGTCCCGGACGGCCGGGAGCTGGATATCCGCCGATGCGATGTTCGGGCGCATCGGGCCCTTCACGGGCTGCGCGAGCGTCGCCATCAGTGACCCTCCCCGGCGGCCAGCGCGGCCGTGGACTGCCCGTCACCCGGATGGTTGACCTTCTTGAGGTAGACCACGGCCGTGTAGGTGTTGAGTTCTTCGAAGACGTGGTACGCGCGCTCGTCCTCGACCAGCTTCGAAACGGTCCAGCCCGCGTCCGCCGCGTCGCCGAAGACGATCGCCTTCGACGGGCAGGCCTGCGCGCACGCCGTGGTGAAGGAGTCGCCCGCGAGCGGCGTCCCCTCGACCTGCGAGCGGTTCTCCGCCTCGCGGATGCGCTGCACGCAGAAGGTGCACTTCTCCATCACGCCCTTGCCGCGGACGGTGACGTCCGGGTTGAGCTGCCAGTTGAGCGGCTCGGGGAAGGCGTACTGGCGGCGGTCGGGTTCGCCGAAGCCGAACCAGTTGAAGTACCGGACCTTGTACGGGCAGTTGTTCGAGCAGTACCGCGTGCCGACGCAGCGGTTGTACACCTGCACGTTCAGGCCGTCCGGCGAGTGGTAGGTCGCGTACACCGGGCAGACCGGCTCGCACGGCGCGTTGCCGCAGTGCTGGCACATCATCGGCACGAAGCGCGCGTCGAAGTCGCTCGAGCCGTCCTCGCCGCCCTCGAAGTAGCGCTCGAGCCGCAGCCAGGCCATCTCGCGGCCCTTGAGGATGTTGGCACCGGGACGCGAGTCCACCGCGCCGCCGAGCAGCGTGCGGCCCTGCCACGGGGCACCGACGGTGGGGATGTTGTTCTCGCTGTAGCAGGCGGTGACGCAGGCCGAGCAGCCGGTGCACTTCGCCAGGTCGATGGTCATCGCCCAGCGGCGCTTGGCCATCGGTACCAGGTCGGTCGGGTCCTCGGGGTTGAGGACGTTGTCCGGGTCGTACAGCGCCTGGTCCTTGCCCCGCACACCGACCGGCGCGAGCTCGCCCTGCGCGTCGGCCGCCACCGGCGACTTGAGGCCGCGCTCGAAGCGCGGGTCCGGGTTGCCGGCGATGCCGTGCTTGCCGCCGAACGGCCCGACGATCGGCGCGACCGCCGCGCCGTGGCCGCCCTCGGCCTCGTGCTCGCCGCCATGATGCTCGGCGGGATGCGCCTCGGCGTACTTGTTCGGGTCCTCGTCGCGCCAGACGCGCTTCTTGAGCGTGTCGAGCTCGCCGACGAGCACCGCCTGGCCGATGCCGCGGCCGTGCTGGCGGGCCGAGCCCTCGGTGGTCACCAGCTCTTCCTGCCGGCCGACCTTCGAGACGGAGCCCTTCCCCGCCGTGAAGACGAGGCCGCCCGACCGGGCCTCCTCGGCGACCGGCAGCAGCGCCATGGCGTTGACGCCGACGTTCTGGGCGTAGCGGCCATAACCGGTGTGCCCGCGACCGGTCGCGATCGCGACGACGTCCTCGCGCACGCCGAGATACGGCCAGACCGGCGCCTGGATGCTGCCGGCTGCGGTCTTCACCTCGACGACGTCATGCTCGCGCAGCCCGAGCCGCGCGGCCGTGGCAGGGTGCACCTCGACCCACGACTGCCACGCGATCTTCGAGACGGGGTCGGGAAGCTCCTGCAGCCACGGCTTGTTCGCGCCGCGGCCGTCGGCACCCATGAGCGCGTGCGGATAGACGATGACGGTGAACTCGCCCAGCGACGCTGCGAGGGCCGGGGCGGGCTTCACTGCCGCGCGCGCGGGCGCGGCCGACGTGAGGATGCTGCCGGTGGCAAGGCCGGTCGGCAGCGCCGCCACCATCGCCGACGCTCCGCCGGGGAGGCGGTTCGTCAACCACGCCCGGTAGTTCTCGACCGGGTACCTGGACGCGTTCGTGACGTCGGCCTTGGCGACGGCGATGAGCACATCGGCCGTGGCGCGGGTATCGAACACCGGCTCCATGGCCGGCTGCTGCAGCGCGATCTGGTTGCCCGGCGCGGCCGCGTCCCCCCACGCCTCGAGCGCGTGGTGGTCGGGGAGGACGAGGTCGGCCATCGCCGCCGTCTCGTCGGGCACGTTCGTGAAGGCAACCTTGAAGGCCACCTTGGCCAGCGCCTCGCCCGCCTTGAGCGGGGCCGGCAAGGCATAGGCGAGGTTCACGTTGCGGATGAACGCCAGCGGCACCTGGCCGGCCGCCATCTTCTCGACCGCGGCGCGGAGGTCCGAGAAGGTTGCGAGCCGGTCGAAGGAGCCGGTTGCCTGCGCGGGCTTGATGGTCGTACCGACGGAACCGTTCGCCTTGTTGAGCTCGGCGACGGCGACGGCGATGTCGGTCGCGTTCGGCGTGGTCGCGCCGGCGATCGCGAGCAGGCCCTTGCCGGCCTTCGCGACCTCCTGGCGAAGCCGCACGAGCTGGGCCGGCTTGACGCCGGCGGCCTTCGCGGCCGCGTCGAGGGACAGCTTGCCGGCGAGGTACTGCGCGACCTCGAGCTCGCTGCCCGGAGCCGCGGGCACCCACTCGTCGGCGTTGAGGCCGGTGAGCGAGCGGCGGGGCCCGACGTACACGTGCCGCGGCGCCCCCTGGAGCTTGCCGCGGGCGTCGGCCCACGCGAGCTGCTGCGGCACGACCATGCCCCACGTGTCGAGGAAGTCGGCCGAGAAGGAGACGACGAGCGAGGCGGCGCCGAAGTCGAGCGCCGGCCAGGCCGCGCCGTAGGCGGCCTTGTTGCCGGCGATGACGGGGAGCTCGGCCTCGAGGTCAACGGCGAGGTGCGCCGGCATCCCGAAGTTGGCGAGCCACTGGTCGAGCACGGCGGGGAAGGAGCCGGACTCGTGAGCATTGAAGAACAGCGCGTCCTTCGCGACGCCCTTCGACCGCGCCTCGCCGAGCTTCTGCGCGAGGAGCTGCAGCGCCTTGTCCCACGTGGTGGGGACGAGCGCGTCGCCCTCGCGCACCATCGGACCGCGGAAGCGGTCGGGGTTGTAGAGCCCCTGCACCCCCGACTGGCCGCGGGCGCAGACGGCGCCCTGGTTGACCGGGTGGTTCGGGTTGCCCTCGACCTTGATCACGCGGCCATCGCGCGTCTCGGCGATCAGACCGCAGGCGGCGGCGCACTCGCGGCAGGTCGTGGCGTAGTAGGTGGAGACCCCGGGGACGGTGTTGTCCGGGTTCTGCAGGTACGGGATCAGGCGCTGGATGCCGTCGCGATCGCAGCCCACCACCGTGGTGGCGGCGCTGGAGGCGCCCAGGACCTTGAGGAAGCGGCGGCGGTCGACGCCGCGCGTCGTCGTGTCGGTGCTCATGAGCGGCTCAGTAGTGGCAGACGGCGCAGTCGTAGCGCGCCTTCTTGAGCGCGGGCGACTGGGCGGCGGCGGGCGCCGGCGCGGCGGGCGCCGGCGCGGCGGCCTCCTGGGCCCGCGCCTCGGGGACGACGGAGCCGAAGAACTTCTGCAAGAACGACTTCGGCGCCGCGACCGGCGCGGCGGCCGCGAGCTGGAAGGCGCCGTCGGCGGCCTTGGTGTAGCCCGACGCGACCTCGCCCTTGACCGGGTCGTAGCCGTTGACGTGGCACGAGACGCACCAGCCCATGTTGAGCGAGCTGTACTGGAAGACACGCTGCATCTTCTGCACCTGGCCGTGGCACGACTGGCAGGTGACGCCGCTCTTCACGTGGCGCATGTGCGGGAACTGGACGTAGTCGGGCACCTTGTGGATGCGGACCCACGGCACCGGCTTCTTCTCGGCCCAGTACTTGGCGAGCTTCTGGATCTCGGGGCTCTGCGCCTTGACGACCGTGTGGCAGCCCATGCAGGTGCCGACGGCGGGCATGCCGGGATCGGGCGACTTGTTGGCGGCGAAGTGGCAGTACTGGCAGTTCATCTTCGCCTTCTGCACATGCACCGGGTGCGGGAAGGCGATCGGCTGCTCCGGGGCATAGCCCTGCTTGGACGACGCGCCGTGGTAACCCCACGGGCCCTTGGGGGCGTCGATGCGCGTCGTCGTGTCCGACGGGGCCTGCGCGGCGGCCGGCGCGGCCCCGCCCATCGCCAGCGCGGCGACCACCACCGCCACGTGCTTCCAGCTCACGGTCATGAGGGTCTTCGGTGAGAGTGCCGTTCCCGCCCCGTCGCGTTCTGCGGCGAAGCGTGTCACGGCGCTTGTGAAAAGTTTCACAAGAGGAACGCCCAATTCGGGAAAGTTCTCTCCGCCCGAACCCGGAATCAAGGGAGCCGACTCGGCGGGCACCTGCGGAGCACTGCGCCGTCGCGCAACGACGCGATCGGCGTGCAGGGCCGAGGCGACCGCGGTGCGACGGGAACGACGACTGGGACTTCGGGTCCGAACGCCGCGCCGCGCTCAGGGCGCGGGATCGCGGTCGTCGGGCGAACCGGCGCCGGCCCCGCCGAGTTCCCGGCGCTGTCGTTCGAAGGCACGGGCGACCTCGATCGCCATCGCGCGGACCAGCTCGATCTCCCGGGCATCCGGCTCGGCGCGGAACGCGAGGGAGCGCACCGACCGCATGACGTGCTCGGGGAAGCGGGTCTTGAGGAAGTCGATCGTGTGCAGCGCCCGCTCGGCGGCGGCAAAGAGTCGCTCGTAGGCCTCCTGGCTCGCCGGGGGGGCGTCCTTGCGCGGCCGCTTCGGCGCCCGGGTCGCGTCGCCGGCCCCCAGGTGCAGTTCGTAGAGGCCGATCAGCACGGCCTGCGCCACGTTGAGCGAGGCGTGGTCGGTGGTGGGGATCGTCACGGCGAGGGAGGCGCGGTCGATCGCCTCGTTGGGGAGCCCCCAGTCCTCGCGGCCGAAGAGGAGCGCGACCGGCCCGTGCGCGGCGTCCTCGAGGAGCCGCGCGGCGGCCTCGCGCGGGGCGACGACCGGCCACTTGGCGGCGCGCGGCTTCCCGATGAAGGCGGCGACGCGGACGCAGTCGGCGACCGCCTCGTCGAGCGATGCATGGATGCGGATCGCGTCGATGATGTCGCGGGTGCCGTGCGCGATCCCCTCGAGCCGGTACGGGTCGTACGGGCAGGGGCGGACGAGCCGCAGGTCGCGGACGCCCATGTTCTTCATGGCGCGGACGGTGCCGGCGATGTTGACCGGGTCCTGCGGTTCGAGGAGGACGACGCGGACCTGCTGCGCGAGGATGGACATGGGCGCGTGCAATCTAGACAGGACGGGTCGGGGGACGCGGCCACCGGCGGGGGGCGTCCCGTGCCCGCGCTTGTCGCCGCCCTTAGCTTTGGCTCACGATGCTCGACCTCCTGCGCGAATTCCTCGAGAAGCTCCGCGACCTCCCCGCCCTGGTGCAGTGGGCGGGGTACGTCGGCGTCACCGCGATCATCTTCGTGGAGACCGGGACGCTGTTCTTCTTCCTGCCGGGCGACTCGCTGCTGGTGAGCGCCGGGCTCGTGGCCGCGCAGCCGAGGTTCGGGCTCAACGTGTGGCTGCTCGGGGGGCTCTGCTCGGTGGCGGCGATCGTCGGCGACTCCGTCTCGTACGCGATCGGGCGCCAGCTCGGTCCCCGGCTCTTCACGAAGACCGACTCGTTCCTCTTCAACCAGAAGCACCTGAAGACGGCGCACGACTTCTACGAGAGGTACGGCGGCAAGACGATCGTGCTCGCGCGGTTCGTGCCGATCGTGCGGACGTTCGCGCCGGTCGTCGCCGGCGCGGCCGCCATGGAGTACCGCCGCTTCCTCTACTTCAACGTCACCGGCGGGCTGCTCTGGATCTGGAGCATGCTCCTGCTCGGCTACTGGCTCGGCAACGTGATCCCGGGGCTCGACAAGCAGGTGGACAAGCTCGCGCTCCTGATCGTGTTCCTCTCGATCCTCCCGATCCTCTGGGAGTGGTACAAGGGCCGCCGGCGCGCCGCGAACGCGGCGGGCTGACCGGGCCCCGTCTCGCCCTTCGTTTCCCCCCGTCCGACCGCCCCCTCCCGGAGACCGCCATGGCGCACACGCTGCCGCCCCTGCCCTACGCCCCCGAGGCGCTCGAGCCCCACCTCGACGCCCAGACGATGCAGATCCACCACGGGAAGCATCACCAGGCGTACGTGACGAACCTCAACGCCGCGATCGAGAAGGCCCCCGAACTCGCCTCGTGGTCGCTGGACGAGCTGTGCGCGCGGATCGCGCAGGTGCCGGAGGGGGTGCGGACGGCCGTGCGCAACAACGGCGGCGGGCACTGGAACCACTCGATGTTCTGGCGGTGGATGTCGCCCACGGGCGGCGGCGAGCCGACGGGTCGGCTGGCCGACCTGATCACGCAGGCGTTCGGCGGCTTCGCCTCCTTCAAGGAGCAGTTCCAGCAGGCCGGCATGACGCGCTTCGGCTCGGGCTGGGCGTGGCTGGTGAAGGACGGGACGACGCTCGCGATCATGAGTACGCCGAACCAGGACAACCCCGCGATGGAGGGCAAGCACGCGCTCCTCGGCGTGGACGTGTGGGAGCACGCGTACTACCTCAAGTACCAGAATCGGCGGGCCGACTACCTGGGCGCGTGGTGGCACGTCGTGAACTGGGAGGCGGTCGCCGCCGGGCTCTGACCCCGGCGTCCGGCGACCGGCGACCGGCGACCGGCGTCCGGCGTCCGGCCTCTCGCGGGCTTGCGGGGCGGGTGGGGCGGCGCACGAGCCGCCCCGCCCGCCCCGTCGCCTATCGCTCTCCCGCGACGAGGTCGTCGATGCCGCCGTCGCCCGGCTGCGCGAGCGTGTCGGCATCGAGCGGCCGGCGGCGGGCCAGCAGCCCGAGCAGCGGCGGCGTGACGAACGTCGTCGCCAGCACCATGAGCATGATCGCGCCGAACTCGCCGCCGGCGATCGCACCGGAGGCGAGCCCCATCTGGGCGAAGATGAGGCCGACCTCGCCGCGCGGCACCATCGCCACGCCGACGAGGAGCTTGTCGCCGCGGAACCACCACGGGGCGAAGCCGGCGGCCACCTTGCCCGCGACACCGACGAGGACGAGGCCCGCGCCGAGCGCGAGCGCCTTCGGGTCGGCGAGGGCCCGGAGGTCCACCGCAGCGCCGACCGAGGCGAAGAAGATGGGCACGAAGAAGTGCCCGAGGTTCGTCGAGAACGCCTGGATCTCGTCGCGCTGGCGGGTGGGATGGAGGATCACGCCGGCCGCGAAGGCGCCGACGATCATCGCTGAGCCCGACCGCGCGGCCATCCACGCGAGACCGAAGGCGACGGCCATCGCGAGCAGCCCGAGCGCCCCGGTGAGGCGAATGCGCGCGATCGCGCGCAGGTAGGGCCGGATCAGCACGCCCCCCACCAGCAGGGCGGTGACCACGAAGCCCACGGCCACCGCGCCGGTGCGTGCGACGCCCCAGACGTCCACATGGCCACCGGCGACGACGCCGGCGATGACCGCGAGGATGATGAGCCCGACGATGTCGTCGAGCACCGCGGCGCCGAGCGTCACCTGCCCCTCGGGGGTGCCGAGCCGCCCGAGGTCGGAGAGGACGCGCGCGGAGATGCCGATCGAGGTGGCTGTGAGGGCCGCGCCACCGACGAGGGACGGCACCTGCCCGTAGTCCATCGCCTGCATCAGGGCGTAGCCGCCGGCGAACGGCAGGACGACGCCGACGAGCCCGACCGTGGATGCCGCGGTCCCGACGCGGGTCAACGACGCGAGGTCGGTGTGGAGGCCGATCTCGAAGAGCAGGAGGATGACCCCGAGCTCGCTGAAGGCGTGGATGACCGGGTCCTGCGGATCGAGCAGGCGGAGGGCCGAGCCACCGAGCACGACGCCGGCGACGAGCTCGCCGAGCACCGCCGGCTGGCCGGCGCGCTGGGCCAGCTCGCCGAGCAGCTTGGTGGCCGCAATGACCGCGACCAGGGTGACGAGAAGCGTCTCGAAGCCACCGGCCGCCCCGGCCGCCCCGGCGGCCGCCCCGGCGGCCGCCTCGCGCAGGATCACGCCGGGGTCTCCTCGCCTTCGAGGTAGGTATAGCCCTCGAGGCCGGCGACGTAGTCGGCGATGAAGGTGTTGGCCTCGGCGCGCGTGATGCCGGTGCAGCCCTGGACCTTGCGGCGGAAGGTGGCCAGCAGGTCGGAGGCGCGGAACTCGACGTAGTCGAGCACCTCGGTGACGGTGTCGCCGCGGACGAGGTCGGTGATCTCGTAGCCGCCACCCTCCCGGAGCCGCACGTGCACGGCGTGGGTATCGCCGAACAGGTTGTGCAGGTCGCCGAGGATCTCCTGGTAGGCCCCGGTCAGGAAGACGCCGAGCACGTACGGCTCGCCCTCGCGGACGGCGTGCAGCTCGAGCGACGGCTTGTCGCCGATGAAGCGATCGATCTTGCCGTCGGAGTCGCAGGTGACGTCCTGCAGCGTACCGCGACGCACGGGCTCCTCGTCGAGCCGGTGGACGGGCATGATCGGGAACTGCTGGTCGATCGCCCAGTTGTCGGGCAGCGACTGGAACAGGGAGAAGTTGCAGAAGTAGCGGTCCACGAGGGTGTCGTCAACGGCGTCGCCGATGTCGGCGAACTTCTTGCGGTCGGCGTCCACGTAGCGCGCCACGGCGTTGACGGTGGCGAGGTAGAGCTGCTCGGCGATCGCGAGGCCGCGGAGGGAGAGCACGCCGGCGCCGAAGAGGGTGCGCGCCTTCTCCTTGTTGTGCTGGGCATCGTGGAAGTGCTCGCGTGCGCGCCGCTTGGTGACGGCCCGGAGGTCGGCGAGCATCTCGTGCAGCAGCGCGTGGTCGTCGTCGGTGAGGGTCGGCAGCTCGCCCGGCTCCTGGCGCTCGACGTCGATGACGTTGAGCAGGAGCAGGGCGTGATGGGCGGTGAGGGCGCGTCCCGACTCGCTGACGATGTGGGGCATCGGCAGCTCGTGCTCGCGGCAGGCCTCCGCGAGCGCATAGACGACGTCGGACGCGTACTCCTGCAGGGTGTAGTTGATGCTCGCCTGGTTGGTGCTGGCGGTGCCGTCGTAGTCCACACCGAGGCCGCCGCCGACGTCCACGTGCGTGATGTCGCAGCCGGCGGCCTTGAGCTCGACGTAGAAGCGGGTGATCTCCTGCAGCGCCGCCTTGATGAAGCGGATGTCGGTGACCTGCGAGCCGATGTGGAAGTGGATCAGCTTGAGGATGTCGAGCGCCTGCTCGGCGCGCAGCTTGTCGAGGAGCTTGACGAGTTGCGACGTGGTGAGCCCGAACTTCGACTTCTCGCCCCCCGACTGCGCCCATCGCCCCGAGCCCTCGGAGGCCAGCTTGATGCGCACCCCGGCGTTGGGAGTCACGCCGAGCTCGCGCGCGACCTGGAGCAGCGTGTCGAGCTCGGAGAGCTGCTCGAGCACGATGAACACCTTGTGGCCGAGCTTCTGCCCCATGAGGGCGAGCCGCAGGAATTCCTCGTCCTTGTAGCCGTTGCAGATGATCAGGTGGTCGGCGTTCTCGACGAGGCCGAGGACGATCTGCAGCTCGGGCTTCGACCCGCACTCGAGCCCGACGCCCTTGTCGCGGCCGAACTGGACGATCTCCTCGACGACGTGGCGCTGCTGGTTGACCTTGATCGGGTACACCGAGGTGTAGGCACCGGTGTACTCGAACTCGCGGATCGCGTTGGCGAAGCTGTCGTCGAGCTGGCGGATGCGGGCGGCGAGGATGTCGCTGAAGCGGAACAGGATCGGGAGCCCGACGCCCTGCGCCTGGAGGTCGTTGGCGAGGTCGAAGAGGTCCACCTCGCGCGCGGCGTCCCCCGGGTTCGAGCGCACCACGACGTGGCCGCGCTCGTTGACGTCGAAGTAGCCGATCCCCCAGCCCTCGACGTTGTAGAGGGCGCGGGCGCGGTCGATCGTCCAGGGTGCCGGGGGCGCCGGCTCCGCCTTGCGGCGCTCGAGGGTCTGGGTGCTCATGGTGCGGGAATCCTAAGGGAATCCGGCCCCCCCGGAAACGCCCGCCGGGCTGGTGGAGCGTGGCGGGCGCGTGCAGCATTCCGGCGGTCCCTTCCTCCCCCCGATCCGAGGCTCCGATGCGCCGTCCTCCCGTCTCCGTCCGCCGCTCCGTCCGGGTCGCCCTCGCCGTCACCGGGCTCGCCGGCATCGCCGCACTCCCCGTCCGCCCCGCCGGTGCCCAGGCACGCCCGCAGGTCGTCGCGTCGCCCGACGCCTCGCCCGCCTCGTCGGTGGCGAAGGGCGAGCGGCAACTCATCTGCCGCGGGGGCACGATCCCGACCGGCTGGATCCTCGTGGACGACGTGAAGGACGCCACGAGCTGCCGCGGCGACAACCCGGCGATCCTCAACACGTTCAACGTCTGGGCGATCGAGAAGTACGAGGGACGCCCGGCGGGCACCCTGATGGACGTCTGCGCCACGACCCCGACCCCCAAGGGGTGGGTCCTGGTGGACGTGTATCGCGACAAGGCCACCTGCGGGCATCCGCAGGAGAGCTGGGGCGCCAACGTGAAGCGCATCCGCAAGGGGAGCTGAGCCCCGACGCCCCGGCGTCCCTACGCCCCGGCGTCCGATGCGCCGCGTTGCCGGATGGTTCCTCAACGGCCTCGCCGTCGCCGCCCCGCTGGGGCTGACGGCGTGGGCCGTCGTCTGGGCGTTCCGGACGGTGGACGGCTGGCTCGGCCTGCCCTACCCCGGCGCCGGCCTGGCGATCACGCTGCTGGGGATCACCGTGGTCGGTGCGCTTGCGTCGAACGTGATCGCCACGCGCGCCGTCGGGCTGCTCGACCGGCTCTTCGAGCGGCTCCCCCTCGTGCGGCTGCTGTACACGAGCATCAAGGACCTCTTCGAGGCCTTCGTCGGCGACAAGCGCCGCTTCACCGTGCCGGTGCTCGTGCCGGGCGAGCACGGGGGCGACTCCCGCGTGCTCGGCTTCATCACCCACGAGGGCGTCGCCGCCCTCGGCCTCGCCGACTACGTCGCCGTGTACCTGCCCTTCAGCTACAGCGTGGCGGGGCGCGTCATCTTCTTCCCCGTCGCCCAGGTCGCCCGGGTGGACGTGGACGGCGGCGAGGCGATGGCGTTCATCGTGTCGGGCGGGGTGACGGACCTGACGCCGAGGGCCGCGCGAGCCGAGTGACGCGCAGGGCGTCGAGGCGCGCCTCGTTGATCCGACCGTGCATGTTGCGGTCGAGCGGCCCGCGTTCGAGCACCAGTGCGTGCGTCCCGCGCGCCAGATACATCCGGCGCACGTTGCTCATCCCCCACGACTGCCACGCACCGCTGCCCCGCTGGGGCAGCACGAGGACGCCCGCCACGCGACCATCCACCCGCAGCGTGCGGATGGCGGCCTTGTCCTCCGTGTTCACGGGGCCGTGGCCGTTGGCGTAGCGCGCCGCGACGGCGTACCACCCGCTGCTGGGGACGGTGACCCGCACGGAGCGCGGTTCGGCGTCGAGCCGGGCCCACCCGTCGCCCGTGTGGCCCGCGCCCTCGCGCTCGAGCGGCCCTTCCGGCTCGACCCACCACTCGTCCGTCGGCGCCACCACCACCACCGGGGCGCTCGCGTACGAGGCGGGTCGCCGGTCGCTCTCGGCCACGACCTGCCACTCGTGTGCGCCGTCGCCGACCGGCGCCGTCCACGTCGTGTCGGTCGTGCGGGCGACGGGGGCACCGTCGCGCCGCAGGCGGTAGCGCGTGGCACCGGGCACGGGATGCCACGCGAGGCGGCCCTCGCGCCACGAGACCTGCGGCGTCGGCAGCGCGTCCACGGACGCGTCGAGCAGGACGACGGGCGCCGGCGGCGCGGGCCACGGCCGGAGCTCGATCCGCACGCGGTGCGGGCCGGTCAGCGTGTCGCGCAACTCGGCAGCGGGCTGCAGCACGTCGTCGAGCCACAGCCGCGCCACGCCGTGCCCGGGCCCGCGGACCGTGAGGTCGAGCGTGGCACCGCGCCACCGCAGGCCGCGCAGGACACGCGTCGCGGTGTCACCGCGCGGAATGGCCGGCCGGAACCGCAAGCGGTCGCCGTCGAGCCGTACGCCGAACGTCACTCGCAGCATCGCGGCGAGCGTGCCGGCGACGCTCCAGAGCTGCCGGTCGGAATTGAGCGCCGTCCCCTCGAAGTGCCCGGTCTCGAGGACGAGGTTCTCCTTGTTGGTGAGGAACAGCGCGGGGGCGCGGGCGAGCGCGGCGAGGCCGGTGCGCACCCCCGCCTCGTGACCCGCCTCCGCGGCCGCCCACGTGGCGAAGGCGGTGACGAAGGGCCACGTGGTGCCGTTGTGGTAGTAGGGTACGTCGGCGACGCGCCGGTCGAGCGTGGCGACGCCCGGCCACGCCCAGGGCAGTTCGCGGGCGGCGGCGGCCCGCGCTCCGGCCGCGTAAGGGCCGACCAGCACGGCGAGGGCGATGCCCAGCGCGTCGCGTCGGTCGTCGAGCGACATCGCCAGCCGTCCGGTGCGGTACGCGCCCAGGCGTCCCCCGCCGGCCTCGAAGGCGCGCCGCATCGCGACCCCCAGCGCCTCGGCGGCGGCCGCCCACGCGTCGGCCTGCGGCTCGCCGAGCTCGCGTGCCATGCGGGCGAGGATGCCGAGGGCCCCGTGGTGCACCGCGTTGGTGCCGAGCGCCTTCGACTGATAGATGTCGGCGGGCTCGAGCCAGCGGGCGTAGCTCTGTTCGCGCCAGTCGAGAAACGACGTCTCGCCGTGCATCAGGCCGTCGGTTGCGTCGAGCACGGCATGGCGGTCGGCCTGCACCGAGCGGCGGAGCACGTCGTGCGCTCGCCGCAGCCACGCGCGGTCGCCGGTCGCCCCGTAGAGCTCCCACGCCGCCAGGGCCCAGGTCATCCGGTCGCTCGAGATCGGCCACGAACCGCCCGTACCGGTGTCCTGGATGATGCGGCCCGAGGTGTCCACCTTCGCCTCGAGCGAGCGGCGCACCGCGTCGGGCGCGACGAGCGCGAGCGACAGCAGCGAGCTCAGCGCCACGTCGCGCGTCCACACGCCCGGCCACTTGGCGCCGGCGGACAGCGCGCCATCCGGGCGCACGAGCTGCGTGAGTTCCTCGAGCGACAGGCGCCAGAGGGCGGTCCAGAGCGGGTCGGCGGACAGGGTCGGCCAGCCGTCGAGCGCCACCGACCGCGCCCACACGGCGCCGCCGCCGGGAGCGCGCGGGCGCGTGTACTCGGTGCGGAACGGCAGCGTCACCTCGTAGATCCCGTCGCCGTCGGGATCGTGCAACTGCTGGGCGGCACCGGGCCGCAGCGCGCGCACGTCCCAGACGAGCGGCTCGGTGTCGCCGATGACGAAGACCGGCTCGAGCGACGTCACGGTGTCGCCAAGTGGCGTGACGTAGCGGCCCTCGTCGGCGAGTGCGCGGCGCGCCGCGCGCAGGTCGAGGCGCAGCGTGACCGACGCGGGACCGTCCTCGCCCTCCGGAGCGTCGTCGGGGCGCGGGAGACGCGGCACCGGCGGGACGCCGAAGCGGTACGTCGGCGTCTCCACCCGGCCGAGGACGGAACGGAGGTAGATGGTGTGCTCGGTGCCGGGCGCGAACTCGTTGTCGCGCCCCGCGATCGCGAACTTGAAGCGCACCTCGCGGGCGGCGCGCGGGTAGGTCGAGACGATCGTGTCGGGATGCAGCGCGCGCGCGGCGAAGCGGCCCTGCGTGACGCCGGTGGGCGACACATCGAAGGCCTGCGCGGACGCCACACGCGCGCCGAAGACCGCCGCGAGCAGGAGGCCCACCGACGGCGCGACGCGCGGGGTCGCGCGCAGCGTGGCCACTAGCCCCCCAGCGACGCCACCGCGGCGCCGAGAGCCGTCGCCCACGCCTCGGCGTCGTCGCCGACGACGAGATGCACGACGCCCGGCCCGACGACCCAGGCGGCCTCGGCGCCGGCCGCCTCGACGGCAGCGACGTTCACCGCAGCGGTGTCCACGAGTTCGAGCCGTACCCGCGTGAGCGCGATCATCTCGACGCGGCGGACGTTGCGCACGCCCCCAAGGCCCTGCTGGACGGCGGCGACCGTGGCGACCGGCAGGCGCCGCGAGGTGCGCGGCCGAGCGGGCTCCGGCGCGCCGACGTGCGCGGGGGCGACGGCAGGGGCCCGCGCCTCCCCAGCGCCGGCCGCTCCGGCGTCGAGCACGGCGGCCATCTCGCCCTTGAGGCGCTCGGATCGCGTGCCGAAGACGGCCTGCACGCCGTTCCCCACCTGCATGACGCCGCTCGCGCCGAGCGCCTTGAGCGCAGCGGCATCCACGCGCCCCCCATCGTGGACGGCGATGCGGAGGCGCGTGACGCACGCGTCGAGACTGGCGATGTTCGCGGCGCCGCCGAAAGCGCGCACGAGCCGCTCGCCCATCCCCGCCCCCGGCTCGGCCGCGGTCCCTCCGCGCTCGGCCGTGCCCGGCACGACGTCCGCCGCCGCGGCGTCCGCCGGCTCCCGTCCCGGCGTGGCGAGGCCCCAGCGCGTGATCGCCGTGCGGAAGACCGCGTAGTAGAGCCCGCCCCACGCGAGGCCCAGCGGCAGCAGCCACCAGCCGCGCTGCGCATTGGGATACAGCACGACGAAATCGATGAGCCCGTGGGAGAAGGTCGTGCTGTGGTGGATGCCCAGCGAGACGGCGAGGTAGTACGCCACGCCGGCGAGCACGGCGTGGATGCCGTAGAGCACCGGCGCCACGAACAGGAAGGCGAACTCGATCGGCTCGGTGATGCCGGTGAGGAACGACGTCAGCGCCGCCGAGACCATGATGCCGCCGACCGCCTTGCGCTGTTCGGGGCGCGCGGTGTGCCACATCGCCAGGGCTGCGGCGGGAAGGCCGAACATCTTGAAGAGGTAGCCGCCGGCCAGGTTGCCGGCCGTCGGGTCGCCGCCCGTGAAGCGGTAGATCTCGCCGTGGAGGACCTTCCCCGTGGCCGGATCGGCGTAGGAGCCGACCTCGAAGAAGAACGGCACGTTCCAGATGTGGTGCAGCCCGAACGGGATCAGCGACCGCTCGACGACGCCGTAGAGGGCGAAGGCGACCGCCGGGCTCTCCGCGGCGGCCCAGTGCGAGAAGCGGTCGATCACGGCGCCGATCGGCGGCCAGACGAGGCTCAGCACGATGCCCGCGCCGATCGCGGTGAAGGCGGTGAGGATCGGCACCGAGCGCTTGCCGGAGAAGAACCCGAGCGCCGGCGGCAACTCCAGCTTGTGGAAGCGCGTGTAGAGGGTGCCGGCGATCGCGCCGATGAGCATTCCGCCGAACACGCCGGTCTCGATGGACGGGATGCCGATGATCGGCTTCGGCGCGTAGCCGACCACCGGCGCCATCACGCCCATCGTGGCGACCATCACCGCGAAGCCCACGACCGCCGCGAGCGCGGCGACCCCGTCGCCGGCCGTCAGGCCGAGGGCGACGGCGATGGCGAAGATGAGCGGCAGGTTGCCGAAGATGCCGCCGCCGGCCTGCGCCATCATGTCGCTGACGATGGGCGGCAGGACGGCGAACTTCGCCGACCCGACGCCGAGCAGGATGCCCGCCGCCGGCAGCACCGACACCGGCAGCATGAGCGACTTGCCGATCTTCTGGAGCCACCCGAAGGTGGCGCGAAGCATGGTCGCGCTCGCCATCAGCGGCTCCCGTGGCGCTCGGCCACCAGCGCGCGTACGGCGGCGCCGTCCTCGCACTCGAGCGCGCGCCGCGCCGTCTCGCGGCAGGCGGCGATGCCGAGCGCCCGGACGCGCGCCTTCACCGCCGGCACCAGCGGGAGGTCCACGCTCAGTTCGTCCATGCCCAGCCCCAGGAGCACCGGCACCGCCGCCAGGTCGCCCGCGAGGGCGCCACAGACGCCGATCCACCGCCCGTGGGCATGGGCCCCCTGCGCGGCGCGGTCGAGCAGGCGCAGGACGCTCGGGTGCAGCGCGTCCACCTGCGGGGCGAGGCGCGGGTGTCCGCGGTCCATGGCGAGGGTGTACTGGGTGAGGTCGTTCGTGCCGACCGACAGGAAGTCCGCTTCGCGTGCGAACTGGTCGGCCATGAGGGCGGCGGCCGTCGTCTCGACCATGAGCCCCACCTCGACGGCCGGCGCACCGAGGGCGGCCCGTTCGGCCTCGACGATCGCGCGCGCGGCGCGGAACTCGGCCAGCGTGGCGACCATCGGGAACATGATCGCCACGCGTCCGGCAGAGGCCGCGCGGAGGACGGCGCGCACCTGCGTCCGCAGGGTCTCCGGGTTGGCCAGGGCGAGCCGGATGCCGCGCAGGCCGAGCATCGGATTCTCCTCGGCGGGCATCGGCAGGTACGGGAGCGGCTTGTCACCGCCGACGTCGAGGGTGCGCACGACGAGCCGGCGCTCGGGCCCCAGCGCGCGAGCGATCGCGGCGTAGGTGGCGAACTGCTCGTCCTCGGTCGGCGCCTCCCGGCGGTCGAGGAACACGAACTCGCTCCGGAGCAGCCCGACGCCCTCGCCGCCGACCTCGACGACGCGGGCCGCGTCGTGCGCATCGCCGAGGTTCGCCGCCACCTCGACGCGATGGCCGTCGGTGGTGATCGCGGGCGCGGCGGCCTGCGCCAACTGCCGCTGGCGGCGCTCCGCCTCGCTGGCGACGTCGGCGCGCGCGGCCGCGACCTGCGCCTCGCTGAGGCCCCACGCGAGGGTGCCGGCCGACCCGTCGAGCAGCACCGGTGTCCCCGCCGGCAGGCGCAGCACGCGGGGATCGAGGCCCGCGACGGCCGGCATGCCGAGGCCGCGCGCGAGGATCGCCGCGTGCGACGTGGCGCTGCCCAGGACGGTCGCCAGGCCCCGCACCCGCGTGCGATCGAGGGCCATGGTGTCCGATGGTGTGAGCTCCTCGGCGACGAGGATCGTGCCCTCGGGCAGGTCGCGCAGGGCATCGTCGCGGCCGACGAGGTGGGCCAGCACGCGGCGGCCGACGTCGCGGAGGTCGGCGGCGCGGCCGGCGAGGAGCCGGTTGTCGAGGACGTCGAGGCGGGCGGCCTGCGCCGTGAACGCCTCGCGCCACGCCCATGCGGCGGCGGCACCGGTGCGGATGGTGGCGGCGGCGGCGTCGAGCAGGTCGGGATCCTCGAGCAGCTCCTGGTGGGCGGCGAAGATGGCCGCGCGGTCGTCGTCCCCCGCCGCCGCGAGGCGGCTGCGCAGCGTCTCGAGCTGCAGGTGCGCGGCGGCCACGGCCTGATCGAGCACCCGACGTTCGTGATTGGGATCGGCCGCTCGCGCCTCGAGCTCGGCCTCGTCGCGACGCCACACCACCACCGGCCCGACGGCGAGGCCCGGGGAGGCCGCGATGCCGCGGAAGCCGGTCGGCAGAGGGGCATCGTCGATGGGACCGGACACGGTCGCGGCCGCGTCGGACGCAGAGGCCGGCGGAGGCGGCGGTGACGCCGGGATGTCCGGGGCGTCGCCGGCCGGCACCGCGAGGTGGTCGAGCAGCGCGTCGGTGATCGCCTGCACGGCGGCCGCGGCATCCGGCCCCTGGCCGGCGACGGTGACGCGGTCGCCCCCCAGGACCTCGAGCGCCATGATGGAGACGACGCTTCGCACGTTGGCCTCGCGCCCGCCCTTGGCGAGCCGGAGGTCGGCGCTGAAGCGCCGTGCCGTGGCCGCGAGCACCGACGCCGGCCGCGCGTGCAGGCCGGTCGGCGCGACGATGCGCAGGGCCGGCGAGCGCACGAGCTCCCCGCCGCCGCGGGGGCCGGTGGCCGCGCCGCCGTCGGTGAGCTCGAGCGTGAGCAGCACGTCCTGACCGGCCCGGACCCGACCGCTCGCCGCGACGAGCGAGACCACCCGGTCCATCGAGGTGACGAGCATCGGCGTCACGAGACTGCGGGCTTCGCGCGCGACGGCATCGGCGTCGAAGCGGAGCAGCGGCGCGGCGGCGCGCACGTGGTCGCCCGCCCGGACGAGCGGGGTGAAGCCGCGCCCGCCAAGCGCGACGGTGTCGAGTCCGACGTGCACGATCACCTCGATGCCGCCGATGTCGAGCGTCACCGCGTGGCCGGCCCGGTGGACCTGCAGCACCGTCGCATCCGCCGGGGCGACGAGCTCGCCGGCGAGCGGTTCGATCGCGACGCCGTCGCCGGTCAGCCGCTGGGCGAAGACCGGGTCGGGCACCTGCTCGAGCGGGACCACGAGCCCCGTGACCGGGGCGAGGAGCGTGAGCGTCGTCGGCATCGCGCGGGGGGTCAGCGGGCGGGCCGCAGCCGGACGGCGAGGCCGCCCCCGCGGGCGAGGCGCGCCGGGAGGACGCTCCGCGACGTGACCTCGCGTCGCGACCGGCGCACCGCCTCGGGATTGGTGGCCCAGTCGGCGTCCGGGGCGTCGGCGTAGAGCTCGGCCACGTACGGGCGACCGGCCGGCAGGAAGTCGAGCCGCAGGTCGAGCGCGCGCGCCCGCTCGTCGGTGATGGCACCGACGAACCACTCGTCGCGCCCCTTCGCCTTGCGCGCGACGGCGACGTAGTCGCCGATCTCGCCGGCGAGGACGACGGAGGTGTCCCAGTCGGCCGCGACATCGCGGATGAACTGGAACGCCGGCTGCCCCTCGTAGTTCTCCGGCAGGTCGGCGGCCATCTGCACCGGCGAGTAGAGGACGACGTACAGGGCCAACTGCTTGGCGAGCGTGGTCCGCGGGCGCGCGTCGAGCGGCGTGCGCGGGACCCCCGTCCCGCTCCGGGTGACGCGCAGGTTGAAGATGCCGGGCGTGAAGTCCATCGGGCCGGCGAGCATGCGGGTGAAGAAGAGGATCGTCTCGTGCTCGGGCGGGTTGCCGCCCTCGCCACCCCACGCGTTGAACTCCTGGCCGCGCGCGCCCTCGCGCGAGAGCATGTTGGGCCAGGTGCGGCGCTCGCCGGTGTCCTTGATCGGCTCGTGCATGACGATGCCGATGCCGTGGCGCGCCGCCGCCTCGATGACCCGGCGGTGGTGGCGCACCATGTACTGCGACTGGTGGGCGTGGCCGAGCGGGTTCACGGTGTCGCCGACGTAGCCCGTCTTGACCGCGCGGATCCCGAGCCGCGCGTACCGGGCGAAGGCGGAGTCGAGCTGGCGCTCGTAGTTCTCGACCCAGGTGGCGGTCTCGTTGTGGGCGATGAACTGCACGCCCTTGGCCTTCGCGTACGCCGCGACGGCCTCGAGGTCGAAGTCGGCGGTGGCGTTGAGGAAGTCGAAGGTCCCGCCGGTGAGCATCCAGTTGCCGTCCCACCCGCGGTTCCAGCCCTCGACGAGCGTCCCCTGCAGTCCGTTGGCGGCGGCGAAGTCGAGGTGCCGCTTGGTGTTCGCCGTCGTGGCGCCGTGCTGCGGCCCGGTGCCCCACGTGGCGGTGTTGACGTGCATCGCCCACCAGATGCCGTTGTACTTCATGGGGCGGAGCCAGGACGCGTCGGCGAGCCGCGAGGGCGGGTTGAGCTTGAGTGCGAGCACGCTCGGCGCCAGCCGCGCGGCGTCGTCGGCGAGCTGTACGGTCCGCCACGGCGACCGGAAGGGCGTGCTCCCCTTCACCGCCGCGCCGTCCTTCCAGCGGGCGAGCGAGGCGCGCAGGGTGCGGCTCTCGCTGCGGCCCTGCAGGTACATCCCGGCGTAGTCGTCGAGGTCGGCCTCGTGGATGACGGCGTGCACGCCGCTCGATCCGACCAGAGTCAGCGGCGTGTGGACGAGCCGCAGCTTGCTGACAGGGCCGCTCGACCAGAGCATCTCCTGCCGGTCGGGCGACGGCACGTCGGCGGGGATCCACCACGCCTTCATGTCCTCGGCGAGGGCGAACTCGGTGAGCTCGTCGGTGATCTCGAAGGCGCCGAGCTGGGGCTGCGCCGGCAGCTCGTATCGGAACGCGACGCCGTCGTCGAAGGCGCGCGCCACGACGGTGAACGACCGCCGGAGGCCGCCGCGTTCGGTGACGGTGACGCGGACCTCCCGGTGGTGGTCGCGCACGCGGGCCAGCTCGCCGAGCGGCATGGCGAAGGTGGTATCGCGCTCGGCGCGCTGCTCGGCGGTGACGGCGAGCGAATCGCCGAGCGCGGGGGCGCCGCGGAAGGCGAACCCGAGACGCGACGGCAGCACGACCGCGCGGCCGTCGCGCGCCGCCGCCCAGTGCAGGGCGCCGTCGCGCAGGGTGAGGGCAATCTGGTTGCGCCCGTCGGGCGAGGTGGCCACGACGGCGGGAGCGGCGGCCGCTCCGGGGCCCTGCGACGCCGCGAGCCACGCGACCGTCGCCACTTGCCAGAACATCACAGGCGATCTCCGACGAGGAGGGCCACGGCGGACCGGGCCCCGAGGTTGACGGACACGCGACCGTCGGCGGCGACGGTCACGGCGGTACCCGCACAGGCGGCGCCCACGCGCCCGCCGGTGAGGACGTCACAATAGGTGCCGGCGGGCAGACCCGAGGGGATCTCCTGCACCAGCGCGGTGACGTTGTGGTTGATCGCGACGAAGCCGATGGTGCCCCGCGAGAAGGCCACGGCGTTCGCGTTGTCGTGCCAGTCGAGCCGCCGGTCGGTGCCGGCGGAGGCGCGGCGGAAGCGGACCATGCGGGCGATCGCCGGGTCCCGGTGCTCGCAGGTCCACTGCCCGGGGGTGGCGATGGCGTAGTCGGCCGCGCAGGCGACCGGTGCGGGGTTCGTCGCGTCGTGCGGCGGGCCGCCGTCGCGACCGGCGCCCGTGGCGCGATCGAACGCGTAGCCCGACAGCACGACGGGATACCCGTACGGCTGCGCGAGCATCCAGACGTTCGCCAGCCGGAAGGCGGCACCGTCACGGTACCAGATGCCGCCACCGCGCTGCGTGTCGTGATTCTCGAGGAAGACGACGGCCTTGTCGGCGGGCATGAGCCCCCAGGCCGGTCCGCTGAACTGCGCGAGGTTCGAGACGCGCTGCCCATTGGCACCGGTGAAGCGGTCGCCGACGCCGCGGAAGCGGAACTCGGTGATGTCCTGCGCGCCGCCCGACGAGTAGCCGAGGCCGTAGTAGTCGCGGCCGGAGATGGCTTCGGTGCCGTAGTCGATGACCTCGCTGAACCAGTAGGGGAGCGCGCGGCCCTCCGCCTGCAGCGTCCGGTGCGCCAGCACGAGGATCGAGTCGAGTTCCACCGGCTGGACGTGCTTGGCGGCGTCGATGCGGAAGCCGGCGACGCCGCTCCGCACGAAGGCGACGACGAGGTCCGCCAGCTTGCGCCGGACGTCGGCGAGCCCGGTGTTGAGGTCGGCGAGCCCGACGAGTTCGCAGTCCTGCACGTTGGCGGCGTCGTTGTAGTTGCTCACGCCGCACGGCGGATGGAAGTCGGCGACCGTCCAGAGGCCGGGGTAGTTGTACTTCGTGTAGCCCGTGCCGTTGGTGCCGGTGCCCGAGCCGCCGGACATGTGGTTAAGGACGATGTCCACGTACACGTCCACGCCGGCGGACCGGCAGCGGCGGATCATGTCCTCGAACTCGGCCTGCGTGCCCGAGCGCGAGCGGGACGTGGCGTACTGGACGGGTTGGTACACCGTCCACCAGGCACCGCCGGTGACGTGCTCGGTCGGCGGCGAGACCTGGACGGCCTTCCAGCCGGCGGGGCCGAGGTGCTGCTCGCACTCGGTGGCGACGTTCGCCCAGGTCCACTGGAAGAGATGCACGAAGGCGTCGCCGGCTGCGAACCGTCCGGTCGGGCGGTACGTCTCAGGGAGCACGGGACGCGGCTGCGGCGGCTCCTGAAACCCGCCGGGCAAGGAACGGCCGCCCCCGTCGCAGGCGCCGGCCGCAAGGCCGAGGCACAGGACGAGGGCGGCCATCGACGCCGGGGCACGGAGGCCCCGACGTCGCGTACGCTGCGGCATCAGTACCCGGTGTTCTGGGTCAGCCGCGGATTGGCGGTGATCTCGGCGGCCGGGATCGGGTAGAGGTTGCGGAACGCCTGGGTGGACGTGCCGGCGCGAGTGCCGCCCTTCCACTCCCAGAGGCGCGTGGCGCCGGTGAAGAGGCCGTAACGGACGAGGTCCGTGCGGCGATGGCCTTCCCAGAGGAGCTCACGCGCGCGCTCGTCGAGGATGAAGTCGAGCGTCATCTGCGCATCGCCGATCGTGGCCGCGCCGGCGCGGGTGCGCAGGGCGTTGACGTAGGTGAGCGCCTGGGCCCGCGAGCCGCCTCCCCCGCGGACGACCGCCTCGGCGTACATGAGGTACGCGTCGGCGAGGCGGAACATGGGGTAGTCGGTGTCGGGGAAGGTCGAGTTCGAGCCGGCGCCGCCGGTCGAGCGGATGTTGCGGAACTTCGGGGCGGCGCGGCCGTCGCGGAACTCGGGGATGGAGCGGACCGAGTCGGTGTTCTGGCCGGCCGAGACGAAGAAGTCGTCGCGAACGTCGCCCGTGCCGTAGAGGCCGGTCACGCCGCTCTTGAGGCGGAGCCCCCACCAGCAGCCGTCATGGCCGTAGGTGGCGGAGTTCATGTCGCCGCCGCAGGAGGCGTGGATGAGGAAGGTCATCCCGCCCCACGTGCGAGTGTTGGCGCCGTCGGAGGTGACCGGGAAGATGATCTCGGGCGAGATGTTGTTGTCGGCGCCGAACAGGCGCGAGTAACTGGCGTCGATCGAGTAGCCCGGCGTGGCGATGACCGCCTCGGCCGCCGTGCGCGCCTCGGTCCAGCGGGCGGTGCCCGTATAGACCTCGGCGTTCAGGTAGAGCTTGGTGAGGAGCATGTTGACGGCGCCCTGGCCGGCCCGGCCATACTGGGGGGCAGCGGGGAGCTGGGGCCGGATGGCGTTGAGCTCGGCGACGATGAAGTCGAACACCTGGCTGCGCGTCGCCTTGGCGGGCGCCTCGGCCTTCGACGACGTCTCGGTGACGAGCGGGACGCCGCCGAAGAGGTCAATGGCGTGCCAGTAGGACAGGGCGCGGAGGAAGCGCGCCTCCGCCCGGTAGCCCTCGACCTCGGTGCGGAGCGCCCCGGAGACGCCGCGGCGGTCGAGCTTGTCGTCGGTGGTCTCGCGCAGGAACTCGTTGGCGAGCGCGACCTGGAAGAAGATGCGGTAGTAGGCGGCGGTGACGAACGGGTTGTTCGACGACCAGAGCTGCGTGTTGAGCTCCGGGAGGCCCGTGTCACCCCACCCGAGGACGGCCTCGTCGGTGGGGAGCTCGTTGGCCTTCCAGATCACGCGGACGTACTGCGAGAAGCCCTCGTCGATGCCCTGGATGTCGGCGTTGCCGGCGGGGCCCTCCTGACCGGTGACGGCGAGGCCAGCGTACACCTTGGCGATGAACGCCCGGTAGGAGCTGGGCTCGTCGAAGACGTTGCCGGCGGAGATGGTGCTCTTGGGCTCCAGCAGCAGATCCGTGCAGCCCGAGGCGACCACGCCGAGGGCGCCGA